>Ga0315281_10012817_pt1 | contig 11390 bp, 4 predicted proteins | sample YL17G07_0_MG_FD_204540 | JGI IMG/M metagenome (GOLD analysis project Ga0315281, IMG submission 204540) | Sediment microbial communities from Yellowstone Lake, YNP, Wyoming, USA - YL17G07_0 | ecosystem: Environmental > Aquatic > Freshwater > Lake > Sediment | place: USA: Wyoming | collected... | reverse complement strand
GGGGGTGGCAACATCCACCGGTTTTGGTGGCAACATCACCGGTTTTGCCGGCAACATCAAATCGGTTTTGGTGGCAACATCAGTCCGGTTTACGCACAAATGCCACTTCCTCGCTACGAAATTGGACTGGGTTTGCAAAAATGAAGGAGTAGGACACAACAGCAACAAAATGGGGAATACATCACGATTTTGCCAAATTGCGGGAGGGAATGGGAGAAAAAGTTGATGTGTTGGGGTAAGGGAAGCAATAAGAGGTATAACCACACAGCGTAAATGTGCGCTATGTGGTTTTTTATTTAAATAGAATCAGTCCGTTTCGTATAATAGAAAGTAATAAGTAGAACAAGTAAGGACAGGCACTAATTCCTCTAATTCCTACTAACTCATATTGGGGTAAATTATTTGTTAGACATCTTGCCAAAGTAATATGTTTTAAGTATAATTAAAACTAAATCACAATGTAAAGGAGTTGTAAGTATGAATAGAGCATATATTCCAAGAGAATTCTATTTGGAAAGAATAATCCCTTATATAAATAAAGATATTGTAAAAGTGATTGTCGGACAGAGGCGAGTTGGGAAAAGTTATTTTATGTTCCAAATTATGGGTTATCTTAAAAAAGGCAATATAAAAGAATCTAATATTATTTACATTAACAAAGAGTTGCATGAATTTGATGCTATTAAGACATATGTTGATCTGGTAAAGCATGTAGAAAAACAAAAGGGTAAAGGTAGAAACTATTTATTTGTAGATGAAATACAAGAGATTGAAGATTATCATAAAGCATTGGAATCATTACAGGCAAAAGGTGGTTATGATATTTACTGCACGGGAAGCAACGCAAAAATGCTTTCAAGCGAAATTTCTACAAAAATAAGCGGGCGGTATATTGAAATAAAGATATTCGGGCTTTCTTACCGTGAATTCTTAACATTTCATAAGGTGAATTCAGGAAAAGATTCATTTATGAAGTATATCAAGTTCGGCGGGCTTCCCTACCTTGTTAATTTGGAGTTGGAAGATACAATAGTGTACGGATACCTTAAAAGCATATATGATTCAATTTTGCTTAAGGACATAGTTGCAAGGCATAACATAAGAAATGTTAATTTTCTTGAAAGGCTGGTTGAGTTTGTCGCTGACAATACCGCAAGCATTGTATCGGCAAAAAAGATAAGTGATTTTTTGAAATCGCAGAGGCTCAGCATTTCACCGAGCGTGGTTTTGGGATATTTGTCTTATTTACAGGAAGCATTTTTTATTTTTAAGGCAAAGCGGTTTCAGATACAGGGTAAAAAGATTTTTGAAATAGGAGAAAAGTATTATTTTGAAGATCTTGGACTGCGCCATACCGTGATAGGGTATCGCCAGCCAGACATAAATAAAATACTAGAAAACCTTGTTTATTCTCATATGAACATGCTCGGGTATAAAGTTTCGGTAGGGATAATAAAAGGCAAAGAAGTCGATTTTGTCTGCGAAAAACGCGGCGAGCGGATATATATACAAGTAGCATACCTGCTGGGTGACAAAAATACCATTGAAAGAGAATTCGGCAATTTGCTTGAAATTCGAGATAATTATCCGAAATTAGTTGTTTCTATGGATGAGCCTATAGGTGAAAAGTACAAAGGCATCGTACAGTATAATATCATTGATTTCCTATTAAAGTTTCAACAGGGGCAATGAACAGGCATCAGATGCGTAAATAACAGTAGAAACAAGTACGGATGGCGTCCAGTTGGGGACCCCATTTTGTCCTAAAGCAAGAACTTCACTCAGGATAAACGAATTCCTCGCCTGCATCAATAATTGAGCAGCCGGGGGGCTTTGTCCGATTTGCGCAATCATTCAAGCAGATTGATAAAATCACCAAAATTTTATATTTCCGATACTGGCTTGGCGTTCCATTACCCCACTATCACCCCAAAAGTTATATTTCAAGTCCCTCATATCAGATGGATATTTTCAATAAACCCTTGCGGTTTTTCGTGGGAATGTTCTATACTCGAAGTAAGGTAAATATTGCATAATCGGATTTAACACAAATTCCATAATTTTTTTACTATTTTTTTCATTTTCAGGCTACAATATCTTGATACTGATAGCTATGTTTGCCGGTGCCGGTGCGCGCGTGAACCATGAAAATGAATATGCGAAAACTTATCATGTTTGTTCTGGTATTGGTGCAGGCGGCAGGGCCGGTCGCTGCGGCATCCATGCCGGGTGTCACTGACGACGAACAGGAAAATATCCGGATATCCGTTCAAGAGCTGGGCGGCATATCATCCATCTTCTTTGTGATTGGCTCCAACCTGAGCGAGCAGGCGCAACGGCTTGTTGAGTTTGCATGCCTATCCACCCGGCTCGCAGATTATCATGATTCTCCCCTGGTACCCTGCCGGCAAAAGAAAATGCAGTCCGTCGCCGCAACTTATACGGTTGCTCCAACTGCCTCCGCCACTTTCAGATATGAACAGGTTGATAAATACTGTTCCTGGCTTGATAGTACGCTCCGGACTACAGGTGACAACGTCATGTGCCTGTCCCTGTTAGCCGTATGTATCTTTTTCATGGATCGCCGAAAGCTCGCACGCCACCTCTGTCGTTTGCCCCGAGGAAGCGTCGAGGATGCCATTATAAACCACTATTTGGGAATCGAACCCTCATTGGTCTCAGGATCAATGAGGGTTTTTCTTTTCCCGGGAGGACAATTTGTTTAAGCAGAGCCGATGTATGAAAGCGATAGCTGGCACGGTGACGGCTGTTTTTTTGTACAGTTTTGTTTTGTACGAGCCGTTGGCGGGTGTGACGGCGATAGTGCGTGATGGGGCCGAGGTGAGGGATGCAGCGGGCAAGATTGAGGGGTTCGTATTACCGTACCGCTACGGGCGGGTTATGGGAGGGAACTACCGGGGGAGCGAGCGGCTGGTGGTCTACATTCAGGACCTGCATTGCAACGCGGAGGTGCAGAGGAACATTTTCGAGATCATCAAGCTGATCGACGAGCGGTATGGGGTAAATCGGATATACGTTGAAGGAGCGCCGGGCGGGAAGGTGGACACGAGCATTCTCGGTTCGATTCCCGGGGGGGTACGTGACAGGGTGCTGGACAGTATGATCGGGAAAGGGCTGTTGAGCGGTGCGGGGAATTACGCGGTAAGGAAGGGGCAGGACAAGCTCTACGGTTTGGAGGACTGGGGGGTGTATATAAGGAACCTGGAACGGATCCAAAAGCTGCTGGGAGCGAAAGACGGCAACCGGCAGGTGAGCGAGGGTCTGCAGGCCAGGCTGCGGGAGGTCAAGGGGAAGTTTTTGGCAGAGGATCTCAAGCGGTTGGAGAAGCGGTTGGCACCGAGAGATGGTGAGGAGACGGGCGTTGGGAAGAGCAGTTGGACGGATGTATTCAAAGGGAACCCCGAGCAGCGGTATTTGAACATAGAGAGGATGGGCAGAAAAGTAAACGAGAGCGTGAGCGATTACCCGAACCTGGCGCAGTACATAGAGATGGTCAAGTTGAACCGGGAGTTGAACTACCGGCGGTTGCCGGAAGAGTTGCGCGGGTATGTAGAGGAGTTGAAGCGGGTGATGCCGTACGGGGCGTACCAGGCACTGGCGCAGAAGCTGAGTGAGGGAAACCGGGAGGAAGAGTATTACCTGGCACTGGCGGAGGCAGGGCGGCGGTACGGACGGGAGATGGAAGTTCGCTATCCCAGGATAGGGAAGTTTTTGCGCTATGTAAATTTGAACTACCGGATCAACCCGATCTATCTGGTAGCGGAAGAGAGGGGATACGGGGAACGGGTGCTGAACAAGAACGCGAAGCGGTTGGTGGACAAAGAGATACTGTTCTTAAGCAAGATGGGTAAAATATTCGGAGACATGGTGGGGCTTAAGGTAACGCCCGAAGAGTTTGCCTATTTCAGGGAAAATGCGGACAGGTTCCGGGTACTGCTTCAGAAATACATACCCTATGATGAACTGGGGCCGGTGGTAAAAATATTGGACGACAAGGAAATCCTGAGTTTTTATGATACCAACCTTGAGCGGAACGGCATATTCCTGCAGCAGATGGCTGCCGGTCAAGTTTCGCGCAATGGCAGTGGATCGGCGGCAGGGGATTGGCAGGCCGTTGTTGAGCAGTTAAATAAATTCAAGGCGATCGATATCGTTGTAACGGGCGGATTCCATAGCGGCGTAACGAAAATGCTTGACGAAAGGGACGTGTCGTATTTGGCCATTACGCCGAACGTGACGAAAAAATATGACGAGAACGTATATGACAAGGTCATAACCGGGAAAATAGAGCCGAACGACATTGCGGGAGCCGCTTTTTCGCCAGCCGACGTCGATGTAATGCTTGGCATGGTCAAAGAGGGCGTGCTTGACGATCCGGCGGGACAGAAAAATACGCTCGTTGAAGTGTTGGGGCTTCTCGTGAAGGAACTGGCGGTAAAGAGAGTTCCGGAAGATGCCGCCCGGGATACTCTTGCGTGGGCGGAGAAAAATAAGCTGCTTGAACAGGCGCGATTAATAAACGACGACAAAGGTTCGGTAGGGATAGAGGCGATAAAGAACGGCATGGTAGTGCGGATTACCGTTGGAAAAGACAAGAGGGTGAACATAGAAACAGGAGATGCCGTCGTTATAAAACCCTTCAAAGAGATATGGGACAATAAAAGCGAAGGCGCCGAATTTTATGATGGATACATGGTAAAAAACGTGGCGTCTGCGAAATCAGTTACTTTGGATCCGTTACGGGAAATAGGTCACAACAAAAAGCTGGGTGAGGAAGTTGCGAAATATGATCAGGGATTTGAAGGGCGTGGGAGCGCTCTGGATGAAAGAGAAGGGATAATTGCCGGACTAGTTGAACAGTATGGCAACAAGAATGCCGAAGATTTTAGAAGAGATGTGATGCAGCCATTGATTGACGCCAAAATTATAGCTGTGGGTCCGGCTACGTTGGAAGCAATGAAAAACGCGAACTCAGATGAGTTTATCAAAATATTTATCGCAGAAGGACTCAGTAATGAAAAAATAATACATCATCTGCGAAATCCTGTTGTAGCCTGGGTTTCAACTCAGCGCCTTCTTCAGCGGTATAAAGATGGTGGAAAGCAAATGCCTCAAGATGAAATTGAGCAGGTAAACAGGCATGCTGCCCTCCTAAACGAATCCGAGGCAGCCATCATCGTGCTTATTAAAAAATGGTGGCCGCAATTTGAAGGACAATCGATACAGAAAAGTGATACTCGCGACGGCCAATCCCAGAAGGCCCGTCAGCAAGCCTCGCCTGCCCGTTCATCCATTACGTCCATTATTCTGCCCGCAGTTATCATTGCTGTTGCCGCGTTTGCGTCGCTGTTTGGTTTTGATGTGGGTGCGGCGTCGGCGGCGGATCCGCTTTCTGCGCTGAAATCGACTATCGATGTCCTTTCATTTATTCCCGTGATACCCTTTGCCGTCGGTTTCATCTTTTTCGGGACATTCATGACAGTCGGTGCAATTGTGATGATCGGCATCCCGTATTATATTATTAGCAAGGTCGTAAAGAAAACAACCAATGCCGGAGCCGGAGTAAGTCGAACTTCAAGCACCCGGCTCAAATCGATCGTGCTTGTTCTGGGCATGCTTGGTTTAAGCTTGTTATATCCCGTTGACGCATTGTCGGCCACTCGACGGGCGGCGACTGCTCCGATTTCAGCTGTTCATAAGACAGGGGTATCCAGTGAAATCAAATCGCGGCCGGTTGTTCACAAGGTGATCAAATCTCCGCGGATCGGAGTTGATTTGTGGCAACAATACCGGAACGATACGATACGTGCCGATATCAGGAAGGATTTTATGTTTTCAAACGGCAAAGCGCGCGGACGCGTGGATGAAATAAATGCCGGGACGGATAATCTATGGGAGGAGTTGTCCGTAGGCGGAAAACTTGACCCTTTTATTGCCGATACGGTAAATAAGCTGGGGAATACTCCCGAGGCGATAGCGATGGGGAAGGGGCTCCTGCTGGTTCGGGAGGCGGCGCCGGACATATACGATGATTTCAAGAAATCCGATGTTCTTCTAATCATCGATGATAAATTACAGGCCAAGGGGGCTACAACTTCGTCATGGGGGGGTGTGTTCGGTACGCCGGAGATAATTGTTAACGGCGCCCACAACTATGGATCGTTTGACATGGCAAATACAATTGTTCATGAATTTACGCACGCGCAGCGCCATCCGAGAACCTTCTGGCAGGCTCTTGCACGGTATAATCCATTGGCTTTTATGAGAGACTGGGTGTTCTCGGATGTTCCGCGCGAAGAAATCGATCCCGTCTACGGCGCGTATACCAAGCAGTCACAGTTTATCAATCGTTTTGGCATTATACCCATTAATATTAAAAAGGAATCCTTCTTTGATGAAGTTGTATTAATTGGCCCTTATAATGATTCAAAAATGAGCACCGTCTTCCTTGATATTATCGGCAGTTTATTTTATGCCTTCGGCGGATGGAGTATATGGGCACTGGTGCGGAAGTTAAGGACTTCCGGCGCGAAAACCACGGGCCAGAGAGGGGCGGTGTCGGTGGACTTAGTCGCTTATATTGCGGCGGCTTCGGGTTTTTCAATGCTGATTTTCGGCGGTAACGTATTGATCGGCGCTGTTTCGCTGGCCGCTGGCCTTATTGTAGCCGGCATTTCGATGTATCACCGCCCGGTCGGAAAAAATGTGAGGCTCGACGGCTCCGCGGGCGGTGTTATGGGTGGGATGACGACGCCGGATCAGGTTGTCACGCTGGCCGTGAGGGATGAGGATGACGGTTATGCCAACGCGGTTGATATGCTGAAGAACAATATGGAAAACCGGCCGGACATAGCGTTAATGCATCTGCACGCCGTTCTGGTTGCGGCAAGGAAACAACAGCTCGAAGGATTTATCAACAAAGCGGTACAAGTTTTCGCGGATGATTTGGCGGAACCCCTTAAGACAGAGACAGGATTAATACAGAACATAATTTCCGCGCAGGAGTTTGACGCCGATACATTAAAAATGGTGCCGCAAGAAGATCGTCTTGATTTTGCAAAGTACGCGATGGCCGTACGATTCAAGCTCTACATCGGTGATATATTGAATATAGTAGAGATATCAGCCATGCATCCCGAAATCTTCGGATTTAATCGAAAGGATATGTTTCCCAAAGGACTAGTTGGAAATGGCGCCCGAACGGTCAACGCTGTCTTGCGGCCTGGCGATATCGCCGCCGCCCTGGCACGCGCCTCGGTCTGGCCGCGTACGCCGTTTTCCGGCATGGCTCCGGAACTGAACGGCAAGTTAAATCTGCTTGTCGTTTCGCCTGTCAATAGAGAGCGCGGAGAACAGTTGTTGTTGGAACGCGTCAGGTTCGGCGAGAAGCCTGTGACACTGGGCCTGTTCACGAGCGATATCTACGATTTTTACGGCCGCGATGTGGATGAGGTGGCTTTCAGGGACGAGTTGAGAGATATATCCCGCGGAGCCGTAAACGATCTTGTGAAGGATCAGCTTGCTGCGGGCATTGGCGAAACATCGGCATATGCCGATGAAAACCGTATCCGGGCCGCGTTGAACGCGGTTTTGCGCCTGCCTGATTTATTTAAATATGTTGCGGTTGACGACATGCGGCTTGACAGGAAAATCAAAGCGCTGTATGACCGCGCCCGCGATGGGAACGAACTTGAACGGCATGAAATGTTTGCGCTTAACCGGGCGCTCCTGCAGGCAGCGTATCCGAATGGGACGCGGCTGAGTTATTCCATGAGCGTGTCCGAATCCCTGGGTACATCCGTCGTGGCGTTTCGCGACGGAGAGATGGTAGTGAATTTCTATTATCGCATATCCCAATTCAGCGAAGGCGACGCGCTGGAAATTTTCATGCAACCTTCGGAAGACGCCGTTGCCCAGGCGGAAAATATGCGGGGAGCAGCCGGAGCCGTTCGTTCCGACATCATGAAAGGCGGCAATCCATCGCCAGATTCCATTGAGCTTTTGGCAAGGGGCACGGTAACGCTGATAAATGAATTAAAGGACGGCGAGAACGGCCCGCATAAAAGCGTGATGGACGGCCTTGGCTTCGGAGGGGATGTATGGTTCCTTGAACTTGACCCCGATAATGCTTTTACGGACGCGATGAATATCTCGCTGGAAACGTCGCCGTACAAAATCGATGCCGTGTACGGGCGTTGGGATTCGACGAAAAAGAATCTGGCCGCATATATGGGCGAGGCGGTCGACGAATACCGTGTCAAATTCGGGTTGGCGGGAGAGATGCAGCGGGACCGAAAAAAAGAAAAAGAGACGGAGGTAACCAGCGTCGGCCTGGAAGTTGCCGACGTCGCTTCCCTTGCGAATGATAAACTGCCGGCAGGTACGCTCGCCGACCTCTACGATCTTGCCCGCTACATCAATGCATCCGGCATTAACCGTATGGTCGTTGCTCTGCCGTCGGATATGCTGCCCCGGGTTAACTGGCTTGCCATGGTTGACGAGATGGTGGGCCGGGGTATGTCGCCGTCGACAGCGGAACAAGTGCGCCAATCTATCGGTACTCTTTCACGGGCTGTGGGAAACAACGCCATCAGTCCCGCGGAGTCAGCCGTCATTAACACGGAACTGGCGAAAATAATCGCGCACTATTATGACGTCGATCCGGAGGGCCGCGCCGCCCGACGCAGTTTTGAAGACTATATCCGTTTCCGGGGCACCCGGCAAATGCGGGAAACGGCACACAGGATCAGGGCGGACGTTAAGGGTTTCAACCTTGTCCTTGACCTGGGCAAGATCTCGGGAGACAGAACGATGTACCTCAGGCAGATCGAAGACATGTCGGCGTGGCTTGCCGAAGGAATGTCCGGTATCCGGGTGAACACGACTGATTTAAGCGATGGAATGCTTGACGCGTTTATCGACGACGCGGGTGGCATTGTCGGCAAAGATCCGAGAATAGAAATAGAATGCTCGCTTGCAACGATGAACAGGATGCACAACAGGATAAACGAGAAAGGGTACGGGTATAAGGTAGTCGTAGCGCCGGCCTCAAGCGAGGAAATGCAGTTGGCGGCACGGTTCGGCGCATTGTTGAAAGTAGACATGGCAGCGCGGGGAAAAGAGGGCGTAGCATCGGCGTTGCGGAGCGGCAGCAACGGCGTGGACCTCGTGGCCGGCGGCAGCGGGGCTGACGGGGCCATCCTTCGCCTGCCCCGGGCCGTCGATTTTAATGCCGTCTTAGATTTTAACCGCCTGTTTGATCTTCTCGATTACCTGAAGAGCAGCGGCATGATGGAAGTCATGACCCCCGAAGGGCGCTCAGCAGCCGGATATCGTACCGGGCAGCACATGACAGAAATGATGAAGTTGTCCGACGAAACAAACCGCGATGAAATAATGAGAGGCCTGTTCCAAATCGCTGCGGTGCCCGGAAAAACGGAGAAAGCGATTGTATGGACTGCCACGGATATGCTTGCGGAGGCGGCGGCGTCCAACGACGGGGTTGTTATAGGGAATGCGGCAGGGAATGTTCTGGAGTTGCTTGGCGGTATGGATATGACCGGCGCAATGAAAGGAACCGTTCTTGCCGCGGTCAAATCCGTCGAAAAGAGAATACAGGGATCGTCCGATGTCGGGATACAAAAATTACTGTTGCACGAAATCGCCGGCATATTGCGCGGCGTTGCTGCCGGTGCTTTGTATGCGAGAGCCGGTAAAGGGCTGGATACGGAAATGCCGAAAGAAAAGCGGGCGGCATTGGAGGACATGCTCCTTGATTTGAGCCGGTATCTGCACTACAGGGACGGCAGGGTGCAGATGGCCATTACTGATCCCGATATGATTTACGACGTATTGCCGGCGCTCATGGCGTTGCTTTCAGAGGGAGACCGCAAAGATTTGGCCGAAGATGCCATTGCTACGGTTGAGAGAATGGCCGGGCATGACGCGATGGCATGGTTGAAGCTGGCCGATTCCTTCTCGAAAAGCGGGGAGGGCGCCATGGTACGTAACGTCATGGATAAACTGGATGAAATAAAAGGGTATCCTTCAAAAAATGTTCTTGAAAGGGAAACATCGAACGAAGCTCTCGTGTACTGGATCAATGCCGCGGAAATCGCCCATCGCAATGGCATGAGATTGCCCGCGGCAATGACGGGCATATCGTACGCACGGGAAGTTCTTGAAAAAAATGTACAAGCGGACAATACGGTGCGTAATGAGATTACGGTGACGATGCTTTCCACAAGTCTGGGCGAGATCTTGCCGGCAGAGGAGTTGCAGTCCTTGCTGGGCGGGGTTAACGAGCAGGACGCAAGAATACAGGAGTCGGTTCGCCAGAACGGGGATGATTATCCCCGCAACATCCTGGCCCGCCGTGCCGTGTTGAAAGAAAAATTATCTTCCGTTACGGCGCTGGAAGCGAACACCATTCTCAAACGGCTCGATGAACAAATGGATATGCTGTTGCGTTCCGTTAACAAAGGCCCCGTCCCCATTGCGCTGGCATTCAGAATATCGCTTGAAACGCTCCTAATGGACAGAAAGCCGTTCTTTAACGCGGAAAAGGATCGGGAAGCGATGCGGGCCGGGTTTATCGAATCGACGAAAGCGATGCTTTGCGCCGGATAACAGTCAGGCGAAAAGAACAACCAGTGCCTGCCCCAGAAACCACAACCCCACCAGTAGCGACGTCAGCTGTCCTATAAGCCTGGTTTCTTTGTTGTTCTTCAGTTTGCCGGTAAACAGGAACATAATCATCCAGACGCTCGAACCAAAATAAAATCCGATGAAAAAAAGGATAGGACCTGTGAGCGTGCCCATTTGCAGCGTCCGGTCAAGGCCCAGAAGGAACGGTGGGCAGAGATTAAGCCCCATGACCATGCCTGCATAGAGGGGGAGATACTTTCCCGAAAAATGGCGCTTAAACCAAAAACAGGATTTTTGCTCGCCGCGCTGGATTCCTAACAGTTTTCCGGCAGAGTAAGCGATGAGCCACAGTGCCAGAAGTATCGTCAGGCAGGCGAATACGCGGGGGTCCAAACGGCCGTTGAAATAGATGCCCACGGCGCCGGAGGCGACGGCAAAAATCAGGTACGCAATCAGCCTGCCGCTTAGATATTTTGCCAGCGGTACCGATTGTTTTTCGCCTTCACCGAACACGTAGGGCACGAGCACCGGGGCGCAGGTGCCGAGGCAGTAGAGGTTGTTCGCCAGCCCCAACAGCAATCCTTGAGATAGATAATATAATGGACCCTATAATTCGGACAGACTGTTAAGGTGGAAAAAATGTTATAATCCACAAATAACGGAGGTCCGAAATCATGCGAAAGAAATTCAGTTCCGAGTTTAAAGCAAAAGTAGCGTTAGAA
>Ga0315281_10012816_pt1 | contig 11390 bp, 6 predicted proteins | sample YL17G07_0_MG_FD_204540 | JGI IMG/M metagenome (GOLD analysis project Ga0315281, IMG submission 204540) | Sediment microbial communities from Yellowstone Lake, YNP, Wyoming, USA - YL17G07_0 | ecosystem: Environmental > Aquatic > Freshwater > Lake > Sediment | place: USA: Wyoming | collected... | reverse complement strand
CAAAGTGGATTGCGGATTGACGTTGACGAACACTTTTTCCACCGCCACTTGATTGGGTTGATACTGTGCGATCACTTCGCCCAAAGAATTCAGGATTGCTTTCAACCGCTCCGGCAACTCGCCGTCCGGTGTCTTGATGCAACCGCTGGCGACATAGCTCAACTGCTGCCCCTGTTTGTCGATGACACCAAAGCCGGTGACGCGCAGGCCGGGATCAATGCCCAAAATGCGGACTGAGGACTGAGGATTGAGGACTGGGTGGGCTATTTTCAATGTGATTCGATCCTTTTCTGTTTTTCCCCGCGCCTCGGTACTCAGCACTCAGCCCTGCCGCTACTCCTCCATCACCGCCGTCGTATACACTTCCTGCACATCATCCAGATCTTCCAGCGCATCCAGCAGCTTTTGCATTTTCACCGCATCGTCGCCGCTGAATTCCACTTCGTTGGCGGGCTTCATAATCACTTCGGCAAATTCTGGTTTGTAGCCTGCGGCTTCCAGCGCCTGTTTTACATTTACAAAATCATGTGGCGTGGTAATCACCTCGATGCTGCCGTCGTCGTTGGCCGCAATATCTTCCGCGCCGGCATCCAGCGCAACTTCCATCAAGCCGTTTTCGTCAGTACCCGGCGCAAAAATCATCTGCCCGCAATGGGTGAACATGAACGAAACCGAACCGTCCGTACCTAGGTTGCCGCCATGCTTGCTGAAGGCGTGGCGCACTTCCGCGACGGTGCGCGTTTTGTTGTCGGTCATGCAGTCCACCATCACCGCCGCACCGTTGATACCGTAGCCTTCATAGCGCAGTTCCTCGTAGTTGACACCTTCGAGCTGACCGCTGCCGCGCTTGATGGCATTCTCCACGGTATCCTTGGGCATATTATTCTCGCGCGCCTTTTCGATCGCCAGACGCAAACGCGGGTTGGCACCCGGGTCGCCGCCGCCCATGCGCGCCGCCACGGTGATTTCCTTGATTAACCGTGTGAATATCTTGCCGCGCTTGACATCCTGCTTGCCCTTGCGGTGTTGGATGTTCGCCCATTTGCTATGTCCAGCCATATTGCTCTCCAAAAATCCGGGATGTTCGCCGGTTATGCCGTTCCCAAAAAACCAACCCCGCGATGGTATCATTTCCGCCCCTTTAACCCAATACGAGCCGTCATGAACGCACCGATACTGATAGCCAAAAACAACCGGCAGGAACTTATTCTGTTGCCGCAGATGGCGAACCGCCACGGGCTCATCACCGGCGCAACCGGAACCGGCAAGACCGTCACGCTGCAAACGCTGGCGGAAGCATTCAGCCGCATCGGTGTGCCGGTATTTTTGTCAGACATCAAGGGCGATTTGTCCGGGGTGAGCAAAACGGGTGGCGACAACGCAAAAGTGACAGCGCGCGTCGAACAGCTCAAGCTGGAAGATTTCGCGCACCGCGCTTACCCAGTGACGTTTTGGGATGTGTTCGGCACGGCGGGGCATCCGCTGCGCGCCACCATCTCCGACATGGGACCGCTGCTGATCGGGCGCATGTTGAATCTCAACGAAGTGCAGCAGGGTGTACTGGCGCTGGTGTTCAAAATCGCCGATAGCAATGGCCTGTTGTTGCTCGATCTGAAAGACTTGCGCGCGATGGTGCAGCACGTCGGTGATAACGCCGCCAACTTCACCACCGAATACGGCAACATCTCCACCGCCAGCATCGGTGCGATCCAGCGCGGCCTGTTGCAGATCGAGACGCAGGGCGGCGACAGCCTGTTTGGCGAACCGATGCTCAACATCGAAGACCTGATGCAGACCGATGTAAACGGCTGCGGCATGATCAACATCCTCGCCGCCGATAAACTGATGACCTCGCCCAAGGTGTATTCCACCATGCTGCTGTGGCTGCTTTCAGAATTATTCGAGCATCTGCCGGAAGCGGGTGATCTGGAAAAACCCAAACTGGTATTTTTCTTTGACGAGGCGCACCTGCTGTTCAACGATGCGCCCGCCGCGCTGCTCGACAAAATCGAACAGGTGGTGCGCCTGATCCGCTCTAAAGGTGTCGGCGTGTATTTCGTCACGCAGAATCCCGCCGACGTGCCGGATAAGGTATTGGGCCAGCTCGGCAACCGCATACAACACGCGCTGCGCGCCTTTTCACCGCGCGACCAAAAAGCGGTGAAGGCTGCTGCCGAGACCATGCGCGACAACCCCAAATTGGATGAAGCCACCATCATCACCGAGCTTGGTGTAGGTGAAGCGTTAATTTCCTGCCTCGACGCGAAGGGCACGCCGGGCATCGTCGAGCGTGCCCTGATCGTGCCGCCGCAAGCGCAGATCGGCCCGATCACGGAGGCCGAACGCCAGGCCATCATACAAAGCTCACCGCTCGCCGGGCATTATGAAAAAGCAGTGGATCGCGAATCGGCTTACGAGATTCTCAAGGCGCGCACCAACGAAAGGCAAACTGCGCAACAGACCACGCAAACCGCTACTGATAGCAGCGGCATCGGCGGAATACTGGGCGGCATCTTTGGCAATGCTGCCGGCGGCAAAACCGGCAGCCGCGCCAGTAATCGCCAAAGTGTCGGCGAGGCCATCGTCAAAAGCGCTGCGCGCTCCATCGGCTCGGCAGTCGGACGGGAAATTATTCGTGGCGTGCTGGGCTCGTTATTGGGTGGCAGGCGCTAATAAATTGGCGCAGATGAAACTTTATCGGCGCGTCTGGCTCAAGCTAACCCACAAGAGGCAATGACGAACGGCAGCTTTCAGGTAACGTAGCGTTATGCGAGCAACTGAACCATAGCGTGCATCCTTTTTACTTCCATTTCTCGCCTAGAAAAAGTAGTATGTTTTTCTAGGAAAACAGTTTGCGAAAATAATATGCAATCCTTTAATAAAAAAGCGATTTCAAGAATATACGGGCGCGGTAGGGGTTGGGCGTTCTCATCGAATGATTTCGTCGAGGATTTCAGCCGCAGCCAGATCGATTACGCGCTGTCTGAATTGTGCCGCGAGGGGAAGATACGCCGTGTCTGCCGTGGGATTTACGACTACCCTAAATTTAGCGAGTTGTTGCAGCAGGAGCTGAGCCCGGACTTCGATCAGGTGGCGCAAGCGTTTGCGCGCAAATTCAACTGGCGCATCCAGCCTTCGGGCGATGCGGCGCTGAATTTGCTGGGGCTTTCCACACAGGTGCCCGGTCGGCTGGTGTATCTCTCCGATGGGCCGAACCGCCAATACGACATTGGCAATTACACGCTGGAGTTCAAGAAGTCGGCGCTGAAGGATGTCGGCTTCAAATACCGAGAGAGCGGGCTGATCGTGCAGGCGTTGAAAGCGCTGGGGCAGGAGCGGGTGGATGAGGCTGTGATCGCCACGCTGCGCAAACAACTGGATGAAACGGCGTGCAAGCGGGTGCTGAAAGATACGGTAACGGCGACGGGCTGGGTGTATGAGACGATCAAGCGGGTTTGCGGGGAGCGCGGCTGATGGAATCGGTTGCGCGCCTGTCATCCGCCGAGCGCCGCGAACTGTTTGCCGAAACGGCGGCGCGCAAGGGCATGACACCCGCCATCGTGGAGAAAGATTTCTGGGTGTGCTGGACGCTGGGCAGGTTGTTCGCGCATCCCGATTTGTCGCACTTGCTGATGTTCAAGGGCGGCACCAGTTTGTCCAAGGTGTTCAATCTGATTGAGCGGTTTTCCGAAGATATTGACCTGATTCTGGACTGGCGCGTGGTGGTTGGCGAAGATGATCCACTGGCACAGCGTTCCGCCACCAAGCAGGAGGCGATGAACAAGGCGATTGATGCCAAGGCGGTGGATTACATCGGGGGCGAATTGCTGGCGATGATTTCACGGGCGGTTGATCCGGTCTGCCGCTGTGAGCTGGCAACCAATGATCTTCATGCGTTGAATGTTCAATATCCGGCTGCCTTCTCTGATGTATATCTACGTCCGGAAGTGCGCCTTGAGATCGGGCCGCTTGCCGGGTGGATGCCGTTTGATAATTATCGAATCAAACCCTACGCGGCTGAGGCGTTCCCTCAGCTTTTCAAACAAGCGGATTGTGCAGTGCAGGCCATACGTGCCGAGCGTACCTTTTGGGAGAAGGCGACGATTCTTCACCACGAAGCCAATCGCCCGGAAAGTAGCCCGCAGCCGTTGCGTTATTCGCGTCACTATTACGACCTAGCCATGATGGCGGCTGCGCCGGTGAAAGATGCAGCACTGGCAGACATCGGATTACTTGAGGATGTGGTGACCTTCAAGCAGCGGTTTTATCCACGCGGCTGGGCGCAGTATGATCAGGCAAAACCGGGAACGTTCAGGCTGGCGCCTTCGGGGCACGTATTGGAGGCAGTCGGAAAAGACTATGTGCAGATGCGCAATATGATCTTTGGTCGCTATCCAAGTTTCGACGAGATCATGGGAATGTTGCAGCTGCTGGAGAGGGAGATCAATGACCTACAGTGCGGATAATCTCGTCTGGCGGTTACTCAGGCGGCTGTCGCCGAGCGGCCAGTTATCGGCCTGAGCTGCCGGTGGCGAACTCCGTCGATTAAGTCAGCTTCCGACCCACTGCTGCCCGTCAGGAGAATCGCCATGTTGGCCCGGTTGTCGGCCATTCCGGACGGTGGCGGCTTACTGAAAATACTGTAGGGGTAAAGTGCTGGAATGTCCGCTTTTCTAAATTTAAGTGCGATCACTGTTTATCATAGCGGTCAGTCAACCAGTGTCTAAAAAAGCGAATATCGGGTTGGGCGTTAACCCCTTTGCGAGGAGCTACAAACATTTTCTGGCACACAAGCTGCCTACACCACCAACCGCCCCACCAACTCCGACATACTCGAATAAGTAACAAACGCCTCGTGCGTCGCGCGCGTGATGGCGACGTAGGTCAGGCGGATGTCGTCTTCAATATCCTCGGCCTTCTTTAGCTCACCCAAGCCACCGATTGCCACGCAGGGGAACTCCAGTCCCTTGGCGGTGTGCATGGAGAGCAAGCGCACCGCGTCGCGTTCCGTATCCACGCGGTTGTGATGATCCTTCGCCACGTCCACCGGCACACCGTGTTTCGCCAGCACCTTCTCGAACCGCTCGCCGATGAAATGCCGGGGATACAGCACCGCCATTTGCCCCCACTGGTAACCGGCGGCCTTGCGTCCGAGCAGCCATTCCGCAATCGCATGCGCTTCGCCGTCGTAGCTCACGCACTGGCGCACCACCGGCTCCACACCTTCGCGCCCGCCGTCTTCCGGCATCAGGATCGCGCTCTCATCACCGGCGCATACGCCCGGTGCGCCGATCACATCGGCGGCGAACTTGCGCGCGAAGCGCAATATCTGCGCGGTGTTGCGGTAATTCACCTTGAGCACCGTCGTGCGTCCGGCGGCCTCGATGCCGAGCTGCTTCCACACCGGGCGCTTGCGCCCTTTGTAAATCGCCTGCGCATCGTCGTAAACGATCATCAGCGCCTTCGTGTCCGGGTTCACCATCTTCGCCGCCAGCGCCAGCCATTGCGGCTCGAAATCATGCGCCTCGTCGATCAGCACCGCGTCGTACTGTCCGCCCGGAATCAATCCGCGCTCGGCAGCATTGAGCACGGCCTGCACACTGGCGGCGAGCCGCTCCGAATAGTCGGGAATGTCCTTCTCGCTTGGATGCGGAATATCGTAAGTGCGCAGCATTTTCCAACACCAGGAATGGAAGGTCGAGGTAATCACCTTGTCCTCCACCCCTCTGTCCTGCATCGCATTCTCCAACCGACCCGAGATGCCGTTCGCGTAACTCAACAGTAGCACCGGGCGGCTCGCCGCTCGTGCGATCTGCTCGGCACGGAACGCCAGAATCAGCGTCTTGCCGGAACCCGCCACGCCGCGCACGATGCGGTGCCCCTCGCCCATGCTGCGCGCCAGCAACTCCTGCTGCATATCCATCACGACCAGCAAGCGGTCATCGGCGGGCGAGAACTTTTCAGGTTCGTCAAACGGCAGCGCGATCTGCGTGACGCGAATCTCCGGGAACAGTAGCGCACGCACCCGGTCGATCTGCGGCAGCGACAAGGCAGGCCCAATGCGCGGCGACACCATGCGCCACACCCGTTCGCGAAACGCATCAGCATCGACCTTCTCCGCCATCTCGTCGCGGAAGATGCAACGCTCCGGCGGGAATACCTCATGCAAATCGGTCTGCTCAAACTGCTTGCGCGTGATGTTGGCAAAAGCCACACCGTGCCCGAAAGAAAACACCGGCTTGCCCTTGAAACTTCCGCCCTCGTTGACCAGCATCGGATCGCGCTGCAACGCATTCACCACGTTGAACATGTAGCTGCGCACCTGCTCGAAAGGGTTGGCAGTCGTTACATTGCCGCGATCAGTGATCAGCTCGACCTGCTTGCTGTTTGCATTGGCTATCGTATCCAGCCGCCAGTCCTTCACCTCCAGCACCACGATGCCCTGCTGCGGATGCAACGTCACGAAATCGGGATGCCTGCCGAAAGGCCCGACCGGGATGTTGTGCCACACCCAAGCGTTGTCTTCGAGGCAATCCTTCAGACGTTCGGCGAGACGTAATTCACCGCGCGCATCGAATCGCGCAGCGCCGAGGGTGGGGATTAGGGTGGCCATGGGGTGGGGTTGTCGAAGGATGGTTTGGTTTTGTGCTTTAAACTCACTGCACCGCGGATTGCGCCAGCGCCTGCCAGCCGACAACGCGACACCCGTCGCGTTCATACTGCCCATCACCGCCATAAACAATGCCCGGTGGTAACGCAGCATCGCCGAATAAGGCTGCCAACTTGCGCACTGCTGGTGTCCAGTCGCTGCTGAAAGTGGAGCCGGATTTGATTTCCACGGGCATGAACTGGTTGCCCTGCGGGATCAACAGATCAACCTCGTGTCCCGCACTGTCGCGCCAGAAATACAACTCGGCAACCTGACCGGCGTTGAACTGGCGCTTTACCCACTCCGACACCACCAGCGTTTCAAACATCGCACCGCGCGAGGCATTGGTAGCCAGCGTATTTACATCGCGTATGCCCAACAAATAAGCCATCAAACCGGTGTCGAGAAAATACAGCTTGGGCATCTTCACCAGCCGCTTGCCGAAATTCTGATGGTGCGGGCGCAACAGATAAACGACATAACTCGCCTCCAGCACCGTCATCCATTCCCGCGCGGTTACATGAGAAATGTCGCAATCTGCCGCCAGCGCGGAAAGATTGAGCAACTGCCCCGAGCGTGCGGCACACATCTTGAGGAAACGCTGGAACAGAGACAAATCGCGCACCGCCAACAGCTGCCGTACATCTCTTTCCAGATAAGTGGTCACGTAGTTGGGGAACCAGTCGCCGGGCGCAACCGGGCGGTCGTACAGCGGCGGATAACACCCTCGCAACATCGTTTCATCCAGCGTTGCGGGCAGCAAGCCGCCTTCCCTCAACTCGGCCAACGAAAACGGCAGCAACTGCAACAACCCCACCCGTCCCGCCAGCGACTGGCTGATGTTCGACATCAGCCCAAACTGCTGCGACCCCGTGAGAATGAACTCGCCCATCCGCTTGCGCTTATCCACCACGCCTTGCAGATAAGAAAACAAATCCGGACAACGCTGCACTTCGTCCAGAATCGCCCCCTGCGGAAACCGCGCCAAAAAACCGCGCGGATCAGAATCGGCAAATGAACGCTCCTCCGGGTCTTCCAGCGAAACGTAAGGCTTGCCGCCAAACAGCGTGCGCGCCAACGTCGTCTTGCCAGACTGGCGCGGCCCCGTAATCGCCAGCACGGGGAAACCCTGTGCCAGGCGCAATGCGGTGGGAAATGAGGATCGGTTTAGCATATTTGCAATCTGAAAGTTGAAACTTCAAATTGCATGATAAGGGAAAACGGGGTGGAGGGGAAGGGGGTATGCCGTTAAAACTATTGTGATGCTGACCCCTTTAGTTGATAAGTAGCGATAGAACTCACCAATTACCTCAGTAAAAAAGCCCGGCGATGCCGGGCTTTTTTGTTTTACCGCGTTGCTTCGCGTTCCGGTCAGAACGCCCAGCGCGCCTTCACACTCGCCGTCTGACCGGTGTAGCCGGTGCGGGCTTCGAGATCGTAGCGGGCGGTGATCTCCACCCCGCCAGCCGTATTGGCGACATACCCCAATCCGCCGCGCACCAGCGTGGCAGACGGGTTGATGCCGTTGGTGGTGAACGCCGCGCCGCCGCCCGCGAACGAGGCGGTGATCGAGTTCTGCTTGGCGTTCACGTCGTAGCCCAGCCCCAGATTGGCGGTGAGCTTGGCGTTGTCCATCAGGCTGTGTACGACCTTGCCGTCCACGGCGAGGATGAGCTCGTCGGTGGTCTTGCCGTTGACAATCATGTTCAGTGCGCCCGCGCCGGTTTCGGTGTAACCCTTGTCGCTGATGCTGGTGTAGTCGGCACGGAACGACGGGGTGAAGCTGGTCTGTTCGCTCACCGGTATCGTACGACCGATACCCGCTCCGAGGTGGATGCTGTCGCTGTTGTAATCCGCCAGGGCTGTCCGGTTGACGAAGGCGATGTAGCGGTTGCCCTTGTTCTGGTTATAGCCGTAATCGGCCTGCCAGTTGAGTTCGGTGTTCTCGTCCAGGCTGCTGCTGCCATACAGGACGGCCTGATAGCTGTTCACTGCGGCACGCTGCGCGCCCGAGTTGCTGTCCACGTTGCTGTGGGTGTAGGCGAAGGCCGCGCCGATACGATAGGCTTGCGACAACTCGCTGTCCGCGCCCAAGGCCACGCCATAAGTCCGCGAATCATAACCGAACGCGCCATTGCGATCCTTCTGATCCGCCCAGGAACCGAGCGGTTTGACCCAGGCCTTGCGGTTGCCGACGAAACTGTCGCCGGAGGACAGGCCACGGTTCTGTTCCATGCGCGCCTGCACCACGCGGTTGACGCCGTGCAGGTTGCCAAAGGTGGCCTGCGCCATGCCGCCGGTCATCAGCGGCAGGGTCTGCCCGACGGCGTCAGAGACGGCTTGCTGGGTGGCCAGCAGGCCCAGCGCGGTGATGACGGTTCCCATGTCGGCGGTGCCGGTGGCAGTGCCGTTGAGCAGTGTGTCGAACACGGCCGCAGCACCCGCAGCAGCCGTGTTGCCGCCAGCGGCGACGCTACCTGCAGCGGTCAGGCCAAGCTGGACAGTCAGGTCGACGGCGTTGCCGTTGGTCACGCCGCTGAAGTTGAACAGCGCGCTGTTGTCGGTGACGGTATAGGTCGGGCCGGCGGTCAGCGTTCCTGTAGCAGTAAGTACGCCGGGTAGCGTGTTGCCGACCGCGAGGGTGTTCACGCCGGCGACGTTGACGGCGAGCTTGTTGCTGGCCGACAGGTCGGCGTTGCCGGTGACGATCAGCTTGCCGTAGCTGGCCGCGCTCGAGGCGCCGATCTGGAGCACGCCGTTGACGGTCTGCGTGTAGTCGCCGGTGATGGTGGAGGTGGTGGCATCCGCAACGGCCAAGATGCCGTCGTTGTTGAAGCCGGTGGCGGTGGTCACGCCGTGCGCCATGTTGAATGTGCCGGTATTGGCAATGTTAAAGCTGCCCACGTCGAACGCGCCTTCGCTGGTGAAATTCGCCCCGGCGGTGATGTTCAGTGCGGTGGCCTGCGCAAAGACAGCGCCGATCAGATGCGCGGTGGCGCCAGTAATGTCGATGTTGGGCAAGGTGCTGGTGCCATCCACATAGATCGCATAGCTGCTACCGGAGATCGTGCCGCTGTTGGTGATGCTGCCGATGTTGCTGCCGTTGAGGTAGATGCCGTTACTTCCGCCGGAGATCGTGCCGCTGTTGGTGATGCTGCCGATGTTGCTGCCGTTGAAGAGGTAGATGCCGGTATTGCCGGTGCCGGTGCCGGTGCCGCCAGAGATCGTGCCGCCCGCGTTGTTGGTGATGCTGCCGGTCACGGTGCTGTTGTTGAGGTAGATGCCGAAACCGCTGCTACCGGAGATCGTGCCGCTGTTGGTGATGCTGCCCACGCTGCTGCCGGTGAAGATGCCGATACCGTTACTTCCGCCAGAGATCGTGCCGGTGTTGGTGATGTCGCCGGTCACGGTGCTGCCGCCCCAGATGTCGATGCCGGTATTGGTGACGGCGGAGATCGTGCCGTGGTTGGTGATGCCGCCGGTCACGGTGCTGTTGCTGATGGCGATGCCACTCCATGCGCCGGAGATGATGCCGCCCGCGTTGTTGGTGATGCTGCCGGTCACGCTGTTGTTGTTGAGGTAGATGCCGAAACCGCTGCTACCGGAGATCGTGCCGCTGTTGGTGATGCTGCCGGTCACGGTGCTGTTGCTGATGGCGATGCCACTCCATGCGCTGGAGATGATGCCGCCCGCGTTGTTGGTGATGCTGCCGGTCACGGTGCTGTTGCTGTTGAGGTAGATGCCGTAACTGTTGGTGCCGGAGATCGTACCGCTGTTGGTGATGGCGCCGATGTTGCTGCCGTTGAGGTAGATGCCGGTATTGCTGCCGGAGATCGTGCCGCCCGCGTTGTTGGTGATGCTGCCGGTCACGGTGCTGTTGCTGTTGAGGTAGATGCCGTAACCGCCGGAGATCGTGCCGCTGTTGGTGATGCTGCCGACGCTGCTGCCGGTGTCGATGCCGATGCCGGCCCAGTTGCCGGAGATCGTGCCGCCCGCATTGTTGGTGATGGCGCCGGTGATCGTGCTGTTGACAAGGAAGATGGCGATATTGCCGGAGATCGTACCGCTGTTGGTGATGCTGCCGATGTTGCTGCCGTTGAGGTAGATGCCGGTATTGCTGCCGGAGATGGTGCCGCCCGCGTTGTTGGTGATGGCGCCGGTCACGGTGCTGCTGCTACGGATGAAGATGCCGGTATTGCTGCCGGAGATCGTGCCGCTGTTGGTGATGCTGCCGACGCTGCTGCCGGTGAAGATGCCGATACCGATATTTCCGCCAGAGATGGTGCCGGTGTTGGTGATGTCGCCGGTCACGGTGCTGCCGCCCCAGATGTCGATGCCGGTATTGCCGACGGAGGAGATGGTGCCGTGGTTGGTGATGCCGCCGGTGACGGTGCTGTTGCTGATGGCGATGCCACTCCATGCGCCGGAGATGATGCCGCCCGCGTTGTTGGTGATGCTGCCGGTCACGGTGCTGTTGTTGTTGAGGTAGATGCCGAAACCGCTGCTACCGGAGATCGTGCCGCTGTTGGTGATGGCGCCGATGTTGCTGCCGTTGAGGTAGATGCCGGTATTGCTGCCGGAGATCGTGCCGCCCGCGTTGTTGGTGATGGCGCCGGTCACGGTGCTGTTGCTGTTGAGGTAGATGCCGTAACCGCTGCTACCGGAGATCGTGCCGCTGTTGGTGATGCTGCCGATGTTGCTGCCGTTGACCCTGATGCCGTTACTTCCGCCAGAGATCGTG
>Ga0315281_10012815_pt1 | contig 11391 bp, 13 predicted proteins | sample YL17G07_0_MG_FD_204540 | JGI IMG/M metagenome (GOLD analysis project Ga0315281, IMG submission 204540) | Sediment microbial communities from Yellowstone Lake, YNP, Wyoming, USA - YL17G07_0 | ecosystem: Environmental > Aquatic > Freshwater > Lake > Sediment | place: USA: Wyoming | collected... | reverse complement strand
TACGCTCCTCGCAATGACGAATCGAGGAATCGGAGTGTCTGGGTCCAGGCGTCCTTTGTTTCGTTCGGGGCGAAGTTGGTTCCCGAAGGGTTCGCGAAGGCGTGGCCAACGCCTTCATAGATCTTCACCTCGTGGGTGACGCCCGCGGACGTAAGGGCGGTATCGAACGAGTGGATGAGGTCAGGGGTGATTGAGGCGTCCTTGTCGCCGGAGATCGAGAGCAGCGGCCATTTGATGACTTTCAGCTTCTCCACGTCAGTCACCGGCGTACCGTAGTACATCACCGTCGCGTTCAACGGTTTGCCGGCGAGTGAGAACTGCATCGCCTGTCCCCCGCCAAAGCAGTAGCCGTACACCGCCATCTTCGTGGCGCCGTGCGACTTGAGGTAGTCGTACGCCTCGGACATGTTCTGTATCGACTTTGATTGGTCGACAGAGGCGATTTGCGCGGCTGCTTCTTCCCGCGTTGTTGCGACTTTGCCGAAGAGGTCAACGGCGAACACGTTGTACCCTTCGCTTGCGAGGGTGCGGGCCTGTTCCTTCATGCTGTCGTTCAATCCCCACCACTCGTGGACCAGGATAATGCCCGGGTAGCTGCCCGTTGCTTCTGGGTGCACGAAGAAGCCGCGCTTGTCGGTGGCGTAGGCGACATCCTGCTCAACGATCTTCTGTTTGCGCTCGGCGAGCATGCCGGCGTTGGTGTTGGGTTGTGGGGGCATGGAGGTTTTCCAGAAGTATATTCCTGTTGCGGCGAGGATGAGGATGATGAGGGCGATGAATCCCTTAGACATAGGGATGAAAAGGGAGGAGAGGGGTGGAGAAGGGAGGAGAGGGGGTACGGCTAAACGGTGGGGATGCCCTTCTTTTTGGCGAAGGCGTAGATGGAGAGGATCTCCAGGATGCCGGCGGTGTTGATGATGAGCAGCGCGATGAACCAGGGCTTGCTCTCTTCGTGCGACGCTTTCCAGAGCGCGAGGCCTTTCCAGGCGAGCGACCAGATGATGAGAAGCGGGAATCCGATTCCCCAAATGCCGCCATGTCCCCAGCCGCCGAATCCGTACGTCATCATGTTGTACATACGATTGAAAAAATTAATCGTTAGTTTGTTACGTGCGAAGTTTGGGGAAGAAAAGGGGTGAGAAGGGAGTAGAGGGGATGAGAAGGGTTTGTCGAGATTGCTTCGTCATCCGACCGCGGTCGGATTCCTCGCAATGACAGATCGTTGTTCCCGCGAGCGACTGGATCCCAGCGTCCGCTGGAATGACATTATTTAGATGAGTTTGCTTCGTCGCTTCGCTCCTCGCAATGACGATGGGGAGCGGGGCTCGCGGACTAGACGAAGCCGGGGAAGAAGTCAGTTTTGATGCGGGTGCGGGGAACGCCCATGCGGGTGAGCGTGTGCGTGAAGGCAGTCACCATAGCATGCGGGCCGGAGATGTAAAACGTGCGGTCGCGATAGTCCGGCACCTCTGCCTCGATCATCGCGGCGTCTATGAAACCGGTGCGGCCGCGCCAATCTGCAGGAACCTGGCTCGCATCCGTGAGCGTGTACACGGTCTTCATGCCGAGCTTCTCGCGCGCTTGGTCGAAAATATCTTTGTACGCGATCTCCGCGGTGGTCTTGTTGGAGTAGAAGAGTACGGCCGAGGACTGGTGGTTAGTGTCTAGCATGTGGCGCACGATGCTGCGGAACGGGGTGATGCCGATCCCGCCGGCGATGAACGCGAACTTGTGCGCGCTGCTCTCCGGCAACGTGAACTCACCGGCGACCTGGGAGGCGATGATGCTCTCCCCTGCCTGCATGTCCATCAATTTTTTCTTAAAGCTGCTCCCGTTGGGGGTGATCTTCACGCCGATGTGCACCTGCGGTTCTGTGGGCGATGAGGCGAGCGTGAAGAAGCGGCGATTGCCGCGGGAGTCGGCATGTCTCGGATCGATCGTCCATTCCATGAACTGCCCAGCACGGAACTTCACCGGACGATCAGGGGTGAACGTGAATTCATGTTCATCTTTGCCGATCTGCTTTTTCTCTTTAAGCGTCAGTAGGTAGCGGCCTTTGGGACTCACGATGAACGAGAAGATGTTGCCGAATACGAGCGCGAGCTCGGGCGTGCCAGAAATGGCGCCGATGTGCACCTGCGGCGAAAAGAGCGCGCCCACGATCGCGGCGTAGGCCATCTGCGTGCCGCGCGTTGGTGGGGAGGTGAGCGGCTCGGTGAACATCACGAAAGCGAAGAAGAAGAGCGGGGTGTCCACGAGCGCCCGGCGCACGATGTCCAGCGAGTTACCGGTAGCGAGGAACACGATGCTGGCGAGCGCCACGACGATGAAGGTGAGCACCATGCTGAAGCGCCGCAGTTTGCGCGCGAGCAAGAGGCCGCCGAGGAGTACCGGGATAAGCATGATGCCGCTCCCCACCCACCAACTCGCGTACTGATTGAAGATGAACGCCGTGAGCACGACCGCGAGCGCGGCGGGATTGAAGAGGTGCTTGCGCCGCCAGGTGATGAGGTATTTTGTCGCCATCGCGAGTACCGCGGCCCACACGTAAAACCAGAGTGAGCTCGTTTTGAACGAGGGGGTGATGATGAGCGAGAGGATGAGCGCGGTGATGTACACCGACTCCACGTTCGCGGGAATCTTGAGAAAGCGCGCGCACAGCTCGTTGACCGTGATGCTCACCGCGAGGAGCACGATGGTGGAAACGACGAGCGCGAGCGGGGTGAACGGGAGTTTCCCGAGCGCGCTCAACGCGAGCGCGACTGCCCAGAGTATGAGCAGGTAGTAGAGCGCCACCCGGTACATGGTGATGCGGTTCAGGAGGTTGTCGATTGGGTTGGGCATGTGTTTTATGTCATTCCGAGCGTAGCGAGGAATCTCAACTTAATTTAGTTACTTTGGGATCCCTCACCTGACGTTCGGGATGACATTAACGCAAAACAAAATCTTCAAAATGGCTCGTGAGGGTGGCGGTTCCAGTTGCGTCTATAGAGTATCCCTCAAAACCTTCTAACTGTTCAATGAACTCTACCCCCTTTTTACCCATGGCGAAAGCGGCAGTGGCGAAGCGGTCGGCTTCGTAGATGTTGGGGCCGATGACCGTGAGACTCACGATCTCGTTGGCCGGCGCGCCGGTGTTCGGGTCATAGATGTGCTGCCCGCGGATGTACGTGCCTGAGGTCGCCACACCCTTGTCGCTCACCGAGAGCGCTTTCACTATCTCTTTCTCGTTGAAAGGATTCTTGATGCCAACGCGCCAGCTCTCACCTGTGGCATTTTTTCCCTCCACCTGCACGTCGCCACCGGCGTCCACGTAAAAATCTTTGAACCCTTTCTGCTCGAGGAGTTTCGCCGCGTTCCAAATCGCCCAGCCCTTTACCAAACCAGACGGATCGATCGATCCGTCCGGCTTTTGGATATTGAAATATCCGTTGGTGAGGTTTTTCGTTTCTTCAGAGAGGCGGAACACCTCCTGTATCTCGGAGCTGTACGCTTCTGGCGCTATCTCGTCCCGGTTGATGCGCGAGATCTCGCTCGTGTCTTTATAGGTACTGAACACCTCGTCGACGTGCGTGAAGTAGGCGTACACATCATCGATATCTTTTTGTGTGACCGCGGCATCCACCACCTCTACGGTGATCGGCATGCCCATGAGCTGCCGCGTCTCGCGCAACATCTATTTGGTGGCGCCTGAGAGAGCGTCAGTGAGTGAGACCTGGAACGCTTGGCTCGTCTGCGTGGCGCCGGTGATGATGTCCACGTTCGTGCTCTGCGCGACGATCGCTTCTTGTTTGAGTTTGGGGAGCGACCGGGCGCTCACCTCAGAGGTGTTGCCTTTGTGGTCTGGGTAGATCGGCCACTGCACGTCTACGATCTTGCCGCCCTTGATGACCGCCACGACCTGAAGGTTGCCGTAGAGCGCGTCAGCAAGCGTGCCGGTGTAGGTGCCATCCTTGTAGCCGCCTTGTGGCGCCACGGGCGGGGGCGTGGTGGGGCCGAGGTTAGGGAGATTGCGGAGTGAGAACCCGTCGTCGTCTTCGCGCTCGAGCGGTTTCTGTGCGGTGGGGGTGGGCGGCGCGACGGCGACCGTTTGCATATCAGTCGGACGCGCGAAGCGCTCGTAGACCACGAAGCTAATGATGGCGATGATGAGGACTGCCGCGAGGATGAACTTTTTCATGGCTGTATATAAAAAATGCCCCTTAATGCATGAGAAAGTTTTGACGTTCGGTGCGGCGTGTTCTTACTGTAGTGACAAACCGATAGCTTTTTGCTAGACTGGGTTTCAGGTTATTCGCAGCGTTCCGGGATCGTCTAATGGCAGGACACATGCCTCTGGAGCATGTTATCTTGGTTCGAGTCCAAGTCCCGGAGCTTTGCGAATAATTTTTTTTGGGAGGAAAAGGGGCGAGATGGGATAAAAAGGGATGACAAGAGTTTCCCTATTCCATGACTTGGCCGCCGAACTGTTCCAGCAGGTTGGTGGTGAGCGGACTCGGTGCTGCGGCGGCCAGATCTTCGGCCACCTGCTCGGCGCGAACGAGAATGGTAGCACCTTCAAAGAGGCTGGTCAATCCTTTTTCTATGCTAGCGCGGTTCTTTTCGCTCATCAGTTTTTCGGCGTGCATCTTGTATTGGACGCCGATCACGAGCATGTTGTCCTCGTAGCGGATGGGCTTGGCCACGCGCAACAGGAACGGGAGCGAGGGGTTTTCGTCCTGTATAGCGGCGCAGAGTTCGTCCCAGCGGAGCGCGAGGGTTTCGAGGGGGATGTTTTGGTGTGAATTTTGAATCTTGAATTTTGAATCTTGAATTTTCTTGGGTGCTGGTTTGGGGATGAGAGGGGAAGAGATGGGAGGAGAAGGGAGGACAGGGGAGGAGATGGGGGCGACGACCTCCGGCTTCTCGATTTCGCTCGAACTAGTGGCTCGCGGGAGCGAGCTTCCAACGGCGTCGGCGTGGGAGGCGACGACCAATTCGAGCGGGAGCTGGGGGATCGGCGCGGACCTGAGCTCGACCCGAGCGACCATGAGAGACTCAATGAAACGCACGAGGTGGGCGGGGCCGATGTGATCAGTCGCGTACCTCACCCTACCCTCTCCTAGACTAGGAGAGGGATTCGCGGGAGCGCCAAGTTTTTCCAAAAGCAAAGCGCGGAGGTACTCGATCGTCTCGGCAGTGAACTGCTGAAGGTCTATCCCCTCTTCCACGAGTTTGTTCACGAGCTCGATCCCCTGCGCGCCCTGGCGCAGCGCGAGCGCATCCACGAACGCGCGCACGTAGTTGGCGTTCGAGCGCGGGAGCACGAGCGAGGCCTTTTCGACGTCGATGTTTTTCTCACCGAGTGAGAGCACCTGTTCGAGCAGGGACTCTGCGTCGCGCAGACAGCCGTCTGACTGCTTGGCGATAGTGGCGAGCACCTCGTCATCCACCCTGGTGCCCTCCTGCACTGACATGTGTTTGAGGCGCTTCACCATTTCCTGCACCGGGATGCGTTTGAAGTCGAACCGCTGGCAGCGCGAGAGGATGGTGGCCGGCACCTTGTGGATCTCCGTGGTCGCCATGATGAACATGCCGTATGAGGGCGGCTCCTCCAGAGTTTTGAGGAGCGCGTTCCACGCCGAGGTGGAGAGCATGTGCACTTCATCTATGATGAACACTTTGTATTTGCGCGAGGTCGGGGCGAAGCGCACGTGCTCGATGATGTTCTCGCGCACGTTATCCACGCCGGTGTTGGAGGCGGCGTCGATTTCGATGACGTCCAACGAGCGGCCAGTACTCTGCTCTTCGCACGCACTGCATTTGTTGCACGGCTCGCTCTCCCCCGCTTTGCGATTCTCGCAATTGAGCGCTTTGGCGAAGATGCGCGCGAGCGTGGTCTTGCCCACGCCACGCGGTCCGGTCATGAGGTACGCGTGCGCAACCGAACCGTTGGCGAGCTCGTTCTGGAGCGTCGTCTTGATGTGGTTCTGGCCCGTGACGTCTGCGAACGATTGCGGGCGGTATTTTCGGTAGAGTGCTAAGCCCATAGGTAGTATGTCATCCCGAACGCTCTGTGAGGGATCTCAACGTCTCTTAGTATGCTCTGAGATTCCTCGCCCTGGACGTACCTCCGTTACGGGCTCGGAATGACATAGTTCTTTTTCACGATATTCTCTACGGCGGCCCATTTGCTCGGCGATCGCTTGGGGACGAGTACCGCGGCCTCATCGCCGGTGCTCCCGCGGAAGAAGGTGATGGACGCCTTGAGCACCTTATACTTTTTGTCGCCCACGAGCACGGAGTACTCGTCAACCTCCTGGTCGTGGACGAGCGTACCCATCTTGCGTTCGCGCTCGATGGGGCCGATCTGTTTGAAAATGAAAGCGCCGGACGGGGTGATGGTGAGCTTCATCATGTCACCCTCGACGAGTTTGCTCTTGGATGCGTAGTTGGGTGGCACGGGGTACGCCTTGCCGTCTGGACCGACCATCCCCCGACCGTCGAACACCCCTTCGACGATCGTGCCAAAGACACCCGGCTGGAGCGCGGGGAGCGGGGTGGTGCGGATTGAGGTCGTCGTGGGCGCAGATGCCGATGCGTCGCCGCCGATCAGGCGGATAGCGGCGCCGAGCTGCTCCTGGATGTTCCGGAGGATCTGCGCGATCGTTTCGTTTTTGTTTTCGTTCATTTCATTCATAGGTTTGGTATTATTTTTTTATTTGCGAAAGGGGGGTGGCTCGAGTTCGCGAAGGCGCCCCCTCCCTTTCGCGCATACCCTCCCCTGCCACGCAAACGGCTCGTACCTCGCCGTGAAAGTTGCGCGCTCTAAAGAGCGCGGCTACCCTCTCGTATTATTCCTCGTCTTCGTCGGCTTCTATGTAGCTCTCCGGGCTCTCCTCGAATTTTTTGAAACACTCGGGTGAACAGAGTGTGTAGAGCTCACCCTCAAGGTCATGAGTGACGACCCCTGTGCGGCCGGCGAGCTCCATGCCGCAGACGATGCAATTGTTCGGGGGTTCGACGTATTCTTTGGTCATAGCTCTATATTTTTACTCCTTTCCGGAAGGAATAACAAGCATTTTTGTTTGCAAGAGGGAGGGGCTCAGAGTTCGCGAAGCCCGCCCCTCCCTCTTGCATCTCCCACCCCGGCACGCGAACGGCTCGTACCTCGCCGTGTGGGATGCGCACTCTACAGAGAGTGCGATTCCCGATAATACATTCTCCTAGACCCCCGAGGATGCGGGGGTGACCTTCGGACGTCGGAGGGTGAGCATTCCGAGCACAAACAGGATCGTGGACGTTCCGGCAGAGGTCATGCAAAAAATGCAGATGGCGTGGATGACGGCGAGTTGGAGCGTGACGAGACCGGCGGAGACCACGAAACCGACTGTGGTGAAGAGCGCGGCCGCGCGCAGCACCCGCATCCGTTTGGTGTCCAGGTACACGATGACCGCCACCATGATGGTGAGGTAGTAAAGTGCGCCCAGGAGTGCGATCGGCACGCCGAAGACCGAGGCGTAGGAAGAGGTGAGCACCTTCTCGCAGTTAGAGATGCTGCTGCACGGAGGGATCGCGTTCACGAAATGGTTCACCGTCAGGTAGGCGGCGTCCAGGAACCCGAGCACGGCGACGCAGAGCATCGCCCACACGATGCCCTTACGGCTTGATCGCTGCGTCGAGGAGCTTTTTGAAGTCATCATAGGAGCGAGCGTCTATCTTCGAGCCGTTCAAGAAGAAGGTCGGCGTTGAATTAACACCCGCTTTTACACCACTCGCCTGATCTTTGTCAACCTTCGCCTTCGCACCAGACGCATCAATGTCAGTCTTGAACTGTTCGACGTTAAGCCCGATATCTTTCGCGTAGCCCTCGAGTTTGGCGCGCGCTTTCGCGTCTGAGAGCTCTGACCAGTCGCTCTGGTGCTCATAGAGCTGGTCATGCATCTCCCAGAACTTGCCCTGTACTGATGCCGCCTCGGCCGCGCGCGCGCCGAGCCGCGCGTTCTGGTGCTGCGGCAGCGGGAACCCGCGGAAGACGATGCGGATGGTGTCTTGGTACGCGCCTTTGACCTGTTTCACGATCGGATAGTACGCGCCACAAGCCGGGCACTGGAAGTCACCGTACTCCACGAGCGTGATGGCGGCGTCCGCCTTGCCGAAAACGTGATCATCTGAGGTCACTTCGTTCACGCCGGGCACCGGACCGGTCGGGGTCGCGGGACCGCCTTTGACCGCGGCGTACATCCCCCACACGATGAGCCCGAGCACCACGATGATGCACACCCACATGATTACGCGCTTGGTGGTGCGCTTGGTGTCATGCGCGCGTTGCTCCGCCTTGCGCTCCTCGCGCCGCTGCGCACGGAGTTCGTGCTTGGTGAGGCGGCCCGACTGCTCTGGCTGCGGGTTCGGCTGCGGGTTGGGTGTGGGGTTTTGCGGTTCCTCGGGGTGGTACATAAGAGGAGAGGGTATCACAATTATTTTAACATGTCATCCTGAGGCTTCAGCCGAAGGAACTCAACCGCTCGCGCGAGCGATTGGGGTCCTTCGCTACGCTCAGGATGACATTAAAGGAGCGCTTCTATTTTCCGGGCAAAGATGAAATCATTTATCGAAAGCCCGTCGATCGCGTGAGTAGAGAGTTCGAGGATCACCTTGTTCCAGAAGTTGTGGATGTCTGGGTGGTGGCCTTCGGACTCCGCGAGCTCCGCTACTTTGTTGATGAACGCTATCGCTTGTTTAAAATCCTTGAATTTGAATTCGCGCTTGATCGAATGATCGTTCACCACCTCCCACGGGGTGGTGAGGTCTTTCATGCGTTCACTGATATGCGCCGCGTCATACGGCTTCACTCCCCCTTCGCATGGTTTACATTTTTCTTTCGTCAGATCCATATCAATTCGATAACGGGCACTTCCTATGATCATGCGCTCGCGCGGGGCAGTAATCGCGGCCGTACTGAACCAGACGGTGGTTGAAATTGAGCCACTCGCTACGTGGGAGCAGTTGCATGAGGTCCTGTTCGATCTTCACCGGATCCGTGTGAATTGTAAGCCCGTGCAATCGCGCGAGGCGGCGCACGTGAGTGTCTACCGCAATCCCCTCCACCACGCCGTAGGCGGTGCCGAGCACCACGTTCGCGGTCTTGCGCGCCACCCCACGGAGGGTGAGCATCTCATGCATCGTACGCGGCACGCGACCGCGGAACTTCTCTTTGATCATCTTCGCACTCGTGAGGATGCTCTTGGTCTTGGCGCGGAAGAAACCGGTCGCGTGGATGTCCTTTTGGAACTCGCGCGGATCTGCGTGCACGTAATCCTCCAGCGTGCGGTACTTCTTGAAAAGTTTCGCGGTCACCTCATTCACCTTCTTGTCCGTGCACTGTGCAGAAAGGATGACGGCGACCAGCAGTTGCCAGGGATTCTTGAAATGGAGCGCGGTCTTGGGATGAGTATAGAGGCGCTTCAATACGCGAACGATCTGTTGCGCTCGCCGTTTCCGATCCATACCTCACCCCACCCTCTCCTATCCTAGGAGAGGGGGTTTTCAACCGACGCTGAATTCATCACCGATTCGGCGCGGTCCAGTTTGGCGGTGAGCTCAGAGATGATGGGATTCTTGAGGCGCGTCTTCAGGATGAGCACCGCCGCGCGGTTGAACCAGAAGAAGCGCTCGCGGCCGCCGAAGAAATTTTCCCAGATCGCTTCTCCGCGGATACTGAAGTCATCAGCGATTGAGGTGAGGTTGTAGATCTTGTCTGCGGCAGAGACGAGCATCGCGGCGTCCGTGGCGACCTCAAGCTTCGCAAGGTATGCATCCTTCCGCTCCTGCCATCCCTGTGGCGCGCCGTTTTTCACTTTCACCTCCGTGACCTCGCGCACGATATCGGCGACTGCGGTGCCGAAGTCGCGTCCCATCTCCTCGAAGGTGTAGGAGGTATCCTCGATCGTGTCGTGCAGCAGTCCGGCGACCACCACGTCCTCGTTCTCGGTATAGCCAGAGAGGATGACCGCCACACCGAACGGATGCGTGATGTACGGAGTCACGCCGTCGCCTTTGCGCAACTGTCCGGCGTGCGCGCGCGCCGCCACTTTGATCGCAAGATTCAATTTAGGAGTGAGCTTCATGGATGTCATGTGAGATCATCGTCACCGCGTCTTTATAAAGGGCTGAACCACCGAAATCTTTTCCCGCGAGCAGCAGGGGCAGCCAGTGGCGATCATCGGGGAACATCGTTTCGTACGGCACCGCATCGAGGTCGAACCAGCGCGGCGCCATCTCTTCGGTCTCGACCGGCTCGCCCGCAAACTCGCTTGTGCTGAAGAAGTGCACCTCCATGAGCTCGGGGTTTCCGATGATCGTGAAGGTGAGCACTCCGCGCTTCCGGAGATCGGTCACCAACACGCCGGATTCCTCATGCGTCTCGCGCACCGCCGCCTGCTCGGGCGTCTCTCCCGGTGTGAGCTTGCCACCAAAGCCGTTCCAGAGCCCCTCGCCGAAACCGCGCTTCTTCCGACCGAGAAGAATGCGGCCATCCCGCACGATTACGCAGACCGTATAGTGCTTGATCATACATCTCTATGCGAGAGAATACCGCGAACTACTCTTTTTTACCATTCCTTCTTTGATGAGCGAGTTGAGCGCGGTGTTCGTGTTCGGGAGGCTCGTCTTAAGGATCTTCGCGAGGCCGAGCGGTGTTGCCAAGCGCGCTCCGATGAGCGCTTTCACGATGCGGCCGCGGAGCTGACGCGTCGAACCCTCGAACTTCGATTGTCTCGAGTGGTGCGCGCTGCGACGCGACGGGTTGGGCACTGACTTCTTGAGCATTGCACCGTAATCCATAAGCGCGTAGTACCACTCGCGCGGATTCTTTTTGTCCACCGTGCGTTCGATGATCGGGAGGAGTCGTTTGTCTGGCACGTCCTGGTGGTGCGCGAAGAAGAAGTGGAGGTACACCGAACGGATATTGGTTTCGATGCACGCGCCCGGCGTGTTGAACGCGAACGCGGCCACGGCGGTGGCGGTGTACTGCCCCACCCCAGGGAGCGCGTCGATTGAAACGACATCGCGCGGGAATTTCCCGCGATGATCGGTGACGATCGTCTGCGCGGCGCACTTGAGGAGCAGGGCGCGTCGGTTGTAGCCGAGCCCGCTCCACGCAGCGAGCACCGTGCCGGTCGGTGCGTTGGCGAGTGAGCGGACGTTCGGGAATAGTTTGAGGAATTTTTTGAAGAACGGGATGACGCGGTCCACCTGTGTCTGTTGGAGCATCACCTCGCTCACCAAGATCTTGTACGGATCATGCGTGTGGCGCCACGGGAGATCGCGGCCGTGCGCGCGATAGTATGAATTGATGATTTTTCGAAACTGCTTCGCAGTTATCATGTAGTTCTTATTTTGTTTGCAAGAGGG
>Ga0315281_10012814_pt1 | contig 11391 bp, 8 predicted proteins | sample YL17G07_0_MG_FD_204540 | JGI IMG/M metagenome (GOLD analysis project Ga0315281, IMG submission 204540) | Sediment microbial communities from Yellowstone Lake, YNP, Wyoming, USA - YL17G07_0 | ecosystem: Environmental > Aquatic > Freshwater > Lake > Sediment | place: USA: Wyoming | collected... | reverse complement strand
ACCGTGCCGCCGACTTCAGCCAGCGGGCCGGCCAGATAGCCGTCGGCGAAGACTTCCACGTCCATGATCGCCTTGTCGGTTTCCACCGTGGCCACGATGTCGCCGCGCTTGACCTTGTCGCCGGCCTGCTTCTCCCAGGTGACCATGACGCCTTCGGTCATGGTGTCGGAAAGTTGCGGCATGGTGATGACGTAATGTGCAGACATACAGATTCCTATTTAGAGGGATTAGGGGATAGAGGCTAGTGGGTTTTGTGCGGCCCTTGGCCGCAGATCGATTGAGTCGCGGAGCGACAACACCCCCTAATCTCTAGCCCCTAGTCCCTAGCCCCTGCTCCTCAAGCTTTCCCGAACATCTTCAGCACGGCCTTGACCACGTCGTCGTGGTCCGGGATCGCGGCTTTTTCCAGGGTGTGGTTGTACGGGATGGGCACGTTCACGGCATGCACGCGCACTGGTGCTGCATCCAGTTCGAAGAAGCATTCTTCGTTGATGATGGCAATGATTTCGGAACCCACGCCGACGGGGCCTTCGTCTTCTTCGGCGATGACCGCGCGATGGGTCCTGGTGACGGATTTCCTGATGCCGGCGCGGTCCAGCGGCGACAGCGAGTAGAGGTCGATCACCTCGGCGCTGATGCCGTGCTGCTTGGCCAGGATGTCGGCGGCCTTGATGCACCAGTGCACCGAAATGTTGTAGCCGAGCAGGGTGACATCGCTGCCGGAGCGCGTGACTTCGGAGCCTTCCAGCGGATGGAAGTACTCGCCGTCGGGCACTTCGCCCTTCATGTTGTACATCAGTTCGTGTTCGTTGATGAACACCGGGTCTTCCGAGCGGATCGCGGATTTCAGCAGGCCGTAGGCTTGCTTGGGGTTGGACGGGGTGACCACGCGCAGGCCGGCCACGCCCATGAACACTTTTTCCATGCGACCCGAGTGCTGCGCGCCCAACTGGTGCGCCGTGCCGCCGGGGGAGCGGAACACGCAGGGGGCAGTGAGTTGGCCGCCGGACATGTAGCGCACCTTGGCGGCGGAATTGAACATCTGGTCCAGCGCCAGCCAGGCAAAGTTCACCGACATGATTTCGATGATGGGGCGCACGCCCAGGAAAGACGCGCCGATGCCGAGGCCGGTGTAGCCGTTTTCCGAGATCGGGGTATCCATCACGCGCAGCGGGCCGTATTTTTCGTACAGGCCCCTGGTCGCCTTGTAGGTGCCGCCGGCGACGCCGATGTCCTCGCCCATGCAGATCACCAGCGGATCGCGCGCCATTTCTTCGTCGTGGGCACGCAGGATCGCTTCCCAGTACATTATTTCTGCCATGATTGTTCCCTTTTCATGTCCTTGCCACAGAGCACACGGAGATCACAGAGATGCTTCGCTTTGGGGCTTCTCTGTGGACTCTGTGATCTCTGTGGCTAAAAGCTCTTATGCAAGTACGTATTTTTCCAGATCGGCCACGTTCGGCTCGGGTGATTCCTCGGCGAACTTGATCACTTCGTTCTCGATGTAGGCGTCGGTGTCCTTTTCCAGGGCGGCGTATTCGTCCATGGTCAGGGCGCCATTGTCGATCAGACGGTCGCGCAGGATGAAGATGGGATCGCGCTGCTTCCACAGTTCCTCTTCCTCGCGCGAACGGTAGGAGCGCGCGTCGGACATGGAGTGGCCGCGGTAGCGGTAGGTCATCAGTTCCAGGAAGTACGGGCCCTTGCCGCCGCGCACGTGGGCCACGGCTTTCCTGGCGTGTTCGTGCACGATGTCGATATCCTGGCCGTCGCACTGGGCGGATTCAATGCCGTACGCAGACAGGCGCTTGAACTGGTCGACCACCGCGGTGGAGCGGGTGATGGCGGTACCGATGCCGTACTGGTTGTTTTCGCACACGAACAGCACAGGCAGCTTCCACAGTGAAACCATGTTCATGGTTTCGTGGAAGGTGCCCTGGTTGTTGGCGGCGTCGCCCAGGAAGCAGATGGCGATTTCCTCGCCGCCCTTCAACTGGATGCCTTTGGCGATGCCGGCGGCCAGCGGGAACGGCCCGCCCACCAGCGCGTAGCCGCCCATGAAACGGTGCGCCACGTCGAAAATATGCATGGAGCCGCCGCGCCCTTTGGAGCAACCGGTTTCCTTGCCGTACAATTCAGCCATCACCACTTTCGGGTCGGTACCGCACAGCATGGCGTGGACGTGGTCGCGGTAACCTGTGATCACGTAGTCGAAACCGGGGCGGGCCGCTTCCATGACGCCGCTGGCGCAGGCTTCCTGGCCGGGGTAGAGGTGCAGAAACCCGCCGATTTTGCGTTCAATGTAGGCCTGATAGCAGCGCTCTTCGAAGCGGCGCGCAAGCACCATTTCGCGCAGGACGCGTTTCTTGTCATCGAGATTCATGCATGCTTCCTTCTGGTCTGACGGCTTTTCGAATAATCCGGCATGATCGCCAAATTGGCTGCTTTGGTCAAGTTTTACCGCGCTTTCAAACCCTGTTTTTGGAGCTGTCATGTTGGCAAAACTCACTGAAAATAAAGACCAGTTTTCGGATATGCATGCCGCAGGCATGACCCATGTCCTGCACGTCCTGCCGCTGCAAAAGCGGCTTCCCGCAGCCGTGCAGACCCCCGGCCTGGAGGTTTTGCGCGCCAGCCTGGAGCGCCGCCGCATGAAGCCGGAAGAACTCGCGGCAACCCCCGTCGGCACCGATCTTCCGGGCGGGCTGGCGGCCTGGGTCATGCTCGACAGCAGGAAATCCGCATTCGAGCAGCAGACGGCGCTGCGCCGTGCCCTGCAGCTGCTGCTCACCGAACAGCCGCGCCGGCTGGCCATCGTCGTCTACGGGGACGACAAACAAAAGCGCCTGGCGGCCGAAACCGCGGTCTACGCCGCCTGGGTCAACGGCGCGCCGCTGCCTGTGCGCAAGAAAAAGCCGAAATCCGAACCCCTGCAAAAGATCAGCCTTTACGGCTACCAGTCCGCCGACGGGTTTGCGTCGCTACGCGCCCAGGCCGAGGGCAACCTGCTGGCGCGCGAACTCACCTGGCTGCCGGCCAACGAACTCACGCCCGGCCTGTACCGCGAGCGCATCGCGAAACTGGCGGCAGAACACGGCTGGAAGCTCGAAGAATACGACCTCAAAAAACTGCGCAAGCTCGGCGCCGGTGCCTTCGTCGCGGTGGCGCAGGGCAGCGGGACAGAAGACGCCGCCATCGTGCATCTGCGCTATCGCCCCAAGGGCGCCAAACAGACCGTGGCGCTGGTCGGCAAGGGCATCTGCTTCGACACCGGCGGCCACAACCTCAAGCCTGCCAAATACATGCACGGCATGCACGAGGACATGAACGGCTCGGCGGTGGCGCTGGGCATCCTGCTGGCAGCCACGCGCGCGGCGCTGCCGGTCAACATCGACTGCTGGCTGGCGCTGGCGCAAAACCACATCAGCCCCAAGGCCTACAAGCAGAACGACGTGGTCACGGCATTGAACGGCACCACCATAGAGATCATCCACACCGACGCCGAAGGCCGCATGGTGCTGGCCGACACGCTGACCCTGGCGGCACGGCAAAAGCCCGACTTCATGCTCGATTTCGCCACCCTCACCGGCAGCATGGCGACTGCCCTGGGCGCCCGCTACAGCGGCATTTTCAGCAACCGCGACAAGCTGCTGGAGAGCGCAATCACGGCTGGAAAGCTAAGCGGCGAGCGCGTCTGCGCCTTCCCGCTGGACGCCGATTACGAAGCCGCCCTCGACAGCAAGATCGCCGACATCAAGCAATGCACCATGGAAGGCGAGGCCGACCACATCCTTGCGGCGCGTTTCCTGATGCGCTTCGTGGAGGACGTTTCGTGGCTGCACATGGACCTCTCGGCAAGCAATTGCGAGGGCGGCCTGGGTGCGGTGGCGGGCAACGTCACGGGGTTCGGGGTGGGCTGGGGGATGGCGATGCTGCGGGGTTTGCCAGGGTAGGCAGAAACTCAACTTTTCCCCTGTGCTGCCGATAGTTGTGTCGTCGGGTCGACTTGCCCGACACGTCAGCCTTTTCGTCCTGACAGGCCAAAAACAACCATGTCGCCGGAACAGTTCCTTCGCCGCTTCCGCTTGCTGATCGTCCTCACGTGGACCATCCCGCCGGTGTTCGGGCTCGGGTTGCTGGTCTACATCGGCATGTTCACGCCGGCGCAGATGCTGGCGATCCTGGGCAAGCCGCTGGAGCCGGCGTTCATTGTTGTAGGCCTGGGGCTCGCGCTGTGGTACTTCGGGCGCCTGGCGCAGCCCGTTTGCGTCTTCCTGCGGGATCGCCGGCCCGAAGACAGCGCAGCCGCCCTGCGGCGCATCCGCCGCTTCCCCCTCGATTATTGGGTAGTTTTCCTCGTCTATCTGGTGGTGGCCCCTACCACGGTCGTCGGCAGCGCCGTGTTGTATGCCGGCTTCGAGCCGCAGGCACTGGACTGGTTTCGCATACACCTGGTCGCGCTGATCGTTTCCATCATCGTCGGCCTGCCCATTTTTTTCCTGCTGCTCGACCTGTTCGGTCAGGCGCTGAGCGGCGTCGCGCTGGAAAAACCGCACGTCACGGTCAAGCTGAAGGTGTTTCTCATCGGCGCCCTGGTGCCGCTGCTGGTCGACACCATGCTGGTGCAATACTACTGGGCGCGCACCGGCTATTTCACCGCGGAAACTTTTGGGGTATGGCTGCTGCTGGAGGTGCTGGCTGTCGCGGGCAGCCTGATTTTCGTGCGCAGTTTCGGCCAGTCGCTGCGCCCGCTGCAGGAGGTGATCGGCCTGCGCACCTCCTTCGCGGAGTTGGACCTGTCCCGCCTGGCCTCGCAATCGACGGACGAGTTGGGTGTGCTGACGGAGGATTTCCGCAAGCTGCTGGAAGATCTCCAGGTGCACAACGAGATGCTGGAAATCAACAACCGCATCCTGCGCTTCACCGGCACCAGCGCGAACATGGAGGAAGTGGTGGCCATGATCCTCGATACCTGCCAAAGCGCGGTGGGCGGGGACATGATTTTCCTGATCATGCACGATGCCGGGCGCAACGAACTGGTCGGGGTCGCCCAGACCGGCGCCGCTTACGATCCGGCCGGGCATTTTCGCCTGTCGCTGGACGAAACTGCGATGTCGGTGCTGATCTTCAACGAGGGCAAGACCACCGCCATCAGCGACATCAGCAACGACCCGCGCGTCAGTCCGGAAATGGTGGCGCGCTTTACCATCCGCTCTGCACTGGGCGCGCCGCTGCGCGTGGAAGGCAGGGTGATCGGCGTGCTCATGAGCATAGCCCGGCAGGGCCTGCACGACTATAGCGCGCGGGAAATCATGCTGATGGAGGGATTCGCGCAGGAGGCCGCACTGGTGGTGAATGCCGGGATGCTTCAGGAACGCCGTGCGCGCGCCGAACAGCGCTACCAGCGGTTGAACCAGCTGGCGCCGGACGCGATTTTTCTGCTCGACCCGGATTTGCGCGTGCGCGAAGTCAACGCGGCCGCAGCCACTCTGCTGGGCGCGCTGCCCGGCGACTTGCATGGCCGCAATCTCGCCGAATTCGTCGTCGGCGACCTGGGCGAACTGCAACGGCTGGCTGCCGGCACGGAAGAGGGCGCCAGCCACTTCGAGGCCATCGTCCTGCGCGCGGACGGGCTCCGGGTGCCGGTGGAAGTCCACGCCAACCGGCCCATGCCGGACGAAGCGCTGATCCAGGCATTTTTCCGCGACATCTCCGCCATCCAGCAATCGCGCGAGGAGCTTTACCACCTGGCGCACCACGACCCGCTCACCAGGCTGCCCAACCGTTTGCTGTTCCACGACCGCCTGGGCCATGCCCTGGAGCTGGCGCGGCGGGAGGAACGGCACATCGCAGTGCTGTTCATTGACCTTGACCGCTTCAAGAACGTCAACGACACCCTGGGCCACCCCACCGGCGACAAGCTGCTGCAGGAAGTGGCGGCGCGGATCAAGAGCCGGGTGCGCGAGGAAGACACCCTGGGGCGGCTGGGCGGCGACGAGTTCGTCCTGCTCATCGAACAACTGGGCGAGGCCCGGGAGGCGGCCATGGTTGCCCAAAAGCTGCTGGACGCTTTTGTCCAGCCGTTTGCGGTGGAGGGGCACGAGCTGTACCTTTCGGCCAGCATCGGCATCAGCCTGTTCCCGGTGGACGGCCAGAACGGCGCCAACCTGGTGCGCAATGCCGACACGGCCATGTACCGCGCCAAGGAGCAGGGACGCAACAACTACCAGTTCTACACCCAGGAACTGACCGCCAGCGCCATCGAAAGGGTCGCGCTGGAAACCGCGCTGCGCCGGGCGCTGGAACGCGGCGAGCTGCTGCTGCACTACCAGCCGCAAATCAACCTCAAGAGCGGCTTGCTGATCGGCGCCGAGGCCCTGATCCGCTGGCAGCATCCCGAAATGGGCATGGTGCTCCCGGCCCGCTTCATCCATCTGGCGGAAGAAAGCGGACTGATCCGGCCCATCGGCGAATGGGTGCTGTTCGCCGCCTGCGACCAGATGCGCCAATGGCGGGATCAGGGATTCATGCTCCCGCGCATGGCGGTCAACCTGTCCGGCTACCAGTTGCAAAAGGACGTCATCGTCGAACTGGTGCAGCGCGTGCTGCGCGAAACCCGCGTCGAACCCGGCTGGCTGGAGCTGGAAATCACCGAGAGCTTCATCATGCGCCAGGCGGACGAAGCCATCGGCCTGCTCGACCAGCTCAAGGACATGGGCGTGCAACTGGCCATCGACGACTTCGGCACCGGCTACTCCAGCTTAAGCCACCTCAAGCGCCTGCCCGTGCACAAGCTCAAGATCGACCGTTCCTTCGTGCAGGGCATTCCGCAGGACAGCAACGACGCCGCCATCGCCCGCGCGGTCATCGCACTGGGCAGCAGCATGCAGCTCACGGTCATCGCCGAAGGCGTGGAAACCGGGCAGCAGGCGGCTTTCCTGCGCGCCGAAGGCTGCGACGAAGGGCAGGGATACTTGTACAGCCGCCCGGTTTCCGGCTCGGATTTTCTCTCAGCGTGGCGCCGGCGCTAAAAGTCCGCCACGCGCGTCCTGCCGCACCCTGCGCTCCACCGTAATCACCTCGCCCGCGCTATCCACCAGCGCATACAACGTACGGTTCGCCGCCCCATTGCGCGGCGGCCGTGGCGATGCGCATTCCAGATAGACCAGCCGGGCGCCGTCGCATTTGCGCTCGACCAGGCCATGGGCGAGCAGATGCTGCAGCGTGGCCAGCGAAATCCCGCGCTGCTTCATGCGGGCCATGGCGTGGGTCGTGATCCTGCCGAGTTTCATGGTGATTCCTCCTGGTGGTGTTCCCAGCCAGAATAAACCACCCAAAGGCTCATGACGTGAGCCTCGTAATTTGATACGCTCGCGCCATCAACAATACAAAAGACAGGGGGCAAGCTTGGACCGCACCGAACGCTTCTACAAAATCGACCAACTCATCGCCGACCGCAAGGTGGTCTCATTCGACGCCCTGCGCGAGTCGCTCGAAGTCTCCCGCGCCACGCTCACGCGCGACATCCAATACCTGCGCGACCGGCTCAACGCCCCCATCGTGTGGGACCGCAAGGCCCGCGGCTATCGCTACGAAAACGCCGGCAGCCGCGCCGGCACCCAATTCGAACTGCCCGGCCTGTGGTTCAACGCCGCCGAAATCCACGCCCTGCTCACCATGCAGCACCTGCTCGCCACGCTCGACCAAAGCGGCCTGCTCGGCCCGCACATCCAGCCCATGATGGCGCGCCTCAACGGACTGCTGGGCAGCGCCGACAACACGGGCGAAGAAATCCGCAAGCGCGTGCGCATCATCGGCGCCAGCGCGCGGCGCATGCAGTTGCACCACTTCGAAAAAGTCGGCTCGGCTCTGCTGCAACGTCGTTGCCTCATCATCACCTACCGCGCGCGCGGCAAGGACGAAATCACCGAACGCCAAGTCTCGCCCCAACGCCTCGTCCACTACCGCGAAAACTGGCACCTCGACGCCTGGTGCCACCTGCGCCGCGAACTGCGCAGCTTCGCCGTCGACTCCATCCTCCAGGCCGAAATCATCGAAGCCCCGGCCAGGAATCTCCCGGAAAAAACCCTGGACCAGGTGCTGGGCGCCGGCTACGGCATCTTCTCCGGCAAGAAGGTGCAATGGGCCAAGCTCAAATTCAGCGCGCAAAGGGCGCGCTGGGTGGCGCAGGAGCAGTGGCATCCGCGGCAGAAGGGCAAGTTCGAAACGGATGGCAGCTATGTGCTGCAGATACCGTATTCCGACGACCGGGAGTTGGTGATGGATATTCTCAAGCATGGGGCGGAGGTGGAAGTGCTTGCGCCACAAGAGTTGCGCGAGCGGGTGGTGGAGCAGTTGAGGGAGGCCGTGGGGGTGTATGACGCTACGGCATAACCCGGCCCTCACACGTGGGACGGGGCGGCGGCAGTGAAGCGGCGTCCTTGTCCGCTAAGGGTAGTCGATGGATATGGTAGGATTGGGCGACTATCCCGGCCAATCTGAAAGGGCTCGGCCATGACCTCCAAAAAGAAAAATCAGCCGACCGCAACTGCGCCGGATGTCCGCCTTGCCCGAGGCCGCGCCCGTGACGAGGCTCGCTTTACCGCCGCACCGCCCGTGGCAGACCTGCCTGCGAGCTACTCGGCGACCCTCGCCGAGATCAAGCAGCGCGTTCAGCAGTCCCGGCTACGCACGGTACTCGCCGCCAATGCCGCAATGGTGGTGGCCTACTGGGAGATTGGCCAGGTCATCCTCGCCCGCCAGCAATCCGAAGGATGGGGCGCCAAAGTCATAGACCGGCTCTCGGCCGACCTTCGCGAGGCATTCCCCGATATGCAGGGACTCTCGCCGCGCAACCTCAAGTACATGCGCAGCTTTGCCGCCGCCTGGCCGGATGCGGCAATTGTGCAAGGGCCGCTTGCACAAATTGGCTGGTATCAAAACATCGCACTTCTCGACAAGCTCCGCGATACCACAACCCGCCTCTGGTATGCGCAAAAGGCGGCGCATCACGGCTGGTCGCAGCCCATCCTCTGCATCCAGATTGAAACTCGCCTGCATGAGCGACAAGGCAAGGCACCGAACAACTTTCCGCAGACGCTGCCACCCGCGGATTCCGACTTGGCCGCGCAAATTTTCAAAGACCCTTACCTGTTCGACTTTCTCGGCACCGCCGACCCGCGACGAGAACGTGAGGTGGAGCAGGCGCTGGTCGATCACATTCAGCGGTTCCTCTTGGAACTCGGCGCGGGCTTCGCCTTCGTCGGGCGCCAGGTCCACCTCGAAGTAGGCGATCAGGATTTCTATCTGGACTTGCTCTTCTACCACCTCAAGCTCCGGCGCTACATCGTGGTCGAACTCAAGGCGGTGGCATTTGAGCCAGGTTTCACCGGACAGATGAGCCTGTACCTCTCCGCCGTGGATGACCTCCTGCGCCACCCCGACGATCAGCCCGCCATCGGCCTGCTGCTGTGCAAGGGGCAGAACAAACTCGTGGTGGAATACGCCTTGCGCGGAATGGCCAGCCCCATCGGCGTCGCCGAGTGGCAGACACAACTCACCGAAACACTGCCGCAAGAACTCCAAGGTAGCCTGCCAACAATCGAAGAGATAGAAGCGGAATTGGCCGGGGATCTGGGTAAAACGGAAAAAAGCAAGCCGAGGGCGGGAAGGAAGCGCACATGACCACAGTTGGATTTTTTACCGTGCAACAATTTTTGAGAAAATGGGGACGAAGCCTGAATTGTCTTCTTGTTTCCAGGGGGATGTGGAAACCGGGCGCCGTCCCCATTTTTGTTGCGAAGCCTTGACGTGCGCGATCACCTCGCCGATGGAATGCGCCTCAGGCGCGTATGCCTGCATACCCCAACCAATGGCGGAAACCAATAACCCCGTCACCAGAAAAGGCCATGCTGTGCGTTTGAGCGCCGTCTCCAGCCAGTGTTGCGACTCCAGGCCGCGCAGTCGGCGGTACAAGCTGGCCGCGAGCACGCCATCCACCAGCAGCTCGGCAAACAGGACAGGCGCGCTGTAGACAATCCATAGCGAAGACAGCAGTAACGCGCCCACGAATATGATGACCACCAAGGGCAGCGCGAACTCGTCGGCCCCACTCACCGCATCGCCCACCGAGCCGATGGCCTCGCCCACGGCGTCGCTCGACGCATCGGCATGCATCCCCGAAAGCGGCGAATCGAAACTACCGCTGGCGCCACCCCCGCCGCTGGCACCGCCACCACCAGTGAAGTCGGCGCAATCATGCGCTCCGCCATGCGGCGCAGGCACGTTGCCAAAATCGGGGATATCAACATAATCCTCGGCCTTGGTTCGCAACCACAGCCAAAGCAAGCCCAAGAACGCCAAGTACGCAAAACCAAAAGCCGCCAGATAGCGCAGCCACATCTCGGTGAGTCCCTGATGGAGCAGCGTGAAAGACGCAAGAAAACCCGCCGCGCCAGTCAGGCTGACCAATAACAACATCTGCAAACGGGGAAAGCTCTGCCGCTCCAGGTTGGCGCGCAGCCGGGCGACCAACTGATGACGCTGTAGCGGTGGCCGCATTAGGCTTCTTCCGCCGATTGTTTGGTCGCCGCAGACTCCTTGCGCGGATGGTCGCTTTGCTTCGCGATGTTGTGCGGGCGGTGTGAGTCGCCCGCGATGGCAGCGTCTGTGTGATGTCGGCTCATGCCCAGCACGATAGTCCAAGTGAGACCTGCCTTCAAGCCATGCTTTCACCCACCTCTGCCCCGCTTGCGGGAAGCGAGTAAATTCTGGCAAATGAAGCGAAGCGGCGCCCAAGGGTGGGTGACGGATATGGTACGATTCCGCAGCTATGGGTTGGACCGAAAGCGCGTATTGGTTTGATCAGTTGAACGGGTAGCTCACGCTCGTCGAGGGCGACGGAAAGAAGGGGAGTGGATTGACGTGCGCGTCGAGAAGGCCAACAAGGATCATCGCACTGAAAGCCACAAAGTCTTTGTCGACACGCTCAAGTGCGGTGAGGTGATCGACACGAAAAAGCAGTGGGATGCCCGCTGGCCGTGGATCGAAAAACCACCAACCTTCAGGAGCTTCGATGACCTCGAAGCAACCCGGATCGAAACGGACATATCGTTGGCGTTGATGCGACCGAAGCAGGTGTTGACGCTGGAGATCGTTGAGGCGAGGAACGCCGACTGGACTGACGAGGAGCGCGAGAAATTACTGCGCCACGAAATGCAGGGGCAGCTTTTCAGCGACATCGAAGTCAAGAAAATGACGCAGACGCTGCGGAAGGTGCCATTCGATTTCTACTACCGATACACCTGCGACACGCCGGAGGGGGAGAAGGAGTTCAAGCACAAGATCGTCGATTGGGAGGCCGGCGTTCTATTCTTGCACTGCCGCCGG
>Ga0315281_10012813_pt1 | contig 11391 bp, 10 predicted proteins | sample YL17G07_0_MG_FD_204540 | JGI IMG/M metagenome (GOLD analysis project Ga0315281, IMG submission 204540) | Sediment microbial communities from Yellowstone Lake, YNP, Wyoming, USA - YL17G07_0 | ecosystem: Environmental > Aquatic > Freshwater > Lake > Sediment | place: USA: Wyoming | collected... | reverse complement strand
AGCAGACTCAGCAGGTTCCTGATGCTGAAACTGCCCTGTCCTGCCACCACTTTGAAAGGGGCAATAGTTATCAGGAAATCGCAGGACAATATGACATTGGGTATCCAGAAAGTAGTCAGGACGAAAGGTTTGGCGAGAGGATTCTCCACTGCCACAGGGACACCTTGGTCGACATCCAGCAGCATTGTATGAGGAAAGTCGTAGCCCAATTCTTTATATATGGAATGCACTATTTCATCGCCAGCGCTTGCCTCGAGGAGCAGGATGTCAGCAGGGCTGACCTTCCTTATACCGGCGATCACTGCGCCCAGCGTCTCCCGGCTTGTAGTTACGGGGTGAGGCTTAGAGCAACCGGCGCTTGGCTTTATCAAGATTCGGTGTGCAAATGCAACCTCTACCGGTGGCTCGAAGACGAAATTAGCTGCCTCGAAGATCATTCCCCGCTCTTCCTTCTGATTGAGATGTCGATGCTGGTAGCCTGCGAAACCTTCTTCAGCGCGGAGACCATGCCGACCATTGTTTTAGTGATAATACTTCGGACAAAGGGATTGACTGGTATCATCTCCTCGTTAACAAAGAGTGTGACTGTGTCCTCTTTCTCCCTGTCGAAGAACCTTTCCTCGATGAGGTCGACTAGCCTTGGCGCATCTTCCAGACTATACTGGGGCACATCCATTTTCAGTTTCTCATCTGTGGCGATGGCCAATAGTTCCTCTTTCGTGCACAGCAAATCAGGGCCAAATTCTTTACGGTGCACCTCTATCTTGGGTGCTTTATCCTGCTTAAATCCCTCCGCTAGGATGATATCGAAGTCAGGGCCGATAAATCGTTGTAGCTCAGCCGGGGTATAGTCGTGATCAACCTTCCTGATTACGGCGATCTTTTGGGGGGAGCTTATGGCCACGGTATCACTGCCCGCCTGGGCATGCCGCCAGGTGTCCTTCCCTTCCTGGTCTAAGTCAAAGCCGCTGGCGCTGTGCTTGATGGTAGCCACCTGATAGCCGCGGCGCTTAAGCTCAGCCACCAACTTCTCTACGACGTAGGTCTTGCCCACTCCACTCTTACCGACCACGCATACTATAGGAACCATCTACATCTCCTCGTTCCAGTCAAGCATCTGTACCTGGACTTCCTCACCCACCTCGATCGCTGACTTATCTTCAGGGACAATCATTAGCCCGTTAGCCTGTGCCATGGAGGTTAGTATCCCCGAACCCTGGGCGCCTGCCAGGCTGGCGAAATATTGGCCATCGCGTTGTGTTACCCTGACCCTGGCAAAGACACGTCGTCTATCTCTGTTCTCTAAACGGCCTTCGCTCTTGGCTTTGATAGTGGGCTTAGCGAGGTCCTTCTTCCCCAGCATCTTCAGGATAGCGGGACGGGCGAACTGCTCGAAGGCGATCATAGAGCTTACAGGGTTTCCCGGAAGCCCCAAGTGCGGTATCTTTTTCTTGCCCAGGCGCAGCACTCCGAAAGCGAGCGGCTTCCCTGGCTTCATGCGCACTGTCCAGAAGGTCACCTCTCCCAGTCGTGCCAGGACATCCTTGACCACGTCGTATTCCCCCACAGACACCCCTGCCGAGGTTATCAGCAGGTCAGCATCGCGAGCCTGTTTTATCTTGGCCTCCAGAGCCTTGATATTGTCTTTAGCGATGCCCAGTATCTTGGGGATGCCGCCATAGCGCATGACCTGTGACGCAAGGCTATAGGTGTTGCTGTTGTATATCTTGCCCGGCGGCAGTGCCTCTTTGATGTCTACCAGCTCATCTCCTGTTGCCAGCACAGCTACCACAGGGCGACGGATAACGCGGACAACATCCTTTCCCAGGGAAGCCAGAACGCCTATCTCCTGGGGCCGGAGTGCCGTCCCTGCCTTCAAAACCAGGCTGCCTTTGGAGATGTCTTCTCCAGCCCGTCTGATGTTCAATCCCTTCGCTGCCTGCCGTAGTATCCCGATCTCGGTTAAGGGCTTCTTGGCTGCCTTGCGCTTTTCTTCGTCCGTGTCCTCGAACTGGACTATGGCGTCAGCACCTTTGGGAATGGGTGCACCGGTCATAATGCGGATAGCAGTGCCGGGCGTTACCTCCTCCTTAGCTATATAGCCTGCGGCTACTTCACCGATTATGCGAAGGATACATGGAGAGGAAGAACTGGCGCCCTTCGTGCTCTCGGCTTGCACTGCATAGCCGTCCATAGCGGAATTATCCAGCGGCGGTATGTCTATATCGGAGTAGACATTATCTGCCAGCACAAGACCCAGGCTATCCAGGATCGGCTCATCTTCTGATTCGAGCACATCGACATAGCTCAGGATTTTCTCCAGGGCTTCCTCAACTGATATCATGTCTTGCATCCCTTAGTTTCATACGGTGCTCGGTCAATTCAGCGTCGGGTCAAAGAAAGCTGTAACCGTGTTGATATATTCCTCGGCTTAGGCGAGCCTCAGTCTGAAGTGACAGCTCATCGCTATTATTTCCTCATCTTCCTTTGGGTTTTCTCTCGTGCTGCCAGCATTCGGGCTCTCTTCAGATCGGCCTCGGTATTGATATTGAAAAAGCTCAAGTGCTCCGGGTCGAACCTGTCCATCTCCTCTTTTCCCACATACCTGATTTTTACCGAATCGAAGAAAGCAGTGACCTTGAGATTGTCCTGTTTAATCAGGCTCTCCATTGGCCCTATGCAATTCTTGGAGTACACGGCGTGAAGCGGCTCCATCTGGTCGCCTATCCTCGGTATGATCACATCGAAACCGGGCGAGATATCGATCATATAGCGCAGCAGGTTAACATTCAAAAAAGGCATGTCGCAGGCAACAACCAGGTTGAGAAAATTGGCAGAATGCACCAGCCCTGTATAGATGCCGATAAGCGAGCCTTTCCCTGAGTAAAGGTCAACCACCGTTTTCGCTTTGGGATATGTATATGAGGATAAGGTTGACCTTGCCTGCTTCTGCGAAATCACTATCAGTATCTCTTGGCTCAGCGAGATCAAACTGCTGACGGCCCGCTCGATCAGGCTTTTCCCAGCAATCACCTCCGCGAGTTTTTCTCTTCCCAGGCGGGAACTGCGGCCACCGGCGAGGATGATAGATGTTATAGTCAAATCGAAGCTGTCCGCTCCTAGCAGGCCAAAATTCTTCCAATTTATTGTATCACCTCAGTCAACCTCAGATAAGACTTTTTAGCTATGGGAGATGTTTAGAATTGAGGAGTGCAGATGGGAGAGCCGGTTTGCTGGGGGTTTGGGGGTCTCCCCCAATTTTGGGGGACTTAGGGGGTCGATTATTCCTCATCCCAGGCGCCTTCTCCAATGAGGGGGACGAAACGGCAGGCGCCCAGGTTTGTGCTTGACGTTCCCTCTTTGCGCTTTATCACCTGCATCAGGTCCTGTTCAAAGCGCGAGCCGACGGGTATCACCAGCCGGCCGTCTACTGCCAGTTGATCCATGAGCACCTGGGGCACCTTAGGCGCGCCGGCAGTGACCATTATGGCATTGTACGGCGCTCCCTGGGGCCAGCCCAGTGTCTTTTCGGTGGGGTGTAACTCCACATTGGTGTAGCCCAGCATGGTCAAAACTTCTTTAGCCCTGTCGAGCAGCCTCTGGTGCCGTTCCACGGTAACTACCCAGTTCGCCAGCTCACAGAGGATGGCAGTCTGGTAGCCGCTGCCTGTCCCGACCTCCAGCACCTTCTCCGTGCCGGTAAGCTCCATAGCCTCGGTCATCAGGGCTACAATATATGGCTGTGATATGGTCTGCCCCATCTCGATGGGCAAGGGGATGTTCTCATAGGCTGAGTGCTGGCTGCTCGGGGGCACGAAAAGCTCGCGGGGCACACGGCTCATCACGTCGAGCACTTTCTTGTCCCTTATCTCGTGGGACAGTTGGTGCATCAGTCTAAGCCGGGCGGTCTCCATGTCCATGGTCACAGCCTCGTCTTCCTTCAGGAATATACCACAAACCGCTGCCTCGGTCTATAGAAAAGTCTGGAGAAAGTTTAGAAACTTGAGTGTGCAGAGGGACAGTTCCCAAGGTTGGGGAGACATAGGAAATTAGAAAACAATTGCCAAGGCTTTCCAGATACAAATCCTTTAGAAACTGGGGAGTTCAGAGGGGCGAAGCCCCTCTGACGGGGGACTGGGGTTGAATAAACGTTTGTAAACAGTCTCAAGACTATTTCGTTGACTTACAAATCGTCTGATAGTAGAATCTAGGCATAGGACATAGCTGTAAGCGAAGGGGCACGGCATGCCGTGCCCCTTCACAAGTTGCGGGGAATACTAAAAGAGGAGTGCAGAGGGCATCCGCATTTTCAGGTGACGTATTTCCCGGAGCAAAGCTTCAAGGCTGAGTGGGGTGCCGCGCCAAAATGTCATAATTTTTCAATATTTCCTCCCCTGGGTTTTATAACTTTTTAACGTTTTCTATGTTATATAAGAGCAGTCCTCTTTCCTTTTTGGACTTGGGGTACCCCCCATCTGAAAAAGGTCTGGCAGTGGTGGAATGATAGGGGATTGAAAAAGAGAGAGGCACAGTCCGCCATAGGCGGATGTGTGGGAACAGTAGGATACCCCCAAGACAGGGGAAAATCTAATTTAGGGTGGTGATATAAATGAATAAACGAACTGTATTACTTGTCTCATTACTGTTAATCTTAATCATCGTAGTCGGCTTGGTAATTCTGCTCTTGTGCATTGTTCCTTCTGTCACGACGGCGCAGGTGGAGGATGGGATATACAGTCAGGTAAACAAGCTCAGGCAGGATAGTGGCCTTAACGCCCTTACCAGAGACCCTAACTTGGATGCATTGGCCAGGCAGTTCTCTTTGAGCGAGTTTTCGAATAGTGTGGGAGAGGCCACCGAGCTTCACTATCTGCTGCATAATTCGTGGTGGGTCTCCTACACAGGTGGTTCGCCCAAGCTCGTCAAGGGTACTGCTCAGGAGCAAGTGGAATACTGCCTTAAAAACAACGAGCTCAAGGACGCGATGCTTAGAAGCGAGGCGAGGGCAACCGGCGTAGGGGTGGTCGTTGCAGGCAGTAAGGTCTATTACACCCAGGTCTTCGATGTGCTGAACGCCGTAGGCGGGAGCGGTAGTCCTATCAGGCTTCAGGAAAATCCTCAAGCTACCGACGTTTCATGGGAGCAGGTCAAGGAGTTCGTGATTCAAGATGATACTAATGAACATCCCTACATTGCGAACTCTTTTACTCTCGCTGATTTCGCTGCCCAGCTCCATAACAGGGCGGAGGCTGCCGGGATAAAAACGGCCTTTGTGAGCGTTGAATTTGCAGAAGGCCCTGCACGCGCGCTGAACGCTTTTAATACGACGGATAGAGGGCTGGTCTACATAGACTGCACAGGACCGGGGTTTCAGTCTCCCATCTTCAGTGGCAATTCCACTGAACAGGATATTTATGCAAAGTACGACAAGGTGGCTTATGTGGTGGTAGGGCAAGCCTACGGCCTCATACCGCTGGATAAAGCCACTTCTTTTGATTACGGGTTCTATGAGCAGTGGACGCAGCAGTGGAATGATTACAATACCGAAGCTGCCTTATATCAACAGAAGTATGCTGAATATAACGAAGCTGTAACTGGTATAACAGGTATCAGCGACCCGTCCGAGTATGCCAGACTTCAGAGCATGTATAATGACCTGGAGAGTATGAGATTGGATTTGCAGAGACTGATGGCCATATTGGGTGATTATCGTTGGAATCCGGCGGGTAACGTCACCCGTGTCGATATACACTGGTGATATAGGGGGAAGAGTCCGCCTCAGGCGGACTCTTCCCCCTATTTGTTTACTCATTTGATTCCGGCTTCTGCTTACTTCTTCAAGGTAGAGACTTCAATGCCCCTGCCGCAGAGTTTCAATTCGATGGGTTTATCGCCGCCGTGCTTCTTGTAGACTCGGCACGTTTCGCAAACACTGGTGTCGGTGCCGGTGACGATGTCGCCCTTCTTGCGGAGCTTGCAGTAAGTCCCCTCGACCTCCCAGCAGGGCAGAGTGGTGTATTTGCTAGCCGGGCAGTCATCCCTTATTGCTGGCGGGCAGTTACACATCTGCCAGCAGACTGTCTTCCCTGTCCAGAAATCAGCACCTCTCTCATCTTTCAGCTCTTCCTTCTCGCGCCGATGCTCCATTACCGCTTGCTTTATTCTGCCTGCCATCTTTGTAGCCCCCTTTCCATTGTCCTGGTAGAGTTCCCGCTCACTATTATCTTATCACAACCGAGCCGAGCCTGCCTTTCGTTTTAATGCCTGTTTCAGATTGCCGAAACTTGTATAAGACGCGCTCATGATAAAGTATTTATGCTTATGCGGACAGCAGCAGGGAGTAGTTAAAATACTTGCCTCTAATTGCCTCTGCTGATATACTATCTGGAAGCGCGCTGAAGAGAAAGGCTGATGGAATACGAGACTATCATCGGGCTGGAGGTACACGTTCAGCTCCTGACCAAAAGCAAGATGTTCTGCCGCTGTAGCGCAGACTATGCCAGCGCTCCGCCCAATACTCATGTCTGCCCCGTCTGCCTGGGCATGCCCGGCGTGCTGCCCACCATCAATAAGCGCGCCATAGAGTATGCTATCATGACCGCTCTGGCGCTGAACTGCACCATCCCCGAGCATACCAGGTTCGACCGCAAGAACTATCCCTACCCCGATTTGATGAAGGGGTATCAGATTTCCCAGTACGATAACCCGCTATCCCGCAACGGCTGGCTCAGCATCGAGGTCGACGGCAAGACCAAGCGCATTCGCATCACCAGGGTGCACCAGGAGGAGGATGTGGCCAAGCTGTTCCATCGCAGCGACCCGGCCGGCGAGACCTATAGCCTGGTAGATGTCAATCGCGCTGGCGTGCCCCTGATGGAGGTTGTGAGCGAGCCCGACATACGCTCTCCCGAGGAGGCGCGTGAGTACCTCATGAAGCTGCGCAGCATCCTTCAGTATCTGGGAGTATCCACGGGCAATATGGAGGAGGGCAGCTTCCGCTGCGACGCCAATGTCAGCATCAGGCCTGTTGGCACCACCAAGTTCATGCCCAAAGTCGAAGTCAAAAACATGAACAGCTTCAAGGCGGTCTACCGCGCCCTTGCCTACGAGGTGGAGAGGCAGAAAAAGCTGGCCGAAGAGGGCAGGAGGCTGGTACAGGAGACCAGGGGCTGGGTGGAGGAGAAAGGTGTAACAGTTACTCAAAGAAGCAAGGAGGAGGCTCACGACTACCGCTATTTCCCTGAGCCGGATCTGCCGCCTCTGGAATTGAGCCGGAAATTCGTGGATGAAATAAGGTCTCGCCTCCCCGAGTTGCCCGATGCCAGGCGCGACAGGTTCATGTCGCAGTATAATCTATCCAGGTACGATGCCAATCTCCTCACTGTTTCGAGGGCGATGGCGGATTATTTTGAGACCTGCCTTAAGCTCTTGCCCGCAGGCGCTGGGGCGGACAAGAAAGCGAAGACTGTGGCTAACTGGCTTCTGGGTGAGTTCACCAGGTTGCTCAATGCCACAAATATCGAGATAAATGATGCCAAGGTCAAGCCGCAGCATCTCGTCGAGATGCTAGACCTTATAGACAAAGGAACTCTCAGCACTAAGATGGCGAAGGAAGTCTTTGAGGATATGTTCCATAGCGGAAAGAGAGCGTCCCAGGTCGTGCAGGAGAATGGTTTGGCTCAAATCAGCACCACCACTGAGTTGGAGACCATTGTGGGTCAGGTGATTGCGGTGAATTCGCAAGCGGTGGCGGACTACAAGCAGGGCAGGGAAACTGCTCTGAAGTTTCTGGTAGGGCAGGTGATGAAGGTGACCAAGGGGCAGGCTAACCCCCAGATGGTTAATGAATTGCTTAGGAGGATGCTGGCGAAGGACAGCCAGTAAAAAATAGTAACATGACACCAGTACAAATTGCTCTGATAATCATTGCCGTGGCGCTGGTTGCTACTGTCCTGGCCCAGGTGCGTGGAGGCGGCTTGGGTGGGATATTTGGTGGGTCAGGCGAATCTGCGTTTAGAACCAGACGCGGATTCGAGAGGACACTGTTCCGTTTCACTGTTGTGCTCGCTGTAGTGTTCGTGATTCTCTGTATACTCAGCGTCAGGTTCTCATCATAACAAAGCAGGGCAACCTGGGGCATCTGCTTCAACTCTACCCGAATCATAATATCGGAGGAAGTCGTGATGTCGAGCGTGAAAACCTGGCTCCTGGAGATAAGGGCGCCGTTCCTTTTGGTGACGCTTGTTTCGGTGCTGGTGGCGGTGTCCGTAGCAGTTTATCAGTCATATCACATAAATGCTCTATATCTCGGGCTGGCTTTTGTAGGCGCTCTGCTATCACATATAGCTGTAAATGTACTCAACGAGTATTTTGACTATAAGAGCGGGGTGGACTTCAAGACCACGAAGACGCCGTTCAGCGGGGGCAGCGGTGTGCTTCCCGCGGGGCTGCTCAATCCCCGCAGCGTATATATACTGGGCATTTCCTGTGTCGCTGCCATTATTGCTATCGGCGGCTATTTCATATATGCCCAGGGCCCGCTCATAATTCCGGTGGGAGTGGCGGGGATAATTACCGTGTACTTTTACACCACTTATATAACCAAGTCGCCGTTATTGTGCGCGATTGCGCCGGGGCTCGGTTTCGGCCCTTTGATGGTCCTGGGCACATATTTTGCCCTTACCGGTACTTATAGCCTGGCAGCGGGGCTGGCGTCGCTTGTGCCCGGTTTCCTGGTGAGCAACCTGCTTCTGCTGAATCAATTCCCCGATGTCGAAGCTGATGCCTCGGTATCTCGCAGGCACTTCCCCATATCGATAGGGCTGGCCAGGAGTTCCCTGATTTACACAGCGCTGGTTCTGGCTGCGTATCTGGCGCTGATAATCTCTGTGGAAGTTGGCAAACTGCCTGATCTGGCACTGCTGGGGTTAGTGACCCTGCCTCTGGGGCTGCTGGTGGCAATGGGGGTGCGCAAATATCATAATCAGATAGAGCACCTGGTGCCGATTATGGGGCGCAACGTTATGCTCACGCTTTTCTTCCCCTTGCTGATGGCTATCGGCATCATAGTCAGTTAGATAATTTAGTAGGTAGTGGTTGAGGCGCTTTCGTAGGGGGGGCATCCGCCTCTGGCGGATGCCCCCCCTGAATTTTATTTATGATACAATACTCAGGGACATTGAGGGCACTTGATATGCGCATCGTGTTTATGGGCACACCCGAGTTCAGCGTACCTCCTCTGGAGTACCTCATCAGGAGCGAGTACCAGGTGGTCGGGGTCTACACCCAGCCCGACAAGCCTACAGGAAGGGGGCGGACGCTGGAGCAGTCTCCTGTTAAAAGGGTGGCACTGGCGCAGGGTCTGGAGGTGTTTCAGCCGGTCAAGCTGCGACATCCCGACGAAGTGCAGCGCTTGGCTGCGCTCAAACCCGACTTGATACTTGTGGCTGCCTTCGGTCAAATCCTGCCTCAGAGTGTGCTAGATATACCGCCCTTCGGCTGTCTGAATATCCATCCCTCGCTTTTGCCGAAGTACAGGGGCGCTACCCCCATACCTTCTGCCATCCTCGGCGGAGAAAGTGAGACCGGGGTCACCATCATGCTCATGGATGCAGGGATGGACACCGGCCCCATCATCTCCCAAATAATAGTTGGGATAGGGCCTCAGGATACCACCGAGTCCCTTACTAACAGGCTGACCCAGGCCGGCGTGCGTCTGCTGGGTGAGGCACTGCCGTTGTGGTTCGACCGTTCTCTGAAGCCGCAGCCCCAGGACGGGAGCAAATCTACTTATACCTCTCCTATAACCAAGGAAGACGGCGTCATAAACTGGCATATGTCTGCCGAGGAAATCTCGAGGCGAGTGCGCGCCTTTTATCCCTGGCCGGGATGCTACACCTGGTGGCAGGGGAAGCTGCTGAAGATACTGGAAGCGATTACTTTACATAAAGATAAAGATTCAGTGCCAGGGAAGGTGGTAGCTTTAGCCTTAGGTCAACCTGCCGTTGTCGGCGTCGAGACGGGAGGTGGCATCTTAGGGCTGTTACGCGTTCAACTTGAAGGAAAGCGTGCTCTGACATCGGCGGAGTTCTTGCTGGGACAGAGGGCGTTTGTGGGGAGCACTTTAGGCAGCAGAAGCTGACGCTAAGCTGCCGGTTTCTTCTCTGAGGCTGCTTGCTTCCTCTCCGATTCCGCAGGGGCTTTTTCCTCAGCCTTGGCTTCTTCTTCCTCCTCCTCTACCTCGGCCTCGGCTTCAGCCGCGGGCGCTGCAACTGCCTCTACCACCTCTACGCGGAGGCGGGCGATCTTGGCTACTACTTTACCGGGATCGGCCAAAATAGTGACACCATCGCCGACGTGGAGATCCTTGACATGGACAGCCTGGTCTAGTTGCACCAAGCCAGATATATCTGCCTCAATGCTACGGGGCATATCGGCGGGCAGGCATTCCACCTCGATAGAGCCCATCTCCTGCACCAGTATACCGCCCAGATCTTTCACTGCGGGGGCCTTGCCCATAAGCACCAGCGGGACTGCGATCTTTAGCTTCTCATCCATCCTCACCTGGTAGAAGTCGACATGGAGAAGTTCGCCTTTTACGGGGTCACGCTGTATACCGCGGACTATAGCTATGTGAGGGCGTTTCGCGCTGCCAACTTTTAAATGGACGAGGCTGGTGCGGCCAGCCTGCGCCAGGGCTTTCTTCAGCGCGGGTGTCTCGATTTGGAGGGAAGTAGACTCCAGGCCGTGGCCATAGAGGTTGACAGGCGTGATACCTTCACGGCGCAAGAGTCTGACCTTCTTGCCCAGTAAGTCGCGCTTGTGAGCTATCAGTTCAATACTGTCCATTTGACAACCAGCTTAATACTATAACAGGACTCTGAAGTAAAATCAACATTTTCATGCACTATCTCCGCTCGACATCGCTCTGTAAAGGGGCTTATAATCTTCAATTGGAATGAAAACCAGCGATTTCGATTACAAACTGCCTCTGGAGCAAATCGCCCAGACTGCCATCGAACCGCGAGACCACTCGCGGCTTATGGTGCTCTCTCGGAAAGACGGGAATATGGAGCACCGCTATTTCTATGAGATGGGCGATTATCTTCGGTCTGGCGACATATTGGTGTGCAATGACAGCCGCGTAATCCCAGCGAGGCTTTTGGGGCGAAAGGTCGATGGTGGGACTAAAGTGGAGCTTCTTCTATTGAGGAGGCTGGAGTGCGGTGTCTGGGAGACTCTGGCCAGGCCGGGGCGAAGGCTTAAGGCTGGTACCAGGGTGGAGTTGGGCGAGGGGTCTATTATCCAGGCGAAGGTAATTGAAAAGAAAGAGACTGGCACCGTTATTGTGACCTTCCCTGATGAAGAGGCGCTGGAAAAGGCAGGAGCTGT
>Ga0315281_10012812_pt1 | contig 11391 bp, 8 predicted proteins | sample YL17G07_0_MG_FD_204540 | JGI IMG/M metagenome (GOLD analysis project Ga0315281, IMG submission 204540) | Sediment microbial communities from Yellowstone Lake, YNP, Wyoming, USA - YL17G07_0 | ecosystem: Environmental > Aquatic > Freshwater > Lake > Sediment | place: USA: Wyoming | collected... | reverse complement strand
CCACGCCGGCGCTCAAGTTGAAGTATTCGACCCGCTCCAGGCCCGCCTGTTCCATCAGGATTTTCAATTGCTCCTGGTCGGGGTGCACGCGGATGGATTCGGCCAGGTAGCGGTAGCTGTCGGCGTCGCCGGCGAACCTGGACCCCAGCCAGGGCAGCACCTTGAAGGAATACCAATCGTAGGCGCGGGTCAAAGGCTGCCACACCTTGGAAAATTCCAGCACCAGCAGCCGCCCACCCGGCTTGAGCACGCGGCGCATCTCGGCCAGCGCCGCGTCCTTGTGCGTCATGTTGCGCAGCCCGAAGGCGACGCTGACGCAGTCGAAATAATCGGCGCGAAAGGGCAGGCGCTCGGCATCGCACTGCGCCAGCGGCAGCGCGCGACCCTGGTCGAGCAGCCGGTCGCGCCCGCGCGCGAGCATGGCGCCATTGATGTCGGTAAGCCACACCTGGCCTTCGGGGCCGACGCGGCGCGCGAACGCGCCAGCCAGATCGCCGCTACCCGAGGCGACATCGAGCACGCGCTCGCCTGTCCTGACGCCGGCGAGGGCGATGGTAAAAGCCTTCCAGGCGCGGTGCATGCCGGCCGACATCAGGTCGTTCATCAGGTCGTAGTTGGGCGCGACCGAATCGAACACGCCGGCGACTCTGCGCGCTTTCTCGGTTTCGTCTACGTCCTGATAGCCGAAGTGGGTCTTGCCGGTCATCGCCTGCTCCGTTCAGTGGCAACCGCTCTTGATCGGCGCGGCAGGGCTGTTGCCGGGCTCCCGGCTTGCGTTGGCCGCCTGCATGCGTTGCAGGTATTGCTGCCATAACCGGTCGCGCTCGCTGCCCAGTTCGTACAAGTAATCCCAGGAGTAGAGCCCGCTGTCGTGTCCATCGGAAAAGCACGGCTGCACCGCGTAGCTGCCCACCGGTTCGATGGTGGTGATGTCGACATTCTTTTTGCCCACCTGCAGCACTTCCTGTCCCGGTCCGTGGCCACGCACCTCGGCCGAGGGCGAGTACACGCGCAGGAACTCGTAGGACAGTTCGAAGTGCTTGCCGTCGGCGAACGAGATTTCCATCTGGCGCGATTTTTGGTGCAGCTTGATTTCGGTGGGGGTGTGTTTGTTCATGTCAGTGTATTGGCGCGAGCCGGGGGCGCCTATGATACCGCAGCCAGCGTGTCCGTGGCCGCCGGCAAATTGTCGGGCAACACGCGATTGTGGTCTGGAAACTAGCGCGCAGGCTCGATCGTGACGCGCTCGAAATCGTTGCCGTGCTCGATCACGCCGGTGAGCAGCAGCAACTCGGATGCGTCGGCATAGACTTCGAGTACGCGTTTGGGGCGGTACCAGCCCGGTGGCAAGATCAGAGAGGCCGGTGCGGCCAGCGCGGGGAGCGCCGGGCAATACAGCGCCGGGATGAACTTTTCCGATTGCGCGTTGACACCGGTGGGACGTGTTGCAACGGCTTTCGGCACGCCCGGGACGATGTGAACCCCGGCGTGCAGGCCTTCATTCTCATCGCTCTTGAGCCACCGCACCACGCCCAACAGGAAATTCTTGCTGTCGGCGGGGCGCACTGCGATCAGTTGGGTGTGGGTATAACGGCCGCCGGCCGAAGTGGCCGGACGTACGACGCGCATACCCGACACGCTTTCCTCCTGCAGCAGCCACTCCTCGGTGGCATAGCCCCCGGCTTCGATAAATGCGTCCTCGGTGCGGGTGGTGGTGTGGCCGAAGGTGGCGATCTCGTCGCGCTCGTGTCGCGTCAGCTCGGTCGTGCGTCCGGGTTGGCGGAATGTTTTGCCGCCCGAGATATGGAAATGTATCGAGGCGAGAGTGCCGCATACTTTCACCTTTGCGCTGGTACTGCGGCGCATTTGCGCCCGTGCGTTCTTGCCCTCGCACCACAGGCGGAACAGGAGCACCAGCAGTTGCTCGACGCCGGGCATGGTGCAATCCTCGCCCAGTCCCAGGCTGGCGGGCGGCTCGCCCTTGCGCAACAGCACCACGCATTTTTTCAGGGTGCGCGCGAGTTCACCGATGTCGGGCCAGTGCGAAGCAATGCGTTCGCCGGCGTCGGCTTCGCGGTAAGCGCCCGTGGCGGAGGAAACATCCAGCAGCAGCAGCGGCAGGCTATTGTCCTCGGGCGGGGTGCGCCGCACGGGGACATGCCGGGCCCATCGCTCGAGCCAACGCTGGATCTGCATTAGCTGCTTTTGCTGTTGCGCGCTGGGGTCCGCCAGCATGAACAGAAGCGCGCGCACGTACACCTCGGCGCAGCTCACGTCCGCCCTTTTTACCGAATCTCCTATCGCGGTGGCACTCTCCCCTGCCTCCTCGGCATGGCGGTAAAGCTGGTGCAGCGCCAGCCAGCAGGCATCCGGGAACGCATGATAGACGCGGCAGTGGTCGAACATGCTCGAGGCCACGCAATCGAGCCCCCGCTGGCAGATGAGTGCGACCTGGTCCTCGAGTCTGCCCTCGGCCGCGCTCATAAGGCAGCGCTGGTAGCCGGTGAGCAATTCCTGCCACAGATCCACCACCTGCCCGAATATGGCGCGCTCCACCTGGGTCATCGGCAGCGGTTTTTTGGCCAGTTTCCTGATCTGCTCCGCTTGCACGAAATAGACCGGTTCGCGCAACGCCTCCAACACCTTGAGCCGTTCGGCCGGAGGCATGTTGAAGCGGTTCATCTCGTGCAGTTGGTCCCGCAGCCGCATTTGCGAAGGCGCGACGTTCACCAGCGGCAGCATGGTCAGCCATGCGCTGCAGGAGGCGCTGTCGGTAAAATCCGGCTTTGCGTCTGCGGAAATTTCAGGTAGCTTGAAGTCGGGCATCTGGGTCATTGGGCCAAGCGTCAGCGCAAGAAAAGAGAACCCCCCATATTATACGCGGCGACTTAGATCGCGCCCCCGGGCTTTTGCGGAGTTGCGATGCTGCGCACGCGAGGAACTGTTCACGCGCTCACACTTCCGCCGGCTGCAACAGCTGGAGCAAGGTGCGCCGCAGCGCATCGCGGTCGACCGGCCTCGGCACGCCCGCGCGCCGCGCCTCGCTCCAGATGGATCCAGGGAAATGCTTGTCGTCGGCAAAGCGCGCGATGACATGCCAGTGCAGGTGGGCCACCATATTACCGAAGCTGGCGAGGTTGATTTTCGCCGGCTGCATCATTTCCCGCAAAGCCTGCTCGGCGGCATACACCACCCGCATCAATCGCTCCCTCGTAGCGGCGTCCAGATCGGTCATTTCTCTCACATGCCGGTTGAGGATTACGCGGCAGAATCCCGGATAGTCGTGGTCTCCGACCAGCACCACCCGGCACAATTCGTTCTGCCACAGCAGTTCGCCGCCGGCAGAGCCGCACAACTCACAAGACGAGACTGTCAATTCGTTCACGCTGCAACGGAGGCCTTGGCGCTGAGTGCGGAGTTATTCACACCCGAGGCAGGCGCAGCCGGACCGCTCAATTGAGCGCGTGCCGCCGGCATGCTGTTGCCGCGGATGTGCCGCACGATCACTTTAGCAGGTTTCCACGGCGCGTCCCATGCAACGCCGGCCGGCAGGCGCTAAAGCAGCACACGCTCGATGCCGCCGCGATTGGCTTTGGCCACGTAATCGGCCATCCAATCGTGGCCGAGCAGGTGTTTGGCCATCTCCACCACGATGTAGTCGGCATCGGTGCCGGCATCGTCGTTGAAGCGCGCCAGGCCCTGCAGACAGGATGGGCAGGAGGTGAGGATCTTGACCTCCCCCCTGAACACGCCGTCGACGCCCTCGGCGCGGATCGCCGCCGCGCCTTTGCGCATTTCCTCTTCCTTGCGAAAGCGCACCTGGGTGGAGATGTCCGGCCGGGTCAGGGCAAGCGTGCCCGATTCGCCACAGCAGCGTTCGCTCAATCTTACCTCGCTGCCCATTAGCTGGTTGACGACTTTGAGCGGCTGGTAGGTGTTCATCGGCGTGTGGCAGGGGTCGTGGTACAGGTAGCGCACGCCCGCGACGCCATCCAGCTTCGCCCCTTGCTCCAACAGGTACTCGTGGATGTCGAGCAGGCGGCAGCCGGGGAAGATCTTGTCGAATTCGTATTTCCGCAGCTGGTCCATGCAGGTGCCGCACGACACGATCACAGTCTTGATGTCGAGGTAATTGAGCGTGTTGGCGACGCGGTGAAACAGCACGCGGTTGTCGGTGATAATGCGCTTGCCGTCTTCCTCCTCGCCGGCGGCGGTTTGCGGGTAGCCGCAGCACAGATAGCCCGGCGGCAGCACGCATTGCACGCCGATCGCATACAGCATCGCCTGGGTCGCCAGCCCCACCTGGCTGAACAGCCGTTCGGAGCCGCAGCCGGGGAAATAGAACACCGCCTCGGAGTCCTCGGTCACCCTGGCCGGATCGCGGATGATAGGCACGATTTGGCGGTCCTCGAGCCCGAGCAGCGCGCGCGCGGTGCGTTTGGGCAGCTTGCCCGGCATCGGTTTGTTGATGAACTGCACCACCTGCGCCCGCAGCCTGGGTCGGCCGGTGGTGGCCGGCGGCCGCCGCGTCTGGCGTTGCGCCAGGCCCAGAGCCTTCGCGGCGTGGTAGGCTAGCCGCTGCGCCCGGTAGCCCCATTCGATCATCACGGTGCGCGCGATCTTTATGGTGTTCGGGTTGGTGGCGTTGAGAAACAGCATCGAAGCCGCAGTGCCGGGATTGAATTTCTTCTTGCCCTGTTTGCGCAGCACGTTCCTCATTGCGATCGAGACGTCGCCGAAATCGATCTCCACCGGGCACGGGTTGGCGCATTTGTGGCACACGGTGCAGTGATCGGCGACGTCGCCGAATTCGTCGAAATGCCCGAGCGAGATACCGCGCCGCGTCTGCTCTTCGTAGAGAAAGGCTTCGATCAAAAGCGAAGTGGCGAGGATCTTGTTCCTCGGGCTGTAGAGCAGATTGGCGCGTGGCACATGGGTTGCACAGACGGGTTTGCACTTGCCGCAGCGCAGGCAATCCTTGACCGAATCGGCGATGCTGCCTGTTTCCGACTGCTCCATGATCAGCGACTCGGCGCCGAGCAGACTGAAACTGGGCGTGTAGGCGTTGCGCAAATCGCCCCCCGCGAGCAGCTTGCCCGCATTGAACCTGCCTAGCGGATCGGTTTTTTGCTTGTAGCTGCGGAAAGCCTCGATTTCATGCGGGTCGAGGTATTCGAGCTTGGTGATGCCGATGCCGTGTTCGCCCGAAATCACGCCATCGAGCGACTTGACCAGGCGCATGATGCGTGCCACCGCTGCGTTGGCCTGAAGCAGCATGGCGTAATTGTCGGAGTTGACCGGGATGTTGGTGTGCACGTTGCCGTCGCCGGCGTGCATGTGCAGAGCCACGAATACGCGCGCCTTGAGCACGCGCCGGTGAATTGCGTAGCAGCCCTCGAGGATGCGGTTGAATACCAGGCCGTCGAACAGCTGCTGCAGTTCGGCGCGCACCTCATCCTTCCAGGACACGCGCACGCTGTGATCCTGAATCACGGAGAATACGGTCAGCCCTGCGTGGGTCACCGCGGCAAGGCCGGGTACCGCATCGGCGCGCGCCTGCGCCACCGGCAAGTCGAGGTTGTCGAGCAGATAGCGCCAGCGTGTGCGCGCCCTGGCGACGATCTCGCGCGCGGCCTCGCGCCGGTCCCCCAGGAGTTCCGGCGCGGGCAGCGTTTCCTCGTGCTGGGTAAGCGGCAATTCGCCCTGAAAATACTCGTCCAGCGCGTCGAGCAGGGCAAGTTTGTTCGTGATCGACAGTTCGATGTTAATGCGTTCGATGCCGTCGGAGTAATCGCCCAGGCGCCCCAGCGGAATGACCACGTCCTCGTTGATCTTGAAGGCGTTGGTGTGCTTGGCGATGGCCGCGGTACGGGCGCGGTCGAGCCAGAACGTGCGCCGTGTCTCGGCCGAGGCAGCAATGAAACCCTCGCCGCCTCGGGCATTGGCGATACGCACCACCTGCGATGCGGCCGCGGCCACCGCGGCGTCATCGTCGCCGACGATGTCGCCGATCAGCACCATTTTCGGCCGGCTCGCATTTCCCCTTTGGCGCTTGGCCTTGGTTGCGTAGCCCACTGCCTTCAGATAGCGCTCGTCCATGTGCTCGAGTCCGGCGAGCATCACCGCGCGCGGGTCCCGCCCGTCCGCCGCGGCCCCATCCGGGCGGGCGTCGAGGTAATGCTTGATCTCGACGATGGCCGGCACCGAATCGCGCACCTGGCCGAAGAATTCCAGGCACACGGTGCGGATGGAGGCGGGCATCTTGTGCAAAATGAAGCGCGCCGAGGTGATGATGCCGTCGCAGCCTTCTTTCTGGATGCCGGGGAGCCCGGAAAGAAACTTGTCGGTTACGTCCTTGCCCAGGCCTGCCTTGCGAAAACGCGAGCCTGGAATTTCCATCGTTTCGGGCTCGCCCTGGGGGGTGCTGCCGTCGCGCCGGTAGCGCTGTATCCGGAAGTGCGTTACGCGCGCATCGTGGATCTTTCCCAGATTGTGTTCCAGGCGCGTGATTTCGAGGAAATGGCCCGTTGCATCGACCATGCGCCAGGAGGCCAGGTTGTCCAGTGCCGTGCCCCACAATACCGCCTTCTTGCCGCCGGCATTCATGGCGACGTTGCCGCCGACGCAGGAGGCGTCGGCCGAGGTCGGGTCGACCGCGAACACGTGCCCGGCCGCCTCTGCTGCCTCCATCACGCGCTTGGTCACCACCCCCGCGCCGCAGCTTATGGTTGCGACCTGCCGCGCCACACCGGGGAGCCAGCTGTCCTCGACCTCGCCCAGCGCATCGAGCTTTTCGGTATTGATGACCGCCGACAGCGGTGTCAGCGGCACCGCGCCGCCGGTGTAGCCGGTGCCGCCGCCGCGGGGGATGATGGTAAGCCCGAGTTCGATGCAGTCACGCACCACCGCGGCGACTTCGTCTTCACTGTCGGGATGGATGACGACGAAAGGATATTCGACGCGCCAGTCGGTGGCGTCGGTGACGTGGGAAACGCGCGCCAAGCCGTCGAACTGAATATTGTCCTTGCGCGTGCTGCGGCTGAACTTCCTCAGCGCAAGTCGCCGCAGCGCCGCCGCCTCGGCGAAGCTGGCGCCGAAGACCTTGACCGCGTGGTGCGCGCGTTCCAGCAGAAACGTAACCTTCTGCGCGCGCGCGGGCTGCTGCGCCTTCAACGCGGCGTCCTCACCCGTCTCGGCCAGGTGTTGCAGCCGGCGTTTTTCGATGTCGTCAAGACGATGGTGCATGGACTCGATCAGCGCCGCGCGCCGGGCGGGATTGTCGCGCAGGTCGTCCTGCAGATAAGGATTGCGCGACACCACCCACATGTCGCCCAGGATTTCGTAGAGCATGCGCGCGGAGCGCCCGGTCTTGCGCTCCGCGCGCAGTTCGCGCAGCGTCTCCCAGGCCGGCTCGCCGAGCAGGCGCAGCACGATCTCGCGGTCGGAGAACGAGGTGTAGTTGTATGGGATTTCGCGCAGGCGGGCGGTCATTGGAAAACCTCGGTCGTCACTGTGTGTGCGCGGCAGCCTCGGTTTCAGGCGCGGTTTCGGGCTGAGGGAAGATGTCGCGGTAGCTGGCATAGAAGCTGGCGAACAGGGTGGGAATGTAGGTGAGCATGACCGGCAGCAGCACCAGCACCAGCGCACCCTGCGATTTGTCGCCGAGCAGCCCCCGCAGCAGCAAGGCGAGCGCGAATAGCACGAAGCTGCAGATGAGTCCCAGCAGGACCACGGCAACGCCATAGGCGAAAAACGCCCGCCAATTGCGCAGCGTCGCGAACAGGCTGTAGAACAGCGCCTGGAAGGCGGGCAGATTACGCCATGCCGAGAGGGCGGGCGCGAACCAGAAGGCGGCTAACACCGGCAGGTAGAGCGCGCCCGCAAACGCCGCGGCTCCGGCCAGGCTGCCGTCTTCGAACGCCGCGACCGGCGGCCTCTCGCCCAACATCATCAGCCGCAACAGCGCGCCGCCGTCGATCAGCGCCGATAGCCCGAGAATGGCGAGCGCGCTCGCCAGGTAGAGGCCACCCTGCGTGAGCAGCGCCGGCAGGTTCGACCTGAAACCGGAGAACAGCAAGGCAAACCCGAGTCGTTTGCCGTGGTCAAGCTCGCGGCTGACAATCATGAAGCTGGCCGAGAAAACGGGAATGAGCACGGTGGCGGCAAACCATCCCAGGACCGGGACCATGCCCAGCAGCTGCATCAGCATGACGTACGAGAACACCAGCAGCGCCCACATGGCCGGATTCCTGCGAAACAGCGCGAAGCCGGTCAGCACCCATTTCCAGCCATAGCCTGCGGGGACGGTGTTCACGTTCGGAGTGCCGGTGTGTGGGACATCAGATCCAGGGCGCGTCGCCGGCATGGGCAATGCGCAGCTCGAGGATGCGGCGGAAGTGCTCGGGGTCGTGCGCGTGCACCAGCTCGCCTGGGCGCGGCAGGTAGAAATCGTGCAGACGCGACAACCAGAACCGCAGGGCCGCGGCGCGCAACAGCACCGGCCAGGTGTCGCGCTCCGCCGCAGCAAACGGCCTGCGCGCATGGTACGCGGCAAGCAGCGCATGCGCCCGCGGCGCGTCGATCCCGCCGTTCGGATGCACGCACCAGTCGTTGAGCGTTACCGCCACGTCGAACAACAGGCTGTCGATGCCGGCGAAATAGAAATCGATCACCCCGCCTATGCGGTTACCCTCGAACAATACGTTATCGCGGAACAAATCGGCGTGGATGGGTCCGCGTGGCAGGTCCTCGCGGCGGTTTAGCGCCTGGAATTCGAGCTCCGAATGCAAAAGTGCGGCACGCCCGGCATCGAGGAAAGGGCTGATCTTATGAGCGGCTTCGCGCCACCAGCGGGGCCCGCGAGGATTATCCAGTCTGCCCGGATAAGACTGGCCGGCGAGATGTATGTCGGCAAGCGTGCCGCCGACTTCGCCGCAGTGCGCCGGCGTCGGCACCATGACCGCTTCTCCCCGCAGCCTCGACATCAGTGCCGCCGGCTTGCCGTTTAGTTCCGAGAACAAGCGGCCCGTCAGGTCGGTCGCCGGCGCCGGGCTCGGTATCCCATGCTGCGCCAGGTGCGCGATCAACCCGAGATAGAACGGCAGCTCGAGCGGCGTGAGCTTCTCGAATAGCGTCAGAACGAAGTTCCCGCCGGTGGTGGTCACCAGGTAGTTGGTATTCTCGATGCCCGCAGCTATGCCCTGCATCTGCACCAAAGTGCCGACACGATATTGTTTGAGCCAAGCGGAAAGCTGCTCGGGCATGACCGGGGTGAAGACAGACATGCGGCCAATGGGCGATGAGCGATAGGTGGCGAGGCGTGCGCGGGCTTACCTCTCACCCATCAGCGTTCACCGATTACCCGGTTCAGAAAGAATGGATCACCCACTGCGGCACACGCAGCCCGGAGTCGAGCGAATCCCGGCGTACCATCGAGCCGTCGCCGGTGATGTCCATCAGGAAATAGGGTACCCCATGCGGCGGCGTGACCTTTATGGCGTAGAGCTTGCCGTTCACCCGGTACTCCTCGACCTTGTCTTCGCCGCGCGTGGTGATCGTCACCTGCGGCTCGAGCGCCGGATCGGGTGCCAGGCCGGGCGGGGCGGGGGGCGGCTCGGGCAAGGGTTCGAGCTTGGGCGGCTGCTGCGCGGCGAGCGGCAGCGCGATTCCGAGGAGTGCTAGTGCGAACAAGCGGCGCATGACGGATTCCGGTTGGCTGTCATTAAACGTGAATTTTAGCAGATTCGGGGTCCATCTCAGAGATTCAGCAGGCTCTCCCGTTCTGTCGGCAGTGGTGCTCATGGAGGTCTTTTGGCTTCGGCATGACTTGCCGCTGCGCGCCAAGTGAGCCTGCGCCGAAAGCGGGGGCTTGGTTCCGACATAGCTCATAGATTCAGCAGGCTCTCCCGTTCTGTCGGCAGTGGCGCGAACCCCCGCTTTTCATAGTACTTGAATATTGCCTCGACTACTGCCGCCGGATCGTCGATCATTTGCACCAGGTCGAGGTCTTGCGGGTCGATCATCTGTTCCGTCTGCATTCGATCGCGGATCCAGTCCAGAAGTCCCTGCCAGAACGGTGAATGAACGAGGATGATGGGCATCTTGCGCGTCTTGCCGGTCTGCACCAGGGTAAGCGCCTCGGACAGCTCATCCAGCGTGCCGAAGCCCCCCGGCAGCACCACATAGGCGGTGGCGAACTTGACGAAACTGACCTTGCGCGCGAAAAAATGGTGAAAGGTAAGGCTGATGTCCTGGAAGCGATTGCTGAGCTGCTCATTCGGCAACTGGATGTTGAGGCCCACCGAGGGCGATTTGCCGAAGTAGGCGCCCTTATTGGCTGCTTCCATGATGCCGGGGCCGCCGCCGGAGACCACCGAGAAGCCGGCGTCGGAGAGGCGTCGCGCGATATTCTCCGCCAGCAGGTAGTACGGCGAGTCCGCCGGCGCGCGCGCGCTGCCGAAAATGCTCACCGCCGGGCGGATCTGCGCCAGGCGTTCGGTGGCTTCGACGAATTCTGACATAATCCCGAATATCCGCCAGGACTCGCGCGCGTTGTGGGCCATGTCTGCTGCGCCGGCGTCGGCCGGCCGCGGAAGCTTTCCGTTCATACCTGACCCTCTATGAAAACCCTGCTGTTGGTGGATGGCTCTTCCTACCTGTACCGCGCGTTTCACGCGCTGCCTGACTTGCGCAACGCGCAGGGCGAGCCCACAGGCGCGATCTACGGCGTGCTCAACATGCTACGACGGCTCGCCGCGGACTACAAGCCGGACTATCTCGCCTGCGTATTCGATGCCAAGGGCAGGACTTTCCGCGACGACTGGTATGCCGAGTACAAGGCGCACCGCCCGCCCATGCCCGAGGATCTGGTGCGCCAGATCGAACCGCTGCATCAGGCCGTCGCCGCCCTTGGCTGGCCGCTCCTGATGATCGATGGCGTCGAGGCCGACGATGTCATCGGCACGCTCGCGCGCCAGGCTACCGCGGCCGGCATGCACTGCGTCGTCTCCACCGGCGACAAGGATCTGGCGCAGCTGGTGAACCCCAGTGTCAGTTTGATCAACACCATGACCAACGAGCGCCTGGACGAAGCCGGCGTCGAGGCCAAGTTCGGCGTGCCGCCGCGCCTGATGCTCGACTACCTTACCCTGGTCGGCGACAGTGTGGACAACGTCCCCGGCGTGGAAAAAGTCGGCCCCAAGACAGCGGTCAAGTGGCTTGCCCAATATGGCTCGCTCGATGCGGTCATCGCGCATGCGCAGGAAATCGGCGGCGTCGTGGGCGAGAACTTGCGCCGCGCGCTCCCCTGGCTGCCGCAAGCGAAAAAACTCCTCACCGTCTACTGCGACGTGCCGCTGACGGTTAAACCGGAGGAACTGGTGCCGCAGCCGC
>Ga0315281_10012811_pt1 | contig 11392 bp, 6 predicted proteins | sample YL17G07_0_MG_FD_204540 | JGI IMG/M metagenome (GOLD analysis project Ga0315281, IMG submission 204540) | Sediment microbial communities from Yellowstone Lake, YNP, Wyoming, USA - YL17G07_0 | ecosystem: Environmental > Aquatic > Freshwater > Lake > Sediment | place: USA: Wyoming | collected... | reverse complement strand
CTGGAACCTCGCCGACTTGATCCGCGACGACTTCAAGCGCGGCAAGTACCAGGACGTCATCCTCCCGCTCACGGTCCTGCGCCGCCTCGACTGCGTCCTCGAGCCGACCAAGAAGCAGGTCCTGGGCGCCCAGGCGAAGTACAAAGCGAAGCTCCAGAACCCCGACGGGCAGCTGCGTCGCGCGTCGGGCTTCGCCTTCTACAACACCTCCCAGTACGACTTCAAGAGCCTCCTCGCCGACGCGCCCCACATCGCGGACAACCTGCGCAACTACATCGCAGGCTTCAGTCCCAACATGCGCGAGGTGATCGAGAAGTTCGACTTCGACAACACGATCGCCAAGCTCAAGGAAGCCAAGCTGCTCTTCCTGGTGGTGGAGCGGTTCGGCACCGTGGACCTGCACCCCGACAGGATCTCCAACGCGCAGATGGGGACGATCTTCGAGGAGCTGATCCGGAAGTTCAACGAGGCGCTGGACGAGAACCCCGGAGAGCACTTCACGCCGCGCGACGTGGTCCATCTCATGGTGGACCTGCTGCTGACGGGCGACGAAGACAAGCTCAAGAAGCCGAACGTGTCGCTCACCATCTGCGACCCCTGCTGCGGCACTGGCGGCATGTTGACCATCGCCAAGGAGCACATACTCGGCAACGCGCGGCCGCCGATCAACGCGAGGGCCGAAGTGTTCCTTTTCGGCCAGGAGGTGAACCCAGAGACGTTCGCCGTTTGCAAGTCGGACCTCTACATGAAGTCCGCGGATGGACGCGACGCCGAGAACGTCCTCTTCGGCAGCACGCTGGCCGCGGACCCCTTCGTGAAGCGGACCTTCGACTATCAGATCGCCAATCCGCCTTACGGCAAGGACTGGAAGAAGGACCAGGAGGCGGTGGAGGCCGAGGCCGAGCGCGGCGATGCCGGGCGCTTCGTGGCGGGGCTGCCGCGCATCAGCGACGGGCAGCTGCTTTTCCTTCAGCACATGGTCGCCCACATGCGCCCGACGGAAGATGGCGGGGCACGGGTCGCAATCATCATGAACGGCTCGCCGCTCTTCACCGGTGACGCCGGCAGCGGCGAGACTGAGATCCGCCGGTGGATTCTGGAGAACGACCTGCTCGAGGCCCTGGTGGCCCTGCCCGAGCAGCTCTTCTACAACACCGGGATCGCGACCTATGTGTGGGTGCTGAGCAATCACAAACCGAAGGCCCGGCGGGGCAAGGTCCTGCTGGTGGACGCGACCGCGTTCTGGTCTCCCATGCGCAAGTCCCTCGGTAACAAGCGGCGTGAAGTACCGGCGGACAAGGCGGCGGAGATCCTGCGACTCGTGTGCGAGTTCAAGGACGGCGCGCACAGCCGAGTGTACCCGACGACGCACTTTGCCTACCGCAAGGTGACGGTGGAGCGGCCGCTGCGGCTCAACTTTGAGGGGAGCATTGAGCGGATCAATCGCCTGCTGCATGACCCCGCCTTCGAGAAGCTCACCGCTCCGCGAAACAGGGAGGCGCGCAAGGCCGGCACCGATGTCGTTGGCCAGGCCATCCGAGGGGCGCTCATCGATCAGCTTGCTCACCTGCTTCCGCGGTACATGGACCGTGCGGAGTTCATCAAGGCATTCGACCGGCGGTTCGGCAAGACCAACATGGTGATCAGCGGGCCGATGCGGAAGCTGATCCTGAGCGCGCTCTCCGAGCGGGATGAGACCGCCGAGGTCTGCCGCGATGCTGATGGCAATCCCGAGCCCGATCCCGAACTGCGGGACTTCGAGAACGTGCCCTTCGGTGAGGATATCGCCGAGTTCGTGGCGCGCGATGTGACGCCCTTCGTGCCGGATGCGTGGGTGAACGGGGGCGTGCGGGACCATAAGGACAGCGGCGTGGGGAAGGTGGGGTACGAGATCAACTTCAACCGCTACTTCTACCAGTATGTGCCGCCGAGGCCGCTGGAGGAGATTGAGGTAGAGATCCGGGCATTGGAGAAAGAAATCATGAACGCATTGGGCGACGTAACTGGGTGACTGCGCTGGGTTGGCCTACCGTCCCTCTGAAGGCTCTCCTGCGCCGTCGTGCGGAGAGAGGGCAGCCCGACATGCCCCTCCTTTCGGTGTACCGAGACCACGGCGTTGTGCCTTTCGGAACGATCGAAGGCAACTTCAACAAGCCAGCGCTTGAGCTGAGCAACTACCTTGTCGTGCGCCGCGGCGATCTGGTGCTGAACAAGATGAAGACTTGGCAGGGCTCACTCGCAATCTCTGAGTTGGACGGGATCGTAAGCCCAGCATATGTCGTGGCCGAGGTCGATGAGGGAATCGACCGTCGTTTCTTGCACCACGTGCTCCGAAGCGAACGATGCATCGCTGAGTACGCGAAGATCTCGTACGGTGTGCGTGTCGATCAGTGGGACATGCGCTTCGAGGACTTCCGAAACATCACGATTGCGCTGCCGCCAGCTGAGCGTCAGCGCGCCATCGCCGCCTTCCTCGACCGCAAGACCGCCGAGATTGACACCCTCATCGCGAGGAAGGAGCGGCTGCTCGAGCTGCTGGAGGAGAAGCGGACCGCGCTTATCACGCAGGCGGTGACGAAGGGGGTCACACCGGGTACGTCGTTGAGAGAAACCGGTGAAGATTGGCTGGGGACAGTACCCGCACACTGGAGGCTTCTGCGGCTGAAGTTCGCTTGCTTGGGGCCGCTGTCATACGGGGCGTCCGAAGCGGCGGAGTCTACGGATCCGACGCTCCCGCGCTTCGTGCGGATTACGGACCTTGGTGATGACGGAACTCTGCGTGAGGAGACGTTCAAGTCGTTGCCAGAGGATGTTGCGGCGCCGTACCTGCTTCGAGAGGGTGATTTGCTTTTCGCCCGTAGTGGAGCGACGGTCGGCAAGTCGTTTCGCTACGATCCGTCGTGGGGTCGAGCTGCGTATGCCGGGTACTTGGTTCGTGCCCGGTTAGATGACAGGCTGGCTTTACCGAGGTTCCTATGGCTCTTTGCGCAGTCGGCGTCCTACTGGGGATGGGTGGGCAGGAACCAGATTCAGTCGACGATTCAAAACGTCAGCGCCGAGCGTTACTCCGGCCTCTTGATTCCATTGCCTTCCGTCGATGAACAACGCTCGATTGTTCGCTTCGTGGAAGAACAGTTGGCACAGCTGGCTACTCTGGCTGGGCGCGTGCGTGAAGCCATCGCCCTCCTCCGCGAGTACCGCATCGCCCTCATCACGGCCGCTGTGACGGGCGAGATCGACCTGCACTCCTGAGCCTGCTACCAGGTCTTCGGCTTCTCGATCGTTCCGTGCGCGTCAGTCAGCACCGAGGGAAATTGACTCACTTCGAGCACGCCGCGGCGAATGGGCTTCATGAATGACGCGTGCCGCAGTAGCACGCGGCTCGGGTGCCGGTGCGGCTTGAGGATGCCGATGACCTTGTGCAGTTCCTGTCGCACGATGCGCACAGGCTCGAGCAGATCCGAATCGTTGGTCACGAGCACCGCGGCCTCGTAGTTGCCCAGGAAGCCGTCTCGCAGCAGATGGGTCGCGATGTTGACGTCGGAGCCCTTCTCTTCGGTCTTGATGATCTTGGCGTACTTCTGCTCGCCGGGAGCGCAGCCCGCGAGGGGCATCATGACCTCGGAGGTCAGGAAGTGCCCGTAGATGATCTCCAAGTTGGGGAGCGTTCGAAGCGCCCGCAGGAACGTCTGCTGGCGTGCCGGCTGGTCCGGGTCGCCCGGCCTCGCACTGATACGCGCCGTGAAGTACTTGATGCTGGCGATGTCGTGACGTGGAAGGAGGAGCTGGCACATCCGGGAGATGTCCAGCCACTTGAGCGCCGTTCCCCGCACGGCCCCGTAGTACAGGTTGAAGCCGTCCACGTAAACGAAGGTCTTCACCGTGGTCTCCCAAAAAGCAGAGGCCGGCCCTTGCGGGCTCGGCCTCGCGCCTGGTCCCCGAAGCGACCAGGGGGGTAACGCGAGGAAGCTAGGGCATATGCCCCCACTGTCAACCGGACCCATCACCGCTGCCGTGACGGGCCAGATCGAGGTGCCTGTCTCTTAAGCTGTTGTCATGTAATTAGTTACACACACATACTTGCGTTATTAAAGAATACGCTGATATCTTTTAACAACCCCTCAGCTACTTCACGAACTCTTAATAACGGACGACAGGGTGCGGCGCGACGCAGTCGGCGAGTATCTCACCATTTCGACAGCCGGCAACGAGACGGCGCGCGCCTTCGTCCCAGCGCCCCTCCCGCCCGTGCCGCCGCTTGCCATCGATGCCGCCCTGCGCTCCCGACTCGACAAGGCCCAGCTCGCCCTCGGCCGGCTCGACGGCGTCTCCGGACTGCTCCCCAGCCCGGAGCTGTTCATATACCCGTACGTGCGCAAGGAAGCCGTGCTGTCGTCGCAGATCGAAGGCACGCAGTCCAGCCTCTCGGACCTGATGCTCTTCGAGCTGGACGAGACGCCTGGCGTCCCGATCGACGATGTCACCGAAGTCTCGAACTACGTCGCCGCGCTCGAACACGGGCTGGCGCGTATTCGCGGCGGATTCCCCCTCTCGAACCGTCTGCTGCGCGAGATCCACGGCGTGCTGCTGCGGTCGGGCCGCGGCGCAACCCGGGACCCCGGCGAGTTTCGCCGCTCGCAGAACTGGCTTGGCGGAACACGGCCCGGCAATGCCGCGTTCGTGCCCCCGCCGCCCGATCGGGTCCCCGACGCCATGAGCGCGCTGGAACGCTGGCTCCACGAGTCGCCGGAGCAGACCGTGCTCAAGGCCGCGCTGGCCCACGTCCAGTTCGAGACGATCCACCCGTTCCTGGACGGGAACGGCCGCGTGGGCCGGCTGCTGATCACGCTGCTGTTCTGTGTCGAAGGCGTGCTCCAGGAGCCGCTGCTCTATCTGTCGCTCTATTTCAAGCAGCATCGGCCCGAGTACTACGAGCATCTTCAGCGCGTCCGCACGGATGGCGATTGGGAGGGGTGGGTGGCATTCTTCGCCGATGGCGTGCGCGAGACCGCGGATGCGGCGGCGGCAGCGGCCAAGCGCCTGGTGGCGCTGTTCCGCGACGACCAGCGGCGCGTCGAGGGGATCGGCCGCGGCGCGACCTCAGCGCTGAAGGTGTACGGAGCGCTGCAACTGCGTCCGCTACGGACCATCGCCAACCTGGCCGCCGAAACCGGCTACGCGGTGCCGACGGTGACCGCGGCCCTCGGAGCGCTTGGCCGGTTGCACATCGCGCGCGAGGTGACGGGCCGGCGCCGCAACCGGGTGTTCGGCTACGGCCCATACCTCGACATCTTGAGCGAAGGCATGGAGCCCCTCTGATCCCGACGTGTCGGAACGCCGCTGATCAAGAACCATGGTACCGAGAAAGCTGTTGTATCGTATTATCTTAGCAGTTACTAGCGTAACAAATCACTTGACTTATTGATAAGTATAGTTAATTTTGTCAGCCATGCGCCGGCCCCTCCCGGCCCCAGAGCGGGCCGAAGCCCTGTTCCGCCGCCACCACGGCATCCTCCGCACCAAGGACGCGCTGCGCCTCGGCGTGCACCGCGACACGCTCTACACGCTCCGCGACGAGGGGCGGATCGAGTCGCTCGGCCGCGGCGTCTGGTACCTGGTGGACGCGACGCTCCCCGGCAACCTGGATCTGGCCGTGGTCGCGCTGCGATACCCCAAGGCCGTCATCTGTCTGGTCTCGGCGCTTGAGTGGCATGGCCTCACTACGCAGCTCCCCCGCGCCGTCCAGATCGCGCTGCCCGCGACCTTCCAGCAACCCCGCACGGCGTATCCGCCCGTGCGAGCCTTCCGCTTCGCGGCCGCCGCCTACCGGGCCGGCGTGGAGCGGCACCCGATAGGCGGCGTGAACGTCAGGGTGTACGGGGCGGCGAAGACCATCGCGGACTGCTTCAAGTTTCGGAGCCGCGTGGGCACCGACGTGGTGCTCGAGGCGCTGCACGACGCCTGGCGACGCCGGCTCGTGCGGATGGACGACCTCCTGCGTAGCGCGCGGGTGTGCCGAGTCGAGCGCGTCATGCGTCCGTACCTGGAATCGCTGGCGTGACGCGGCGCGCGCCGAGCGACCCCGCGGCCTCCGCGCGCGCGCGCCTGCTCAACCTGGCCCGCGAAACCGGCGTCAGCTTCGACGAGATCCTGGTGCGCTACGGTACCGAGCGCCTCCTGTACCGGCTCGGCGCGTCCCCGTTTCGCGACCGCTTTCTGCTCAAGGGCGCCACGCTCTTCGCGGCCTGGACCGGGGCCCGCCATCGCGGAACGCGCGATGCCGACCTGCTGGGATTCGGCGATTTCGATGCCGCCGGCCTCCGGAACATCGTCGAGGCGATCATCGTCCAGCCGGTGGCCGTGCCCGATGGCCTCAGCTTCGATCCGCGGACCATCGCGGTCGAGGACATCCGGGATGCCGCCGAGTACGGCGGCTACCGGGTGAAGCTGGAGGCGCGGCTCACCGGCGCCGAAATCCACCTTCAGCTCGACGTCGCCATCGGTGATTCCGTCGTGCCCGGGCCGGTGGAGGTCGAGCTTCCCATCATGCTGGACGGCCCGGCCGCGCGACTGCGCTCCTGCCCGATGGAGACCGTGGTCGCTGAGAAGTTCGAGGCGATGGTTCGGTACGGGCTGGCCAACAGCCGCTTGAAGGATTACTACGACTTGTGGTACATCCTCTCGCGAATGGCGCTGGATCCCGCCACAGTGGCGTCGGCGGTCTCCGCGACGTTCAGGCGGCGTGGCACCGCGCTCCCGGACCGAACGCCTTCGGGGTTGACCGATGCGTTCGCGGACGAGGATCGCCGCAAGCAGTGGCGCTCCTTCCTGGACCGAACCGCCGCGGAGGAGCGCCCGGCCCTTGACGAGGTGATACGCTCCATCAGGATGAGGATCATGCCGATCGTCGAGAGGGCGCTAGCCCTTGCCTGACGTAGCCGAACGCCGCTTCGAGGAGGCCATCGAGGCCGCGCTGCTCGCGGGCGGTCCCGATGGCGCGCCCGGTGTGCGCCCGGCCGTGCTCGAGCCCGCGCACCGCGGCTACGGGGAAGGCATCCCCGGCGGCTGGCGCAGGGGCCGGTGGGAGGACTACGACCGCGCCCTCTGCCTCTTCCCGCGCGCGGTGCTCGACTTCGTGGTCGCGTCGCAGCCCAAGGAGTGGGAGAAGCTGCGCCAGCATCACGGCGCCGAGGTCGAGGCCAAGTTCCTGCGCCGCCTGTCGGAGGAGATCGGCAAGCGCGGCGCGCTCGACGTGCTGCGCGGCGGGCTCAAGGACCTCGGCTGCAAGTTCCAGATGGCGTTCTTCCCGCCCTCCAGCGGCCTCAACCCCGAGCTCCGGCGGCTCTACGAGCTGAACGTCTTCACCGCCGTGCGCCAGCTCCACTACAGCGAGAAGAACGAGAACTCGCTGGACCTCGCGCTCTTCCTGAACGGTATCCCGATCTTCACGGCGGAGCTCAAGAACCCGTTCACCGGGCAGAACGTCGAGCACGCCATCCGCCAGTACAAGTTCGACCGGGACCCGCGCGAGCCGCTCTTCGCGTTCCGCCGCTGTCTCGCCCACTTCGCGGTGGACCCTGACCTGGTGTTCGTGACGACGAAGCTGGCGGGGCCCGCGACGCGATTCCTCCCGTTCAACCTGGGGCGCTTTGGCGGCGCCGGGAATCCGCCGGTCGCCCCCACAGCCGCGGGCTATGCGACCGGCTACCTCTGGGACCGCATCTGGGCCAGGGACAGCGTCCTCAACCTGGTGAAGCAGTTCGTGCACGAGGTGGCGGAAGAGGACGAGGACGGACGGAATACCGGCAGACGCATCATGATCTTCCCTCGGTACCACCAGCTCGATGCGGTGCGCCGCCTCGTCACCGACGCGCGGGCCCAGGGCCCAGGCCGGCAATACCTCATCCAGCACTCGGCCGGCAGCGGCAAGTCGAACACCATCGCGTGGCTGGCGCACCAGCTCTCGGTGCTGCACGATGCCGACGATCGGCGGGTGTTCGACTCGATCGTCGTCATCACCGACCGGAAGGTGCTCGATCGCCAGCTCCAGGGGATCATCAAGTCGTTCGAGCAGACCCTGGGTGTGGTGGAGAACATTGACGAGACGAGCCGGCAGCTCAAAGAGGCGCTGGAGCAGGGAAAGACCATCATCGTCTCGACGCTCCAGAAGTTCCCGGTCATCGCGGATGAGATCGGGGAGCTGCCCCAGAAGCGGTTCGCGCTGATCGTGGACGAGGCGCACTCCTCGCAATCGGGTGAGACCACCCGCGGTCTCAAGCAGGTCCTCGCCGCGGGCTCCCTCGAAGAGGCGGAGCAGGAGGACGAGGTGGAGGAGGATCTGGACGACCGCATCGTCCAGGTGATGAAGCAGCGCGGCCGGCTGCCCAACGTCTCCACGTTCGCTTTTACCGCCACGCCCAAGCAGAAGACGCTGGAGCTGTTCGGGGTCCCGCAGCCGAACGGGACGTTCGAGCCGTTCAGCCTCTACTCGATGCGGCAGGCCATCGAGGAGAGGTTCATCCTGGACGTGCTGGAGCACTACAGCACGTATCGCGTCTACTGGAACCTCCTCAAGAAGATCGAATCGGACCCTCACTACGAGCGCGACAAGGCCACCTACCTGCTGCGTTCCTTCGTGGACCTTCATCCGCACGCGATTCAGGAAAAGGTCGAGATCATCGTCGGGCATTTCCACGGCCAGGTGGCGGCGCGGATCAAGGGCCACGCCAAGGCCATGATCGTGACCCGTTCCCGCAAGCATGCGGTGCGGTACAAGGAAGCGCTCGACCGGTGCCTCTCGAAGCGGAGACTCCCTTACAAGACGCTGGTCGCCTTCTCGGGGACGGTGCGTGATGAGGGTGTGGATCACACGGAAGCCGGGATGAACCGCGTCCCTGAGGCGCAGACGAAGGAGCAGTTCAAGCGCTCGGAGTACCGGTTCCTGGTGGTGGCCGAGAAGTTCCAGACCGGGTTCGACCAGCCGCTGCTGCACACGATGTACGTGGACAAGAAGCTCTCGGGGGTGAACGCGGTGCAGACGCTCTCGCGCTTGAACCGCGTGCATCACGACAAGCAGGAGACGATGGTCCTCGACTTCGGCAATGAGGCGGACGAGATCGCGAAGGCCTTCCAGCCGTACTACGAGAAGACCGTCCTCTCGCAGGCCACCGATCCCAACCTCCTCTACGACCTCCAGCGCCAGCTGCTGGACGCCGGCGTGTTTGCGGAGGCGGACGTCAATGCGTTCGCGAAGACATACTTCGCCGAGAAGATGACGACGGATCAGCTCTACGCCGTGTTGGAGCCTGTCGTGGCGCGTTTCAGGCAACTCGATGAGCCGCACCAGGTGGTGTTTCGCGGGAAGGCCGCGGACTACACGCGCTTGTACGCGTTTCTGTCGCAGCTCATCCCGTTCGCCGACGCCGACCTCGAGAAGCTCTACGCCTTCACGCGGCTCCTGCGCCGGAGGATTCCCGCACCGCCGGAGGAGCTGCCGCGCGAGATCCAGCAGAACATTGACATGGATGCCTACGCGGTGCGGCAGGTCGCCAGTGGCTCCATTGGGCTGGCGCGCGGGGTCCGGCCGTTGGATCCGCTCGGAGCTGGTGCGATCCACGAGCCGCCGCCCGCCGATTTCGAGCCGCTGTCGGCAATCATTCGGGAGCTGAACGCCAAGTTCGGGACCGATTTCACGGATGACGACAAGGTGTTCATTCAGAACCTCGAGAGCCGGCTCGGCGCCAACGACGCGCTGAAGGCCACGGTGCGCGTGAGCCCTGCCGACAGCGCGCGCCTGTCCTTCGAGCAGTTCGTCGAGCGCGAGCTTCAGGGCATGGTGGACACGAACTTCCAGTTCTACAAGCGCGTGACGGACGATGCGGAGTTCGGCCGGTACTTCCTCAACTGGCTCTTCGAGCGGTACCGTAAGGGCGTCGCTCAGGACTGAACCAGGGAGGCGTGATGCGCGTGCAACCCCAACGCGACCAATACGACGTCTGCGTCGTGGGCTCCGGCGCCGGTGGCGGCATGGCCGCCTACGCCCTCACCCGCGCCGGCGCGCGCGTCGCCCTTCTCGAGGCCGGCGGGCCCTGGGACAATACCACCGACAGCATGATGTTCCGCCGGAACTACGACAGCCCACGCCGCGGCGGCAGCACCCGCGAGCGCCCCTTCGGTGAGTTCAACGCCTGTGTCGGCGGGTGGGAGATCGAGGGCGAACCCTACACCCGGGCGCCCGGCACCAACTTCTCCTGGTGGCGCGCCCGCATGGTGGGCGGCCGCACCAACCACTGGGGACGCATCTCGCTCCGCTTCGGCCCCGACGACTTCCGCCGCGGCGACCTCGACGGCCTCTCGCCCAACTGGCCCATCACCTACCAGGACGTCGCGCCGTACTACGACCGCGTGGACCGCCTGATCGGCGTCTTCGGCAGCAGCGAGGGACTCCGCAACCAGCCCGACAGCATCTTCCAGCCGCCGCCCCGCCCACGCGCCTACGAGCTGCTGGTGATGGATGCGTCCAGGCGCCTCAACCTGCCCTGTGTGCCGGCCCGCCTCTCCATCCTGACGCGCCCGCTGAACGGGCGTGAGGCATGCCACTACTGCGGCCAGTGCAACCGCGGCTGCGCGGCCAACGCCAACTTCTCGAGCACCAACGTCCTGCTCGCGCCCGCCCGCGCCACCGGCCGCCTCACGATGGTCACCAACGCCATGGCCCGCGAGGTCATGACCGATGCCGCCGGCCGGTGCACCGGCGTCTCCTACGTGGACAAGACCGACGGCTCCACCAAGGAGGTGCGCGCGCGGATCGTGGTGCTGGCCGCGAGCGCGTGCGAGACGGCCCGGCTGCTGCTCAACTCGAAATCGTCGCGCTTCCCGCAGGGGCTCGCGAACTCCAGCGGGGCGGTGGGGAAGTACCTCACCGATACGACCGGCACCGACGTCGCCGGCTTCATCCCGCGGCTCATCGGCCGCACCCGGTACAACGAGGACGGCGTGGGCGGCGGCCACGTCTACATGCCATGGTGGCTCGACAACCGGCAGCTCGACTTCCCGCGCGGCTATCACATCGAGGTGTGGGGCGGCTTGGGGCAACCGGGGGCCGGGTTCTTCGGCGGCATGCACCGGTATCCCAACGGGGGCGGCTGGGGACGGTCGCTCAAGAACGACTACCGCCAGCTGTGGGGGACGACGATCGGGTTCTCCGGCCGTGGCGAGATGATCCCCAACGAGGGCACGTACTGCGAGCTCGATCCCGACACGCGGGACCGCTGGGGCATCCCGGTGCTCCGCTTCCACTGGCAGTGGACCGATCACGAGTACAACCAGGTGCGGCACATGCAGCAGACCTTCCGGAGCCTGGTGGACGCGATGGGCGGCCAGGTCTTCTCCC
>Ga0315281_10012809_pt1 | contig 11393 bp, 6 predicted proteins | sample YL17G07_0_MG_FD_204540 | JGI IMG/M metagenome (GOLD analysis project Ga0315281, IMG submission 204540) | Sediment microbial communities from Yellowstone Lake, YNP, Wyoming, USA - YL17G07_0 | ecosystem: Environmental > Aquatic > Freshwater > Lake > Sediment | place: USA: Wyoming | collected... | reverse complement strand
TTCCTCTGGTCTGCTACATGGGCGCTGACAACGAAGGGGTACGCATCGTGCGGGCAGTCGTGCGTAGCGACGATGGAAGGCCTCTTGTCCATGTAGAGATCCATTGCTCTGCGCCATTGGGGTTCGGCGAGTTCCTCATCCCTCCACCATGACACCCCTTCAACACGATACGCCTGGTCTATGGAGAAGGCGCCGCTGACGAAGAAGACGCCTTCCTCGTCAAGGTAGCCGTAGTCGCCGAGGTAGTTCGGATACCGGCGGCAGACCTCTGGATTGTCATGGTTGCCTCTCAGGAAGAAGAGGTTCTTGCAGGCGTGGAATTGCTCGTCCAGGCCGAAGCCGAATCCCATGTCCCCCAGTTGGATGCATTTTCTCGGAGAAAGAGAATCGCAGATCTTCTTCAGGTCTGCGAACTTGCCATGACAGTCACCGATGAAGTACATCCCTGAACCTCGCCGTTGCCGGGCCGTGCGTGAAGCCATGCCCACGTGACCTTACGCCTTTTACTCGGTCACACCTGGGGCTCGCCTCTTGTCGCCGACGAGGCCCAGTAGAGCGGAAGAAACGTCAGATTCTGTTCGCGCAGTTGCGCGTATGGACCTGATGAGAATACTAGTCCGCCTTCAACGTTCGGGTATGACTTCAGCAACAGATGAAGACTTTTCAACTTTCCCGCCACGCCGCTTTTGACCTCGACGGCGCGGATGGTCCCGTCCACGACCGCAAGATAATCCACCTCTGCCGTGCTGCCTCGGGCCTCGCGCGCCCAGTAGTAAAGTTCGGAGTCCTGAGACACCATCATCTCCTGTCCGATGAACTGCTCGGCCATCCCCCCGCGGTAGATGTTCAGCAGATCGTCCTTGGTGTACTCGGCGGCTGATTTCATGCCGCTCAGATGTTGCCACATGCCTACGTCCACCATGAGCGCCTTGAACCGCTTCGAGGACGCGCTCGCGCCCAAAGGAAGCCCGGACGGGTCGCAAGATGGAACTTTCTTGATCACCCGCGCCTTGCAGAGAAGGTCAAAGGCATTCTTGATCGTCGGGCCGCTGAAGCTCTCCGCCAGGCGCGTGTACTTGATCTGCTGCCCGACGTTCCGGGCGCCTGCCAGGAACACTTCATCCAGGCATCGCGGGTCTGATCGGAGAGCGTACTTGGTGAAATCCTGCCGGTACGTCTCGCAGAGCTCTTTCTGGACGTCGAACGCCTCCTGCATGGACTTGCCATTCACATAGGCGAGAATGCTCTCCGGCATCCCGCCGACGAAGCAATAACGCTTCAACTCCTCCAAGAGAAAGCGATGGGTCGTCTCCGGGAGCAGCCGAGGCTTTCCCTGCACTGTATCGGCGGCGGTATCGTTTCCGATGGCCCAGAGGTACTCGGTAAACGTCATCGGATGCATCTCGAGGTACTGGACGCGTCCGACGGGAACGGAGATCTCTCCGAGGGCGAATTCCAGCAAAGACCCCGCCGCGATCACATGGAGTTCCGGTGACTCTTCATAGAAGTAACGCAGCGCCATGATGGCCCGAGGACAGGCCTGGATTTCGTCGAGGAACAGGAGCGTCCTGCCGGGCTTGATCTTCTTCCCCGTAAGCACTTCCAGTTCTGAAAGAATCCGCCTCGCATCCAGATTCCCGTCGAACACGCGGTGCCAGTCCCGATTGCGTTCGAGGTCAATGGCGACAGTTTTCTGAAACTGCTCGCGCCCCATCGCTTGGACAGAGAAGGTCTTGCCCACCTGGCGAGCGCCCCGGATGACGAGCGGTTTGCGGCGCGGTGATGTTGCCCACTTCGAAAGCAATGAGTCTATAAGCCTGCGCATGGCTGAAGTCTCCATCTACCAGGAACCCACGTCGTCTCATTGTAGACGGCAGACTTTAGAAAAGCAAGGGTGTTTGCGGCTCGCGCCTTTACAAACTCAAGGCAGGTGCGCGTCATGCATTGAAGGACGGTATTCGACCAGTTTGAAACGCGACCTCCAGAACTTGGCAATTGGCAGTAATGGACCGCGAGTGCCGCGCATCGACAGGTAGTATTCCGCGCGCAGGAACTTCTCGACGACAGCCTTGTCCTCGTGGTTCCCCCACACTGCGTACACCGGCACGTTGAACCTCTTCTGGCCGACAAGATACAGAGGAATGTCGCTCAACGGACAGCGCTCACGAATGAGTGCGATCTTCTCCTCGCGGGAGAGGTCGAACGCCCTCTTCCGAAGCTCAGGTTTCAGCGCGGAATGGACAATGCGCAGCGCTAGTTCCCGGTCCGAGAGCGACGCTGTGCTATCCTCATCATAGAAGCCGAAGTCTCCAGCGTGCACGACGGCATCGGCCCCCGTCTTGCCCGCGATGGCATTGATTTGGTCGAGATGCCCATGCGTGTCTGTTACCAGCAGCAACCTCGTCTGACTCATCTCGCACCTTCTTTACAGCGTGTGCTCGGGGTATTCATTCACGGAAAGGATAGAGAGAGACGTACCCTATCGCAAGTTGTAATGCCGGAATTGTTGTCATCTTCGTGAGCCAGCCCGGAGGCGTGGCCATTCTCGCCGGCGAAAATAGCGACGGAGGCTATTTGCGGAATCGCGCCACTTCGCAAATGCGTGGTGTGCCGCCCGTTGCGCCCAGAACGCGCCCGTGCGCGCGTGGGATAGGCTGGCCAACCTGCTGACAGCCCGGAGATTGGCCAGAACGCAGGTCTGCGCTGGTCTGGCTAAACTCCGGTCTGACCGGACTTTGGCCAGAACGGCGAGCCCTTGACTAAACTCTGGGCAGTCCGTAATATGGCCAGCATGAGACATCGCTACCTTGCTGGCGCAATTGAAGAGTTCTGCTTCGCCGATCATAAGATCGCGATGATGTCGGGGCCCCGTCAGTGCGGGAAGACGACCTTCGCCAAGATGCTGCTCCGCGAGCGCGGGACCGGGAGCTATCATAACTGGGACCAGTTCGAGTTCCGCCACGCGTGGGGGAAAAGTCCATCGGACGTGATCCCGTCGCGCAGGGGGAAGACGGTCCCACTGGTCGTTCTCGACGAAATTCACAAGGACCGGCTCTGGAAGCGGAACCTCAAGGGGCTGTTCGACACCCTGGAACATCCCTGTGATTTTCTCGTGACCGGCAGTGCCCGCCTGAACGTGTATCGTCGTGGAAGCGACAGCCTGATGGGGCGCTACTACCATTTCCGCCTCCATCCGTTCAGCCTGCGGGAGATGGAGCGCGGCGATATTCTGGCCCCCGACGAGGCAATCGATTCGCTGTTCAGTCGCGCCGTCACTTCCGGCAAACGCGCGCAGGACAACCTGAGATCGCTGTTGACGTACGGGCCTTTCCCGGAGCCTCTCTTCGGGCACAATGTTCGGCAGGCGAACATGTGGAGGCGCACCCACGAGCAGATCGTAGTCCGAGAAGACCTCCGCGACATCAGCCGGCTCCCGGACCTGGGCCGACTCGAACTGCTGACCGCCATGCTCCCGGAGCGCGTGGGTTCGCTTTTCAGCTTGGCAAGTCTGCGTGAGAACCTCGAGGTGACCTTTGACACAGTCCACCGATGGGTGACTTACCTCAAGGAGCTGTACTACCTCTTCGAGATCAAACCCTACACCCGCAGCATCCCCCGGTCGCTCCGCCGCGAGGGGAAGATGTACCTGTGGGACTTCGCAGCAGTGCCGAACATGGCGGCGCGCTTCGAGAACCTTGTGGCGACTCACCTCCTGAAGGTCTGCCATTACTGGACCGACACCGGTGAGGGGGAGTTCGACCTTTTCTACCTGCGTGACAGAGAGAAACATGAGATTGACTTCCTCATCGTCCGCGACGGCAAGCCCTGGCTGCCGGTCGAGGTCAAGCAGGCAGATACAGAACCGTCCCCCAACTGGAAGCGGTTTGCTGCTTTCCTTCCCTGCAAGAAGGGACTTCAACTCGTTGCCAACCCCACCTGGAATCTGCGCACGTTCGGGGACACCCAAGTTCTCATAGCGGGCGCCGCCGAAGCGCTGCACTATTTTGCTTGACGGACGATTGCTCGCCACGGACCTCCGGCCCAGGATGGCCCAACTGACGCTCGTGGTTAGTCTGTCCTCCTGTGCTGAATTGTGTTGAACCCAACAGGAAGGATACGGGTGCGTCTTTTTTTGTCAAGTCATCCGAAAGCGAATTCCAGTCGGAATTCGCTTTCCGCAACAGAAACTTTTTAGGGCATGGTAACTGTAGGCAAGCGCGGATGTGCGCTAAGCACGCCTGACAAGGCTAGTTCATTAGGCTTTCAGTTCGTGTACGCATGACAGTGTAGTGGTCAGTACGGCATGTCCCACGTGTTGTAACTCTATATGGCATAAACACTAAAGTTGGGTAGCGTGGCAGGCTGGGGGTCTGGAGGTCGCGGTTTCAAGTCCCGCCGGGTACCGCTGTCCGTCGTGCGGGCATGAACGGTATTGGCCAGTGCCAGGACATCTCTTGGAATGCCGATCGTGCGGCCGCCAGACCTCGTTGACAGCGGGGACAGCGCTGCACGGGACGCGGAAGCCGTTGCGGATGTGGTTTCGAGCGATCTGATGGGTTTCCACCCAGAATACGGGCGGCAGCGCCAAAGGACTTCAACGGCTTCTGGGACTGGGAAGCTATCAAACGGCTTGGGCTTGGCTGCAAAAGCTCCGACGGGCGATGGTCCGAGCCGGTCGTGAGCCGCCGGAAGGGCCTGTGGAGGTCGACGACGGCTTTATCGGAGGCGAAGAAGAGGGGGTGGTTGGTCGGCGGACGTTCAAGAAGGCCAAGATTGTGGTCGGGCCTTGGCGAAGAAAGGGAAGGCCGACTTGCTGCCGAATGTGCATGTGGTGATCTCGCTCTTGAAGCGTTGGCTCCTGGGCACGCACGAGGGAGCGGTGCGCCCGAAGCATCTCCAGCGTTATCTGGATGAGTTTACTTCGGCGCTCCACACTCCCTTGAGATTCCGCGTCGGAAGTGAGATAATCAAGAGGGGTAAGCCATTCGACACGGAGGTTCACCTGCAAGCTACGTGGAACTGAAACGCACCGAACTGGCCGTGGCGGCCGAGCGGGCCGTGCTGGTGGGCGCGGCGGCGGAGAGCGCCGCGGTCGCGCGCGAATCGCTCGAAGAAGTGCGCCGCCTCGCCGGGACGGCCCGCGCGCTCGTCGTCGCCGAAATGGTCCAGCACCGCCGCCTGCCCGACGGCGCCACCTACCTCGGCAAGGGCAAGGTCGAGGAACTGGCCGAGATCTGCCGCGTCCAGCGCGCCGATGTCATCATCATGGACGTGGACCTCAGCGCGGCCCAGGTCCGCAACCTCGAACAGATCACCGACCGCAAGGTCATTGACCGCACGGAGCTGATCCTCGACATCTTCGCGCGCGGCGCGCGCACCTCTGAGGCGTGCGACCAGGTGGAGCTGGCGCAGCTCGAGTACGCCTTTCCGCGGCTGCGGCGCATGTGGACGCACTTGGACGCCGTCGAGGGCGGCATCGGCATGCGCGGGCCCGGCGAGCGCCAGATCGAGACCGACCGCCGCCTGGTCCGCCGGCGCATCCAGGACCTCAAGCGCCGCATCGAACGCACCGCCCGCCGGCGCGCGCTCGAGGCGGCCTCGCGCGGCGATGAGATCACCGCCTGCCTCGTCGGCTACACGAACGCCGGCAAGTCCACCCTGATGAACGCGCTCACCGGCGCCGGCGTCCTCGCCGACGACAAGCTTTTCTCCACGCTCGACACGCGCACCCGCGCGTGCGATCTCGGCGAGGGCCGCAAGATTCTGCTGAGCGACACCGTCGGCTTCATCCGCAACTTGCCGCACCATCTGGTCGCCTCGTTCCATGCCACGCTCGAGGAGGCGCGCCAGGCCGACCTGCTGCTGCACGTGGTGGATGTCAGCTCGCCCCAGGCCGAACAGCAGATGGACGCGGTGATGGACGTGCTTCGCCAGATCGGCTGCGCGGACCATGCGATCCTGTGCGTCGGCAACAAGGCGGACCTGATCGAGGAAGAGGCTCACCTGCCGGTGCTGCGGCGCCGGTTCGACGGCGCGGCGATGATCTCGGCGGCCACCGGCGCGGGCATCGAGGCGCTCTGCGCGCGCATCCGCGCCTTCCTCGATCGGAACGCGGTCGAGGTCGCCCTGACGATGCCGCCGGGCGCGGGCAAGCTCCAGGCATTCCTCGCCGAACACGCGGAGACGCTTTCGCGCGATTACGGCGAAGAAGTCGTGCGAATGTCCGTACGGATCGCCCCGAGGCATTTCGGCGCCATTCGGAAAATGGGCGGCGTCATCCGGCGCGTTCGGCAAGGCCTTGAAGAATAATGGGAGTCAGGGGAGTCAGGGGAATGATGGGAAGAAGGGGGAAAGATTCCTCCCATGCCTCCCATGAATCCCATAAATCCCATCCTCTTCTCCCGCCCTGGGGGAGGCGACAAATCGCTTGACACCGGCCGCCGCAAGCTGTATTAGTTGATGCGCTTGCAAGAGGAGCGACCGGCCATGCGGGTGATGGAAACCAAGCGGGCGCGCATGGGGCGCCGCAGGGGGAGCATTCTGATCTGCGCCGCGCTGGCCGCCTCTGCGGTCCTTGGCGCTCCCGCTGCTCCGGCGCAAACCGCCTCGCCCGCCGCCGGCGCGCCTGCCGGTGTCGGCGCGTGGCTCCTCGACCGTGAGTTCTCCCGCGTCCCAGCCATGCAGCGCCGAGTCGCCGCCCCTCCGATCGTGCAGCCGCCGGAATTGACAGGGACATTGACCGAGGAGTGCTGGACCCACTGCATCGCGCACGCCATCGAGTCCGACATGCCCGACGGAGTCCCCTCGCGCGCGACGAGCGTGCGCGTCTGCCGCGACGACAAGAACCTTTACATCGGCTTTGAATGCAGCGAGCCGGCCATCGCGCAAGTGCCTCTGCTCAAGCAGCCGTTGAAAGGCGTCTGGAGCGAGGAGAACGTGCAGGTGTGGATCTCGCTCTCGGCGCGGGAGAAGGATTTCTTCCTTTTTGCCGTGGACCCGAACGGCTCGCGATACCAGAAGAGCCTGCGCGAGGGCGTCCAATGGTCGCCGGAATGGGCTGTGAAGACTTCCCGCACGTCGGAAGGGTGGGACGCCGAACTGACGATTCCGATCGCGAGCCTCGGCGTGAAGGAGTTCCAGCAGGGCGCGTCGTGGCGGATCAATTTCTGCCGCGACATCGCCGCCACCGGCGAACGATGCTCCTGGGAAGGCACGATGGGCAACCGCGCGAATCCCGCCGTCTGGGGCACATTGTTCTTCGGGGAGCGCGCCGCGTACGACAAGCTGGCCGTCGCACCACACCTGACTCTCTACGTGCTGGATGCGGCCGTCGGCGCGCCGGATAAGACGCTCCGCGCCGTCGTGCGCATCGAGCCCGGCTCCGCGGACCTCGCCAAGGCCAATCTGCGGGTCGGCCTGGAGGCGAACGAGGCGGCGCAGGCAAAATCTCTTCCCTCTCCGGCGGTCTTCGCCGTCGAGGGAGAGCGCGTCAGCCTCATCCTGAACATCGCCGGCCTCCCGCCGGGCGATTTCACGCTCCATACGGACCTGCTGGACAGCGAAGGGACAGTCCTGGGACGCGCGGAAGCCGCCGTGAAGAAGCCCGCGCGCCCGGCGAATCCGCAACGGGCCGGCAAGCTCAACATCCTCGTCCGGCCCATTCCGGTCAAAGCGAAGGCCGCCGCTTCCTGGCCCATGACCACGGGCGTGGCGCTTCCGATGGGAGCGATCTATTCGCCGGACAACATCCGGCTCCTCGGGCCGAACGGCAAGGAAGTCCCCTGCCGCGCGCAGGCGCGCGCCCGCTGGCCGAGCGACGGCAGCATCCGCTGGCTCGGGCTCGATTTCCGCGCCAACATCGCGCGCGAAGGCGGCGAGCGCTACACGCTCGAATACGGGCCGCAGGTGACCGCCGCCCCCGTCCGAGGCTTCACCCGGAGCATTCAGGGGATGCGCTCCGACGCGGTCGCGGACGCCTGGGTCGCCGACACGGGCGATGCCTGGTGGATTAACACCGGCGCGCTGTACTTCGACGTCGACTACAAACACTTCTCCGGCATCGAAAACGCCTGGGTGGACGTGCGCGGCGTCGGCCACTACGGCTCGGAGGGCCAGATTCTGAACTCCGAGGTCGGCTGCTCCGGCCCTTATCTGGCGGATTCGTACGGCGCCGTGTACCGCCTCGCCAATGATCCGAAGGTGCGGGTGGAACTGGAGGAGTACAACGAGCTGCGCCTGGTGCTGCGCGTGGAAGGGCGGCTCCTGGCTTCCAATCGCCCCGACGCGGACGACCTCGGCCGCTGCGTGCTGCGCATTGTGGCGTACCTGGGGCAGCCGTTCCTGCGCGTCCAATGCAGTTTCATCTTCAACGAGCGCACCTGGCGCAGCCATCCGAGCGACATCGGCATCACGGAGCGCATGGACTTCCACAACGGCTTCGACGCCGTCTTCGGAACCCCTGAGGTTTTCCGCAAGCCCATCCGGGAGACCGGCGCGGTCTACCTCCAGAAGCTCATGCCGGACACGGTCCTCATTCAGGACCTCAAGCAGCCGCCGACGGTGGACCTCCACCCCGCCCGCGCGCAGAACTGGGCCGCCGGCGTCACGCCCGACCGCGGCCTGGCCGTGGCCCTGCGCGATATGGACGAGCTCCGCCCGAAAGAAATCGAGCTGACCCCGGAAAGCCGCATCTTCATCCATTTCTGGCCGCCCCACGGAGACGAAAAACTGCGCAGCCTGACGGCGGATGTCAATCGCTGCACGGTCGGAGAGCTCGGCTTCGCCACCGCCGGGTCCCTGCTGGACCTGAGCGTGCCGACCGCCTACGCCTCCGGCTTGAGCGATCGCGACGGGCTGTCTGACTTCGACGCGGTCCGCAACATGGATGTTTCCGATCCCGCCGGAATCGCGTTGACCTACGACCTGCTCTACACGTTCACGAAGGGCCCCTTCGACGCGGTCGAGGTCGGCGAGATCGCGCGCGCCTTCGAGCTATGCCCCTGCGCCGTGCAGGACGCCGAAAGCCTCGCCGCCTCCGGCGTGCTGCAGGAAATGTTGCCTCCGCCGCGCGCCGACCGCGCCGCCGCGATGCTCACGCGCCTGCTCGCCATGGAGAACCGCTCGCCTGCCGACGGCGATTTCAACTTCATGGACGTGCGCCGCCATTGGCTGCCGGACGAGCAGCGCTGGGGCCTGCGCAACTACTGGATGGGCGCCAACGAAGACCTGCCGGGCGCGCTCTGGCTGCTTTACCTGCAGACCGGCCGGCCGGACATCTTCACCGCCGCCCGAAGGAACCTCCGGCATGTGCTCGGGATGAACCAGTGCAATGATTCCCCGCCATCGCTCGCCACGCTCGCCGATCCGCGCCGGCGCAAGATCGCCGGCGCCTTCGGAGATTGCAAGACGCCCGTGCACTGGCAAACCGCCTGTTGCGTCAGCAACCGCCACGCGCGCCTCCTCGGGCCGCTCCTGGCGTACTACCTCAGCGGCGACCTCATCGCCCGGGACGCCGCGCTCCTCTGGGCGGAGGCGGCGAAGAACTATGGACCCGCCACCAGCGGCGCCGATGGCGTGGCGTATCTCGACAACCTCGTGGAACTCCTCTCGCTGACTTACGACCCCGCACTGGTCGAGCGCGCGGGCGATTGCGCCGATTACCTGTTCCGCATGCCCGAGAATCTCCAGGAGGCCGGCGGCTGGATTCCGGGATTGCGCGCCTACCTGCGCGCCACCGGCGACGCGCGCGCGGCCGCATATCTCCAGAACCTCGGCGCAACGCTGAAAGCCGCGCCGGCGCAGAATCCCCGCCCGATCGGCCTGCTGCGCGACCTGTATGCGGCCACTGGCGACGCGGACTTCATGGGCCAGGCTGTCAGGCTCATCGAAAGCCTCGAGAAACAGGCGGACAGCAGCCCCTCAAGCGCCGAGGAGGACCTGCGGTTCTCCTGGGACGATTTTTGCGCCTACATCTTCGGCGCGGCGGAGCCGCCCGCGCAGAAGTAACTTCCCGATCCGACCGATCCGACCGATCGGTCCGCTGTTCCGCACTCCGCAATCCCGTATCGTTCCCTTGGAATCTCCCTGAAAAGCTGGTAACCTAGTTAAATCCCTGAACCGGAGCCGTTCCGATGCCCGCGCTGCAGAATGCCATCGTCTGGATCAATCGGCTTCGCAACCGCGCCTCCTCGCGGCGGTATCCGCCGGAGAACGTGCTGGTTCTGCTGCCCCATTGCCTTCAACACCAGGCGTGCAGGGAACCGGTGAACGAGGCGATCCGCAACTGCAAGGGGTGCGGCCGGTGCAAGATGAAGGAACTGCGCGAACTGGCGGAGCGCATCGGCGTGCAGGCGCACATCGCCTCCGGCGGACGCGAGGCCCTCGAACGCGCGCGAGCGCCGGAGGCCCGCGTCATCCTCGCGGTCGCGTGCAGCAAAGAGCTCTCAGAGGGAATCTGCGCCGCGTTCCCGAAGCGCGTGGTCGGCGTCCTGAATTCCTGGCCTCACGGCCCCTGCAAAGACACCGACGTGGATGTCCGCCAGGTTGAATCCGCCTTATTGAAACTTGTGAAGCCATGAGATCACCGCAGAGGACGCAGAGGACGACAAAGACTTAGGCTTTTATTGGCCTCCTGGAATTCTCTCTGCGTTCTCCGCGCCTCTGCGGTGAAGCATAACCTTTAGCGAGGCTGAACCGTGATCCTCACGGCCGAAAAATCCGTCCTCTCCGGCGAAGTCGCCGTCCCGGCCTCCAAGTCGCACACGATCCGCGCGCTGACCCTGGCGACGCTCGCTCGCGGGAAGAGCGCCATCTCCAATCCGCTCGACTCCGCCGACACGCGCTCCTGCGCTGGCGCCTGCCGCGCGCTCGGGGCGGAAATTCAGGCCGAAGGAGAAACCTGGATCGTCCAGGGCGCCGCCGGACGGCTTCGCGTCGCCGAAAACGTCATTGACGTCCAGAACTCCGGCACCACGCTCTACATCGCCCTCGGCATGGCCGCGCTGGCGGACGGATGGAACGTGCTCACCGGCGACGGCCAGACCCGCCGCCGCACCGCGCAGAACCTGATCGCGGCCCTGAACGCGCTCGGCGCGCGCGTCGAGAGCCTGCTCGGCAACGGCTGCGCGCCGATCCTCGTCCACGGCCCGCTCCAGGGCGGACAGGCGAGCCTCGCGTGCCCCACCTCGCAGTACCTCACCAGCCTCCTGATCGCCGCGCCGCTCGCCCGGCGGGACTCGACGATCGTCGTGACGCAGCTCAACGAGGTGCCGTATGTCCTCATGACGCTCGACTGGCTGCGCAAGCTCAACGTCCGGGTCTCACACCGGAACCTGCGCGAGTTCACGATCCCCGGACGGCAGGAATACTCCGCGTTCGAGGAGCGCATCCAGGGC
>Ga0315281_10012808_pt1 | contig 11394 bp, 9 predicted proteins | sample YL17G07_0_MG_FD_204540 | JGI IMG/M metagenome (GOLD analysis project Ga0315281, IMG submission 204540) | Sediment microbial communities from Yellowstone Lake, YNP, Wyoming, USA - YL17G07_0 | ecosystem: Environmental > Aquatic > Freshwater > Lake > Sediment | place: USA: Wyoming | collected... | reverse complement strand
AGTTTGCCCTTGCAAGCCAGTCCGCTCAGCATCCAGCGTTTCTTGCTTTCCAATTTACTGGTACGCGGCGGGAATATGGTGCCTATGTTTTTTCCCAGTATAATTTGTGTTAGTACGTCAGGCTTACGTCCGTTGGCGATGATTACGGTTACGCCGGAAGCAGTCGCCAGTTTGGCAGCTTCGAGTTTAGTTATCATGCCGCCGACACCGCAAGAGTTGGCAGTATCGCCGGCTACGCGTTCTATCTCGGCATCTATCTTTTCAATCCTGGGGATAAGCCTGGCTTGAGGATTACACGCCGGGTCTGCAGTGTAGAGGCCATCGATATCGGTAAGCAGCGCTAACAGGTCGGCATCGACCAGATTGGCCACCATGGCCGAAAGATTGTCGTTATCTCCGAAGGTTAGTTCACCCAGCTCGTCAGTGGCGACGACGTCGTTCTCGTTTACGATGCAAATTACGCCTAATTCAATCAAAGCTAAAAGCGTGTTGCGAGCGTTTAAGTAACCGGCACGGTCAATCAGGTCAGATTTGGTCAGCAGTGCCTGGGCGACGATTATACTGTGTTTGCTGAAAAGCTGTTCGTAGACATTCATAAGCTGGCTCTGTCCCACAGAGGCAAGGACTTGCTTGAAGGGGATGTCTTTTTGTTCCTTGGCCAGACCCAATTTCTGTCTGCCGGCAGCAACTGCTCCTGAAGACACAATGATTATCTCGTGCCCTTGCTGGTGAAGCTGAGCAATCTGCCCGGTGAGACTTGACATAATACTAGTCTCAAGGCTGCCAGTCCCACCAGTCAGCAGGTTGGTACCGAATTTAGCTATCAAACGCCGATAACGCATTGTGTTTAATTATAGCGCCGACAAAGATAGCCAACAAGTAATAGGCTCGCTTTAAGATGTAGTGGCAAGTCTTAAGCCTGGCGGAAGCTCGCAAATTCCAAATATTAAGCACTAAATCCTAAACAATATCGAAATTCAAATTTCCCAAATTCAAAGTGCCGTGTGTCTCTGGTTGTCATAGCGGTCACTTCTCATGTCATTACGAGCCCTTCGCCATATGTCATTCTGAGCCCTTCGCCTTTGTCATCCTGAGGGAACGGAGGGACCGAAGGATCTGGCTCAGGATAAAACTCCGCGACCGAAGAATCTCGCTCAGGGTAAACTCCGCGACTGAAGAGTCTGTGTTTTAATGGACGCAGAATCCAACTCTTAGATTAGGAGATTCTTCCCTTTGCTCAGAATGACATGCAGGTTGATGCGTTTTGGTCATTGGTGTTTGGGGCTTTGGATTTATTTAGGATTTGGAGCTTGGGATTTAGTGCTTGTCAAGGAATGAGTAATGCAGCTGAAAGATTTTAGCCTCACCAATATAATAAAACATGTAGCTGCCAGGCTTTAGCCTCGCGGTCTCGACCTTAAAGGTCGAGGCTACATGTGGAGGTTAACTGTCTACAGTACTATTTTGTCATAGGATTCGGTACCTTTGCGTGATTGTATGGTGGGATGAGATGGGGTAGAGTTAGTATAGGATTACTTGAGATAACTTTAAGGAGTTTATTACATGGCACGCCGGAATCATTCAAATGGTCTGCTGACCGCAAGACAGGTAGCTCGGCTTCTCAATGTGCATGTAAATACGGTGCGGAGATGGAATGACCGGGGAATACTGAAGGCGTACCGCATCGGCCCGCGAGGTGACCGGAGATTCAGCAAGGCAGATATTGATATGTTTCTTGCAGGAAATGGTCAGCCTGAAAATGAGACCGCAGCTGAACTCGTACTTGTGAGTTGAAAACTCGTTCTAGCGGAATACCTTCTCAGACCTCTCCCCAGGCAGCCGCACGATTATTGCCAAAACGGGGATTACTAGCCTCTAAGCCGTCTCCTCCAGGCAATTAACCCTATGGCTAGCACCAGGATTATGCCCGTCATGCCACCGATAAGCCACCAGTTGATTTGAGACTGCTTGGCTGTCTTAATTATTTCAAATTCGCCAACTAGGCCAGCTACTTCTACTTGGTTTTTGCCGGCAGCATCCCCAGTTATGGTGAAATTCACTGTTTGGCTGGTGCCGGCAGCAACGGTTACCTGTTTGGTCGACTTCGATATGCCGTTGACTGTTAGCTCCAGGCTGTAACTTCCACTTGTGCCGCCGGTATTGGTCACGTTAACGCTAATGGCAACTTCTTGGTTGAGCTGAGCCTGGGATGGGCTGACGGTCAAATTGCTCGCCTCAAATTTGGCTGGTGTTGGCGCCGTCAGCTTAGCTAAGACGGCGAAGGGTGTGCAGTGGCTTACCAGGCCGTTGGCTTTGCCGACCTCAGCGGTGCCACCTGGCACTGGCGCAAGCGCAAGCCAGCCTTCTTCGGTATCGTAATTGGCGATGAATACTTCCGAGGTGTTCTTGGGTAGTTTATCGGGCTCGTAGGTCAAAATCAGTCTGGCTGGCGGTGCGATGGTGATAGGCGATGGCGTTGTCTCGAATGTAGAAGAATAAGCGTTGATCTCGTAGACTGGACCGACTATTGCAGTGTTTGCGGGAGTTGGTGGTGTGACGGATGTCTCATGGAATCTCAGTATCAGTGGTACTGTGTTGCCAGCGAGGGTTACTTTGGTGCCTTCATCAATCTGAAGCGTATGTTTGCCTGAAGTGTCCTTTGCCAGATAGGCTTTATAGAGCACTCCGTCCTTGGTCATTCTGACTGTAGTTATTTCACCCTGCATGTCTAAAGCCAGCGTTAGCGGATAGGCAGCGTATGCTGCAGGTAGGCCACCTCCGCCACCTCCACCACCCGTCGGCGGACTGTATAATGGCGTGGCAGTGACAGTAACGGTGGCAGTCTGGCTGCTGCCCCCCTGCCCCACAGCCACATCGGCAGAAAAGCCACCAAGAAAAGCCAGTATTATAATAAGAATTAAGGCGTAAACTACTCTTTGCACTGCCCTACATCCCCTAATTACTTCCTCATTTCTACCAGCCACCTGCAGGCGAGCTCAGTCTGCACCATTCCCGTCTGGGTTACATCCTTGACCGCAATCCAGAACTCCCACTTTGGCGACGCCTTGGTACCCTTCGGCATCTCCACCGCTATCAGCACCTGCCTGGTCTCTTTCGCCGCCAGCACCGGTGCCGGGTCAGCGATAATTACCCAGCCCTGAGCTTCGCTCGGTGCCGTGACATAGCCCTCACCAGTGTTGTCTGCTACCCGGTAGGTAACAGAGAACTTCGCTGGCTCGTCCTTGCCGTTATGTATGCTCAGCGGATACTCCGCCCTCGCCCCGGGGTAAAAATTACCCACCTCTACCTTGCCCGGGCTAATCCAGGTCTTGTCGTATAGCTCAGGCGGCGGGCTAGCTTCCTCACCTGTGACTGGAGGCGCCGAAGGCTGGGCACAAGCCGACAGCAGCAGCCCGGCTAACACTATCAGTCCAATCAACTTCTTCACAGCATTCTCTCTTGAGTCTAGGCGCTCCAGACGCTTTCAGCCTCAATTACAGGCTTCCCACCTGTCCTAACGGCTCTTATCCTTAGTGTTCCGCAGCAGTGCATGTGATGGTGCTGGTCATCGCAGTTGCTGCCGTGAAGACATCAGACTGCGTTTTAAGGGCAACACCCCACTTCTTGGTGCCCCCGGCAGGAAGATTGTCGATGAATTTTGCACTGTTTGCGTTCTGGAAGATTACCGCACCTCCAGGCCAGGCAGCGACTGACGCGTAACCCGAGGCACCAAACGCAGTCGCCCCGTTAACCGTGTAGCCGCCGTTGCTGTTGGTCATGACAATACCGGCAAAGTTAGCAAAGTTGCACGTGATGTCTATTGCCACATTGCCATTGCTGGTGAACTGGAACCTACAGGCGCTATCAACAACAGGGGTAGCAGGCGCAGTGGTATCGCCCAGCGGGTTTGAGTAGTATGTGGTGCTCGGCCTTATCTTGCTACCGGGAACAGCAATACCGTTTATTTCCCAGGTGTTCACATCTACGGTCAGACTTACGAATGCAGGTGTGGCCGTCACATTTACAGTAACGGAGCTATCAGCAAGAGCGCTACCAACTGGAACAACCACCAGCGCCAGCGCCATTAGGATAGTTATCAGGGTCTTTCTCATCTCTTTTTCACCTCCTTGTCTATAGTATTTAATAAACGCCCGTCGACCTCAGGTTGCACTTGCTGTCAAGGTTATGGTGCTGCTTTTGTCGGCACCATCGGTAAAGGTGCCCGTCTGCAGCTTTATCTCCCACTTTTTACTGAGTCCAGCACCGAGCCCAGTAATAAAGGGCAGGTCAGAAGTTGTCAGGGTAACCATGTTAGCCTCAGTGGTATCCCCCGACTTCCCCGCTTTCAGGGTAACAATATTTACCCCAGGGGAACTGGCTAAAGTCCACCCCACTCCCCCGCTAAAGCTGGTTGCCTTTATTGAGATATTAACTGAGCCTGAACCTTGATTGGTCATGGCAAAGTAGCACTCCCCATCATCTAATGGCCAAACTGGGCCACTCACTCCATTTGACCAGTAGCTTGAGCTCGGTCGAACAATACCAAAGGGTTTACTATTTGGGGTATTAAAAATACTGCTAGGAGGTGCTGGTCTTATTGCTACAAGTTGTCCCACATTGGCGGTAGAAGCACTTGTAGTCGCTGTTCCATTGCCTGTAGCAGTCGTCTGAGGTCTCGTAGCACTACCAAGTGCTAGAGCGCATTTGCTACCTGCATTAATTTGCAGGTCATATTGTTCTGTCCAGCCTGCTGGGTTATCAGTAGCAATAGCATAACCTGACTGGGTATTTCTATCGCCAACGCCACAAATCATCAATATTACACAGTTTGCTACACTGGGAGTAATCCCCGGTGATGTTACAGTTGTAGAAGCTGCATTGCCCTGCCCGTTATTAGCATCAATCGGGATAGTAGGGTCATGCCCATACCACGCCGTAATGGCTCCCCCATTGCTGCCGCTGCCCGTGGTAAAAATAAAATTGGTAGCTGAGGTGTCGCTGGAAGTAGCTATTTTCCAAAACAATGCTGAGCGAACAGATGTGCCAGATACATCTTGCCTTATTTGTGTCCAGCCACTTGGAGCAGTAACTGCAGTTCCTGGTGCCTTTGAAACCACTTGAGCTATCATCAAATCACCAACAGTGAGTCCTGTTGGTTTATCGATTACGCAAGTCGTGGAATTGGCTCCAGGACTTTGCCCGAAGGAGCGGAAAACAATATCTGGAGCAGCATAGGCAACCTCGGAGCCAACGGAAAGGGTAACCGTGGTCTCAAAGGACAGCGTGCCAACTCCCTCTATACTCAGCCGCCGGCCAGGCATAAACAGGCTGACTAAAGTCAGCATCACCACTACGGGGACAATTACCAGCAATCTCTTAACCACTGACACACTCATCGGCAGGCTCACCTTTTCCTGCATCAAAAAACCGACTCTCCAGGGTCGGTTTTACTACTGGCTCGACACCAGCTAAGTGACCAAATTGCGGCCGGTGCTTCATTGTCTCCCAAGTTTTACCGTTTCTGAACTGTTTGAAGCTAATCACCTACCTCGCGGCTCGCTCCAAAGCCTGCCTTAAGCTTTGCTTGAACTCGTCCAGGCGAAGTTCTTATATGTTTTTACACAATACCAGTGGCTTGTCAATTAGGTTTTTCATCAAATCTTCATATTCCTCACCATTTGGGGCAGATTTATGGCAGTGGAATAACCTGTTTAGGAATTAGTACTAGTTTGAAGCGTGACTAAACTACGCATCAAAACGTGACCTACAGGCGATTCGAAAACGGGCTACACCATCTAAACTACCAATGATATGGCCGGCATAAAACTTATATGGTTAACACTTGTCCTCCTCTGCTGCATGGCAAGTTTCCTATTAACGCCGGCTGTACACTCTTCCGAGATTCCGTCAGGCATTGTAGCGGTGCTACCTTCCCAGCTTGAATCTGGCACTTATGAATCAACAGTAATTGCTTCGAATGATGATTATTCTGGCAGGCAGTGGGCTATACCGAAGATTATGGCGCCTCAAGCCTGGGAAGTTACATCAGGGGCAAACAACGTGGTCATCGCTGTATTGGACACGGGCATCGACAAGGAGCAGGTGGACCTGGTCGGCAAGGTGATAGCTGAAGTCAATTTCACGGACAGCCCAACGACTGACGACATATACGGTCACGGGACGCATATAGCCGGCATCATCGCCGCATGGGCAGGGAACGACACAGGTGTTGCCGGTTTAGCACATGATTGTCGCTTAATGAACGTCAAAGTAGCCGATGACCAGGGCCGGTTCTATAATTCGGTAGCAGCTAAAGGTGTAAGATGGGCGGTTGACCATGGCGCCAGGGTTATAAATATGAGTCTGGTCAACACCGCGCCATCACCAATTTTAGAAGAAGCAATTAACTATGCCTGGAACAAAGGAGTTGTTGTAGTGGCTGCGGCTGGCAACCTTGTCGGCACCAAGATAATGTATCCAGCATATTATTCTAATTGTATTGCTGTGGCAGCTACCGACAGCAATGACTATGTGGTTTCCTGGTCGAGTCAGGGGGATTGGGTGGATGTAGCCGCTCCGGGCGTAGACATCTATTCCACATTGCCTGGTAATCATTATGGGTGCAAGAGCGGCACTTCGATGGCGGCGGCTCATGTATCGGGGTTGGCCGGCCTTCTCTTTGCTGTGGAAAGTGATAAGAATCACGATGGCTTTGTCAACGACGAGGTGCGAGCGGCAATTGAGAATTGCTGTGACATACTTAATATCGGTGCCGTCAAAGGGCGCATCAACGCTTTTCAGGCGGTAAATGGCGCATTAACCTCCAGATAGCCAGAGCGAAGCAACCTCAAGGGCAGGGAAGACGTAAGATTCTTCCCCTTCCCCTTCGTTACACTCAGGGTCAGAATGACAGTATGTAGGCAGAGGTTGCTTCGCTCCTGGCGTTTCTCGCAGTGACGAACCGGAAAACATAGGGACCGGTCTTTAGCCTGTCCGAAGCGCACGGATCTAATGTAGCCACGAGGTTTTAGCCTCGTGCGCCCGACCTTAAAAGGTCGGGGCTACCCGAGCAAAAATCAAAAGTTAGAAATCAAAATGACACATAAAAATGCGAAATCCATTACGGGACACTTTGATTATTGAGATTTGAATATTTGTATTTATTTAAGATTTAGCATTTTGTGCTTTGTGTTTGTTTGGGTTTTGTGATTTGTGATTTGGAGTTTCTACGGTGTGGTTCACCCTCACCCTAGCCCTCTCCCGTCAAGGGAGAGGAAACTGGCCCTCTCTCCCCTGAAGTCCAACTTTAGTCTTTACAATTTCATTGCCCCAGCAGTATAATCTGGGGCAATGCCTGACATCAATCAAGACCTCCTGGCTCTTCTGGTCAAAGTATCCACTATTCTCAGCCAGCAAAACTGCCCAGCTTATATAGTGGGTGGCTTCGTTCGTGACTGGCTGCTGGATAGAAAGACAGCCGATATCGATATCGCCGTAGAAGGTGACGCCTTAAGTATAGCTCAGGAAGTGGCCATAGCCATTGACGGAAAATACGTGTTACTTGATGAAACCAATAAGGTAGCTCGGGTGATTGTTAGCAACGAGCACCAATGGCATCTGGATTTCACCTCTTTCTTAACTGATATACGGGACGACCTGGCGCGGCGCGACTTCACCATCGATGCCATGGCGATTGAGGCTCAAGGGCTTATTTCGGGTTCGTCTCAGCTCATCGACCCATTCTCCGGAAAAACCGATTTGAAGAAGAAGCTGGTGCGTGCGGTTAGCCAGAATATTTTCACAGAAGACGCAGCCAGACTGCTTCGCGGTGTCAGGCTGGCCTCTGAGCTTGGCTTCAAGATTGAACCAGCAACCGAAAGTCTAATTAGAAAAGGTTGCCAATTAGCTAAATTGGTTCCCGGAGAGCGGCTGCGAGAAGAGCTGGTGAGGATACTGGCCTTACCCGGTTCCGCCACGTCGATGCGCTATCTGGATAAGTTGGGTTTGCTCACCGCAATAATTCCTGAGCTGCAAGAGCTGAAAGGAGCCAAGCAGCCGAAGGAGCACCATTGGGATGTCTTTAACCATTCAGTGGAGACGATGGCTACTGCCGAATTCTTGCTCCGGGAGAGCAAGTGGAAATATGGCAAAGATGATTTGTTAATCGTGACCCCGTGGTCGGAAGAGATAAATGGACATTTCGATGAGGAGGTGTCCAGTGGCGGCAATAGAAGGCTGCTGCTTAAGCTCGGTGCGCTGATGCATGATATTGCCAAGCCTGCGACCAAGACAGTCGATGAAACGGGCAGGACACGCTTTTTGGGACATGCCAAAGAGGGGGCAGCTTTAGCGGTGGCGATATTAGAAAGATTGCGGTTCAGCAGCCGGGAAATAAGACTGGTGGAGAATTTGATTTATCACCATCTCCGCCCGGCCCAGATGGCTAACGATGGTATGCCCACCAGCCGAGCAGTTTATCGTTACTTCCGTGATACCGAAGGTGCTGGAATCGACGTCTTGTTTCTAGCACTGGCTGACTATCTGGCTACGCATGGTCCAAAACTTGACATTGAAGAATGGAAGCAGCATAATCTTTTGATTAGTTTTATACTGGCCGAGCATTCCAATCAAGAAACTAAGGTTTTGCCGGTCAAGTTGATAGATGGTCACGATTTAATGGATATTTTCGGCTTGAAGCCGGGGCGCTTGCTGGGTGAGCTTTTGACTGAAGTGCGGGAAGCTCAAGCGGCTCAAGAACTGAATACGAGAGAGGAAGCTCTAGAACTGGTGCGTAAGGAATTGGAGAAACGGCAGTGCGGCACGGCATGCTAACAGGTGCTAACTATTTTTGTCATTCTGAGGGAGCAGAGCGACTGAAGAATCTCCAAAGAAAAACCACAGATTCTTCGCGGAGTTTACCCTGAGTGGAGATTCTTCGACAGGCTCAGAATGACCGTAATGAAGGGCTCAGAGTGACAATTGGAGATTCAGAGTGACAAGTGGAAATAAATGATGTTATCAGGAATAGGTAGTTAATTGAGAAGAGGAAACACACCACTACTAATTTTTATACTGGTCCTATTCGGCTTCTGCCTGTGGGTAATATGGCCGGGCAATGGAATATTTGGCAGGAATGAGTTCACGTTAGGGCTCGACCTCAAGGGAGGCAGCCATCTGGTTTACAGCATCGATTTATCTAAGAAGGACCCGGCACAGTCAGATGCCGATGTCATCGATGGCGTAAAGCAGAAAATAGAACGGCGAGTTAACGCCTACGGTGTGACCGAGCCCATAGTCCAGACAATTCGGAACGAGCGAGGCAGCTTCGTTCTCATTCAGCTTCCCGGAGTCAAGGATATCGACCAGGCACTTAAGCTTATTGGTCAGACGGCTGAGCTTGATTTCAGGGAACTTATGATTGATTCCAGCGGCAAGGCAGTGCTTGATGAAAACGGCAAAGAGCAGTGGACCATTGCTAAAGCTAAAGGCAGCGATGGGCAGGAAAGGGAGCTAGCCGGCAAGTATCTAAAGCCGAATGCCCAGGTGAATTTAACGCAACAGACCAATGAGCCCGAGGTGGCTTTCGAGTGGAATTCTGAAGGTGCCGTTCTCTTTGAGCAGGTTACCCAGCGCAATTTGCAGAAACCACTGGGCATATTCCTGGATAACCAGCTTATCTCGGCGCCAACGGTGCAAGCCGTTATTAAGGAGAAAGGCGTCATTACCGGTCTGAATCTAGATGAAGCCAGGACACTAGCCATACAGCTTAACTCGGGCTCTCTGGATGTACCCCTGGCTCTAGTTGAGCGCAGGGATATTGGGGCTACTCTGGGGGAGGATTCTCTGAAGAAGAGCCTGATGGCAGGGATAATCGGGTCGGCTATGGTGGTTCTATTTATGATTGCTTATTACCGTTTCTCCGGTCTAATGGCTTGCCTGGCGCTGGTAGTTTTTGTAGTGTTGAACCTGGCTATTTTTAAGCTCATTCCGGTGGTTTTGACTCTCCCCGGTATCGCCGGTTTTATTGTATCCATAGGTATGGGAGTGGATGGCAATGTTCTTGTGGCCGAGCGTTTGAAAGAGGAGTTGAGACGCGGGCGTACTCTGGGTGCGGCGATTGAGGAAGGCTTCCGTCAATCGTGGTCAGCTATTTTTGATGCCAATGTAACCGTTTTTATCGCCTGTGCCGTCCTCTATTGGTTGGGAAATACGTTCGGCAATTTTTTGGTTATAGGTTTTGCCACAACTCTGTTCATTGGTACGGCTTTGAGCATGTTTACACAGGTTGTGGTTACCCGGACTTTCCTGCGCACAGTTGTAGGGCTCGGTATGGCTAAAAGCCCAGGCGCTTATGGGGTGGCGAAGCAATGATTGATTTAGTGGGTAAAAGAAACTGGTTTTTTCTTATCTCAGCCATTGTAATCATTCCCGGCATAATCTCGCTGGCTGTTTTCGGGCTTAAGCCGGGAGTAGATTTCAGCAGTGGCACGGCTATGACCTTGAATTTTGATAAGGAAGTAGAGCTAAGCCAATTGCGCCAGGAATTAACTGACCTGGGTTATGATAGGGCTGTTGTTCAGCCCGCGGGCGAAGGTGAGTTCTTTATTCGCCTCCCCGAAATATCTGCTGAGGAAACTACGAAGCTAAAAGGAAGTCTGGAGACGGGGTTAGATACTACGATTACAGTCAGCAGCCTTTATAGCGTTTCGCCGATTGTAGCTGCCGGGACGGTACGTAACACTATAATCGCTGTTGTGGTGGCTTCAATAGGTATTTTACTGTATATTTCCTGGGCATTTCGCAAAATGCCTAAGCCGCTGCGGTGGGGCACCTGTGCCGTTATTGCTCTGATGCACGACCTGGTGGTGGTTATTGCTGTATTCTCTATTCTGGGCTGGGCGGCTGGCATGGAGGTTGATGCCTTATTCGTCACCGGTGTGCTGGCAGTTGTCGGTGTCAGCGTAAATAACATCGTGGTTGTCTTTGACCGTATTCGAGAGAACTTGAAACGAGGAGTGAGCCGCGACTTTGAGGTAATAGCAAATTACGGTATCGTCGAGTCGTTGGGTCGTTCTCTAAATACGGGTCTGGCTACTCTTTTCGTCATAGTGGCGCTGTATCTGCTCGGTGGAGTAACTACTCATACATTGGTATTAGCGCTTATGATTGGCATCGCTACTGGAATTTATTCTTCCCTGTGCATTGCCGGGCAGCTTTTGGTAGTTTGGGAAAAGGGCTTGTCTTCTCGGAAGAAGATAGCCACAAGCACCGCCTAAGCGGCTCAGGCATCAATCGAGACTATACCTGGTGGATTTCCTTCACCATTTTTATGAAGTTGTCAAAGCTTACGGGTCTTGACCTTGCGTCCCGTCTGCCCAAGGGGTCGGAAATTTG
>Ga0315281_10012807_pt1 | contig 11394 bp, 20 predicted proteins | sample YL17G07_0_MG_FD_204540 | JGI IMG/M metagenome (GOLD analysis project Ga0315281, IMG submission 204540) | Sediment microbial communities from Yellowstone Lake, YNP, Wyoming, USA - YL17G07_0 | ecosystem: Environmental > Aquatic > Freshwater > Lake > Sediment | place: USA: Wyoming | collected... | reverse complement strand
CTGTACAGTCAAACACGCTGAAGGAATGTTATATATATTAAGCACCTTCAAACTATTCTCTCAAATTGCTAGAAATAATCTAGAATTAAGCTATCCTAATAGCCATCCGGTCCCAGACGATCAGATACAGAAGCATAATTTAATGGATTTGGTATCTAAAGCTCCGAATAAAAAACTACATCAACTTGGACGTAGCAGAACGCCGGAAAGAATAGTAGGATATTTTGATTCCCCATACTCAAATCACTTCCAAGTGTGCTTGCTTGACTTACATCATAATCTATCTGGCGATTAGATTAATGTGCATTACACATAAGCAGGGGTTATTTGAAACACTTCAAACAGCGTTTTGAGGTTAATTAATGGTACATTTATCTCAATCTTCTGATTACAGAATATGTCTATCAGGGGGAAGGATGGAGATGCAGATTCCGAAGCACTGACCGATACCGACGGACTGACAGACAACGAGGGAGACTTGGATAAAGATACCGATGGCGAAAGAGACTTCGACAAACTGGCCGAAAGAGAGGGCGACGAAGATTGTGTTGCACTTGGGCTGGCAGAGGGTGTAGCACTAAGGGAAAGGCTTGGGCTAGCCGAAATTGAGAAACTTGGCGATTTGCTGACTGATACGCTTGGCGTTGGCGAGATGCTATGTGATGGCGAAGGTGAAGCGCTTTCCGAAAGGCTGGGCGACAAACTTCCCGATAACGAGCTCGAAAGGCTTCCCGATAACGAGCTCGAAAGGCTTCCCGATAACGAGCTCGAAAGGCTGGGCGAGACTGAGAGACTAGGGGATGGAGATTTGGACAAGCTAGGCGAGACTGAGAGGCTGGGCGAGACCGAGGCCGATGGGCTGAGCGACCTTGATAGACTTTGTGACAAAGAGGACGAGAGGCTTGCCGAGGCCGTATTGCTTAGAGAAAGGGAAGATGACAAAGAAACTGAGGTTGTAGGCGTAGACGATGGTGATAGGCTTGGCGATGGAGAAGCAGACACACCACTTATATCAACTCGACCCCATACAGCTGATGTGGATGTTCCAACATTGCGATAAAGATTAGATCCTGAATCATCAAGTTTATAAAAAATAGCACCTTTTTTGAAACCAGTATATCCCGTAGGTAATGTATTTCCTTCTGCCTCTAGGATATTGGCCGTGTTCCCCTCTGTTGGAGCCTGTGCATTGGAAATAGCATCCGTGTCATACCGAATTACCCTATTCGTCTGATAGATAAGGAGACCGGCAAGAAAATTGGCTTCAGTTGTCGTTCTGTTGGCACTAGAGATAGCGAGTACTCGATCTAACTCGTTTTGTGTTCTCTTTGACAACTGTGACTTAATTTCGAAAGTAGCCATATACAAAAAAAGAGAGCTATCGGGATCAAGGAGATTACCTTATTCCCAAGCTCCCATTACTAACCTATGTATTAGTTAATTAAAATTTCCAGAAACCCTCTGCCGCCATGTGGCGACGGGCATCTGTCGTCTTTGCACCGTATACGAACAAGTCTTTGTATGCTGATCCAAAATTCCCGATTAAGTCTTCTTCGATACGAGCTTCCAATACTTTTTCTGCAAATGTGACCCAAGATGGATGACCGGCTAATACATGGTATCCATCGGTGTTATTACCTGTGAGTCTATTGGATTTGAATACCTTAAATCCCTGCAATTCTGTGATGAATCCTTTTTTGACAAGATCCTCATAGACTGCTGGGACATGAAGTGCTATTCCTGATGCCTGGACCAAGAGTGTTTCGAATTCCGGAGGCACTACGAGCCATCGATCCGTATCTGGAACGCTTGAGTAGCCATTCTTTTCTGCAAGATCCAATTTTTGTTTTAATGCGGCGACTTTTGAGAGTAAATTAGCTGTAGTTATTTGTAAAACTGTTGCGGCTTCTACTGTGTAGGTTGATCCGCCTGCAATTGCTCCACCCGTATATGCTGAGGTAATATCGTCTTTATCATCTTCAATAACTATGGAGGTTGCACCTGAATAGGTCTTTACCCGATACCATGTCGTATGACCATCTGCTTTGAATCCTTTACCAACCATTGCGGCGGTAAATGTCGTTCCTGAACCAGTCACGACACCAGTCGTTACATCAACGGTGACAGTACCGGTTGCATAATCAGTCCCGACACGATGACCTGCGCCAACATCTCCATAGAGTCCGAATAAGAAGGAATCCATGTTTTTGTTTCGTTCGTTAGAAACCTGAGAAACAATTGTTGGATGAGGATCTTTGATATAGGAAAGCCAATTATCAAGCGTTAATTCTTTCCAATAGAATGATTTGTATTGATCAATGGTAAGTGTGGCGTTATTCTCGGTAAGAGAATCTGCGGTAAGATTTGATCCAGAATAGGTCTTTTCAGACACCCGATCAAAATTAAGAATATTCAACTTTGAGCCTACGGCGTTTATTTCGCCCTGGTAATCACGATTGACGATAGAATCAATAAGTGATTTATCGTATAGTTCAAGCATCAATTTGCTTGAGAATCCTTGTGCGATTGTGTTTGCTCTTACGGCCATATGTTTCGGTTTAAGTAAAAACTGTACTTGTCTTTACCGTCCCGAAACGGGGTTTGGAAGATCTGTAAATCACTATAAGAAAAAAAACTATGTGGTGTCAAGTCCCCAAAAATTATATTCCAGTCATGTCTATTTTTCTATCCTTCAATAATTTTTTGTACTTGTTGTAATCCGTCTTCATGATAAGTGTTGCTTCATCAAGACTGATCTTATCGTTTTTTGGTTTCGGTTTTTCTCCATGACCACCATTTCCTATCTCAAACATTTTACCCTTCATGGTTGGCTTCCTCCTTGTTGCATCATATAGAAAAGCGGCAATTAAATCGTTAAAATCTACTCCTTTTCTCGATGGCTTTCCTGCAAATACCTTAAATTCCTCTATCTTTCCTTCGAGATCCGGATGATCAGATAAAATCTTTGGGTCAGAAACGAAGGCATCTACCTTATCTACCCAGGCATCCATGTCCTTAAACTCCCTAGTAGCCTCGCTTATAACAGAAAATCGGCGGGTACTGATAAAACCTTCCCGTGCAAGCGTTTTTTCTGTATTTGTCATGTCTTCCCATTCCGGATACTTTACCCGCAATTCATCTTCGGTTGGATCAGATAACCCGCTTGCCTGTTCAATTGCTTCGTTTACTTTCTTGTTTTTTGCATGAAGAATCTTCGCTTCGCGTGTAGATTCAAGAAATTTCTTTTTATAATCTGGTTCCGGTTCTGGGGTTGGCTCCGGAGTAGGTTCCGGTTCTGGGGTTGGCTCCGGAGTAGGTTCCGGTTCTGGGGTTGGCTCCGGAGTAGGTTCCGGTTCTGGGGAAATCGCTTCTTCCAATGCCCGCTTTGCTTCCTGTTCTAACTCACCTTTCGTAGGTTGTTTGTGACTCTTATCTTTTGCCATAATAACCGTCCTTTCTCAAAGGGTTTGGTATACAATTATTTATTCTTTGATTTTACAGACTTTTTATCTTCTAACACTTCAGAAAACTTTTCCTTTTGTTCCTCTGTCAGATAATCTCTCCTGGCGCGAAGGAAGGAGATATTATCTTTTGTAAGCTCTGGCAACTCTTTTGCAATAATTTTATTGAGATATTCTTGAGCTTCCGGATTCATATATTTAATTCTAAAAAATAAAACTACTGCCTGTCAACTTTTCCGCTTCTTTGGCTTCCAACCCGTCTTCCTTAGTGTTCCATATACATAAGCATCAGCACGTTTCTTGGATAATCCCTTTTTATTTGCTTCTTTTCTTAATTTCATTTCCATTGCTTTTGGCATATCGTTCTCCCTTACATCATTTTCATTTTCTTTGCTTTCATCATTTTGCCTTTCATGATTGCCATTTCCTTCTCCTTCATCATCATCCCCTTGCTCATCTTTTTACCCTTTTTAACCATTGCTTTTTTCTTTTTCATATCAATCACCCCCTCTTGTTTACTAATCCTGACAATGCACCATCTAATGCCTTTTTTGCTTTTTCCGGAGTGGATAAAAACGATTCCAACAACATATAATTCCGGAGTCTTGCCTTGAGAAACATATCTTGTTTTGTATTATGATCAGAGCCGGTAAGCTCATGTTCAACTGAATCCCGCATAACTTCTATATATTCTTTTACCTTGAGTAACGTCAATTCATTTTTATTCAATGATTCCATCCATGTATTGAGTGTCTCTCGCTCCATTGCCGTAAGATCCTCATATTTCAAACCAATTTTCTTTAGGAGTTCGTCAATCATATTATGCTTGTACCTGAGGCATTTGTGGTATTGCCTGTCCTGTTGTTATTTGCCTCTGTGGACTCGCCGGTTGACCCTGCATGGGCATTCCCAATCCGGCTCCACTGGTCAATGCTTTCATTTTCTCTTCTTCATATTTCATTATCTCATTTATATCATCAGGATTCAATCGAGCAAACTCCAAAAGTTTCCGCTGATATACCTCATTGAGCTTCGGATTGTCCGGCATAATCATCTTGGCCGCATTGAGCTTTTGCAGTCCATTACTATTCTCCGAATCCTTCTCATCCTGGCTCCATACTTTACATTGATATCCGGAAGCGGATTGCCAATCTTTTGAGGATATCTCACGAGAATAGATATCACTGGTATTACGGCCCTTCTTATAAATCTTTACCGCATCTAGATTGCTTGCCGCTGCCTCTACCAACTTAATAAAAATGAGTCCACGTTGCTTCCATGCTGGCGTATAAAATTTACTCATACCTTTTATACGTTCTTTTGCCTCTCCCAGAGCCAACTGTACTTCTCCCAACGTAATCTTATTTTGCGTCTGTACTCCCTGCTGTGTTACCGTGGCTCCCGAAGCCTTCTCCATCATTCCTACAATAAAATTCATTTCATCCAATGATTCAGAAAGATCGGGAATTTCTACTTTCTGCATAACATCATTAATCGTTTTTCCTTCTGGAATAGGAATACCATACCATCCCCACGGAACAGGCTGGAAAGATTGTGGCACAAATCCCTCTATATTGGAATTATAATAATGCATTCCATAATTACGGAGTGTCCTATTCTCTACCAACTGACTAAACCAGGAGTTAAGTACTTTATTCGGCGTCCTTACGATATCTCCAACCCCATCAGACCAAAAGTCCTGACGCTCTACATCATCAGCCCAACTAACATAGGGATAATGATTTTTCCAAAAATGATCACTTGTAACGCCGATAACTTCCTCAAGGCGTTTTTTCATTAATATCTCCATGTCGTCACATTCAACATACAAATAAATTTCATCCTCGTCTTGTCCGTCCTCTCTCCGAAAAACAAAATGAAGAGACAATTCTACATATGTTTCTCCAAGTATAGGATCATCCATGTCTTGTACCCCCAGGTCGTTCAACTTTTTATTCTTTTCCTGAAGCATCTCGGAATTACTTTTCGCCTTAACAAGTCCATTCTCGGTAGCATAAAACATCTTGAGACGAGAAACTGCCTCCTGATCATATCCCCCATTATTTTCAAGAGAGGATAATGGTTCAAAAATATGTGTATGAACAAGAAATCGTGAGGAATTAAGATCGGTTGGGTCACAATACCGGCTTACCAGAATATCCATAGGATCTTGTACCGTCATCTTTATTTTCCCATCTACCACCTGCCATTGATCAAAGCTCCGACCATACAGAAATACTTGCCTTTTATCTACAATATCCTGCAATTCCATATTATTTTGCTGAACTGTCCATTTCCAATATTCATTCTTGAATATCTCTGCTTCCTTGTCATTATCCAAATTCTCAAAATAGAGAACTGGCATATCGTCCACATCTTTCAGAAGTGTTCGTATTGTTTGTTTCATCAAGGGGACATTTACAGATTGACGCTGTGTGAGTCGATTGATCGTCACCGTATCACGATACAATTCATAATTTTCATCCCAAGCCGCATGACGACGCTGCCGGTATTCCCATCCGGATCGCTTGTTATTCGTGAGCATTTCTAGCTCCGGATCTTTTGCTTGTATTTCCATCGGTTTATCTGCCATACAAACACATTACACAAAGTTTCTATGGGAAGGCAACTGTTCATCCGGGCATACCGGGGAAATAAGGTCTTACCCCGCCTGATCCAGTCGGTTGTTGTATGTTTACTGGCCTTCTGTTGCATACCGCAAACGTCCGAAATGCGTCTGCTCCATGACTGGCCCAATTGTGGAGGGGATTATTTCGGAATACCATATTCTTTTCATTCCAGTCTTTCTTGTAATTCCGAAGTGCCGCAAGTCCCCGGCTGCACTTGTCCTTCTCAAACCAACACTGACCAAAAACAGACCGGGCCGCGTTTATACCATCATCTACATCAAGTATAGGAGCTACCGTAAACTTAATACCGAGAGAATTAGCAACCTCATATCGAGATTTCCCCGTTCCTAACTCACGCACTTGTATATCATGTGGTCCGAAATGATTACCATAAATATACTTTTTCTCCTGTAATTTCAATGCGTAATGTGCTAACCCTTCCCCGGAATTTTCATAATAATCAATAAATCGTATCTCCATACTGGCAACTTGAAAAAACCAAATTGTCATAGAATCATCCATTCCCAGATCCCATGCGGTGTGAACCGGCAAACTCTGCTCATATGGAACAGAGGATATCCTTCCTTGCTGTTCTGCCTTCTGAATAGCAGAACCATAATACGAACCCATGACTGGTGCATCAAAGGAACAATAATATTCCTGATTGATATATGCGCTTGCTTCTTCTTCGCTTCTTCCATTTGCTTCAAACCGCTTAATCGTGTCATTTTTTATTTCTTCCATTTGTTTCGGACTAAATATATGAGTATCATCAACAGTCAATATTTGGACAAACCATTTCGGATGATTCTTTGCATACTCGTACAATGCCCTAGCGTGGTTATCTCCTTTGGGAGTGGTGTTGAATACCACAATGCCATCATTCTCCCGCAGGATAGGCTCTACAACGTCCCACGCATAAGGATCTTGCTCGGCCCACTCAGAAAATATAATCATTTTGGGATTGCCCCCACGAAGAGAGTCTGGGTGATCACTTCCACCAACTTGAAAAAGCGATCCACCACGTATCTGCATTTTCATCATGGTTTCGTTTGGGCTACTATCCCTAATAAACGCTGGTATATGTTCACGATATCGGAATCCATCACCGCCTATACCATCCCACAGGTTTTCACGACCCATAACAAGCGTGGGGTATACAAACTTTACAAGGCAGGGGTTTTCCGTAAGGCGACGAGGGACTACGTCGGCAATATTTGTCTTATCTTTTCCAGATCGTCTATGCCAAATCTGATAGAAGAATCGTTTATCGCTCTCTCCGTCTATTGATCGCTCAATCTCTCGTAGGAATGGAACCTGATAATCTCTTGCTTTGAAATGATAGGGAATAATTTGTTCATCCATTTGTATCTTTATAACTTACCTTTTTGAATATCAAATCTCCCTTTACATTCAAGTCCTGCTTTTGCTTTATATTCCAATCATCAAATTTACGCTCAATTATCCATGCCCACCGTTGCCATGCCTTATCATCATATCCCATTTTCCGGAACAAATCTGACTTCTGACGGATGAGTGCCTTTTTTATTAACAGGTGAAAAGTGTCAAGTAATTTATTTTGTTCAACAGGAGAAGTTCCTGCTTTCCAATCCTTCCATGTTTCTACTGATACCTGCGCTTCTTCCGGAAGTTTATCATTTATCTTGGAAAGTAATTCTTCGTCCGTGAGAATAATTGCATTTATCTCTTCATTGATAACTTCGTTTGCAGCAATAATAAATCTGTATGTCAACTTTGTCGGTCTATATGGAGGTTTCTTTTTCATACTCATTCAACTTTCCGAATCATGACATAAAACGTCTTATTGGATGTTATCTCTGCCCGACGGATATATCCTTTGTTAAGAAGCGCATTTATTGCATTAACAGTTGTAAAATTCTTCACTCCATTGCTTGTCATGTTGGAAATAATCTCTTTTTGTGGAACCATCGTTTTTTTACACTTCGCCCACCAGTCAATAAAGTGCATTATATCAGTCTGTAGCTTATTGATTTCATTAACGCTGACATAGACAGTGTGTGGCATAGGGGATATCTGCCCCATTGTACCACAACCAAACAAGAGGATGGAACATACCACTTCTCTTTTTTTAGGGTATCCTGCGTCAATATAGGGGCTTATTTTTAAACTTATAGCTTATGAATGGAGCAAGTCAGCCCTACGGCAATCGAACAGCTACTCTAGCGAATTTCAGAAGTTTTTACTTTCTTAATCTCTACATGATGTCGATATGCCAATAATTTTTCTTTCATCTTAAATACATCCGTCTCAACACCCTTCACGTCTTCAACTATTGTCTTTTTCTTCTCATTATCATAATACTGAAAATCGCCATAATAATACATTGCATGAAACTGCGTATCGTGAAGTGTGAACGAAGGGATCAACTCAAATCTGGGCTGACAGACAAGTTTTTTTATCAAACCGGATTTTACCAGTAGCTTCAATTCATCATACCGGCGCATCTCTGCCTTAGAAGCAAATACTATTCCGTCTCGTGTACGCTCTTCGGGAGAAGACACATGATATTTACCATAAAGATTAGAGAAAATAAATCTCATACATGAGGATATATTACTTCTTGTTGATTCTTTTCTGGACCACCACACTTATGACACACCTGATATATCCCACCTAAAAATATCTTTGACTCATCCGGGTTTACCCATCTTTTCCCCGTTGCCTCTTCTTTGTGACAAACTTCACAAATAATTATTTTGTTAAATATCATATTCTCCCCTAACGCATAAAGACGTATGTCCTCATGCGTCGGGGGAGAATCCCCCGAAATGCCCAAACCCAATGAGCGGTAGCGATCAAAATGGTATCACATCTTGATCAAACACATCTTGATTTTCAATTACAGCGGTGTCTGATCCTACCTCTGTCACTTTTGCCGTAACCACATTTTCTTCATCAACAGACTTTGATTCAATCAATTTATCAATTGTTTCACTTATCACATCTACCATATCTCGTATAAATTGAAACTCACCAGTATCCGTTACAAGTATCGGTGATCCGTCTTCATTGTGAAGAATCTCAAAATTGATTAACCAATTATCTCCAAACTTCGATGGCTTTGATTCAGTCGATAATCGGACTGTTAACGCAAACATCGGAATTGATATCGGCTTGGCATGAGTATATTTGCCCGCCTCTTTTCCAAAATTCCACATCGGTTGCAACCGAATGCCCCGCATGAACATAATAAATGGCAATTGTTTTCCATCAGAAACAATTACACCACCCATTATCTGATTAAACTTGTCTGATCCATTCATGTCGGGAGCCTTAAAACCATGACTAATCGTCAATACGTGAATGTCCATCATTTTGAATTGCTCTTTTGTTGGAGCATAAAAAAATGATCCATCATCCGGCTTATTGCCATTTGCTAATATTGACTTGCTTTTCCCAACGGTATAGACAGAGAGTGTTGGTAATGTACCGTCCACATTCTCTGAGCCTACCCTAGCATTGTCTTCATACATCTTGGCAAGCTCTGAATTTTCCCGAATCATATCAAGCTGATTTTTGACGATAGCCGTCTCATTGGCCTCAGCTTCCATATGTTCTTCTTTTTCTTTCCTTAGCTTGTCCGCTACTTCCTTTAGTTTATCTTGTGGTGTCATAGTATATTCACCTCCTTCCTAAAAAATTTTCCCTACTTTACTGTATACCAATCCTCGGCGAGCAAATCTCCGTCTGACACTTTCCAAATGTCGAACCGATTCATTTCTGACTTATGGATCATTAGCCATCCATCCTTCAATAACCCATACTCATCTATGTCTCCCCATTCTTTCCGTTTAATACTCTTTCCGGAGATAAGATCAACCATTGCCTCTGCAAAGGTCATGAGTTCATCTACAATGTCTGCATCAATCATAACTGGGCTTGTTGCTTGTTTTACTTCCTCCATACTTATCACCGCCTTTCAATAAACAATTTCTACCTCACACAACCCCCCGCATTTTATTGCCAGCTTCGTAGCTACGGACAGGTCGGCGATCCGGCGATACCGCGCGAAGCCGCCGGTGTCCGTGACCGTAGCCACGACACTAGCTCCTGTCCTTCTGTTCCGGATTGTTACCTTCTTATTCAAGAGCTTGTAAGTCCGGACAGCAAAAGGAGTCATTGCAAGAGTCAATCGTTGATCATCCAACCGTTGACCATTCGCCATTGTGAAGTTCTTATTGCATCCAAGGCATCCAGCCCTCGAATAGTAGCTTGCCGTTCCTGTCCAAGTCATCGCATGAACAGAATGAGGAAGAAGGAACAAAAGAAGTGGAATGAATTGTTTGGTATTCATTATCTATACCTTATCAAACTGCAAGTAGTTTTGTCAAGTATCGAAATTTATTGATCCAACGCCTTTTTATCTGAGATCTTTTTTAATCGTGCCGCAACCCCCAAGAGAGAAAGTTTGATGAAATACTCTTTACCGTATTTGGCAAATTTTGATTTCCCCCCGCGTTTACCCATAGAGGAATAATGTTCACGACCATACTTTATTTTTGTTGCCATACCACCCATTCGAGCAATTTTTCTGTGATCCATATTACTCCTTTTTCTTTTCTTCTTTCTCTGGCTCAATCTTATTTATAAGTACGCTAAGAGAATCAAAAGAATCTGCTATAAATTTAATAACTTCCTTTACTTCATCCTTATCTGCACCAATATACTCAAAATCATCCTTGATTTTTAGCAATCGATGACCAACCTCACCAATCAATCCAACTATTCTATTATTGATTCGCTGTTTCCAATAGGCAAGTTTAACAGAGTCTTTCATGCTTTGATTCCTTTCTTCTTGCTTAACATACGCTTATACTCTCTGCCTTGACACTCTCTACATTGCGTAGCTGTCACTGAAGGAAAATCCTGACCACACGTAACACACTGTTTCCAGCGCTTTCTAAGATCGATCATCTGACTACTCATGGCTCTCCTCATTCACTCGTTTCCATGTCATCTCCCCACACTTTTCACATGACCCTTCAACAACCATACACGTTACCCATTTCCCCTGAATATTCTCTCCTGACACCTTGTACGGTGGACTCAGTGTATATACATGATCACAGTTTGTTTGATTTCCATCACTCATATAACCTCCTCAATCACCACGACCATTCGTGGATTTTCTTTTACCTGTTGTCAAGGGATAGTTACTTTCTCCCCGGGAATCCCGGTGTATGCTCTTTGCCCCTATTTTCTCAGCAAAGTCCGGCATTCGATCCTGAATAATCCGGCGTACTTCAATATTCTTCTCTTCC
>Ga0315281_10012806_pt1 | contig 11395 bp, 22 predicted proteins | sample YL17G07_0_MG_FD_204540 | JGI IMG/M metagenome (GOLD analysis project Ga0315281, IMG submission 204540) | Sediment microbial communities from Yellowstone Lake, YNP, Wyoming, USA - YL17G07_0 | ecosystem: Environmental > Aquatic > Freshwater > Lake > Sediment | place: USA: Wyoming | collected... | reverse complement strand
CATCGCCCTCGAGACCGGCCAGCGCTTCGCCATCCGCGAGGGCGGCCACACCGTCGGCGCCGGCGCGGTCACGAGCATCCAGGAGTAGGCGGTGGCAAAGCAGCGCATCCGCATCCGCCTCAAGGCGTATGACCACCGGCTGCTCGATCAGTCCGCGCTCCAGATCGTGGAGACTGCCCAGCGCACCGGAGCGGATGTCGTCGGGCCGGTGCCGCTGCCCACGCGCATCGAGAAGTTCACGGTGCTGCGCTCGCCGTTCATCGACAAGGACAGCCGGGAGCAGTTCGAGATCCGGACCCACAAGCGGCTCATCGATATCCTCGACCCGTCGTCGAAGACGGTCGATGCGTTGATGCGACTCTCGCTCGCTGCGGGCGTCGACATCGAGATCAAGATGTGACGCCGATGAGCATCGGATTGATCGGCCGCAAGGTCGGCATGACCCAGATCTTCGCCGAGGATGGCACGATGGTGCCCGTCTCGGTGCTGATCATCGAGCCCAACACCGTCACCCGCCTGCGCACGCTCGAACGCGACGGCTACACCGCCGTCCAGCTCGGGGCGGGCACCGCACGCCGTCAGACCAAGCCCGTCGCGGGTCAGCTTCGCGGTCTGCCCAAGGTGCGCGACATTCGCGAGTTCCGCCTCGCCGATGTCTCCGCCTATGAGGTCGGCCAGGAGCTGAAGGTCGAGGCGATCTTCAGCGCGGGCGATACCGTCGACGTGATCGGGGTGTCGAAGGGCCGCGGCTTCTCCGGCGTCATCAAGCGTCATCACGCGCGGCGCGGGCCCGAGACGCACGGTTCGGACTCCCATCGGCAGCCGGGCTCGATCGGCGCCGGCACCACACCGGGACGGGTCTACCGTGGTCTGGCCATGGCCGGTCATCTGGGCGATGCCCGCAACACCATCAGGAAGCTGACCGTGGTGCGGACCGATGGGCAACGCAACATGCTCCTGGTCAAGGGCTCGGTGCCGGGCGCCCGCAACGCCCTGGTCATGGTCCGCAAGGCGTAGTCATGGCCACCACCACGCTGTACCGCAAGACGGGCCTCGAGGCCGGCACCATCGAACTGCCCGACGGGCTCTTCGCTGCGCCCGTCAATAGCGCGGTGATGCACCAGGTCGTGATCGCCCAACTGGCCGGCCGCCACCTGGGCACGCACAGCACGAAGACGCGTGGCGACGTCGCCGGCGGCGGCCGCAAGCCATTCCGCCAGAAGGGCACCGGCCGCGCCCGCCAGGGCTCCATCCGCGCGCCTCAGATGGAGGGCGGCGGCGTCGTCTTTGGACCGCATCCGCGCAGTTACGACCAGAAGGTGCCGCGGCGCATGAAGCGACTTGCGCTGCGCGGCGCGCTGACCGCCAAGTTCACCGATGGCGCCCTGCGCGTGGTCGAGGATCTGGCCATGGACGAGATCAGGACGCGCGAGTTGGTGGGCTACCTGGACAACCTGCGCGCGGCGGGCCGTGTGCTGGTCATCGCCTCCGCGCGGGACGAGAAGCTGGAGCGGTCGGCCCGCAACCTGCCCGCGGTGGTGGTCATCCTGGCCGACTCGCTGAACACCGTGGACGTGCTCAACGCCGACACGCTGCTCATCACCGTACCCGCGCTCCAGACGATGACCGAGGTGTACGCATGACGCTGCAGGCCTCGGAGATCATCCGCCGTCCGGTCATCAGCGAAAAGTCGATGGACCAGAAGGAACGATCCAAGTACACCTTCGCCGTCCACGACGACGCCAACAAGTTCCAGATCAAGGCCGCCGTGGAAGAGCTCTTCAAGGTCACCGTGCTCAGCGTCAACGTGCTGACCACGCAGTCCAAGGAGAAGCGTCGCGGTGTGGGGCGATCCCGTCTCAAGGGTCGCACCTCGCCCTGGCGGAAGGCCATCGTGACCGTCGCTGCCGGCGACAAGATCGAATTCTTCGAGGGCGTGTAACGTGCCGTTGCGAGGCTACAAGGCGACGTCTCCGGGCCTCCGCGGGATGACCCGCTCGACCTTCGAGGAGATCACCACCGATCGACCCCACAAGCCGCTGCTCGAGGCCCAGAAGCGCGGCAGCGGCCGCAACTCCCAGGGCAAGTTGACCGTGCGCCACCGCGGTGGCGGCGAGAAGCGGCACTATCGGCGCATCGACTTCAAGCGCGACAAATGGGACGTGCCGGCGCGCCTTGCGACGATCGAATACGACCCCAACCGTTCGGCCCGCATCGGCCTGCTTCACTACCGGGATGGCGAGAAGCGCTACATCCTGGTACCGAACGGCCTGCAGGTGGGGGACGTCATCGTGGCCGGGTCGCAGGCCGAGGCGCGCGTCGGCAACGCCCTGCCGCTCGCCAATATCCCGTTGGGCACGACCATCCACAATATCGAGCTGGTGCCCGGCAAGGGCGGCCAGATCGTGCGCTCGGCGGGCACCGCCGCACAGCTGCTCGCCAAGGAGGGCGATTTCGCGCAGATCCGCCTGCCCTCCGGGGAAGTCCGGCGTGCCAGCCTGCGCTGCATGGCCACGGTCGGTCAGGTCGGCAACCTCGACCACGAGAACCAGAACCTGGGCAAGGCCGGCCGCGCCCGTCACATGGGCCTGCGGCCCGAGGTGCGCGGCGTGGTCATGAACCCGCGTGACCATCCGCACGGCGGCGGCGAGGGCAAGTCGCCCACCGGCATGCCGCCCAAGACGCCGTGGGGCAAGCCCGCCATGGGCCTGCGCACGCGGCGCGCCAAGTCGAGCGCCGGCATCGTCCGCTCGCGACACCGCAAGAGCTAGGCCGAAGGGAAGCTGAACGATGTCACGATCCCTCAAGAAGGGCCCCTTCATCGAGGTGCGACTCCTCGGTCGGGTCCAGGAGATGAACAAGCGCAGCGAGAAGCGGGTGGTCAAGACCTGGTCGCGAGCCAGCGTCATCTTCCCCGACTTCATCGGGCACACCATCGCCGTCTACAACGGCAAGAAGCACGTGCCCGTCTACGTGACCGAAAACATGGTCGGGCATCGTCTCGGTGAGTTCTCGCCCACCCGCACCTACCGCGGGCACGGCCGGCACACCGAGCGCTCGACGGCGGTCAAGTAGGCTGCCATGAAAGTCTCCGCCACCGCCAAGTACACCCGCCACTCGACCCGCAAGACGCGGCTGGTCACGCAGGCCATCGTCGGCCGCCCCGTCGAAGAGGCGGCCTCGCTGCTGCGCTTCATGCCCCAATCCGCGGCACGCGACGTGGCCAAGGTGCTGCACAGCGCCACCGCCAACGCCGAGAACAACCACCACCTCGCCGTCGGGGACCTCGTGGTCGCCGACGCGGTCGCCAACGAGGGACCTACCGCCAAGCGCTGGAGGCCGCGCGCCCAGGGCCGCGCCTTCGCCATCCACAAGCCGATGACGCACATCACCGTCGTCGTTGAGAGTCGGGAGGACTAGTCGATGGGTCACAAGGTCCATCCCTACGGCTTCCGGCTCGGCATCTCGCGGACCTGGAACGCCAAGTGGTATGCCGACAAGGACTACGCGGACCTCCTGCAGGAGGACATCGCCATCCGCGCCCTGGTCATGCGCCGCCTCGCCAACGCGAGCATGGGCGGTATGGAGATCGAGCGGGGCATCAACCACGTGACGGTCACCATCCACACCGCCAAGCCGGGCATCGTCATCGGCAAGGGCGGCGCCAACGTCGAGGCGCTGCGCACCCAGATCGGTCAACTGAGCACGCGCAAGGTCAAGCTCGAGATCAAGGAGATCCGCCAGCCTGAGCTCGACGCCGTCCTGGTGGCCGCCAATATCGCCCAGCAGTTGACGCGCCGGATCGCCTTCCGGAAGGCGATCAAGCAGGCCGTGCAGCGGACCATGAAGGCCGGGGCCAAGGGCGTCAAGGTCAACGTCGCCGGTCGCCTCGGTGGTTCGGAGATGGCGCGCCGCGAATGGGACAAAGATGGGCGCGTGCCGTTGGGCACCCTGCGCGCCGACATCAGCTACGGCCAGGTGCTCTCGCGCACGACCTACGGCGCCATCGGCGTGAAGGTCTGGATCTACCGTGGCGACATCATTCCCGAGCGGCAGGCGCCGCACGAGACCGTCTCGGCGGGGGGAAGCTAGCCATGTTGATGCCCAAACGCGTCAAGCACCGCAAGGTCATGCGCGGCCGCATGAGCGGCCCCACCAAGGGCGGCGCGAGCATCGCCTTCGGCGACTATGGCCTCATCACCGCGGAGCCCGCCTGGATCACCAGCCGGCAGATCGAGGCGGCGCGACGAGCCATGACCCGTTCAGTCAAGCGCGGCGGCAAGATCTGGATCCGCATCTTCCCGGACAAGCCGGTCACCAAGAAACCGGCCGAGGTGCGCATGGGCTCCGGCAAGGGCGCCCCGGATCACTGGGTGGCGGTGGTCAAGCCCGGGCGGGTCCTCTTCGAGATGGCCGGCGTGCCGCTCGATGAGGCCACCGAGGCGATGCGCCTGGCGGGTCACAAGTTGCCCGTGGCCGTCAAGTTCGTGGCCAGAGAGGGGATCGTCGATGGACATCGATAAGGTCCGCGCCCTCACCGACGCCGAGCTCGTGATCGAGTTGACGGCGGCCAAGCGCAACCTCTACGACCTTCGTTTCCAGCTGGCCACGCGGCAGCTGACCGACTACAGCCAGATCCCCCAGACGCGCAAGAAGATCGCCCGCATCCTGACCGTCCTGACCGAGCGCGAGCTGGCCGAGACTGGAGCACGCCGCGAGCCGGCGGCGGTGGGCGGCGGGCGATGAACGGAGGGCCGATGCCGACTACGAAGCGACGGGCCAAGGTGGGCCGGGTCGTCTCCGACAAGATGGACAAGACGATCGTCGTCTCTGTCGAGCGCCTGGCGCGCCACCCGCTCTACAAGCGCGTCATCCGCCTGACCACGAAGTTCAAGGCCCACGATGAGCGCAACGAGGCGCGCGTCGGGGACACCGTGAGCATCGAGGAAGCACGCCCCCTCAGCGCCACCAAACGCTGGCGGCTGGTGGAGATCGTGCAGCGCGCCGGTGAGGGCGCCGGCGAACCGATCGTCGCCGACGAGGCCGAGACCAGCGAGGCCATGCATGTGACCGCCCAGCCCGCACGGCGTGAGCTCGAGGCCGAGGAGGTCTCGGCGTGATCCAGCAGTACAGCCGCCTCAAAGTGGCCGACAACACGGGCGCGCGCACCATCCAGTGCATCCGCGTCATGGGTCGGTCCCAGAAGACGACCGCAGGGGTGGGCGATGTGATCATCGCCAGCGTCAAGCAGGCCATCCCCAATGCGGCCGTCAAGAAGGGCGACGTGGTGCGTGCGGTGATCGTGCGCACGACCAAGGAATTCGGGCGCCCCGATGGCAGCTACATCCGCTTCGACGAGAATGCCGCGGTGCTCATCAATGACAAGGGCGAGCCGCGCGGCTCACGGGTCTTCGGCCCGGTCGCCCGGGAGCTGCGCGACAGGAACTACATGAAGATCATCTCGCTCGCGCCCGAGGTGCTCTGATGCCGCGACAGGGCCACATCAAGCGGCTGCCCAAGGTGCTCGAGATCCGCAAGGGCGACGAAGTGGTCGTGCTCGCCGGCAAGGACGCCGGCAAGCGCGGCAGCGTCGAGCGCGTCGATCGCAACGCCCGTGGTTTCGAGAAGCTGGCCGGCTCGAAGACCGCAGCTGCACGTTGGAAGCGTCTTGCGCCGCGTGTCGAGGCGACGGTCGTGGTGGCCGGCCTGAACATCGCCAAGCGCCATACCAAGCCGAGCAGCAAGCAGGGGCGCAATGATCGCGCGCCGCGTGTGCAGCAGGGCGGCATCCTCGAGATCGCCCGACCCATCAACGTCAGCAACGTGATGATCATCTGTCCATCGTGCAACCGCCCCACGCGCGTCCGGCACGAGCAGCCCGAGAACGGCAGGAGTGTCCGCATCTGCGCCCACTGCGGCCAGCCCGTGGCGCGCGAGGTGAAGGCATGAGCGGGGCATTGCAAGGGCGCTACCGCGACGAGGTCGTGCCTGCGTTGCAGAAGGAGTTCGCCTACGCGAACCCGATGCAGGTGCCCTCGCTACGCAAGATCGTGCTCAATATCGGCATGGGCGAGGCACTCACGAATGCCAAGGCGCTCGATGCGGCGGTCGGCGATCTGACCACCATCGTCGGCCAGAAGCCGGTGGTGACGCGAGCCAAGCGCTCCATCGCACAATTCCGGGTGCGCGCCAACAACCCCATCGGGGTCAAGGTGACACTGCGCGGAGAGCGCATGTGGGACTTCCTGGAGCGTCTCATCTCGTTGGCCCTGCCTCGCATCCGTGACTTCCGTGGCGTGCCGGCCCGCTCGTTCGACGGCCGCGGCAACTACTCGCTCGGCCTGCGCGAACAGCTCGCCTTCCCGGAGATCGACTACGACAAGGTCGACCGCCTGCGCGGACTCGAGATCAGCATCGTCACCAGCGCCCACAGCGACGAGGAGTCGAAGCGCATGCTCGAACTCCTCGGCATGCCCTTCGCCGGCTAGCACAGAGAGGAAGGACCGTTGGCCAAGAAGTCCCTCATCGCCAAGGCGAAGCGAGACCCAAAGTTCCCGGTGCGGGGTTATCACCGCTGCACCGTCTGTGGCCGCCCGCGCGCATTCATGCGCCGCTTCGCGCTGTGCCGCATCTGCTTCCGGGAGCGCGCCTTGCTGGGCGAGCTGCCGGGCGTCACCAAGTCGAGCTGGTAGCCGCCATGAACATGTCTGACCCGATCGCCGACATGCTCACCCGCATCCGCAATGGCAGCCGCGCCCGCCATGCGCAGGTGCTCGTGCCGGCTTCGCGCACGAAGCGTGAGATCGCTCGCATCCTGCGGGACGAGGGTTTCATCGACGGCGTCGACGAGACACGCGAGGGCGTCCACGCGACGCTCCACATCACCCTCAAGTACGTGGGTGGCAAGGCGCCCGTCGTGTCCGGCCTCAAGCGCATCAGCAAGCCCGGCCTGCGCGTGTACGCGGGCAAGACGGACATCCCGCGAGTGCTGGGCGGACTCGGCATCGTCATCGTCAGCACCAGCCAGGGGATCATGACCGGCGCCCAGGCTCGCAAGGCCCAACTGGGCGGCGAAGTCCTGGCCTACGTCTGGTAGGGGCGACATGTCGCGCATCGGTCGTCTGCCCATCCCTGTCCCCGCTGGCGTCGAGGTCACCATCGACGGCGCCGCGATCACGGTCAGCGGGCCGCGTGGCACGCTGTCGCGTCTCGTGGCGCCTTCCATGCGCGTCGTGCGAGAGGATCAGGAGCTGCACGTCGAGCGACCGGGCGACGACAAGCGCTCGCGAGAGCTGCATGGTTTGACCCGCACCCTGGTCGCCAACATGGTCACCGGCGTCACGGCCGGCTTCCGCAAGGGCCTCGAGATCACCGGGGTGGGCTATCGGGCTCAAAAGGTCGGTGATCGGCTCCAGCTCAACCTCGGCTACAGCCATCCCATCGAGATCGAACCCCCGGACGGCATCAGCTTCGAGATCGAGAACCCGACTCGGCTGGCGGTCGTGGGCATCGACAAGGAGTTGGTCGGGCAGGTCGCCGCCCGCGTACGCTCGCAGCGCAAGCCCGAGCCCTACAAAGGCAAGGGCGTCCGCTATGCGGGCGAGGTCGTTCGCCGCAAGGCCGGCAAGGCCGGCAAGATCGGCGGCAAGAAGTAGTCCATCCTGCCTGACCGCAGGCGCCATCCGGCCGGCTCGACGTCATCGCCAGCCCGGTCACCAGAGGAGAGATAGCAGACATGGCTCAGGCCCCATCCCGGACCGCCGCGCGGCAGAAGCGCCATGGCCGGATCCGCCTGTCCGTCGCCGGGACGGCGGCGCGGCCGCGTCTGGCCGTCTTCCGAAGCCTGAGCCAGATCTATGCCCAGGTCATCGACGACACCACCGGCCGGACGCTGGCCGCGGCATCCTCCCTGGAGCGCGAGCTCCGCGCCGCCGGGGGCACCAAGACCGAGCAGGCCAAGGCGATCGGCGCCCTGATCGGCCGGCGCGCCAGGGCCGCCGGGATCGAGCACGTCGTATTCGATCGGGCGGGTTTTCGCTACCACGGACGTGTCAAGTCGCTGGCCGATGCGGCCCGCGAAGCCGGCCTCGACTTCTAGCACCGAAAGGAGCCCCGTCTTGGCCAGGATCGATCCCGCCAAGCTGACGCTCGAAGAGCGCGTCGTGCAGATCAACCGCGTTGCCAAGGTCGTCAAGGGCGGCCGCCGCTTCAGCTTCAGCGCGGTCGTCGTCGTCGGTGACGGCAACGGCCACGTGGGCGCGGGGCTGGGCAAGGCCGGCGAAGTGCCTGAGGCCATCCGCAAGGGCGTCGAGGACGCCAAGAAACACCTCATCCTCGTACCGCGCGTGGGCACCACCATCCCGCATCAGATCGTGCAGCGCTTCGGCGCCAGTCGGGTCCTGCTCAAGCCCGCCTCGCAGGGCACCGGCGTCGTCGCGGGTGGTTCGGTACGCGCCGTGGTCGAGGCCGCCGGTATCCGCGACATCCTGTCCAAGACGCTCGGATCGACGAACCCCGTCAACGTCGTGCGCGCCACCATCGAGGGGCTGGGCAATCTGCACTCGGCCGAGGAGCTTTCGGCGCGTCGGGGTAAGGTGCTGCGCAGCTACATCAGCGGACAGCCCTCGCGTGCCGTGACGGAGGTCGGCGCCGATGGCCGCTAGCCTGCGCGTCACGTTGCACAAGAGCCCTTTCGGCTACACGGCGAAGGCGCGCGGCACCGTTCGGGCGCTTGGCCTGCACCGCATCGGGCAAACCGTGGAGGTCGCCGACGATGCTGCCACCCGTGGTCAGGTGCGCGCCATCCGCTTCCTCGTCCATCTTGAGGAGGTGCCCGCTGCGGGGACCGCGACGCCGACCCCGCCGCGCGACGAGGAGACAAGCGCATGAAGCTGCATGACCTGAGGCCCGCGCCGGGCTCCGCGACGAAACGCACCCGCGTGGGCCGCGGCATCGCCGCGGGCAAGGGCAAGACCGCCGGTCGCGGCACGAAGGGGCAGAAGGCGCGCACGGGCGGTTCGATCCCGGCCGGTTTCGAAGGCGGGCAGACGCCCATCCATCGCCGCGTCCCGAAGCTGCACGGCTTCCGGAACCGCTTTCGTGTCGAGTACGAGATCGTCAACGTCGGCCGCATCTCGGACTACGCCGAGCTGGGTCGCTTCGCCGAGGCCGAAGAGGCGATGGCCGCCTTTGGGTTGGCCATGAGTGGCGCCAAGGGCGCTCCGCTGACCGTGAACGCAGAACTGTTGCACGCTGTCGGGCTGATCAGCACGCTCCGTCGCCCTGTCAAGGTGTTGGGCGCCGGTGAAGTGACGCGGCCCCTGTTCATCGTGGCCGATGCCTTCACCAAGAGTGCGCGTGCCAAGATCGAGGCTGCAAGCGGCACGGCGCAGGTGCTCGAATTCCCGACCGAGTCGCTGCCCGCCCTTGGGCTCGAGCCGATCCCCGCCGTCGCCCCGGCGCCCGAGCCGGTGGCCGATGTGGCGGTCAAGCCGCCCAAGCGCAGCCGCACCGTCGCCCCCATCGTCGCCCCGGCGCCCGAGCCGGTGGCCGATGTGGCGGTCAAGCCGCCCAAGCGCAGCCGCACCGTCGCCCCCGCTGTCGCCCCGACCCCCGAGCCGGTGGCCGATGTGGCGGTCAAGCCGCCCAAGCGCAGCCGCACCGTCGCCCCCGCCGTCGCCCCGGCCCCCGACGCCGAGCCGGCCGAGTAACGTCCCGTGCTCGACGCCCTCGTCAACGCGCTCCGCGCCCCGGACATCCGCCGACGCATCCTGTTCGTGCTGGCCATCCTGGTCCTGTACCGGTTCCTGGCGCACGTGCCGGTACCGGGCGTCAACCAGGTGGCGATGACGAAACTGCTCGAGACGAACGACTTCCTGCAGCTGCTCAATCTCTTCTCGGGCGGCGGCCTGGCAAGCTTCTCGATCGTCGCCCTTGGCGTGAACCCCTACATCAACGCCTCGATCATCATGCAGTTGATGACCGGGGTCATCCCGCGTCTCCAGCAGCTCTCGCGGGAGGGCGAGTACGGCCGCAACCGGATCAACCAGATCACTCGTTACCTGACCGTGCCGATGGGTCTCATCCAGGCGTATGGGTACCTGGCGCTGCTTTCCTCACGCCAGTTGACCGGCGGGCAGCCGGTGATCGCCGCCTTCGACTTCCTCAGCCTCGAGACGTGGACCCAGATGCTCACCCTCACCGCCGGCACGGTGGTGGCGATGTGGCTGGGCGAGCTGATCACGGAGCGGGGCATCGGCAACGGCATCAGCTTCATCATCTTTGCCGGCATCGTCAGCCGCATCCCGTCCGCGGTCGGCCAGTTCCTCGAGTCCCCCGACGTCCTGCAGGGCATCGCCTTCGCCGTCGTGGCCATCGTCGCCGTCGCCGTGGTCGTCTACATCCAGGAGGGGCAGCGGCGCATCCCCATCCAGTACGCCAGCCGCGTCCGTGGCCGGCGCATGTACCAGGGTGGCTCGACGTTCCTGCCGCTGCGGGTCAACCAGGCCGGTGTCATCCCCATCATCTTCGCGGTGAGCATCCTGCTTCTGCCCAGTCAGCTGGCCACGTACTTCGCGAATTCCGACATCGGCCTGATCAGGGACATCGCCACCGGCATCATCGGCTTCCTCGCTCCGCGCAGCCTGGCCTACGTTGCCCTCTACTTCCTGCTCACGGTCGGCTTCACCTACTTCTACACGGCCTTCACCTTCAAGCCGGACGAAACCGCCGACCAGCTGCGCAAGAACGGCGGCTTCATCCCCGGCATCCGCCCGGGCAGCCCGACGCGCGACTACCTGGCCCGAGTGGTGACCCGCATCAGCCTCGCCGGCGCGCTCTTCCTGGGCATCGTGGCCGTCGCGCCGGCGGCCGTCGGGGCCCTGTTCCAGCAATCGATCCTGGGTAGCCTGGGCATCGGCGGAACATCGCTGCTGATCGTCGTCTCGGTGGTCGTCGAGACGATGAAGCAACTCGAGGCGCAGCTCATGATGCGCAACTACGAGGGCTTTATCCGGTGACGCGGTGCTGCGCCTGTACGTGATGGTCGGCGCCCCGGGCGCCGGCAAGGGCACGCAGGCGGGCATCCTGGCAAGGCACCTGGGCATCCCACATGTCGCCTCGGGCGAGCTGTTCCGCGCCGCCGTTCGAGATGCGACGCCGCTCGGGCGGCAGGCCGCCGCGGACATCGAGCGCGGCGCCCTCGTCTCCGACGACCTGGTCATCCGTCTGGTGCTCGATCGCCTTGCCCAGCCCGACACGGCTGAGGGCGCCATCCTCGACGGCTTCCCGCGCACGCGGCCGCAGGCCGAGGCGCTTGACGCCGCGCTCGCCCGCCGCGGCGGGCGCGTCAGTGCTGCACTGTACGTCGGCGTCAGCGAGACCGAGTTGCTGCGGC
>Ga0315281_10012805_pt1 | contig 11395 bp, 9 predicted proteins | sample YL17G07_0_MG_FD_204540 | JGI IMG/M metagenome (GOLD analysis project Ga0315281, IMG submission 204540) | Sediment microbial communities from Yellowstone Lake, YNP, Wyoming, USA - YL17G07_0 | ecosystem: Environmental > Aquatic > Freshwater > Lake > Sediment | place: USA: Wyoming | collected... | reverse complement strand
AAAAGATGGCAGAGACGGATGCTCTGAAAGGCGATCTAGACACTTTGGAAGAAATGAAAGCAGTTCCAAAAGCTTCAACAGAAAAATCATCTGAGCCTGAAGAAGCTCCTGAATCAATTGAAGAAGAGCCTGCGCCACAACCAATCGAACAAACACCAATTTTTGAGATGCCAGCAATTCCTCAAACGCCTGCTCAAGCAAATGAACCTGTGTTGCAACCAACACAAAATCTAGAAACACCTGTTCCTGCAGAATATCCAGAACAACCTTCTCCAACACTTTCATTAACTGAATCTCAATTCAGCACAATGAAAAGAGCATATCCGCCCAAAACTTCTATACTCAGCAAAAAAACAAAAGTTTTACTTGCAATAATCGCAGTTCAAGTCATAGCAATTCTATTCATATATTTCTATGCCATTCCTTATCTTTCTTCAACGGGTTAAACAAATTTTAAAATTTTAGTTACAGTCCCTATTCCTTTTGTCTTACCTTCACGAAAAACAAATCTTTCTCCCGCTTCCAAGAATTGAGGAGTGTACTTAAAGGTGAATTTGACTTTTCCCGACTCACCGGATTTAAGATATTCTTTGTCCAAACACTGAATCTTTGCAACTTCTGCTGATGTTTGCAGATGAACCACAGGTTCATAGCCAGATGTTATTCTTGTTGGATGGTTCAAAACTAAAATTTCTGCTCCAAACTCTTTCACAGCTTTCGGCTGAATTTTTTTATCGCACAAAATCATTCCTCTTTTTATTTCCTCAACCTTTGCTCCTTTCACCGCTATTCCAACAACCAAGCCAGCATTAGCTTCTGGCAAAGGATGGTAATGCATTTCTATTGTCGGAGCTCTCACAACTTTAAAATGACCGGAGACATCTGGCCCGAGCAAAAGTTCTGATCCAGCTTTTATTTTTCCCTGCTTGATTGTTCCAGAAACAACAGCTCCCACTCCAGTTATGTTATATGTTCTATCAATAAACATCATGAATGGTTTTCCCACTTCCTTCTTTCTTTCAGGCAAAGCTTGCAGCAATTTGTTCAACAAATCATAACCCTCCAGGTTTACAGCAGATGTTTTGATCACAGGAGCGATCGTATCTAGCTTGTCAATCACCACAGAAACATCTTTTTGCTCTTTGATCAAAAATGGAAGCCTGCCAACATGCTTTAGCTGTTCTTCAATCTGCCTTTCAGCATCTTCAACCCTCTTTTCACCAACCTTGTCTATCTTTGTTATGCAAATGATTATTGGCAGGTTCATCGCCAGCAAAATTCCTAAATGCTCTTTTGTTATATGGGTAACACCATCGTCTGCTGCAACCACGAGCAAACCGTAGTCTATGTTCTGCCCGACCAAACCTCTGATGGTTGTTCTAAGCCATGGTTCATGTCCGACTGTGTCTATAAAACTGATAACCTTGTCTGCTTGCTCGACTAACTTGGATCTTTCTTTTTTGTCCAGAGGATTTTTTAAATGAATTGGTTTGCCATCCTTGAAACCATACAGAGCATAGTGTAAATCAGCTGACAAACCTCTCTCAATTTCATGTGGCAAAACATTCAAGTAAAGCCAGTGCTTGCCGTTTTTGTCAGGTTTGCCTGTCATCAAAGTTCCAATCAAAGTTGACTTGCCATGGGCAACATGACCTGATGTTGCTACAATAATATGTTGCTTTAGAGCCGTTCTATAAATTTTTGCTATTAGAATTCTTCCTATAACTTTTCCATTTTCAGAGAATTTTTCTACTTTCAAAATCTCTGCATTGTTTTCAGTTGCTATAACTTTCAAAACATTCAACGTCTCTTCAAACTCTATATCTGTCAAGCCCTTGCTAACACCCCTGTCGTCAACGCCAATTATGTAGATTGCCTTTCCATCGCCTGTTTCCAACCTGTACTTCATCTGTGAAGCTAAATGCTGCTTTTTATCGTTTTTTAAATGAGTCTCGACAGTAAGCTTTTCCTTGAATTCTATGTTCTTGTTTTCCCTTCTAGGCACTATCGGCATAAGCATCTGACAAACTTTTATCTGCAATAGACTTAAAGTTAACTATTATAACCTGGATTTTATTTATGGCATCTAAACCTATAAGTAAACTAGAACTCTTGATTAAGAATTTACTCATTAAAATTTATTCTCTAAATTTTGTGCATGAAACTTTTCATCAATATATATTTCAAAACCTAAGAGTGCATCAGTTAATTCTTTCAGACGAAATACGTGTGAATAAATATAAAAAATCTATCGGACAACTTGTAAAAAAATCCGACATAGTTTTGGATATAGGAACTGGTACTGGTATCCTAGCATTTTTTGCAGCGAATAAAGCTAAAAAAGTCTATGCTGTCGACTATTCTAAAATTATTGATTTAGCTAAAGAAATAGCTATTAAAAATAATCTCAAAAACATTGTTTTCGTAAAATCAGATCTAAGTAATTTGTCGATACCTAAAGTTGATTTGATAATTTCAGAGCTTATAGGAAATTATGTAATAGACGAAGGTATAATAGAGAAATTGCGCTTTGCCAAAAAAAATTTTCTCAAGGAAAATGGTAAAATTATTCCTGAAAGAATTGAGATAAATTTTTTTCCCGTCGAATTAAATGAGCATGATGTCTTCTGGAAAAAAAGATATGGGATTGATTTTTCACCATTTCAAAAAAAGCTATCGGAGAAAGCCATTGGAGCCAGAATAACTAAAAGAACAAAGTTCTTGAGTAAAGATAAACTAACCTATATTTTGAATTTTTATTCTATACCAAAAATTATTCTAACTGAAAAGACGTTTAAGATAACAAAAAGTGGGTATCTCAACGGTTTTCTTGCATTATTTACGATTCATCTTACTGATAAAATGAAAATCGATACATTCCATGACATCACCCACTGGAGGCAGTTTGTCCTTCCCTTACCTGAACAGATAAAAGTTAGAAAAGGAGATTCAGTAAGACTCAAAATCTGGACAACAAAAAATAATTCAGAGTGGAAATGGAGTTATGAAATTTTTTGAGAATATAAATATTTGGCTTTGAAGAAGTTTGTTTTACCTGATTGTAACATTATTAAAATATCTATGAAGAACTTAAGATTTTTTTAATCACATATTTTAAATAGTCAGAAAAACATCTTTAAAATGAAAGGAATGTTAGAAAAAATATTCATAGTTATAGTGATAATTTTCTCAATATTCATTTTATTTGGTTTATTTCATGTTCAAACAGAACTCTTCAAAAAAAACCAAAGTTCAGAATTTCATAACTATAAAATATCTGTTACTCATAATGGCGTACCTGTAAATATTGACCATACAGGACTGGTTTATCATAATTTCAGTTATCGCATGGATCTTTTTAACAAAAGTTCTTTATGTTCTCAATCTTTTGAAATTACAAACGTCGAATCGCCAACCTATACTTTTGATAGCAACACGAGTGTCGAAGGCAGGTCTTTAAAAGACTATGAAAAGAAAGAGTATGTTTTTGGAATTTATTTTTCAGCCCAACCATCTGACATGAACACTTTCTGGAGTGGTGTGATTTTACCCAAAGACATAGACATTGTCTCTAATTATATAGAGCTACCAAAATTATCACAAAATTTTTCAATAGCACTTGACATACCCATGTTCAACAAAGCCAGATCTAGCCATTGGACAAATATATCTGAGGGCATTGTTAAGATACATGCAGAATTACTTGATGACTGGAATAAAAGCATTAGTTTATTTTGTTTGTTAGATAGAAATTACGACACCGGAGATAGCAACATATCTAATTGTCCTAAAAAATTAGCATTTATGTATAAAAATCAGCAATGCGTCCAAAACAACTCATACGAGTGCGGTATACCAAATCATGTCCAATATTTAACTGATGCAGTGAGAAATGGAAGAAATATTGAGTGTAGTTTTCCGCTAAAAGACATAACACCTAAAAAGATTTATAATGCTAGGATTCAAGCCTATGAAGAAATAAATTCTAATTTATACATGCGCTATAGATCTGGTACATTTATTGGTAGCCTTTCAACTCCTCAAGTTTAAATATAGTAATTATGTTTATGATAGATCGTAAGTTATGCATTTTGTCAATTTTGATAGTTAGTCTCATTCTTATGATCCTTTTCTATAGAAATTTTAAGAAACCTAATTTTACTTGCGATAGTTATAATGTTATTCTTATTACAGCAGATGCTTTGAGAGCAAACCATTTAACACCTTATGGATATTTTAGAAATACTACTCCTTTTTTAAACGAATTATCTAAAGATTCTTGGCTTTATCTCAATGCAATAAGTCAGTCAGGATCAACTGAAGAATCATTAAGCTCTCTATTCACATCAAGATATCCTTGGACTGATGGTGCAATTAATTTAAAAGATAAAAGTGAAACCATAACTGAAAAATTAAATAAGAAAGGATATTATTCAAAGGCTATAGTCAGTACCTATTATACAAAATCTATATTTGGATTTTCTAAAGGGTTTCAAGATTTTGATGATAATTTTGATAAATGGAGAGATGCAAATGAAACCACCGAATTGGCAATAAGCTGGTTAAAAATTAATAAAGCAAAGCCATTCTTCCTTTGGCTTCATTATCGCGAGCCTCATTCCCCTTATAACCCCCCCGAGGACTATAAAAGAATGTTTTATGAACCATTTATTGGCGAACAAAAATATCAAAATTATACCATCTATGATAAGAAAATAAATCTTTCAAGTAAAGACATTTATGAATTGACTATTGCATATGATGGAAATATTCGATTTTTGGATGATAATCTCAAAATCTTATTTCAATATCTAAATGAATCTAAATTGTTAGACAAATCTATTATAATTTTTACAGCAGACCATGGAGAAAGTTTAGGTGAACATCTAATTTTTGATCACAATGACCTCTTATATGGGATTCTTCACGTTCCTTTAATTTTTAAGCACCCAGAACTATCGCATAGAATAATCGAACAACCAGTTCCTCTTGTTGACATTTACCCCACAATTTTAGACATGTTATGCATACCATTGAATCAGACTATAAGAGGTAGAAGTTTACTTTCAGATAATTTTACAAATTTTCAATTTTCTGAATTTAAAAATTACTGGGCAATAAGTTATGGCAATCAATGGAAGTTGGTGAGAGGATATTGTAAAAATTGTATTATCTACCCAGAAAATAAGACCAATCAAGATTTTGAGAAATTATTTAATTTAAAAACAGATCCAAACGAGATGTTTGATTTGAAACAAAGTAGCCCCAATGTTTACGCGAACTTAAAAAATATATTGGATATCTTGGTCAATAGCTCTCTACCTGCTAGAAATGAAAACTCATATCCAGAGATAAATGTGACAGAAGAGATGAAAGAAAAACTGAGAGAACTAGGTTATTGACCGATTATTCCGACATCCATTCCCAAGGCAGAATATTTGTCCAATACTTCATAATTCCATTTATTTTTATCCCATTTGAATATTACAGTGAAGCCTAAGGTTGTAGCTTCCCACCCAAATTTTTTTGTCTGACTCAATCCACTCACTATAATCTCATTCTTCCCATCTCCATCAACATCTTTTATTTGAGCTTCCATGGAGTTGTGCATTATATCAGGAATAATACTATTGTCAAAATATACTTCAAAAATTTTTGAAATATTGCCAACAAAAGATTTACTAAATTTTTTACCGTTCCATTCATAGGCATATAACAAACCATCTGAAAAACCAGTTGCCACTACTACTGCGTTTTTCCCTTTGTTGTAAACATCTCCTAAAGCCAATCCCTTCATATTTTTTTCAAGCACTTCGTTTTCAATGACTGATTTGTTCCAGTTGCCATTCTCCCATTCATAAATTGACAATGAGGCAAACTCTTTTTTGGTTGGTATCAGGCCCGATCCTATCAAAACTGCGTTTTTGCCGTTATTGCGAACGTCCCCTATGAAAATGCTTCTGAATTCTTTTCCCTCTTGATTATCAATCGTGGTTCTTTGAAAAGCAGTACCATTCCATTTGTACAGGTTGAGATAACTTATATCTTCGCCGAGGTATTCCAATGGAGATGATATGCTCGCTATGATCTCGTTCTTCCCATCATTGTCAACATCACCAACTTTGACTATATGCACAGCTGATTGATCAATGCAATCGTAAGTTAAGTTTTCTCTTGGAATCCTATGGTTTGCGTTCATCATTTCATCGACTTGCTTAATCCAGTTTTTCTCTATTACTTGACTGCTCCAATTCTTTCCATTCCATTTATATATTTTTATTAATCCTTCACCATGCGTCCCTAAAACCAGTTCATTCTTTCCATCATTATCCACATCAGCAATAGTCAAATCCTTGCATCTCAAATCACCGGCATTATCAATTACACTTTTCTTCCATTCATTTCCAGATTTTTCATAGACTTCTACAGAACAGCCAAAAGGAGGTCCATAGAAACTGTTACCTACTCCGGCAACTATGACATTCTTTCCTTTGTTGTAAACATCGCCAATTCTCACAGTATGGATGAACTTGTAATCTACATCAATATAATCTCTTTCAAAATTTTTGCCGTTCCAAGAATAGATTAATATTTTGCCTGAATTGCTGATGGCAACAACTATATTGTTTATCTCTTTTTTTTGGAAAAGTAGTATTGAAAATAATACAAAAAATATTGCTATAAGAAAAATCAACTTTTTCACATTTTTCATTATTTATAGTATGAAAATTTAAACTAAAATACCATTATTTAGGTAGCCTTTCAACTCCCAAAGTTTAGAAATAGCGATTCATAATTTCAGAATATTCAGCAAAATATAGGCAATACCCTCCAACATGCCCCCCATGTTATATCTTAACTTCTGTAAATTAGTTTTTTTACTAATCTTACGGCCGAAGTAAATGAACTTTAAAGTTCCCGATCCGATCAACACAACTGCATAAATTCTCAATGTCGGATATAAAACAAGAATAGCAAGTCCCACCACTATTGAAGCTAAGAATATTGATTTAAACAACCAGATGGTGCTTTCTTTTCCTAAAAATATAGCCGTACTTGTTCTTTTATTCTTCCTATCCTTTTCAAAATGGTCAATTTGATGCAAAATTTCTGATGTAGAAAAGAAAAAAGTTATCCAAATCAAATAGAAATATGCTTCCAGAGTTATCGAATTATTGAGATAAAAATATGATATAAAAAATAGAATATAGTAGAACACGACATTGCAAAAAACATCGACGAAAGGCACATCTCTCAATCTAATTCTTGGGGCAGAGTAACCGAAAGCGAATATTGCAAATAAAGCATATAGAGTGAAATGAACGTAGGAGAAGTTGATGTAAAGTGGAATCAGGGATAAAATTAATGGCAGGAAGCATAAAAACAATGCCAAATTTTTAGATAATCTGCGTTTGTCTATTAAATTTCCAATAAAATTTTTCTCCCCCTCCTTCAGAAAATCTTCAAAATTGTTGAATGAAAACAGAAAAGCCAGAAGGAGAGAACATTCTGAGATGCACAGAAAAAATGAAAGCGGAGACAAAAGAAAATAGTTTAATGTTGTCAACCCCAGCAAAGCAATTCCTAAAACTTTAACCCAATCCTCCATTCTATAAAACTCCCAGATATTTTCAAACATAATCATCTTATTATATTATTTTTCATCTTATTATATTATTTTAAGAGTTAAGAGTAGCCTATTTATAACTTAAACATCCCCCTTGGCACATATTCTTTAAATAAAAATCGCACGACAGACATTTCCTCATGGCAGGCCTTTTCCTAAGATCATTGACCTTTCCAAAAAAGTATTTGTTTATTTCACTTATGTTTTTGAAAGAAAGCACGCTGGGGCCTTTGATGAACAAATTCTGGCAGGGAAACACAGACAAGTCGGGGTTGGCCACAAAAATTTTATTGTAGCGAATTACATTTCTGTTGCAGAGAAAACAAAGACCTCTCAGGAACATGTTTCTTGTAAGAAATTTTCTCTGCGCAGGGGTGAATGTACAAAGAGGCAGTGGTCTTGCCAGTTTTATCTCTATGTTATTTTTTAAACATGCTTTCGTAAGTTCAATTATGTATGAGTTTAATTGAGCAATTTTATTGATGGGTATAAACAAATTTTTCGAATAACCAGGATTCACAACACCAACTAGAAGTCTTTTTACATTGTATTTCACCATATCATTTATCATTTCATTCACCGGCATGTTCTGAAAAGTAATGTTATATCTAAAAGAAAATTTGATATTTCTTTTTGAGAATTCCATTAAATTTCTTTCGAATATTTTTCTTTCTTTTTCCTTAATGAACGGTTTCACATAGTTAATTAAAAAATACAGTTTTTTTGTAGGTCCAAACACATCAAACATTTTTTTATCGAAAAGGGCATTTGTCAATATTTGTACCAGGAAGTTTCTTTTATAACACTCTTCTAACAATTCTTTCAGGTGAGGATAAACCGTTGGTTCTCCACCATAAATTCCCAAATTTTTTATGTTCTGTCTCTCCATCCAATCAAAAAACTTCATAAAATTCTTCTGGGTCAAATCTTTTGGAAATACTTTTTGCAACCCCTTTGCATAACAAAATTCACAATCCGCATTGCACCTATAAGTTGGTATCAAATTCATAGCATTGTCCGGAATAACGTTATCTAAAAAGATTTCCAAGTTATATTTGATATTGGCAGGTAATTTCAAATTAATCACACGATAAATATAATTAATGCTTTTAATTTTAAAACCTTACATATAATCAATGAAAATTGCAACATTAAGCCCAACAAATTACTGTAATTTCGATTGCTCTTATTGTGGTTCAAAGAAAGACAATTGCGCTAAATCTATAAGTTTATCAGAAGCAAAAAAATTTCTAAATTATTGTAAAAAAAATAAAGTAAGAATTCTGCACATAACTGGTGGAGGAGAGCCGCTACTGGTTTTTGACAAACTGTTAAATATAATGCATACCGCCCACAAAAAGGGAATTCATACTCACTTGAATACAAATTCTTCAGTACTTTCCGATGTGAATATGGCAGAATATTTGATTAAACTAAAATCTGCAGGTCTAAAAAGGATTACAATTTCAATCGATCAAGATCACTTGAAATTCATCAAATATGGCTTATTGATCAAAATTATAAAGTGCTCTCTGGATAACAACATCAGAGTTTGGTTAAAGGTGATAAACAGGAAGGAAACTAAGAAGAAAAATTACAACCTTATTAAAAAAATTGCAAAGAACTTGAACGGGAAGTTGTTTGGATTTTCATACAAGGATAGATCACAGTTTTTTATTAAAACCCGCAAAGACTTAATATATGTTAGATTCTCCTCATTCGCGAAGACAGACGCTACGACCCAGAAAATGGAAAAAGAGCTAGTGCCATTACCTATTGAAAAAATTGTTTTCTCACCTTGCCAAGAATTTAGAGTAACTATGGATAGTACAGGCTACATATTACCATGTTGCTCATTTTATTCTGCTAACAATCCCAAGTTGTATGCTATTGGAGATAGTAAGTCTCTGCAAAATAAAAAACTAAATATTAATAACCTTTTAAGAGGAATTCTCTTCGAAAAATTTGGTTTTGTTAAACTTTATTTAAGCATAGCTAGAAACGGGAAACTGAAAGAAGAGTTATTTAAAGAATCATTTTATGATAAATGTGATTTTTGTTTCTGGATACAATCCCACAAAAATGAAATTAATAAGTTATCTAAACCAACAACGCTTGAAATAATAAAATTTGTTGTTCCCAAAATTGGCTTTTATTTGGAAAATTTCATTGACAATTCTGTAAAAAATTGTATCAACATATCTGCCACATATATTGAAAGAATTTTTTACAAATTTAATAGATAGTCAATAATGAATCCAAAAACACTCTTATTACTCTCTATTCTCTAGAGACCTCCATCGTAATTATAGCATCTTCTTGAAGAGGTTTTCTTTTGAAATCTTCTTTAAGTATAGAACTTATTGCTGTGAAATTCAACTTCAATATGTCTGAATGAAATCTTTCCGAAGTCCTTGCAAGATTGAGTCCGTCCAATATAAAAAATGCTCCTAGCTTAAACAATCTTGGATTCAAGAAAACTCCAAAGTTTTTGATCATCAAACTTATCATATCCAATCTATTTTTCGCCGAATTGATTTTATCTAGCGCGCCATTAATTTTCTTCACTTCTTCCAAAGAGAAAAGAGGTCTTAGATTCTTCCCCCTGACCTTTAGGTAGATAGAACTTGACAATATATACGAAAATTCATTCTTCAACATCTTTCCAAATAATTTTTTCATCAACTTGTGCACATTGTAAGACATTTTCTTCTCTTCTATAAATTGTTCAGTGAAATTTAAGCCGAAAAAGAAGTCCAAATTTTTTAGTATGTCTGAAGTCGTTGTCATTTCCTTTATCGGTTGATCCCCTAGGTATACTGGTAAAAATGTGACATTTCGGACAAATTTTTTACACATGCATGCAAATCTGAGAAGCAGTGGTATTTGATCTTCGTTCAGTCCCTTTTCTATAACGGATAGTAAGTTAACTTGCAAACCTTCATCTCTCAGATTTTTCAATATTTTCATTTTTAATTCAAGAAAATCTTCACCTCTCAAAATTCTATTGGCTTCTGATTTAAATCCATCAAACCAAATCGTGACGAACGAAACTCCGGCTTCTTTTATCTTCTTGGCATACTCTTTATCTAAGAGCTTAATGCCATTGGTAGCAAAAAAAGGAACATTTCCACTTTTCCTTATTATTTTTATTATATCAGGTAGATCTTCTCTTAACGTCGGTTCCCCACCCACTATTCCAACTAACTTGTTCCTATGCTTTCTCATTATAGATATTATCTCGCTGAGTGATGGTTCGTTAAGACATGCTTGCTTGTCCGCATCCGTCAGTGGTCCAGCTCTCAAATAACAAATGGGGCATCTGAGGTTACATCTGGCATTCACAGTTAGGCAAATAATAGATGCAGTATCAACTAGCTTCTCTTTTAATTCCTCGTCTGTTCTAAATTTATCAACTTCTATGAAATTTCTATCTATGACAAATGGTAAGGTAGCCTTTTTATAAAATTCTGCATCATTTTCAAGTAGGAAAACTTCCTTTTTGCAGCATTCTTTTTCTAAAAATATCTTCCCATTATTCTCTACAATCTGCGCAGGTATAATTTTGTAGCATTTCGAGCAAACCGAAAGGGTTTGGTCTAAAATTTGTTTTTTAGATGGGAAGCAGAGTTGCTCGGCCGCCTGACTTCTAAACTCTTCATGCATAATAAATAGTTAAAATTACTTATATAAATATTTCACAAATTTATTTCTAATTGATAAACGTGAATGTCATTTTGACTAATGTCGAATCGCCTCAAGTAATAA
>Ga0315281_10012804_pt1 | contig 11396 bp, 10 predicted proteins | sample YL17G07_0_MG_FD_204540 | JGI IMG/M metagenome (GOLD analysis project Ga0315281, IMG submission 204540) | Sediment microbial communities from Yellowstone Lake, YNP, Wyoming, USA - YL17G07_0 | ecosystem: Environmental > Aquatic > Freshwater > Lake > Sediment | place: USA: Wyoming | collected... | reverse complement strand
CAAGACCTGGCATCCCCCATAGGGTGGGTTTCACACCCCCCACAGGAGGGGTGCGACCGAGGATCCCTTCTTGGGGCTCTGGGAGGCCGGCCGGTGCGGGCTCGGCTAGAGCTACTTCCCCCGGAAAAACGCCGTCGGCAGGCCGTGGCGGAGCCGGCGGGGGAAATAGCTAGAGCCAGCGCTTGAAGCGGAAGAAGCCGAGCATGCCGACGATCGTCGCGAACATCGCCACGACGATCACCCAGAACGCCGCTCGAGTTCCCTCACCGGGATAGACGACGTTCATCCCGAAGAGGCCGGTGATCACCGTCAGCGGCAGCATCGTCACGCTGATGACGGTGAGCAGCCGCAGGACGTTGTTCTGCCGGTGCGAGATCACGGACTCGTTCGTCGACTCGAGGCCGTCGACGACCTCCTTGTAGTTGTCGAGCTGGTCCCAGATTCGCTCGGCGGCATCGACGATGTCGTTGAAGTAGAGCTCCAGCTCCTCGGGCAGGAACTTGTCGACGCGGCGCTCGACCACACGCAGGGTGGAGCGCTCGGGCTTGATCACCTTGCGGTACGAGATGATCTCCTGCTTCACGTTGGAGATGTCACGGACGACGCCCTCGGCTGCTCCTTCGAACATGTCGTCCTCGATCGAGTCGAGCTTGTGCCCGATCTTGTCGAGGATCGGGAAGCAGTAGTCGAAGAGGTCGTCGAGCACCTCGTAGAGGAGCCGACCGGTGCCCTTCGCGAACAGCTGCTCACGGAACGCCTCGTCGTCCTCACAGCGCCCGAACAGGCGGGTCACGGGCAGCAGCTCGCGGTTCGGGATCGTTACGAGGTAGTCGGGCCCGATGAAGACGTCGAGCTCGGCGGCGTTGAGCCGCTGCACCGCCTTGTCGTACACCGGGAAGTGGAGCACCACGAACAGGTAGCCGTCGTCCTCGTAGTCGTCGACCTTCGGCCGCTGCCGTTTCGAGACGATGTCCTCGACGTCGAGGGGGTGCCAGCCGAAACGCTCGGCGAGCATCGTGGCAGTCTCCAGCTCGGGCTGGACGACGTTGACCCAGCTGAGGCCGCTAGCGGTGAGCTCGTGGACGTACGCGCCGGTCCGCTCGACGACCTCCGCCGTTCCGCGGGAGCGGGTCCTGCGTGTGATCCGGGGCAGGCTCGGCATCGGTACTGAAGGGGTCGTCGTTCGTGAGCATCATGTTCGTCATTGTAGCCCGCCTGCCTCCCGGGGGCTATCCACCGGCCGAGGCTCTGACGGGGGTTCGGCGCGCGCGCTCCGGCAGTCTCGGCTCCAGCGCCAACGCACATCCGGCACCCGTGAGGCAGAGCATCGCGGCGCCGATCCAGACGGCGGTCGGCCAGGCGTCGAGCACGGGCGCGCCGACGGCGGGCCCGAGCGCGAAGCCGACACTCCACGACAGGGCGGACAGGGCCATGTAGCGGCCGTACAGCCTTGGCTCGGCCAGATCCGTGACGAGCGGGGCCTGCACCGCGCCGTGCAGGCACTCGCCGATCGCGAAGAGGCCCATCGCCGCAGCGATGAGGACGGCGGCCGTCACGCCGCTCAGCCAGATGCCCGCGATCGGGACGAGCAGCCACGAGGCAGCCCATGTCAGGCCGAGCAGGCCGAGCAGCTTCATCCGGCGGCGCCCCTCGGAGGCGCGTGAGATCGGCAGCTGCGTCGCCACGATCACGAGGGTGTTGACGAGGAACACGAGCCCGATGGCTGTCTCGCTGACGCCCGCCTCGTTCTTCGCGTAGACCGGCAGCAGCTCGAAGCCCGCGAAGCCGGCGAGGATGAAGAGAGAGTTCAGGCTGATCACGAGCATGAAAGGGCGGTTCCGGAGCACATCGCGATACGTGCCCGCAGCCTCACCGTCGCGCGACGGCCCGAGGTCGCACTCGGGCACGAATGCGTACAGGACGAAGAGGTACGCAAGGAACGATGCTGCGTCGATGCCGAACAGCACGGTGAACGTCCACGGATGCTCGGCCGATGCGATCAGGCCGCCGACCAGCGCGCCGAGACCGACGCCGAGGTTCATCACCACGCGCTGCATGGCGAAGGCCACGTGCCGCCGGTCACGCGGCGTCAGGCCGGCGAGCAGCGTCGACTGGGCGGGCCAGAAGAACCCGTTGCCGACACCGGTGACCGTTGCCGCGGCGAACGCCTGCCAGGGGTGGTGCACGAAGGCGTACGAGGCGAAACCCGCCGCGAGCAGGAGCAGCGCGAGCGCGAGCACCCGCCTGCCCCCGAGCCGGTCGACGAGGGGGCCGGAGAACGGTCCCGACACCAGCGCCACGACGGCGTTCGTCGCGAGCACGAACCCGGCGGCGGTGAGCGAGATGCCGCGCACGTTGTGCAGGTAGATGAGGGTGAACGGCAGCACGACGCCGTTGCCGAAGGCGTTGCAGAGCCCGCCCAGCTGGAGCGTCTGCACCGGCCGGGGCAGGCCGGCGTCGAACAGCCGGAGCCACGCCTTCACCCCGCGACAGTACCGCCGCCCTGCGGGTCGCGAGGCAAGAAGGCCGCTAGCTAGACCACGGGCTCCGCTGCCGAAAAGGCCGGTCGCGCGATCAGGGTGTCCCGCCAGCGGCGGACGTTCGGGTACGGTGTCAGGTCGAGACCGGTGTGCGTCGTGCGGTAGAGCACCGGTGCAGCGGCCACGTCGGCGATGGTGAAGCGCCCGAGCGCCGTCCCCGACGGATCGACGAGCCCGTCGAGCGTGAGGAGCGCCGGCGCCATCGCCTCGGCGATCCCCGGCAGGGCGACCGTGTCCGGCTCACCGGCCCCCAGCCCTTTCCCGGGCACGAATCCGAGTGCCGCCGCCTCGTAGCGGAAGAACGGGGGCCGGAACGTTGCCACCCAGCGGTCGAGCAGCTCGTCGACGCCGGCGCGCGCCTGCGGATCCGCGGGGTAGAGGTCGTCACGCCTCTCGCGGGCGGCGAGATAGCGGAGGATCGTGTTCGACTCCGAAACGACGAAGCCGTCGTCGTCGAGCGTCGGGATACCACCGACGGGATTGACGGCCAGGTACCAGTCCGGGCGGGGCTGATCGAACGGGACGGTGCGCCGCTCGTAGGCGAGGCCGAGCTCGGCGAGCATGAATCGCGCCTTCAGAGCGTTCGACGACCGCGGGTTGTCGTACAGCAGCAACGCCATGCGCTGATTCTACGGCCTTTGCCCTCCCGCGCGGCCCTCCTCGGCTCCACCGGTACAATCGCCGCCTGAGCGCCCGTAGCTCAGGGGATAGAGCGCGCGCCTCCGGAGCGCGAGGTCGGAGGTTCGAATCCTCCCGGGCGCATCTTCGGCGTTTGCCGGCTCAGGCGGCGGTCGTCTCTCCGTCGGCCTCGAGCCGCTGCAGGCGCCAGTCGATTGCCGAGGCCATCCGCTCGAGCCGTGCCAGGAGCTTCTCCCGGTCGGCCTCCAGCGAGGACTCCCAGTGCTCGAGCCGGCTCGTGAGTGCCCGGACGTCCGAGCTCGCGACCGGCGAGCCGCCGTCACCCCCGCCCGCACCGCCGCCGTTGGGAGCGGCACCGTTCGCTGCGACCTCGTCGATGCGTGCCGACAGCTCGTCGAGCCGCAGCGTGACTCCGCGGGAGCGCATCAGTTCTGCGAGCGCACGGTCGTGCTCACCGATGCTGAGTCCGAGCCGCTCGATCGCCATCCGCATCCGCTCGATGTCGTCCGCGGTGCCCTCCGGCGCAGGAGCGCCGCGCCCTGCCGCCGTCGCGGCGCGCTCGTCGTGCGGCATTCCGTCGATCCGCGCCGACAGAGCCTCGAAACGCGACTCCAGGAGTGCGCGCTCCGACTGCCATGCCTGTGCGGCGTCCTCTGCCGCACGGGCGCGCTCGTCGGCCTGCGTGATCGCCTCGCGAAACCGCGCGTCGAGCTGCTCGCGCACGTCGTCGAGTGCAGGCCCCATGTCGACATGTCCAGCATCGGCTCCGGCTCCGGCTTCGACCGCACCGAGCCGCTCCGCCAGTCCTCCCAGCCTCGCTGCGATGTCCGCGTGCCGGAGCTCGGCGTCCAGGCGCAGCTCCTCCAGTTGCTCGCGCGTCGGCCCTTCGGGCTCCTGCTCGGTGAGCGCCCCGGCGAGCTCGTCGACCCGGTTGCCGAGGGCGCTGAGGCGCGCGGCCAGCTCGGGATCACCGGCGGGCCGTGCCGCCAGCTCCTCGGCGGCAGCGCGAAGCTCCTGCAGCGCACCCCCGTCGGCGCCCAGGCGAGCCTCGAGCTCATCGACGCGCGCGGCGAGCTCGTCGTCCGTGCGACTGCCGGCGAGCCCGTCGACCGCTCCTCGCAACTCCTCGATCGCAGCGCGATCCTCCGTCGAGGCGGCAACAGCCTCGACCTGCCCCGCCAGCTCGGCGAGACGGCCCGTGAGCTCCTCGATGCGGCCCGCAACCTCCAGATCGGGAGCAGCGACCGCCGTGGCGAGCTCGTCGACCCGGTTGCCGAGGGCGCTGAGGCGCGCGGCCAGCTCGGGATCACCGGCGGGCCGTGCCGCCAGCTCCTCGGCGGCAGCGCGAAGCTCCTGCAGCGCACCCCCGTCGGCGCCCAGGCGAGCCTCGAGCTCGCCCACGCGCAGGACAAGCCCGTCGTCGTCCGCCCGGCGGCCCAGCTCGTCGATCCGGGCACTCAGCTCGTCCAGGGCGGCGGTGTCGGGCGGCGCGTTCAGGCGCTCGGCGAGCGACCCGACCGAGGCGCGCAGCTCGTCGAGGTGCGTCGCGGGGGCCATTCCCGTCAGCAGCGCCGCAAGCCCGTCGAGCCGTGGCTCGAGCGCGTCGAGACGCCCGGCGAGAGCGGGATCGATTTCGGGACGGCTCGTCAGGCGGTCGACGGCGGCGCTCAGGAGGTCGAGGGTGCCGAGAGCATTGTCGAGCCCCGACGAGAGGCTCTCGAGGCGGCCCTCGAGCATCGGATCGACTTCGGGTCGTTCGGCCAGCTCGGCGACGGAAGCGCGAAGCCTTTCGAGGTCGGCGCTCGTCGGCGCCGCCTCCACCACCGAGCCGATCGCGGCAAGGCGCTCCGCGAGCTCGCCCGCGCCGGCCTGCAGCCCGGTGAAGGCCTGCTCGACACCCCCCGTCACCACCTCGACCTGGTCGGCGGTCGTGTTGAGCGTCGCCTCGAGCTGCCTCATGCGCACCAGCGTCGCCTCGAGGCGCTCGGCGAAGCCGGAGATGCGAAGGTTGAGCTCATCGACCCGCTCGGAACCGGACGACTCCGCTGCGCGACGCTCCATCTGGGCGAGTAGAGGCTCGGCCGCGGCCACACGCCGCCCCAGGTCTGCGATCGCGTCGTGGAGCCGGCCCAGGTAGATGGACTCGTTGAGGGAGACGTGCTCGGCGACCGGCGGCATCGCGACACCGTATGACCCGGGCGGCTGGGGCCGCGGGCGGGGAAGAGGCGTGATCGACACGTCCTGATCGGACCACTGCTCGGCGAGGGCGCTCGCAAGCTCGAGCCGTGTGATCGCACCCGCCTCGACGAGGATCTGACCGAGCGGCTGGCCGGTGCGCGCCTGAACGACGATCGCGGCTGCGAGCTCCTCCTCGCCGACGAAGCCGTGCGTGAGCAGAATGTCCCCGATCGAGGGACGTGCCTGGCTCTCCGTCTGGAGTTGCGTCACATAGCGGCTATCGGAGCAAGCTCCCCCCGTCTGTTCACCCTTTTCAGGGACGTAGCGCTGGCTACTTCCCCCGGAACAACGCTCGCGGCGAGGGCGGAGCCGCTCCGTGGGGAAAGTAGCCAGCTTCATTTTCCTGCCGACCGCGTACTTCAGGGGGAAGTAGCTAGACGCGCATTGCGCAGCCGCTTGCCGTATTCTCGGGCGGCCGCAAACCGAAGGAGCCGGTGTTGCCGCTATTCGACGTCAACAGCGCGTACACGGATGCCGTGACAGCCGTGTTCTCGTCCACGATCGCAGCGAAAGCCTGGTTTGCCACTGCGGCGGTCGTCCTTGCCGTCGTGCAGGTGCTGACGGCCTCGCGCATGTGGGGCAAGTTGCTCCGCGTCGTGCCGCTCTCGTTCCCGGTCGCGAAGCAGATTCACCGGTGGTCGGGCAGGCTCGCCTTCGTCTGCACGCTGCCCGTGTTCTTCCACTGCGTCTTCATCCTCGGCTTCCAGACACCGGATGCACGCGTGGCGATCCACGCGGTCGCCGGGACGGTGGTCTACGGCGTGCTCGCGGCAAAGCTGCTGATGATCCGGCGCAAGGGCTTCCCGCACTGGGCTCTCCCGCTCGCGGGTGGCACGCTCGCGGCCCTGCTGGGGGTGCTGTGGCTGACGTCGAGCCTGTGGTACTTCACGAACGTCCGGTTCGGCTTCTGATGCGGCGCTGGCTGCAACCGCTCGTTGTGCTGGTGTGCGTCAGCGGCGCCGTGTTCGCGCTCGCCCAGGCGCGCCTGTTCGCTCCTGCGGCGGTTGCCACAGCGGGGCCGGTCGCGCTCGGCGACGTGTATCAGGGCGAGACGGTCTTCCAGCAGACGTGCGCCGCGTGCCACGGCGCCGCCGGAGCGGGGGGTGGGATCGGGCCCAGGTTGCAGTCCAGCGGCATCACCCCCGCAACGATCCAAGCGAGGATCCGCGCCGGCGCCGGTGCGATGCCGCCGGCACTCGTCAGCGGCCGCGCCGAAGCGGACATCGTGGCGTACGTCGCGTCGATCGCCGCTCCGTAGCGGAGGTAGGGTCAGCACGTGGAGGTTGGCGCGCACATCGTCCGGCTACGTCTCGCCGAAACGTTCGTGATCGCGCGCGAGGCCCAGGACGTCGAAGACGTGGTTCAGGTCGAGCTACGGCACGGCCCCGACGTGGGGCGCGGCGAGGCCGCGCCGATCGGGCGCTACGGCGAGTCGGCCGAGTCGGCGCTCGCGTTCGTCCTCGAGCATCAGGCACTCCTCGGCGACGATCCCTTCGCCCTCGAGCTGGTCGGCGAGCGCCTTGCCGGGATCCCGGGCGAGCACGCCGCCAAGGCGGCCGTCGATGCTGCGCTGCACGACCTGCAGGGGAAGCTGCTCGGGCTCCCGGTCTGGAAGCTGCTCGGCCTGCCGCGCGTGGGGCCGCCGACCTCGTGGACGATCTGGCTCGGCGATCCCGACGACATGGCGCGCCGCACCGAGAGGGCCGCCGGACGCTTCCGGCGGCTGAAGCTCAAGCTGGGGGGCGGTGACGGCCTCGACGTCGAGCGCGTCCGTGCCGTGCGCTCCCGCACCGACCTGCCGCTGCAGGTGGACGTGAACGAGTGGTGGTCACTCGACGAGGCGCTCGATGCGATTCCGCAGCTGGCCGGGCTCGGCGTCGAGTACGTCGAGCAGCCGCTGCCCGCGGGAGACCCCGGCGGCGCGGCACTGAAGGCCCGCTCGCCCATTCCGATCTATGTCGACGAGGACTGCCACACGCTCGCCGACGTGGGCGCGTGCGCGGAGATCGCCCACGGCATCAACATCAAGCTCGCGAAGTCGGGCGGCATCCGCGAGGCGATCCGCATGACCCATGCCGCGCGCGCCCTCGGCCTCGGGATCATGCTCGGCTGCATGATCGAATCGGGCCTCGGGATTGCCGCCGGGTGCGTCGTCGCGCCCCTGTGCGACCACGTCGATCTCGACGGCAACCTCCTGATCGCCGAGGATCCGTGCCCCGGCGTCGCCTTCGTGGACGGGGTGCAGGTGCCGTCCGAGGCTCCGGGGCTCGGGGTTGGCTGACGGCTCGCAGCAGTCCCAGGCGCCCGCGCCGGGGCGGCGCCTGCTGATCCTCGCCGAGGGCTATTCGGCAGACCCGCACTACGGCAAGACGATGCAGGGCGTCATGCGCTACGGCCGCGACGACGTCGTCGCGATCCTGGACTCGACCAGAGCGGGGGAGACGGAGGGCGGGATACCCGTCGTCGCGGACGTCGACGCGGCACTCCGCTTCGGCCCCACCGTGGCGCTCGTCGGCGTGGTGACGCAGGGCGGGCGCTTCCCGCCCGCGTGGCGAGAGCTTCTGAAGGCATGTATCGAGCGCGGGCTGCCGGTCGAGAACGGCCTGCACGAGTTCATCAGCGATGACCCGGAGCTGAGCGGCCTCGCATCGCGTTTCGGCGTCGAGCTCCGCGACCTGCGCCGGGCCCCTGCGGGCCTGGACTGTCCGACCGGGGCCAACTTCGAGCTTCCCGCGCACATCGTCCTCACCGTGGGCTCGGACTGCGCCATCGGCAAGATGACGGTCGCCCTCGAGCTCGACCGCGCCGCACGGGTCCGCGGGCTCGCGTCGCAGTTCGTCCCGACCGGCCAGACAGGGATAGCGATCGCGGGCTGGGGGATCTCGGTGGACGCGGTCGTTGCGGACTTCCTGGCGGGTGCCGCCGAACAGCTCGTCGTCGAGGCTCATCAGCGCGGAGGGGAGCTGCTGTTCGTCGAGGGGCAGGGCTCGCTCTCTCACCCCGCGTACTCGGGCGTCACGCTCGGTCTCATGCACGGCTCGGCGCCGCATGCGCTCGTCCTCTGCCACTTCGAGGGCTCGACTGAGATCGAGGGATACCCCGGTCACCCGCTGCTGCCGCTCCCCGAGCTCGTGGAGCTGCACCAGCGGATCTCGTTGCCCCGCCGGCGGGCGCCCGTCGCCTGCGTGGCGCTGAACACGAGCGCTCTCGTCGGCGACGACGACGCTCACGCGGCGATCGCACGCGCAGAGGCCGAGACAAGCCTGGTGACCGACGATCCCGTGCGGTTCGGTCCCGAGCGCCTGCTCGAGGCGGTGCTCGAGCATCGGTAACATCCGCGGCTGCTCACCGGGCCGTCCGAGGAGCGCACAGACATGCGGCGAATGGGAAGCACCATGAGAAGAGCGGCTCTGATGGGCGTCGTGACGGGCCTGGTGCTCGGCTGCGGGCACGCGGCGTTCGCTGCGGACATCGGCGTCAACGACGACACGGGCAAGTTCGCCGCCGACGGCGGCACGGAGTTCTTCACGCGCGTCGCGGCCCTCGGGCTGAGGCAGACGGTGATGACGACGCGGTTTCTCCCCGCCGACCCGACCACGATCCAGGACGGGCCGTCCCTCGACCGAGCCGTGCCCGAGGCGAACACGCAGGGCGTCCGCGTCTCGCTCGCCGTCTACCCGTTCCCGCCGAGCGAGCTCGATGGAGGTCGCTCGACGCCGGAGGCGTTCGCGGCGTACGTCACGCTCGTGGCGCAGCGATACCCGGCCGTGAGGCAGTTCATCGTTCTCAACGAGCCGAACCAGCCCGCGTTCGTCCGGCCGCAGTTCGACGCCGCCGGGAAGAACGTGTCGGCCGCAACGGCCGGCCGCTACCTCGCGGCGGCCTACGACGCGCTCAAGGCGATCGACCCCGCGATCAAGGTGATCGGCATCGGCCTCTCGCCGCGTGGCAACGACCGCCCATCAGCCCCGAGCAACGTCTCCACGTCGCCCGTGCGGTTCCTCGCCGCCCTCGGGTCGTGGTACCGGTCGAGCGGCCGCACGCTGCCGCTGATGGACGGCTTCAGCTTCCATCCCTATCCGAACCAGGCGACCGATCCGCTGGATCGTGGCTACGTGTGGCCGAATGCCGGCTTCGCGGACGTGCAGCGGATCAAGCAGGCGCTCTGGGACGCGTTCCATGGGACGCCGCAGCCGACGACCGTGAGCGGCCTCAAGCTATACCTCGACGAGGTCGGCTGGCAGGTGGACACGTCCACGCACGACGGGTACGAGGGGGTCGAGAGCGTCCGTGTCACGACCGAGGTAGAGCAGGCGGCGATCTACGCCCAGCTCGTTCGTAGCGCGGCCTGCGATCCGGACATCGCCGAGGTGAACGTGTTCGGCTTCTACGACGACGTGCCGCGCGACAGGGGCTTCCAGGCGGCGCTCAACCGCGTCGACGGCTCGCCCCGGCCGTCAGCCACAGCCGTCCAGGCAGCAATTGCAGACACTGCCGGCGGCTGCTTCGCTCACCCCTCGGTGTGGCGGCCCGCCGCCGGCGTCGTCGGCGTTTCGAAGCCACTCGTCACCCCGGTCGCCGGCGCTGTCCGCGTCGAGGTCGCTGCCCTGGAGGGAGCAAGCGCAGTGGTCTGCGTGCTGCCGGGCCGCCTCGGCCTCGCGGCCGTCAAAGCTGCGATGCGCTCGCGCACCGCGACGAGCGCCGGCTGTGTGGGGGCGACAGCGCTTCCGAACCGTCCCGGCCGGGCTCGTCTCGTGCGACCGTCACCGGCGCGGCCCGCGACGGTCGGCATCCGGGTCGCCGCCGAGGCCGATGCGCGACGCGTGAGCTCGTTCTCCACGCAGATCCGCTGACCCGACGCTCGTCCCCGAGCCTCGTGTCCAGGGCCCGACGCGCGCGTCCGCGCTGGTCACGGCTCTGAGCCCCTTGACAGCGAACACCTGTTCGTTCATACTGGCGAACACATGTTCGTTCGCATCCTCATCGTCACATTTCTCGTGGTCGGGCTGTGGGCACTGTTCGCGCGCGACTCGAGCGCGACGGGTTCCGAGCACACCTACCGGGTACAGCCCGGCGACACCCTGTGGTCGATCGCTGCGACGGGGTACGCGGGTGACCCGCGCGAGGGCGTCTGGAAGCTCGAGCGGCGGAATCACCTGAACGGCGCGACCATCGTGCCCGGCCAGGTGCTGCACGTTCCGTCGTCGTGATCCCGGAGCCGTCGTGATGCCGGAGCGGTAGCGGCAGCACACGCCTCAGGCGGCCGCCGTGCTCAGAGGCCGCGATAGGCGTGCCCGGCCATCGCGTCCGGATCCAGCATGACGTTCACGATCGCCGGCGTCCCCGCGGCGAGAGCCCGCTCGAGTGCCGGGGCGATCGCCGACGGCTTCTCGACATGCTCGGCGTGCCCGCCGAACGCGTCGGCCAGGCGGTCGTACCGGCTCGGCGAGAGCCGGGTCGCGATCTCGCCCTCCTCGCCGTAGATCCCGATCTGCGGGATTCGGATCTCGCCCCACGCGCCGTCGTTTCCGACCACGAGCACCGCAGGAATGTCGAACCGGACCAGCGAATCGTAGTCGAGGCCGTTCAGGCCGAACGCGCCGTCGCCCATCACGACGACGATCGCGTCGCCGAACGCGGCCGTACCGACTCCCAGGGCGTAGCCGGGGCCGGCACCGAGGCAACCGAAAGGCCCCGGGTCGAGCCAGTGGCCGGGGCGGTGTACACGGAGGACGCGCGAGACCGCTGCCACGACGTCGCCCCCGTCACCGATCACGACCGTACCGGGGTCGAGCACGCGGTCGAGCTCGCGCCCGAGGCGGTAATGGTGGATCGGTGCCGCATCCGAGTCGATCTGGCCGCGGTGGACGTCCCACCAGGCGTCCTCGGCAGAGCGTAGGGACGCGAGCCAATCCGTGCGGGCGGTCGCGCACGGGGTGACCGCAGCGGCGAGAGCACCGAGAACCGCGTCGCAGTCGC
>Ga0315281_10012802_pt1 | contig 11396 bp, 8 predicted proteins | sample YL17G07_0_MG_FD_204540 | JGI IMG/M metagenome (GOLD analysis project Ga0315281, IMG submission 204540) | Sediment microbial communities from Yellowstone Lake, YNP, Wyoming, USA - YL17G07_0 | ecosystem: Environmental > Aquatic > Freshwater > Lake > Sediment | place: USA: Wyoming | collected... | reverse complement strand
GTGCGGGTGCATACGGACTCCGAGGCGGACTCGCTCAACCGATCGATCTCGGCGCGGGCGTTCACGACAGGGTCTGACATCTTTGTGCGGCGCGACCAGAACCCGTCGGACAGTTCCCTGATCGCCCACGAACTGACGCACGTGGTGCAGCAACGCTCGATGGGCGGAGGCGGCGGGCCGATGCAGGTAGGGCCAGCAGACGACTCGAGCGAGCACGCCGCGGACGCTGTGGCGGACTCCATCGTCGGCCGGATGGCGGAGCCAGAGCAGGCCGAGGAAGAATGAGCCCAGAGGGCTGGCCGGTAAGTCGCCATGTTCAATGACGTCGACGAGACGCTTCGCGAGTTCCTGCTCGCCGAGGTGCCTGTAGACCGGACCGAAGTCGACATCTCGTTCGACCGGCCCACACGCGAATGGTCGAGCAAGCTTTCGCGGCCGACGCTGAACGTCTTCGTACACGACATCCGCGAGCGCCAGGAATTTCGCGACAACGAACGCGTGGTGGTGCGCAACAGCGACGGTACCGCGACGTCGCGGTTGCCGGCGCGACGGATCGACCTCACGTACGTGGTGACGGCGTGGACGAAGGAAGCGGCGGACGAGCACCGCATCCTTGCTCGCATCCTCGCGGCGCTCTTCCGCTTCGGCCAGGTCCCGGACAAGTACTTGCAAGGCGACCTGCTGAGCGCGGACCTGCCCCTGCTCGTGCGGATCATGCCGCCGGACCACCTGGTGAAAGCCGCGGACTTCTGGGGGGTCATGGACAACGAGTTGCACGCGTCGATCACGCTGGTGGCGACGTCGCCGCTCGACGCCTTCGCACCTGTGACGGGCCCGGCGGTGCGCACCCGGGAGCTCCGCGCCGGGGACACGGAGAACGAGTGGCGCGAGGTGTTCCTGCACGTGGGCGGCTACGCGCGCGGCGGCGGCGAGGCGCTCGCGGGGGCGCGCGTGGCGGTCGTGGGGACGGCCATCGAAACAGTTACCGGCGACGACGGCAGCTTCGTCCTGGGGCCGCTTCACGAAGGGGACTACACCTGGCGGGTGACGACGGCGGGCAACCGCGCGTTCGAGCGTCCCGTGCGAGTGCCCGCCGACGCGTACGACATCGAGCTGGGCCCGGAGTAATGGCGGGTCGCCGGTGAAGTAACCCACGTTGTTGCCAGTTACGGCCCAGATCCTGCTAAGATGGCGCCGCGTTTTCGCCCCACGAGGAGACATTTCATGGCAAGCACTTACCTGACCCCTGGGGTCTACGTCGAAGAGGTCGACCGCGGTACCAAGCCGATTGAAGGCGTGGGCACGGCGGTTGCGGCTTTCCTGGGCGTGGCCGAAAAAGGCCCCATTGGCAAGGCGACGATGATCGCCAACTGGACCCAGTTCACCGAGGTGTTCGGCGGGTTCGTGCCGGGCTCCTACATGGCAGCCTCGGTATATGGCTACTTCAACAACGGCGGGACACTCTGCTTCATCGTCCGCGTGGGCAGCGAGGACGCGGAAGAGCTCGCAGCGCCGGTGGCGACAGCAGAACTGAGCGCCCGCGCGGCAGGCAACCCGGTCACGTTGAAGGCGATCGCTCGCGAGGCGGGCGGCGAGCCTATCAGCCTCGAGGTGACCGACGGCCCGGACGACTCGTTCAACCTGAGCGTGAAGCGGGGCGGCACGGAAGAGAAGTTCGAGGGCCTGACGCTGGCCCGCGGCGCCAAGAACGCGATCGAGGTCGTGAACAAGCAGTCGACGCTCGTGACGCTCGAAGAAGTCCGGGTGACCGGTGTCGCCATCCCGGAGCGGATTCCCGCCCCGGGCACGTACCCGCTGGCCGTCACCAGTTCGCAAGCGCTGGTGCCCGTCAACCCCGCCCAGTACCAGGGCGAAGTGGCTGACCGCACGGGCCTTGGCGGCCTGGAAGCGATCGACCAGGTCACGATGGTGGTGGCCCCGGACGTGATGGCCGCCTACCAGAACGGCGCGCTCGACCGCGACGGGGTCAAGGCAGTGCAGTTGGCCATGATCTCGCACTGCGAGCGGATGGGAGACCGGGTCGCGATCCTCGACCCGCTGCCCGACCTCAACGCGCAGCAGGTTTACGACTGGCGCCAGACAGAGACGGGCTACGACTCCAAGTACGCGGCCCTCTACTACCCGTGGATCCAGGTAGCGAACCCGTACCCGGGCGCAACGAGCACCTCGATCTTCATGCCGCCGTCCGGCCACATGGCCGGCATCTGGGCCCGCAACGACAGCGAACGCGGCGTGCACAAGGCGCCCGCGAACGAAATCGTCCGCGGAGCCATGGGGCTGGCGCTGAACCTCACGCCTTCCGAGCAGGGCGTGCTCAACCCGGTCGGGATCAACGCGATTCGCGCGTTCCCGGGACGGGGCATCCGCGTATGGGGCGCCCGGACGCTTTCGAGCGACGGGTCGTGGCGGTACATCAACGTGCGGCGTCTGTTCAACTTCGTGGAGAAGTCGATCTACAACGGCACGCAGTGGGTCGTGTTCGAACCCAACGACATCTTCCTCTGGGGCAAGATCCGGCGGGACGTGAACGCGTTCCTGACCCGCGTCTGGATGGACGGCGCGCTGTTCGGGCTGACCCCGGCGCAGGCTTTCTTCGTCAAGTGCGACGCAGAGAACAACCCTTCCGCAACGCGGGACGTGGGCCAGTTGTTCATCGACATCGGCATCGCACCCGTGAAGCCGGCCGAATTCGTCATCTTCCGCATCGGGCAGTACAACCCCGAGGCGTGATAACGACCCGCCGCCCAGCGGCGCCACCAATTCAAGAAGGAGACCCCAGGCATGCCAGACCCCATCGTCAGCTTTCGTTTCCAACTCGAAGTGAGCGGATCAGTCACCGGCTACTTCAACGAGGTCTCGGGCATCGGCTCGGAGCATGAGATCGTCGAGTTCAAAGTGATGGAGAGCGACGGCCACACGGAAGGCGTCCACAAGATCCCCGGCCGCCTCAAGTGGGAGAACATCACGCTGAAGCGCGGCATCACCACGGACATGCAGATCTGGGATTGGCGCCAGCAAGTCGTCGACGGCGCAGTCGAGTCCGCGCGCAAGGGCGGGTCGATCGTGATGCTCGACGAGGCGTTCACGCCGGTTGCCCGTTGGGACTTCCTCCGCGCGTGGCCGTCGAAGGTGACGGGACCGTCGCCGAAGGCGGACAGTAACGAAGTGGGTGTGGAGGAGTTGACGCTCACCCACGAGGGGATCAAGCGAAACGCGGTGTAGCCCGCCCCCGCAACGGTGGACGTGGTTCAATGACGCAGGAGGGCGGTCACACAACGGCCGCCCTCCTGTCGACGCTTACGAGGGGACGTGATGACTGGGCTGCAAACGGAGTTCCCGTTCACGCTCCCGCGCGGTTATGTAGATGCGGAAGGCAACCTGCACCGCGAGGGTGTGATGCGCCTGGCGACGGCGATGGACGAGATTGCGCCGCTGCGCGATCCGCGCGTGCGCCAGAACCAGGCCTACCTGGTCATCATCCTGCTCTCGCGCGTGGTCACGCGGTTGGGCACGATTGAGTTCGTGACGCCCCTGGAGATCGAAAAGCTGTTCACGAGCGACCTGGCGTACCTCCAGCGCCTCTACCGGCAGATCAACGAACGGGGCACGTCGGTGGTTTCGGTGCAGTGCCCCGAGTGCTCGGCGGACGTGGAGGTAGATATTTCGAGCCTGGGGGGATTGCAGGCTACCCCCTCGAACGAATCTATGAGGAGGTAGCCTACGTTGCGTACCACTTCCACTGGCCGGCGGAAACCATCCTGGAGATGGACCACGCCGAACGGCGCCGGTGGGTGGACCAGGTGGCTGCCATCAACCGCCGCCTGAACGAAGGGCCCTGAACGATGCCAAATCCCGGGACACCGAACGATCCCTATCCTGCCTTCCGCTTCTCGCTGGAGATCGCGGGCGTCGTGGAAGCCCAGTTCACGGAGTGCTCAGGACTCTCGGCGACCACCAAGATAACGCCGTACGAAGAGGGTGGGCTCAACAACTACACCCACCAGATTATTGGGCGGACGTCGTACGCGAACATCACACTCAAGCGCGGCCTCGCCGAGTCGTCGGAGTTGTGGGATTGGTACCACCACGTGTTACAGGACCATGACAAGTCAGCGCAGGTGAAGGACATCTCCGTCATTCACTACAACAGCGAAGGCGACGTGGTCTACCGCTGGAACCTGCTCAAGGCTTTCCCGGTGAAATGGACAGGCCCTTCGTTCAACGCGGGAGACTCACAGGTTGGCGTGGAGACGTTCGAAGTCACCTTCGCCGACATCGTGATGCTGAAGGAATAGGGGTCGCGCATGCCACGCATCTGGCGCTGGACAATCGGGCGCGCCCCAGAGGCCCGGCCGGAGGGAGGACGTTCCTCGGCTGCGGCGGAAGGGGGTCTGGCTAGCCTGGCCCGGCCCGGCCTATCTGTACCGCCTGAGGAGAGCTCCGCGGCTGACATCCAGTCTGGACGAGCGTTTTTCGCGGGTGTGGCGCAGCGACTGAACGACGCGGCCGGCGCCTCGACGCTCGGGAAGGATGGCGGCGTGCGTTCGACCGCAACTTTCCTGAGCGACGCGATGGATCTCTCGGACCGGATCTCGCGACCGGTCGGCAGCGTTGGCGACTTCAGGGTCGGCCGCCTGCCCGGCGAATCCGAAAGCTTTCTCGGGTCGCTCCCGAGCCTCATGAGCTATGCCGACCCGGGTGCGATGGCTCGGGGCGACGTCGTCGACTCTCCGTTCGGCACGCGGGAGGACGCTGGCGGGCCGGACCTCGTCGACCGCACGGTCCAGCGCAGCGCCGCGGTGGAAGAACCAACCACCGGCCCTGCGGACGTCGAGGTAGTGCCCGGCGAATCGACGTTCCAACGGCTCAACCGCCTTGTGGAGGCCGGCAAGGCCCGGGTAGCAGCCGAGAGGGCGGCGGGTGGCCCGAGCGCAGCGCGTCCGGGCGCTCCGCCACCCGTGCCACGTTCGGTCCCACGGACAACGCCGGAGACCCGGCAATCGCCGCCGCTGGCGCGGCCTGTGCGGCGGCTGGCGGACTCAATCTCGCACGAAGGCACGGACCGCGCGCCGACGCCTGTGCCGCGGTCGGTACCTGTCGCGCGGAACGAGGCGGGCGCCGCAGTACCTGCTCCGACGACCTCCGCCGCCCCCGGGGGCGATTCTGCGCCCACCCCCGGTACTGCGCCCGCGCCCTCGACTCCTCCTCCCGGCCCAGCCCAGGGCGCGCCGACCGAGACCTTCGTGGGACGTCGCGCAGCGCCGCAGGCAGCCGTCCCGCAGCGCCCCACCGCGACAACAGCACCCGCGGGTCCGCCTCAGCTGCCCGCTGCGGCTGGCACAGAACAGGGCCCGGCGGTCTTGCCCCTCGCTGCGCCCGCTGAGCCAGACTTGGCTCCTGCGGCGTTTGCGGAGCCAGGCGAGAAGCCAGCGCCCGAACTCCCGCTGGCCGTTCAACAGAGCATCAGCCACGCTGTGCCGGCAGACTCCCCGGCGGACTCCCCGGCGGACGGCCCTGTGGGCGCTCCGCCAGGCTCCGCCTCGCCGCCGATCGCGCGCTCAACAGTGTCGGAGCCTCCCGCCGCAGCAAGCGCACCCGTGGTGGTATCGCGCCAGGCGTCCGAGACCGCGGCGACACCCACGGCTCCCAGCGCACCCACGCGCCCGGAGGCGGCGTCTACGACGGGGTCGCGACTGGCGCCGCCGGGGCAGCAAGCTCCGGCTCCCGCTGGCGAACCAGCGCCACGGAACATCGCTGACCGGGCGCCGGAGACCTCCGGGGTCATCTCACGGCTGGCGGACCCCGGGCCGCCGACGGCACCGGGCCTGCCGCTGGGGGGCAGCACGTCGCCGGTTGAGCTCAACGAGCAAGGAACGGCCCGGGAGCAGTCGACGGGCGCAGCCGCGAGGCCCACAGCAGCACCGTCGCAGGCCGGGCCCGACGATGTGGCCGGGTTGCCGCTCGCGCAGCGGACGCCTTCCGCTGGCCCCGGCGGAACTCCTGCGGAGGAACGGGGTGGCTCACTCGACGCCCCCGTGGGCGAGCTTTCCAGGACCGGCCCTGATCCGTCTCGTCCCGCAGCTGCCGGAGACCTTCCGCCCCTGCCGGCGGGCTCGCCAGCGGGTCCCGGGCTGGTCCAGGCGAAGGCAGACCCTGCCGCGGCGCCACCGCCCAGTGCGGCACCGCGGTCACCCGACACGCCTGGTGCTGGCAGCACGCCGGGCCTTCCGTCTGCAGTTTCAGACGCTGGCGGCCCGGTCGACCGCGCCGTGGCTCCTGTCGAAGCGCGCCCCCAGACCGCGATCACGCGGGCGATGAGCGACGAAGGCAGCGCAGCGCTGGCTGAGTTGCCACTCGTGGCCTCGTCACAGTCCCCCTCGAGCGAGCCGGCGCGGGCGGGCGCGGCGGCAGACCAGGGTTCGAGCGGCGCCGTCCCACCGTTTGTGAGCCGCGATGCGGAGACGGCGGCGACGTCAGCGGCCGCGGGCGGACGCGAACCGGGCCAGGGAACCCCGACGCCGCCGCTGCCAATCAGCAGAGGGCCGGGCGGCGCGGCCGAGTCGGCCCCCAGCGGCGCCACGATGGTACCGGCGCCTCCCTCGCCCGGAAGCCCCGAGGGCTCGCCCGGCCTGCCGCTGCCCGTCCGGCGCTCGATCGTCGAGTCACACGAAGCGCAGTTGCCGGGCGGACAGCCCGGGGGCCCGACCTCAACGGCGGGGCCATCAGCCGAAACGCGCCCTGTGCCGCCCAGCATTCCCCGGGCCACGGACGCGTCTGCGGTGGGGCCAGCCGGCCCTGCCCCTGCGTTGCCGGTTCCGCCACCAGGCGAGCCCCGCCGCACGGCCGAAGGCGACCTCCCGCTGACGGCGACCCCGGGATTCGGACAGCCGTCAGCCACCGCCTCGACAGAGACGGGAACACACCCAGACACCATCTCCCGGTCCGCCGACGGCTCCGCTGCCGGCGGACCGGGACCGGTCATTCCCCTTCCACAGGCGGGCGAGGCTGGCCGAGATACCGGCCCGGACCTGCCGCTGACGTCCAGGCCGGAATTAGAGCAGCCGACGCCGGGAGCGACGCCCGACACGCTACCACCGGCGCAACTGATCTCCCGGACGCCCGAAGATTCCCGCACCGACCGGCCTGGACCGATGCCGCCGCTTTCTCCTGGTGATGCCGCCCGCCCGGCAGCGCCACTGGACCTGCCCCTGGCATCGGCCCCGGCGTTGGGACAACCGGACACCGTCTCCCACCCTGACTCGGAGGCGCTCAGCCAGGGCATTTCCCGGCTAGCCGACCATTCCGCCCCGGACGGGCCGAGGCCAGTGATGCCGATTCTGCAAGGCGACACGCCCGGCCGGGCGACCGGAAGCGGACTGCCGCTGGCTCCGGCGCAAGGCGCAGTGAGCCGGGCAGCGGAGGTCGAGCCGAATGCGCGGCCACGGCCGGGCGACATCCCGGGTGGGGGCGCCAGCTCTGCGGCGGGAACACCGGGGACCACGCCGGCGCAATCGACGACGGGCCACGTGGCTGGTGTGCAGCGCACGACGGCCGGACCCGCAGACGCGCCAACGCCGAAGATGCCCCTCAGAGGCTCTGAGAGTCCTGGGGCGGCCGCGCCAGTGCCAGGTGGCAGCGCTACTGCGACAGCCCGGTCTGCGGCTCCGCCGCGGGGCGAGAGCGGGGGCTTCCCCCGGAGCGATGGCTCTGTCCCGGCACCCGGCGTGCTCGCATCCATGCCCGTTGCGCAGCGCGTTGTCGACCGCGGGCAAGCGCATCCGCAGCCCGAAGCAGCCGGCGGAACAGGGTCCATCGCAGCAACCGGGCCCGCCGACCGGCCGGGGACAACGCGACCGTGGGCCGACGCGCCTTCTCTGCCGCTGCCCACGCTGGAGCCGTTCGACCAGGGGGACGCCGAGGAGGCGGCTCCGGGGCGCCGTCCGGGCTCTGAAGCGGTCCCCGCCCCGCTGCTTGCGCGCTCGGTGGAGAACGCCCCGGCACGGCCTTTGCTGCAGACGACCGTAAGCACAGCGAGGGCGCCCGCCGACGGGCCGCGCCCGGTGCCGGACCGGCCGTGGCCCAGGCGCCTCGTCTCGCGGCTGACCGGCGGCGGCGGGACGAGCCCCAAAGCACGAGAGAGTTCGGCAGATGCGCCTGAGGGCGCGCCCGCGATGGCCGAGCCCGCGGAGAGCACCTTCCTGCTGCCGGGACGCGCCCCAGGCCCAACGAGCTTCAGCGGAGACTCCGGGCCCGCCGACTCGTACGCGCCCAGGAACTCGCCCATCAGCGTCTCGCGCGTGTCCCGGGCGGTGTCAGTGACCGCTGCGGCAGGGAGCGCGGCAGCAGCCGTTGGCCCGGGACCGCGACCCCTGGCCTTCGGACCAGCCGGGCCACGAGTGACGGCACGGCCCGAGGCGTGGACTCCTCCGCCGACACCCAGCCCCATGCGGGCCGATTACAGCATGGTGGCCCCACCGACGCCTCTGCCGCTCGCGCCATCGCCGCTGGTGTCGCGCCAGGTCGACGTCCAGCCGGTGCACCACGAGGCGGTGGCGCAGGTACGCCGGGCGGAGTCAGACAAGGAGTCATCGACTTCGAACGCACCGGACGGAGGGGAAGCCGGCCCCAACGTGGACGAACTCGCGGAGAAGGTCTGGCAGAAACTGCGCCGTCGCCTCACAATCGAGCGGGAACGGAAGCATGGCCGCGTATGAATCGCTGGGACTTCCTCGTTGCACCATCCTGGCCGGGAACTGAGAGCAGATGACCGCGGTCCAACTCGTCAAGGCAAAATTCCTGAACGTCGACACGGGCGAGGAGATCCCGTGCATGTTCAACCCGCCGAGTTACACCTTTTCGAAGGACAACTCGTGGGCTGACGCGACGGGCAAGGGGATGAACACGCCGGCGCTCTTCGAGTTCAACGGGGGAAAGTCTTCCGACCTGACGATCGACCTGTTCTTCGACACGCACCTGACGGGCGAGGATGTGCGTAAGAAGTACACGAACGCGATCTGGAAGCTCGCGCTCGTGGAGCCTAAAACGGTGGATCCGCTCACGAACAAGGGCCGCCCGCCAGTCTGCGAGTTCAGCTGGGGCATGGCCTGGTCGTTCAAGGCGGTGGTCACGGGCGTAACTCAGAAGTTCACGTTCTTCCTCGAGGACGGGACCCCAACGCGCGCGGACGTGACCGTCAAGCTGCGCCAGGTCGAAGACGCGGGCAAGTATCCGGGCCAGAACCCCACGTCCGGGGGCCAGGCGGGGCAACGGGTGCACGTGGTGCAGCAACGGGAGACGCTGGACATGATCGCGGCCAAAGAGTACGGGGCATCGCGCCACTGGCGGCTGATTGCGGAGGCGAACAAGATCGACGACCCGCTCCGCCTGAAGCCAGGCCAGATGCTGTCGCTGCCGCCGCTCAGCAGCCAATGAGCCACGCATGAGCAGCAGCCCGGAGCTCAGCCTCACGAGTACCTGCACCATCAAGGTGAACGGCGCGGACGTGGCGCCCGAAGTGTACAACGTGCTGATCAGCGTCGAGGTGGACGACAGCCTGTACCTCCCGGCGATGTTCGCTATCGCGCTGTTCGACCCCGACTTCGCGATTGTCGAATCGACGAAGCTGCCGATCGGCGCGTCGGTGGAGATTTCGATGGGGGGTGGCGGTGGAACGGTGAAGTCGCTCATCAAAGGCGAGATCACGGCGATCGAGCCTGAGTTCCTGGCGGACAGGACCCACCTCGTCGTCCGGGGCTATGACCGCGGCCACAGGCTTCAGCGGAGCCGGAATCTGCGCGCCTTCAGCAAGATGTCGGACTCGGACGTGGTCAGCAAGATTGCCGGCGAAGGTGGCTTCACCGCCGAGTGCAGCACCGCCGGGGCGGCGCGAGACTACCTTGTTCAGGATAACGCCACGGACTTCGATTTCCTCTGGGAGCTGGCACGCCGCAACGGCTTCGTGGTGCGCGTGAAGGACCAGAAGGTGCTGTTCAAGAAGGCGTCAGAACTCTTCACCGGCACCCCCAAGACATACAAACGCGGGGAAAAGCTGATCGAGTTCCGCCCGAGGCTCACGATCGCCTCGCAGGTGAGCTCGGTGAAGGTCCGGGGGTGGGACCCTGCCGCCAAGAAAGAAGTCGTGGGCGAGGCAACGTCCGCCGTGTCGTCGACTGCGATCGGCGCGGGCACGGGCGCTTCCCTGGCCCAAAAGGCCGTGGGGTCGGCGTCGTTCACAGCCGTCAACGCACTTGTGCGTACGTCTGCGGAAGCCAGATCACTCGCCCAGGCGTTGCTGAACGAGGCGGACTCCGGGGACATCCGCGCTGAGGGAGTGCTGCTCGGGGACCCGGACGTCGTGGCCGGCGCACAGGTGACGCTCGGGGAACTGGGAACGAAGTTCTCCGGGACGTATCTCGTGAGCCGGGCGATCCACAAGTATGACGCGCAGGGCTACCTGACAACGATCGAGGTCACGAACGGGACCGACGCGACTCTGAGCGACCTCATCGGTGGGGGGGCCGGGTCCTCGGATGCGTCAGAGGCGAACCGCCACCCGGGCGTCGCGGTCGGCCTCGTTACGAACCTGACGGACCCGAACAACCAGGGCCGCGTGAAGGTGAAGTTCCCGTGGATGCCGCTCCAGGCAGGTGGGAGCACCCCGGCGGAAAGCGACTGGGTACGCATCGCCGCGCCCATGGCAGGGGCCGGCAGAGGCTTTCTTTTCCTCCCTGAGGTCGACGATGAAGTCCTGGTCGCATTCGAGCAGGGAGACCCGAACCGCCCGTTTATCCTGGGACAGCTGTGGAATGGCAAGGACGCCCCTCCGCTCGAGAACAGCGTGGCGGTGAAGGACGGTAAGGTGGTGCAGCGCATCATCAAGACCCGGGCTGGCCACGTGATTCTGCTCGACGACAGCGACAGTGCTCCGGGGATCCAGATCGTTGACAAAACTCAGAATAACTCTGTGAAGTTCGACTCCGCCAAGAATGTCATCAGTATCGTGGCGGACGCCGACGTGACCATCAAGGCCAAGACCGTCTCCGCGGAGGGGACGACCGAGATCAAGATGAAGGGCCAGACTGTGAACATCGAAGGGACGACGCTCACGATCAAGGGCACGACGGTAACCGTGGAGGCAACCGGGACACTGACGCTCAAGGGGCCTGTCGTGAAGGTCGAGGCGAGCGGGCTCGCGGAGATCAAGGGCGGAGTGATCAAGCTCAACTGACACTGGTCGCGGCAGGCGGTCTCCGCCGGGGGCGGGTGTGCCGCGATACGCGCGGATCCGGTAAGCTACCGGCTCGACCATGCAGATGAACGAACTGGTGGGCAGAGGCTGGACGTACCCCGTGGCTCCGCGCGGCGGGGGCCGCATC
>Ga0315281_10012801_pt1 | contig 11400 bp, 9 predicted proteins | sample YL17G07_0_MG_FD_204540 | JGI IMG/M metagenome (GOLD analysis project Ga0315281, IMG submission 204540) | Sediment microbial communities from Yellowstone Lake, YNP, Wyoming, USA - YL17G07_0 | ecosystem: Environmental > Aquatic > Freshwater > Lake > Sediment | place: USA: Wyoming | collected... | reverse complement strand
AAATCCTTGTTCAATAAGACAGGCATCGACCGTTTTACTCCACCACCCAGATCGCAAATCCCTTTGCGTCGCGCAGTAACTGGTCGGTCACGCCCCCGCCGAAGATCTGTTTGATCAGGGACGTTCCATGTCGCCCCACGACGATGGTGTCGTGATGCCCGCTGCGCGCCTCTTCGAGAATGTTTCTGGCGATATCGTCCTCATGGCCATACTTCACCGCCACATGGCTCAGGTCGAACCCTGATTCTGTCAGCGTCTCGCATGCCTTCTTGAGGACATGGCACTCGGATTCCCGCTCCTTCCGAACCCAGGCTTCCTGCTCATCGCGCAACTGCACGCTTAACTGTGCCTCGGCGGCAGGATTCTCCGATCCGCCATGCTCCAGCAAGCCCCGCGGCATGGGCTTGAGCACATGAAAGAGGGTGACGACGGCATCAGGTGTTCGGCCCAGGAGAGACCCAACATACTGGACAACGCGATGGGAGTTCTCGGACTCGTCGATAGCCACAAGAATTCGCATAGCAGCCTCCTTGGCAGGGCGGGACGAACGGTGCTGCATCTATATTATGTCCCTTGAATTCCCCGATTCCAAGGGACTGCCAGGGCAATCCTAGACCCATTTGCTAGGGGTTAGGAGCCTGTCCAACATTGCCTTCGTGGCGAGGCGAAAGATCGGCACACTTATGCAGGATGCTCAAAAAGACCAGATTTCTCACCCGCCCAACCCTGGCGACTACTTCACCCGCCAACCCGGAGTCTGCCAAGACAGCCTCTTCACCCATGAACGCGCCTGGTCCCAAACAAGGCCGCAGCGAGTGAATAAAGATGATCCTTCCAAGCTTGCTTGTGTACGTTGCCCAGGATGGCCCGAATGAGTCCTCACTGCGCGCGTCCAACGAGGGTCTTCTTAGACCGCGCGTTGCGCGAGCATAGGGGACTCACCGGGCCATCCCTCCCCTGCTGGCGGACTTTTTCAGCATCCTGTTAGTGGTTACGGAAGGATGATGGCCTGCTCGGAATGGCCGATTGCTTTGAGCGCGGCTTCCAGCGCGTCGGTCATCGGTGGGGGGCCGCAGAGAAATATCACGGTGTCGGGAGCGGGCGGCGGCAGATGATCGCGCAGCATGGCTTCGGTGATGCGGCCCGTGCCCTGCGACCAGCCTACAGGCGGCTGCTCCAACACATGATAACAATGGAAGCTCGCGTGCTCGCGCGCATCCTCGTCCCACTCGTCTCGGAAAATGATATCGGCCTCGGCCTTGTTGGCAAAGACCAGAAACAGCTCGACCCCGAGGCTCTTAGCGAGAATCCAGCGAATGATGGCAATCATCGGGGTGATGCCCGTGCCGCCGGCCACAAACCCCACCTTCTTCGCCATGCCGTCAACCCAATGCCCGCCAGCATTCGGCCCGCTCATCAGCACGAGTTCTCCGGGCTCCCGCTCATGGAGATACTTCGACACCGTGCCGGTTTCGTACCGCTTGACCGTCAAGTCGAAGTACCCAGTGGCGCCAGGCATCGACGACGGTGTGTAGGGCCGTTTCACCGTTTTCCCATCGATCGTCGCATGGACGTACAGATAATCGCCGGGCAGCATGTCCAGCGTGGCTTCGTCAGGCAGGGCAAAGCAAAAGGTCTTCGTATCGTGGGTATCGTGATGAATAGCCGTGAGCTCGTAGGGTACGGGCGCCTTCGACTTGATGCGCGTGACAGGTTCCACACTCATACGCCTATCATACGATCCTCAGCGAAAGGTCGCAACTGAGAAAGCGGGCCGGCAGTGGTCAGTTTGAAGACAAGCGGGTCAAGATTTTACCAAGATACCTAGCCAGTATCCCTAATACGATCAGGATCGTGAAGATAAGACCAACGATTGCACCTAAAAATATCATTTTTCAGTTTACTTCTCGTCGTTCTAAGAGATCAAGAGTAGATCAGCCTTAATCATAACGAGGGAAATTATTATGGGGGTGGGAAAAACGTCAGGCGATATGAAATGAATCTGCCCAAGATGATGGAAGAGTTTCGTAGTAAAACCAGGTGAGACTCCTCCAACAACCCTGAGGGATACATGTGCAGAATGTGGGGCTGAGAATGCTCCTGTCATCAATAGGAGAAAAGATTCAAACTGACCCACTACCAATGGACGCGGTGGATGGCTGCCAGGGTTATCTTGTCAGCAAAGTAGCCGGCCCTCTTTCATTTTCTCATTCTTCCAATGGATCGAGTAACACGTCTCTACCGGGGTAAATCTCCTAACAGATCTGCGATCACGTGGCGGAGACGTGCTTCTTCGTGGGATTGCAGGCGGAGGAATTTCACCCCGAACTCCTGGCCTTTGGCCCACCGTACCGTGGCGAGCTCGACCCTGATCGGCACAACCTCCCGTGACCCATAGAAGAAACATAGCTCTAACTCCGTGCCTGGTTGCAAAGATATGTCGCTTTCCATCCGACACCCGTAGTGGGAGAGGTCGTGCAGGAACCCTTCTCCATTCACCATTGAGACACCGGTTGAAAACAAGCTATGGAATTGCACGCGGAGCCGCGTCTGCCCCCGCAAAGCAATGCCGGTGGCGCCTGGATGGATCGCGACCAGGAGATCGATGATTCTGTGATTTTCGGTGAGCATGCCGGGCTTGAGGTAGCCCTCGATCCATGCCCATGCGTCAGGGGCTGCGCGGGCTTGCAGTTCATGCAGCGTGTTGCCGACCTGCAATCCAGCTTCGTTCATCACTTGGAGGATAGAACGGCGCGTGGTTTGATAATCTTCTAAGTCGCTCACACTTCACGACCTTTCCCCTTCCGCACATCCCCTTTCCGCTCCAGCTAGCCCGCGTAAGGCTTGAGGTGATGAACAAGGCTAGGCCGTCTGTGGGAAGGTGTCAAGGTAGCTATGGGCTAATTTCCGTCCCCTGTCTATAGTGGGATGGACAGAAAATGGACTGGCTCCGCCGTCTACGGCAGTGCTGTCCCGCTGCTTCTCAGACTGGGACAGGCGCCAAAAAGAAGGGCGCCAGTCCCCAACAGTATGTTGACCGACCGAGCAGCGAGCCCGCCCACCGTCAGGCTTGTAGTAGCGGTAAATCGGCGGTTGCAGTAGAAGTGTTCATGAATTATGCGGGTTAGCTCCTGCTGTATTCTCGCCAAGAGCCTATCGCGTGCGACCCGTTTGCGCGGAGGGACGCTGTCTGGCTGTTCCGTGAGACCTCCCGCCCTGTTTCAAGATCTGTATTCATCCGACACCCGCAAGAGATCGTCGGCGATGGAACTCTGGGGGAGTCATTAACGCCCGATACGCTTGGCTCACCGAACCGACCGGCAACATCGGTATGAGAGACGGCGTCTTCCACTTGCTGTGCGCCGTTGCCGGCACGAGGACCATGTGTAGGCCAGCCCGATGGGCTGCCGTCACCTTCAACGCCTCTCCACCCACTGGCCCGATCCGGCCGTCCAATGTGACGGTGCCCGTGATGACACGATCGCGAGGAATCGATTCGCCCTTCGCCATCGCCACGACCGTGAGACTGACCATGGCCGAGAGACTGCCCCCCTCGATGGTGACGCCCGGATCGGTCACGGACAGGCCGACGCTCCAGGAGTCGGTGGAGAGGCCAAACGCCCGAGCCGCGCGAACGATCGCCTGCACCGTGACCGCTTGCGTCTTCTGTGAGAATCGGCCCGGTCCGTTGATGAAATGGACATCGAGACCGTCGGCGTCATCCCGCATCACGAACAACACCATGACATAGATGACCGTGCCGGCGGGTTTCTCCCCCGTCGTGACGCACAGCACCGGGATGTACTGCTCGCGCGGGCTCCCCTGAGCCTTGGCCGTATCGACGAAGACCGTAAAACACACAACACTCAGCAGCAGAGCGATGCATCCCGTCAACGATAGAGAGCGGATCCCGCAGAGAGAGAACTCGCGGCATCGTTTCCAAGTGGCTGTCCCGTCGTTCATGGCTCCCTTCTCTGGATACCGTGCGTCCTATACCCGCACTAACCTTAGCGTCAGCTTCTTCATCGCGACATGAAAAGCGGTCCGACTCTTGAGTCAGACGGAGGGACCATTGGTTGTCCGAACTTGCATGACGAACGAACGAGGAGAAAGAGCAGAGACGGCGGAAGGAGGAAAGAGTGGCCTACAAGTTCCGAGTCTTCCCCCCCAAGAATCTGAGGATGGCCGCGTTCCTTCCTCGCGGCTCCGCACGCCCGTCTCGCGTGGCGTCTCTGCAGTTTCGCCACGAACTCTCGTGAATAATGCGGGCTAGCCCTTCACGTATTTCTTCGGCATGTTCGTTCTTGAACTTGAACAGGGGTGAAACATGATCAGGCGAGGGCAGTTTTTCGTTGAATCGTATGGAGTCCGCCTGCGGGCGGCTATTTGCGTTATCCGAGCACAGTACCTACGGCGGATTCGAGCCCCTGCCCCTGATGCAGTCCTATGAACTGACAGAAGCCTACCAACATCGTGACAGGCCACGCGCAACACAAATAGCATCGGGTCTGTATGGGATTAACACTCGCACGATAGAGGCCGCGCTTCGTGGCCGCTCTACGAGGTCACGTCGTCACGCTCTTGGGCAGCCATAAGAGGTAGCGAGACAGCAGGAGAGAACGCGTCGATCAGAAAAGGAGAATGACCCCGTTTTTCTTGAGAACGGGTGCACTTCTGCCTGCGAATGAATCTTGAACGAATAGCGCGGACAAGTTAGTATCAGCGACTCCTTTCCCCATAAACCTCACCAGAGAGTTCGAGGCCCTCGTGGCAGATAACCAGATAAGCCCATCAGCCGCAACGCGAGGCATTCAACTCCAGCTGATCGCACCTCTCCGTCGCCCTCTTCCTGCCGTCGTAGTCGAGCCGAAAGGCGTCGTATACACAAAACGTTGGGTCGTTGAACTGCTCCTTGATCTCAGCGGCTACTGCTCGGATAAAAACCTGGTGGATGTTCTGGCAATCGAACCAGCCGCTGGCGAAGGCGCATTTCTCGGTCCTATGATCGAGCGCCTGGTGGAATCGTGTCGGAATCTCGGTCGATCGTTGTCAGAATGCCAACATTCCTTAATCGCATACGAGTTGGATGAGGAGAGCGCTGTTCGTGCGCGCGCTGTTGCCCAAAACATCCTGATAAACCGCGGGGTCAAGCACCCGCTAGCCAAACGACTGGCCGACGGATGGGTGTTAACCCGGGATTACCTTTTCGATGCCGATAGCAGACAGGCTGATTTCATTATCGGAAACCCTCCCTACGTACGGCTTGAGGATATTCCAGAAGAAACAGCCTCGGTCTACCGCAATGCATATCCGACGATGCGCGGTCGAGCTGATCTCTACGTGGCCTTTTTTGAAGCCGCGCTGCGGCAGCTGAAGACCGGCGGTGTATGCGCCTTTATCTGCGCTGATCGATGGATGCGTAACCAATATGGGGCAGAACTGCGGCAGCTTATTACCTCAGCATACAGTGTCGAAATGCTCCTGAGCATGCACCACGCCAACGCCTTCGACGATGAAGTGGACGCCTATCCGGCAATCACGGTGATTCGGCACAAAAAACAGCAGTCGACCGTTGTGGCCAGTGCCGATCAGGACGCTGAGAACATTCAGCCACGACAATTGGCGACGACGCTCCAGACAAAGAGCAGCGGCATACTGCCTCAAGGTATCCATCGGGCAGTGGTGAAAACATGGTTCAAAGGAGCAGACCCGTGGCCCTGCCATTCACCCGAACAGTTAGCGCTCCTCCGACGACTCGAAGATCAGTTTCCTCCTCTCGAGATGAATGCCAAGGTAGGAATCGGCGTCGCCACTGGGAACGACAGCGTCTACATCACGACAGATGCGGACCTTGTGGAGCCTTCACGCCTCCTCAAACTCGCCCTTGCGAAAGACCTGGCGGGCGGAACGGTGCGATGGTCCGGGCACTATCTTGTGAATCCGTGGAACCATGACGGGCTGGTCAATCTAAAAACCTATCCGAAGTTACGAGCCTACTACGAGCAACATGCGACAGTTCTAAAGAAGCGTCACACGGCAGAGAAGAGTGCTGCCAAGTGGTACAAGACAATCGACCGCGTCAATCACACCCTCACCGATACACACAAACTCTATATCCCGGATATTAAGAATACGCTCGAGCCGGTCTTAGATCTGGGCGAAACGTACCCGCACCACAATCTGTATTTCATTCAGTCGGATGAGTGGGATCTGGAAGTACTCGGAGGCCTGCTGCTGTCGAAGGTCGGACAGTTTTTTATCGAGTCGTATGGCGTCCGCATGCGGGGTGGCTATTTGCGATTCCAAGCACAGTATCTGCGCCGGATTCGAGTCCCTTCCCCGAAGACCTTGTCCAAGATGCAATCCCATGAACTGAAAGACGCCTTCCGTCATCGTGACAGGCCACGCGCAACCCAAGTGGCGTTGGATCTGTATGGGATTAACGCCCGCACGCTGGAGGCGGCGCTTGGACATTGACAAGAGACTGCAAGCCGCTGTCCAAAGCTACTGGGACGCCCGGAGACGAAATAAAGCAAAGCAGGTCAAATCGGGGAAGATCGACGCCGGGACCCGAGGTGAGGTCACAGGAGGCACCCAGATGGGCGCACTGGAGGTCTTGGTTTCAGACATCCTGTGCGACGCCGGATTGAAGAAAGTCGATGTCCGCACAAGAATCGCGCTTGAGCTACCGGGTTATTTCAGAGCTACAAAGAAATGGGATCTCATTGTTGTCTCCGACGGGGCATTGGTCTTGGCGATGGAGTTTAAGTCTCAAGCCGGCAAGTCGATCGGCAACAATGTGAACAACCGGTCGGAAGAAGCGGTAGGCAGCGCCAAAGATATTTGGACAGCCTTCCGAGAAGGCCGCTTTGGTCAATCTCCTCCTCCCTTCCTTGGCTACTTGTTCTTGCTGGAAGATCGCGACAACGTCAAAACCCCTGTCATCAACAAGGAACCGTACTTCCAGGTAGACCCTGAGTTTCGAGGAGAAACTCATCTCAAAGATACAGCAGCCCTCCGAAGGTACAGAGGAGTCTCCTATAGCAAGCGCTACGAACTGCTCTGTCGCCGCTTGGTGCTGGAACGGCTCTATACTTCAGCCTGTTTCATGATGGCCACGAACTCACGAAAAACCACAATCACGCAGCCGGCTGAAGACCTAAATTTCCAGCGCTTCGTGGCCGCCCTACGAGGTCACGTCGTCACGTTCTTGGGTAGCCGGAATAGCTAGACTGCACGAGCTAGCGATAGCCTGGACACAGCTTCTCGCGCGCACGGACAAATCGATCAGAAAAGGAGAATGACCCCGTTTTCAGTGCCTAACAAACCTCGTCCAGATCGTCATCCTCACGATCTCGGCTAGCACAAGCACCGCGACAATCAGCCATTCCCATAATCTGACTCTTCAGTTGGGGATCACCATAGAGGCGATTCGACTCATACCCTGATTTTTCAATCCACTGGACGAATGGTTGCATGTAGTCTGTATTCGCATGAGACTTATGACCTTGCGTTCGATGCATAATCGGGTAAAGGTCTCTGGGCAGCGGGATTGGTTTCGCACCGAAATAGTAGAATTGTGACGATAGAACCGCGTTCTTGCCTCCCAGATCCGTTTTTCTGTTTCCCTCGTCGTGCACGCTCAGACGGACCCTAGGTTCATCCGGAACAGAATAGTCATAGATACAATCACCCACTCGTCTCCTAAAGTTCTCATTACTCCAGTCAGGAACTTTTCCAGGCAGTTCTTTCTTGCAAAGCTGATCGTACTGCTGAAGAGAAAGTACCTTTGTGACTTTCATGGCATATACCACTGACGAAGAGATGTCTCCGACTGGCGAATGCACCGACCCAAGACCTACGATCCAATCGCCTTCCTCCACTACCCGTCTGATCGCAGGTTTACAAATTACAAGTGTGCAAACGCCCCAGTAAGGGTTGGGAGCGGCTCCGTCGTCGTACCTGAGACAGTACGAATATAAAGTCATAGCTAACTCACCCCAGAATCGGTGTTGTGGGAGAAAGAACCGAAAAGCGAGACTCTTTCGAGTGCCATAACTCGCTCCTCAATGTGTGATTGTGTGACCAACCCATGAATCATTCACAAACAGGTTAGGCTTTTGGTGAAACGAGCTCAACCGATACGCTCAGTTTGTAGCGGTATAGCTGTAGACCAGGTACACGTTCTACAGTTAAGACCAAATCGTCGGGGATCTCCCTCGCGATTATGATACCGCGACTCGGAGCCTTGCCGAGGTGCTTATCAACCCATCCCATATAATAGTAGAGAAGCTGGCCCACAGCTTTATTGCGCGCCGTCCTCTCCCAAGCTTGAGCTCGATAACCGTAAAGCGCTCATTCTTATCTACCGCAAGGATATCGATATAGCCGCCCTCAACCGCAAACTCAACGCCGGATCGCTCGCCAACCTGGTACAGACGTAGCCCTGTCTCAACACAAGACAAGTTCTTGGCCAAGAAATCACGGAGATCGTCTTCTGCAGCGAATTGTTGATCGCCTTCCTCGTCTTCGCTCTCAGATACAGGCCCCGTTTCGGGTCCTCGCCCAGCTAAAAAGTCTTCATATTGCTTCTTGATCCTAAGATAGCGTCGGCGCAGAGTTTCTCCACGAGGAGTATTTCCATATGACCAGTGCGCAGTCTTGAACTCGTCGAATACACCACTCTTATCAAATAGCTCCACAATGTATCCGCGACGCAGAGACGAATCGTAAGATGAGTCCCATTCAATTACCATCTGACGGATTTCGTCTACCTCACGCTGCAAACCTTTCCCTATACCGAATGCGTATGCCGCCTTCAGTGAGAGAGCAATAGTTTGGTCATCGCTCATATTGCCCCGTCAAATGCTCAATGTGCCCGCAATGAAATAGGCGTTCTACCCCCTCCGCCTCAAATTCATGACCTTCACGTGCAATTCTTAATCGATACGTTTTTGTTGCCATTTCGTATCCTCCGCGAGAATTGAATATGGAGCTTCCTGGACTAATCTAGGCGCACAGGCTACGACTCGCTGCCGGTGGGTGTCAACTCATCACAATGGTGAGGGCTACCTTCTCACTCGCATTCAGCGAGGCGGCTGGTGTGGTCTCCATTGCGCGCATCGAGCGACCACCGTTTCATCGTGGGGGCTCTGCGAGCACAGAGACCATGCCAGCTGTCTCGCCACTCCCCTTCCAGGCTTGCTCGTTTCTTCCCCAAGAGGGCGGCCCGGTCGATCCTCAAATGCGCGCGTCCAACGAGGGCCTTCTGAGGCCGCGCGTTGCGCGACCACAGAAGATCATCAGCCTCCATCCCCTTACTCCCTCTCTTCATAAGTTCGCCGACCTCTCTCCAAGAGGGTGGCCTGGCTTGGTCCCCGACTGCGCGCGTCGGACGAGCACATTCTGATCGTGCGCGTTCCGCGAGCAAAGGGGGCTAACCAGGCCACCCTCACTTCTTGTTGGCGAACGCCTCATCTCCTTCCGCCCTCGCCTTCCACTCCAAGCTGTAATATTCCCCACGATCCCGCGCCCAGGGATCGAATACATTCACGACCTCCTGAAGCTCGCCTGCCAATTCCGGCATTGTCCGCAACAGCACGCGTTTGAGCGGAGAGACCGGCTGCTTATGGCCGTTGATCGTTCCCTGCTCCATGATCTCGGGACCAGGCCCATTGTGCATCACCCAGTCGACACCAAGAGTGGTGTAGAACTCCTGGCGAAAACTGGAGGTGAGGAACCGGTCGCTGAAGAGGCGGCGCGAAGCGTTGAGGATAAACACGACGAATTGGGTTTCGGAAATGGCGAAGCCATGCGGTCGCCTGAATTCCGCCAGCCAGCCGACCACCGTATCCACATCCTCGATGTTGTCGATCAGGCTGCCGTTCGGGTGCCCCAGACAATCGTTGATCGGTGACATGTCGTCGCTGAGCTGCGCCTCGGTGATCTTTTTTGCGGCATCGCACCGATGTTGCCCATAGACGTCGCGCAAAGTCTTCACGAGCTGCGCCTGCTCGCTCCGCTTCTCCGAATCCTTTTCGCGCTTGTCCACGAAGTCGTCGAAGCTGGTCAGTTGCTTCAACCCGTACTGCCGGCGGAACTCGTTGTAGCGAGGCACTCCCCGCTCCCGATCCCTGATGAGATCGAGCGCGGCTACGTCGATCTGTTGCGTGGGAGACTGCAAGCGATTCATCTTGAGGTTCTGCAAAAACTGCGGATGGTTCTGCAGCGTCAGCGCCCCCAGCCGCTGGAGGCCCATGCTGAGCGCCCAATTGGCCAGCCCCTTTTGCCGCATAGCCTCAGTCGCCTTGCCTCGGAAGGTCTCGATCACCGGCACTTTCTGTCGGATAATGTTCGGTTCCTTGTCCCACTCACGGTACTCGATCAGGTCCGGCAACAATGGGTGTAGCCGATACACCGTGATGAACTCCTCGGGAAAATTGAAGGGGGAACCGAAATGGTTGACGCCTCCGTTGATATGATGGTCGTTTTTCAGATCCCATTGGTCTTGTTTGTTGGGATCGATCAGGCCCACGAGCGGCACCCCGTCGTACACTCTGTTGCCCAACCCGAAAATGCCAGGCCCTCCGGCCAGTGCCGCGTAGAGGCTGTTCGCCTTCTTCGTGTCATTCGTATCGCCAAGGCGGCGCACGACTTCCTTCAGCGCCTCCGCCACCGCCTTATGCTCTTGGAAAACGCCCTGCCAGTTGGCATTCATACCCCGAAACAATGGCTCGTTGTAGAGCAGTTGCGTGGTCCATTCGATGGTGTGGATTTTGGCAATCTCGGCGGCGATGACCAGCCGAGCGACTTCATATAACTCATTCGGCGTGACGTCTCTGTAACGGATGACGGCATCGGGGTGGGTGGGATTTCTCAAACCACTGTCGCCATCGGGCGTGAGCGCAGCCTGTTTCCTGAATGTATCGACAAAGGCATTGTGCTCTCGCGCAAAGACGTTGTGATAGAAACTCATCCCGATGCTCCAGTTATCGGGAAAGGCCGTGGCCTCCTGACCGGCCCACTCAGGATTGATCGGATCACCCGGGCCAAAGGCCGGCAAGTAGCCCAGCTGTTCGCCCACTCCCTCCCCTTCTCTGAGCGGCATCAGCAACAATTTGGCCTGGTCTTTCGGATCTCGCTTCACTCGCTGGCCGGATCGTTCGTCGTATCCGTAGAGTTGCGAGGCATCCCACCAGGCGGTGACATGATTGGCGGTGGTCTTCGGCGCGCGTGTGAGATAGGTCTTGCCGCCCTGCGTAAACGACTTGGGTGTTGTGTCTTCAGCGATGATCGCCGCATCGATCTTGTCGTCAGGACGGCAACCCAGCTGTTTGGCGTCCTCGCTCGTCAGCGGTTGCTCGATGTTCTTGACCAGCTGCATCGCGCAGCCGACGGCCA
>Ga0315281_10012800_pt1 | contig 11401 bp, 6 predicted proteins | sample YL17G07_0_MG_FD_204540 | JGI IMG/M metagenome (GOLD analysis project Ga0315281, IMG submission 204540) | Sediment microbial communities from Yellowstone Lake, YNP, Wyoming, USA - YL17G07_0 | ecosystem: Environmental > Aquatic > Freshwater > Lake > Sediment | place: USA: Wyoming | collected... | reverse complement strand
CACTTGTAAGCACCTTTCAGTGAGCGGCGGGGAATCCGATATCCCTCGTATATGTGAAATGACAGTTGCGATAAGGTTTTCCCAAACAACTGTTCCCTTCCTTGGAATTTCAGGACGTTCATCTATTACAAGGCCATACGTCCCTCTGAGGCATCCCGCAGGCAACGCGCTACGAATAGAATTGAGTAGTCCCATGCATCGGGCGTGATAATCCTGGTCTAGAACGATACTGGTGACTTCAATTGCATATTTTTCTTCCGCGACAGAAATCCAGAAGTCTGGCGGGTCATTCTGTTCCTCGCTGTATGAGATTTGCTGAGGAGGATATATTTCCCTTAGCCGACATACCAAGGAATCAATGCATACTCGCTCCTCGTTGATCCTATTCGATCCGTGATTTGTTCTCACTATTATGCTCCCGGAGTCTATTATTCAGAGTCGTTCGACCAGTGTAAATGACAAACCTTGTTGAATTTTCGGTAACTGTTGAATTGCTGAAAGGGTACTGTTAGAAAGGCGGATTGTCAACGCAGGTACCTGTTCAGAACATTTGCCGCCATTAGCGCGCCATGCTCGGTAAAGGCATACGGAAGATTGGGAGAGTATTTCAATTTGTGGAGGTGGTCACAGTTTGTGACCACCTCGGCCTTTTCTTTCTCCGTAAGTTGAAACATGAAATCCGAAGGAAACCGCCTCCCACCATCCGTGGCCATCAGCGGCCATCAGTGGCGAAAAATTCACAATCTGCGAAATCCCGCCCGAAGGCGAGTCCGCCCTTGGCGAGATCTCGCCAGTCGGCGGAGTCTCGCCAGAATCTGCGCTGCTAATTCTGGCGGACTGCGTAATCCGCCTGAGGCGCACAAGTCTGTGGTTTCTTGAAGAATTTTCCAAAAAGTCCTTGACGTTCGCTAATTCATGGGATATGCTTCCTCATGCGCACACATGGTGCTGTGTCTATGGGCACAGTATCCAGTGCTGAGCAGGGATGAGGGATGAGAAGTGCGGGTGACAGGCTCAATTACGGAGCGCAGGCGAGGGGACCGGGTACATTTACGGAGCGCAGGCGAGGGGGTCAGACGCCAAGGAGAAGTTTCGCTTAGAAACTTCGGGAGGGGTCTGACGCCCGTGCCCCAACTCGTTGGGGACGCCCAACTCGTAGATTGTGCCTGTCACCGCTAGAGTGCGTGTCACCGTCCAGAAGCGTCTCAGAAGCGTCCGGAAGCGATACAAAAGCGAACACTATGAAACATTTTGAAGTTTATCCGTGTGAATCCGTGGTTATCCGTGGCCAAGACTTTTCTTGGTGTCTTGGTGACTTGGTGGTGAGTTCAACGAGGCCAAAAACAAAATTTTCTCAAAAGTCCCTGGGACGTCCCGGGACTGGGTTTTTCGAAAATCGTAAGATATGGACTGGCAAGGACTAACGAAAACGCGAAAAGTGGGACAAAGGTGGGATTCAGGTGGGACGTCCCGGGACGTCCCGGGACGTCTCACTTGCGGCCCCCCTGGGCCGGCCGGAACGTGCCAATCCGGCATCCAGTATCCAAAGTCCAGAGTCTAACGTCTAATGTCCAAAATCTAATGTCTAAAGTGCGGAACATTACATTTCATAAAATATAAATTATAAAATTTATTTGACAAAGTCCCGCGGCGCGGTATAATTTTTATCGTATCAGGCGCAGTATTCGGCACACCTGTTCATGTGCCGGCGGAATGACACACGTTAAACCAGCCTTTTGGAGGGGGGATCATGAAAAAGGCAGTAATTCTTAGCAGCGTATTTGTGTTGTTTGCGTTAATTGCCGGTTGTAAAAGCGGGCCGCAGGACGGCCAGGACGCCGCGGCTCCGGCGGCGAGTGAAGCAGCGCCCCAGTCCGAACTTATTCCTTTCGGGCTGACGCTGAAATGGCGGGTGGAGGACATACCGCTGTCGGACAAGTGGGCCACGAAGTATTCGCCGGAAGAGAAGAAGTACTTCCCGAACAAGGGGATACTTGTGAAGGAAGTGCTCGAGCGCTCTCAAGCCAAGTCGGCCGGGTTCCTGGGCAACGACATCATCTTCCTGGTCAATGGGAAGGACTTCGGGAACACGAGCAAGTTTGTCCGGCTCATGAGCGGCGCGACGCCTGGCAAGCCGATTGAAATACGCGTGGTGCGCAAGAACGCGAAAGGAGAGAACGAGTTCGTGGATCTGACGCTGAAGATACCCACGGACAATATCAGCAGTTACAATATGCTCCTGTTCGGCCATTACAGGAACGATTATCAGAGCAGTTCCTATTTCGCGTTCCTGGTTCTCTGGTATGACAGGTCGTCCGCCTCGTCGCACACGTGGGGGATATGGCCGCTGTACGTGCCGTTCTACCACAGGGAACGCGTAGGCAACGTTATCACCCAGCGGATTCTCTGGTTTATCAACTGGAGGCTGGGACCCGAGGACGAGATCACCTTCTAGTCTTGAAACGAAGCAGTAACGGAAAAGGCCCTGCTCGCGCGCTGTTTCGCCGAGGGGGCCTTTTTATTCAAATCGCATGAAGCAGAAGAGACACAAGAATATGTCCGTGGCGCTGGTCAGCCTGGGCTGCGCGAAGAACCTCGTGGACTCGGAGAAGATGCTGGGCGCGCTGGGCGAGGCGGGCTTCATAGTCTCGTCCCAGCCCGAGGGGGCGGACGTTGTTGTTGTGAACACGTGCTCTTTCATCGAGGCGGCGCGGGAGGAATCGCGTCAGGTGATAGATGAAATGCTGAGGCTGAAAAAGGCCGGGCGGGTGAAGCGGGTCATCGTTGCCGGATGCCTCCCGCAGAGGTATCGGGAGCGGCTGCTGGATGAGATGTCCGGCGTTGACGCGGTGGCGGGGGCGTTTCGTCAGGAGGAACTGCCGGAGATAATCAGGCGCGCGGTTTCGAAGGAGGGCGGCGCGCGTTCGGCGGAAGCGACATTCACCGCGCCCGCGAGCGTGGCGGCGGATACAGCGAGGCTGCGGCTTACTCCGCGGCATTACGCATACCTGCGGATTTCGGAAGGGTGCGACAACCGTTGCTCGTATTGCACGATACCGGAGATTCGGGGGCCGCTGCGCAGCAAGCCGGTGGAGGCGGTGCTGGCTGAAGGGCGGGAACTCGTCGCGGACGGGGCGCGGGAACTTATTCTCATCGGGCAGGACACGACGTCGTACGGGGTTGACCTGTACGGCAAGTCGCGCCTGCCGGAGGCGGTGAGGCGGCTTGCGGAAATGGACGGTGCGCGCTGGCTGCGGGTGCTTTACACCCACCCGGCGCATTATTCGGATGAGTTTATAGACCTGTTCAGCGAGGCGCCGAAATTGTGCCGGTACGTCGATATACCGATACAGCATGTCTCCGACAGGATTTTGGCGGCGATGCGGCGGAGGGTGACGAAGTCGCAGATAGAATCGCTTATCAGGAAACTTCGCGACAGGATTGCCGGCGTGACGCTGCGCACATCGATAATTGTCGGATTTCCGGGGGAGACGGAAGCGGAGTTCAGGGAACTGCTGGAATTCCTTGATGCCATGCGTTTCGACAGGGTCGGCGCGTTTACGTATTCGCGTGAGGAGGGCACGCCCGCGGGGGTCATGCCGGAGCAGGTTGTGCGGGAGGTGGCGGAGGCGCGGCTGGACGAACTGATGCGCCGTCAGCAGGAGATTTCGCGCGCGGCCAATGCGCGATTCATAGGAAAAGAGTTGGAGGTCGTGGCAGAAGGCGTGACGGAGGACGGCAGGATTGCCGCCAGGAGTTACCGGGAAGCGCCTGATGTTGACGGCGTGATTCTTGTTGAGAATCCGAAAGCCGGCAAACGTTTCGCTAGGGAGAGCGGGGAGTTCTTCAAAGTGAAAATCACGCAGGCGGGGCCGTACGACTGCGTGGCCGAGCCGGTGTGATGAGATGCGCGGTGTTGAGCGCGTTCGGTGACAGGCACAATCTACGAGATGGGCGATGGACTTCTTGCCGGGGGCGTGTTCGGGGTCTGACCCCATTCTACCGGCTTGACGAGCGTGGCTCGTCCGCGCCCGGTAAATGGTGTCAGACCCTTACGGCGCGCTCCGTAATTGAGCCAGTCACCGATGGCGGAGAAGGGCCGGCAGGCGTTTCAGTGCGTCGCGCGTTCGCGCGCCATACCAAGCCAGCATCTCGCCGTCCACAATGCGGACGCGGCAATCCGCGAGGCTTCTCTTTCGCAACTGTGACAGAATCTCCGCGCGGTCTTTTGCCTGAAACCTGTAAGGCTCCGTGGGGAGAAGGACGAGGCGGGGCTTTGCGCGGGCGATTTCGTCGAGCGTCAATTCGAAATATCTTTTCTTCGAGCGCAGCACGTTGAGGCCGCCGCAGATTTCGATGAGGCGGCTGATGTATGTGTCGCGGCCGCACGCCATGTAAGGGCTCTTCCACAGGAGGCAGGCCACGAGAGTATTCCCGGGGAAAGTTTTGAGGCGCTTGAGGTAGAGCGATTCGGTCTCGTGAATTATCCCGCGCGGCTTGTGGAGGCACGGCCACATGGCGAAGATGTCGCGCATCATTCCGATTGCATCTTCCACGCCGCGCACGCGGCAGATGTACACGGGGACGCCCTGGCGGGTCAGCGCTTCAACATCCCGTTTGCGGTTTTCCTCGTCGCTCGCGAAGACGATGTCAGGCTTGAGGGAGAGGATTTTCTTGATTGACGGATTGAGCGGCCCGCCGACGCGCGCGGCGCGCCTGAGCGAGGCCGCGGGGGAAATGCAATACTGCGTCACGCCGACGAGATTCCTCGCGAGGCCGAATCTGCACAGCGTTTCGGTTACGCTTGGCACAAGCGAGACTATGCGGCGAGGCCCGCATTCACTGGGTCTTGGGCGGCGAGGGTGTTGCATCGCTTTTTTCATTTGAAGCGTCAGCGTCATGCGTTTCTTCCGGGAAGGGGCTCTTGCAGTACTCGTAGACGTAGATGCCCCAGCCGCCGCCAAAGCGCACGTGCCGGTAATGCGGGAAGTATCGGCGAAAAAACTTGTCGTACCTCACCGAGTACTGACGGTCCGTCCCTCGTATTACAACCCACAGTCTGCGGGTGGGGTCCGCGGAGAGGGCCTTCATGGCCGCGGCGTAATCCTCCTTGTTGGCGAACATCGTCGGAATTTTGCCCAGGTCAACCGGTGCGCCTTTCGCCGCGCCGGAGTCCGGAGCCGGTCCGCCGGCCGCCTGGGAGGAAGCGGCTTCCGTCGCGGACTGCGAGCCGGTCATCGCGGCATCGTCCTTCGCATCCCACTCAACGGCCCGCAGCACGCGGCATTTGCCCTTGTAATAGTACTCCACGCCGCCGGACATGTAACCAGGCAGGCAGACTATCACATCGTTGTCGGAGGACTCGCGGGTGATAAGCGCCGCGGCGGAACGGAAATCCTCCTTGCCGTTCGAGGGCAGGAAATAGTACGTTATCAGTGAGAGCGCGAGAAGAGTTGAGATGCAGGCGACCGTGAAGAAGCGCACCTCCGGGACCTTGAAGTTGACCAGGAACGCCGAGAGGAGAAGCAGGTACACCGGCAGGGCGAACTGGAAATACCGGGGCGAGAGCAGCGGCATGATCGGGAAGAGGGCCAGCAGAAAAATCAGGGGCAGGAAAAACGCCATGGGGAAATACAACCCCACGCGCCCCTGTCTCACGGCGCTCAGTATTCCGCACAAGAACGGCACGACAAAGCCGAGGAGGAAGATGATCTCCCTGCCCCAAATGAACGTCGGCGACCACGAGATGCTGCCGAGCAGCCACCCGACGTCATAGGCGGCAAAGCCCGGCCCGAAATGCTGGAAGACCTGGTAAGCCTGCAGCCACATGCCCTGTATCCAGTGCCGCTCCTGGCTCCTCATCGCGCCAATCAGCGTCGGCACCCACGGCAGGTACAGCAGTCCCGCTGCAAGATATGAGTAAGCAAGTCCGATGACGGTCCTTCGGGATTTCCTGGCGGCCGCCAGGTACCAGATAACGTGCCCGGCGACCACAAGCGCGAAAGGGTAGAAAGTGTACAGGCCCGCCGCGACCAGCAGTGCATACAGCATGAACAAAGAGAGCCTCGGACGCTCGACGATCCTGAAGAAACAATATGTCGCCAGAATCGTCAGAAGAACCAGCAGGGGGTATTGCCGCGCTTCCTGGGAGAACTCGAGCGCGAACGGGCTAATCGCTAACAGCAGCGCCGCGGTCAGCCCCACCTTCTTTCCCAGCGTCTGCCTGCCGAGGAGGTAGAGCGCGGGGATGCACAACGTCCCGAAGAACGCCGATGGGAAACGGAAGGAGAACTCGGAAGTCCCCGCGATGTACGTCCAGAAATGCAGCATCGTCCGGTTGAGCGGCGGAACATTGTTGTCGGCCTTCCAGCAGTATTCCAGCGGGTACGAGACGTATTGCGCCTCGCAACCCTCGTCAACCCACAGGCTCGCGCGGTCCAGCGTAACGAGCCGCAGCCCTAGTGCCAGTAAAGTCAGCGCGCCGACGATGAGCCATGTATTGCGGAAAGGGTCCCTCGGTCTTGCGGCCCCGCGGCCAGCCTCCTCTTCAATCAGTTGTGATTCTCGCACTGATCCTCCTTTGCGGAAATGCCCAACTCCTTTAACTTGTGCTGAAGGCTCTGCCGGTGCATTCCCAGGGCGCGGGCCGTCTGGGAGATGTTCCCGCCGAACTCCTGCAGTTTCTCCGTGATGAACCCGCGCTCGAATTCCTCGATGGCGGCCTTCTTGATGTCCTGATATGTGGTTCCCGTTTGAGGTGCCTGCGGCGCTTCTCCCTTGCCTCCCTCGAACTCCCGCCTGATGTCATACTCCTCGATAACGTCATTGGAACACAGCAGGACGACTTTTTCCAGAAGATTCTCAAGTTGCCGGACGTTGCCCGGCCAGGGATACGAGACGAGCGCGCGGACCGCCGAGGGCGAAAGCGCGGGCGCGGGCCGCCGGTGCCGCTCGGCGAAGACGCCGACGAAGTTCTGCGTCAGGAGCGGGATGTCCTGGGTCCGCTCCCTCAACGGCGGGATGATGATGTCCACGACCTTGAGGCGGTAATAGAGGTCTTCCCTGAAATTTCCTTTTGTGATTTCAGAGGCGAGGTCCTTGTTCGACGCGCTGATGACGCGCACGTCAACGGTCACGGTCTTGTTGCCGCCGAGTTTCGGGAACTGCTTTTCCTCGAGGACGCGGAGGATTTTCGCCTGGGTGTTGGGCGACATGTCGCCGATTTCGTCGAAGAAGATTGTGCCTCCGTCCGCTGAGAAGAACTTGCCGTCGCGGGCTGCGACCGCGCCGGTGAAGGCGCCCTTTTCGTAGCCGAAGAGTTCGGATTCGATGAGGGTTTCCGGAAGGGCGGCGCTGTTGATGCAGACGAAGGGGTTATTTTTCCTGAGGCTGCGGCGGTGGATTTCGCGCGCGACGAGTTCCTTGCCGGTCCCGCTCTCGCCCTGGATGAGGACGGCGACATCGGTGGCGGCGATGCGTTCTATCATCTGGAAGACCCGCTTCATCGCCTCGCTTTCCGCGATGAGCGAGCCGAAGCGGGTCATGTTGGCGAGGCGGCGCTGGAGCTGCATGTTCTCGCGGCGCAGGTTTATCTTTTCGAGGGCGTTCTTTATTATGAGGCGCAGTTCGTCAACCTCGAAGGGTTTTATCATGTAATCGTAGGCGCCTTTTTTCATTGCGTCCACGGCGATGCGCTCGCTGCCGTGCGCGGTGAGCATGATTATCAGGGGCGGATTTTCGAACGCGGTTATTTTTTCCAGCGCCTCCATGCCGTCCATCACGGGCATGTTTATGTCGAGGAGCACCACGTCGGGCGATTCGGCGGTCACGGCGCGGAGGGACTCCTTTCCGTCGGCCGCTTCGCAGACGGTGTAGCCGACGTGTTCAAGGGCCTTGCGCAGGCCGTACCTGGCCGAGACCTCATCGTCAACTATCAGTATTTTCGCCGGTTGGTTTTGTTCCTGCATTTATCACTTCCTGATGGTATTGCCGTCTTTGGCGCGGAGCGGGGCGTCCGGCTTCAACGGGACCGCGTGAAACGGTATCTTTATGATAAAGCGCGCGCCGCCGTCGTTGAGAACGCCGATGTCGCCGCCGAGGTCCGTGACTTTCTGGCTGACAATCGCAAGGCCGAGTCCCGTGCCCACCGCCTTGGTGGTGAAGAACGGCTCGAAGATGCGGTCCAGTTTGTCGGGCTCTATCCCCGGCCCCGTGTCGGCCACGACTATCTGCAGGCGGCGGTTTTCATTGCCGCCGTCAGTTTCGCCGTTGTTCTCCTTTACGATTGAGGTGCTTACGCTCACGCGCCCGCTGCCTTCTATGGCCTGGATTCCGTTGAGTATGAGGTTAAAGAGTATCTCCTTCACTGATTCGACGTTCAGGCGCATCGGCGGCATGTCGGGGTCTATAGCAATGGCGATTTCCACCTGCTTGCGCGCCGCCTCGTGACGCAGCACCGTTACGACGCTGTCCACCACGTCTTCAATGTTGATGGGCACTTCGGGGGTCTTGCTGGGGCGGGCGAATTCGAGCAGGCGGTTCACGACGTTGTTCAACCTGTCTATCTCCGAGCGAATCATGGCGAGGTCTTTCTGGAGGGGGCTGTCCTTGGGAAGATCCTCCTGGACGACCTGGGTAAGTGTCTTGATGGCGCTGAGGGGATTCTTGACCTCGTGCGCGACGCTTGCGGAGAGCCTGCCGAGGGACAGGAGTTTTTCGCTCTCGAGCATTTTCTGGCGGAGGTTCACCTTGTCGTCCACGAGCATCATGTTTTCGACCGCGGTGGAGACTTGGCTGGCGAGGATGCCGAGCATTTCTATTTCGCCTTCGACGAAGTTTCCCGTGCTGCTCCTGCCTATGCCGAGAAGGCCGACGACCTGTCCGCCGCGGGCGAGGGGGAAGACGAGTTGGCAGCGGAGGGCGCGGATTTCTTCAATCAATTGAGGGTTGCGGCAGGTGAGGGTATCAAGGTACTTGCGCCGCCCTTCGCCCAGGAACGACAGGATGGTCGAGGTGGCGATGTGTTCAGTGCGCGAGAGGTTTGAGGCGTGAATCTCGGCCAGGGGATGTCCGAGTTCGGAGCGCCTGTAAGCCAGCAGCACGACGCGGGAGACGTTGAAGGCTTGTTTGACCGCGGCGACCACGAAGTCGAACATCTGCGACAGGGTGAAAATGGAGGGGGCGTTGAGTTGCTCGCTGATTTCGGCAAGGCGCCGCCTGTGCTGGTCTTCCCGGCGGGTGACGAACCTTGCGACGGTGCGGCGGACGAGGGCGTGCGCGGGCCGGAGCAGAGCAACGATGAGGGCCACAACTGTGACTTCCACAAGGACCAAATTCACTTTCAGGACATTCTCAATCCAGGGACCCGCAAGGTTGAAGCCCTGCAGGCCTATTATCGCGGCCAGAAGCGCACAACCGATGTAAAGGGGCTTCTTCCATAAGTTGAGCGACATATAGTTGTAGCGATAGACATAGGCGGCAAGGATTGCGCCCGGTCCTATCGAGGCCAGAAGGGAGAATATTTTGAGCGCCCTGCTGGTGGTCGGTTCGACGAAAGTGCCCGGCATGGCGAAGGCCAGCACCATGCAGGCGGCGACGACTATTATCATCGCCGTATTCATAAGCCAAAAGGCCCTGTAACACGTTCTATAGTATAGTTTGTCTTCCCGCAGGCGGCGACGCCTCATTATTATGCGTGTTAACAGTGTGCAAGCGAGACTTGCCAGGAGGAGATAGCCTAAATACGGTAAGAGGTAACGCAGGTCACGGGCGATGAAGCTTGTTTCGCTGTTGGCGATCTCGATGGTGCGCTCGCTGCCGGCGAGCAAAGTGGCGCGATGCGTGAGCAGACGCGCGCTGTCGCTGTGGAACAGGAATATGATTGAGGGGAGGAAAAAACTGAGGGGCAGGTAGAACAGCATTAGCGCGGTTGCCCCCAGGAGCGTCATGAATGAACCGCGCAGTTGCGGGTACGCATCAGGCTCCGTGTCGGGGGCGTTGGGGCGGGCCGTCTTGACAGGCAGTTGCGCGGCAATCGTATGGACCAGCAGCGGCGGGGTTAGAAGCATGCCGAGGCCGGAGAGGAAGTCGAAGACCTTGAAGAAGGGCCAGCGGGCAACCTGCTGGAAGTCGCGGCCGCTGAAAAGGAGTTCGAAAAAGAAGGTGAGCGAGTTGCCCATCAGCCACAGGCAGAGTGCGGCGAACAGGCACGTTAACACCGTTTCGCCCCTTGCCCTCAGCCTTCTGCGGAACAGGGCGGTCAGCAGTGAAAGGTAGAGCATAAGCCCGAGGGCGAAGCCAAGCAGGCCGAAAAGTCTATATGCGGTCATAATGTACCTCGGAAGCCATTATAAGGAGGGCGGGTGAATTGTCAATTCAAGGGGCGCAGAAAATTTGTTGCAGGCGTATGCCCGGCAGGGCGGCGGACGCAGATTCATCAACTTGGGACGCAAGTTACATCTTTAATTTGACGATGGAATTACAGAGAAAAACTAATGACGATATAGGGAATGGCTGCGACGGGTATCCTCCTCTGGTGGTCGAAGGAGGTACTGTTGTCTGGAGCGGGAATGGCAACTCACGGGGCAAGTCCGGTGTCTCGACGGGAATATGCGTGGGACGCTGTTTGACTTGCGGAGATGATGCTGATAGAATTTCCGGCGAGAGAGGGGTCATAGCCGGAGCGACGGCAAGGCGCTTCTCTTATTTTGTTTCTGTAAACGACGTAAGGCTGGTATTACCTCAAACGTGTCTGACCCGGGATTTCATTGTCCGATGAGCACAACAAACAGCACATCACTGACATACACCGCCAGAAACCGGCTCGGCCCTTACAAGGTGACCGAGGTAATCTTGATCGGTGCGTTGCTTGCGGGGATAAACATTTTTTTCGGGACATTTGAGCACCTGTGGATGGATTGGAACAGCCCGTCGATAGATCGGACCTACAACATGGCCATCCCGGTGTTCTCCGTGATATTCGTGTGGTTGAAATGGAAGCGGCTGAAGACGACGCCGATAAGGGCGTCTTTCTGGGGCTTGCCGCTGGTGTTGTTCGGGGTAGCGGTGCGTCTTGCGGCGGAGCCGGGCCAGGTGAATTTTCTCAAGTACACCTCGCTGGTGTTTGTTCTTGCGGGCGTGGTGTGGACGATATTTGGGACGCGGATGTTCGTGGAGTTGCTTTTCCCGCTGGCGTATTTGGTATTCATGGCGCCCGTGCCGGACCCCATATACCAGCGTATGAGCGTTCCGATGATGACATACGCGGCCAAGGCGGGATATTCTGTGGTGAAGTTACTCGGTATCGACGCGACGCTGGCGGGGCGGCAGATAACCATAATGCCCGCCGGCGCGCTGAAGGAGCAGTTGCCGATGAGCGTGGCGGAGGCGTGCAGCGGGATGC
>Ga0315281_10012798_pt1 | contig 11401 bp, 13 predicted proteins | sample YL17G07_0_MG_FD_204540 | JGI IMG/M metagenome (GOLD analysis project Ga0315281, IMG submission 204540) | Sediment microbial communities from Yellowstone Lake, YNP, Wyoming, USA - YL17G07_0 | ecosystem: Environmental > Aquatic > Freshwater > Lake > Sediment | place: USA: Wyoming | collected... | reverse complement strand
TGAAGGTGACCGGTGCGAAGTCCTTGCTGGAATCGTAGCTGAGCTTCTTGTAGAGACTGGCATTGGCAACCAGGCTGCTCTGGTCGCCGAGCAGCAGCGTGTAGCCGTCGGGTGCCGCTTTGGCGACGAACTCGGCCGCGATGTTGCCGCCGGCGCCAGGGCGGTTATCGATCACGAAGGTCTGCCCGAGGAGTTCCCCCGCCTTCTTCCCGACGGTGCGGCCAAGAATGTCCGCCGGCCCGCCCGGCGGAAAGGCCAGGACCAGCGTGATGGGTTTGGCCGGATAGTCCGCTGCAAGCGCCGGCATCGAACACACAGCGACGCCGAAACAGAACGTCCGCATCAATCCCGCCAAGATCCCCTCCTTCGCACGCCGCTGCCGCTCCTGACGCATGCTAGCTTCAAGAGAACAGACATGTCAATTTCGATCACACCCGGCGAATGGTGTCGTGACTGGTGTTGACTGCGATACGACGATGATCGTCAATCCAGTAGCCCCACAAAACAAAAATCCACTGCAACTGACCCACCCAGACGATGGCTTGCGCGCTTGGTGGTGGTGCGCCAAAGAGATTGCCGGCATAGATGATCAGCAACACATCTGTCCGGTAGATTTCAGAACAGATTCATCTGGTTATCGATGGGGTAGTCGTCAAAATTCAATATCGTATCGGCAACCAAGTGATCAATCTGGATTTTCTCAAACATGTTGACCTCGAAAATATTCAGCAGGAGCTGTGGCGATGCTGGGAGATTCAGTCGCTTCCTGGCGATGATGACGATGAGATAGACACAGACGGCGATCCAAATTTGTGACTTGACCGCGTTCACAGAGTTGCCGAAAAAATGTTTGATCGACAGGTTTTGTTTGATCCACTTGAAAAAGGTCTCGACCTGCCAGCGCTTGCGATAAATTTCTGCGATGGTGAACGCCGGCAGATCGAAGCGATTGGTGAGGAAGACGAGGAATTTGTCGGTATCGGGGTCGCGAAAAGAAACGCGACGCAAGTGGTGCGGGTAGGCAAGTTTTGATTTTGGCGTGGCGAGCAGTATGCTCTGGTCGCTGCGCAGTCCAGTCGATTTGTCGACCTCGCGCGAGGCGATCCAGGTGTAGCGCGTATTGTCCTTGGCACGGATGACGAAGGAGACTTGACGTTGATGCAGAGACTGCAGTCTGGCGAAATCGAGATAGCCACGATCGACGACAACGATAGAGCCTGCTGGCCAGTGAATCAGGTCGAGCACATTGACGTCGTGCACCTTGCCGGTCGTGATATGGACGAAAACGGGAATAGAACCACGCAAGTCGACGATGGTGTGTGCTTTGACCGCAGCCTTGGTCGAGCGGAAATCTGCCCAGGGGAAGAGTGTCAGACACAGATCGATGGTTGTGGAGTCCAGCGCGTAGAGCGGTTCCTTGAGCCCCAGACCGATGTCCTCGCCTTGATGCAATTCGACCGCTATGGCAATCAATCGATGACCAAGCGCCTCGAACAGTCGCCAGTCGCGTCGCTCGTTGGCATCGGCCAATGTGGAACGAGATATCTTGCCGCGAATCCCGATGTGGTAAAGCTTGGCGCGTTGCGAGTTCAGGCAAGCCACAAGGTCGCGCAAGCCCTCGCGTCGGGTGAGCTGAGAATAGGCAATGCAAATGAAATGGTTCCACGCCGAGAAGTGCCTGATCCCATGGTTCGATGCGAACCGATCGACCAGATGCTCGAAGTGACTGAATGGCACAATACCCAACAGTTGCGCGAAAACCGACTGGCCGTGATTCATGATGTTGCCTCGTTTGCCAAGAGAACTGGCAACGATACGGGGCAAAAACCGCTTGCGATTTCAAATCGTCGGAATCAGGAATCACGCCAAAACCCGCGTCAGTGTTGGATTACAGCCAAGTGACCTCACAATCTACCGGACAGATGTGGATCAGCAAGAAAACGACCAGTGACCAAAACCCCCAGCGTCCGACCCTGTCGATGGCCATTGTTGCCCGGGCGTAAAGCCAAACGCCAATTGCGAACAACAGCAGTTCGATGGCCAAAGTCATCGGAAGCGATGACCAGGTGTTCAAACCAATTACCGTAGAGCTCCCGGGAAACAAGGGAAGGTCCGGCTGATGGACGATGGCATCAAGCCCCCAATGGCTTATGACGAGGGCCGCAAGAACCAACGCCCCGGCACGCCGGCGCCGCAACAGCAGATAAACGCCGCCGACGAGCGCGGCCCACCCCAGAACAGCAAGCAGACTGTGAGAAATGGGGTAATGCTCGAAGAGCAAAGGCGTTACGGCAGTCGCGCCCGGGACAATGCGGACGTGCTCGACACCAAGCAATAGCAGCGTGGGCCAAAGCAGATCGATGAACTGCGCGGCCAGGAAAAGCGAGCCCAGAGATACATTCGGGGCTATTGATTTTGCGCCGAATCCGACGCCGAAATGACCGATAAACATTTGAGGTAGGCGTGATAAGGCTCAACGTGGGCCATGAGCGATCGAGCGAGCAGCCGTCGCTTGCCTGTGAAGGTCCGGCTCCGACATCCCGTCGAACCGGGACGTCATTGCGCCCAGCCGCACCGGCTCCAGCGAATGAAAATGCAGTTCTCTCACTGTGTCCAGATTGCCCCACAGCGACTCATAGCCTTTCAAGAATCGCAAAAGCCGAACCTTACTTTGCCATCGCCTTCGCTCCGCCTTCGTCGAGCCTCTTCTGGCTCCGGCCACACCCATCAGACGAAACGCGGGCGGTGACTTGAATCGGCCCGCAATGAGAGCCCCAATCCAAAGTGACGGGCTCGAAATCACCCCTAATACTGAAACCGCGCTACCGCGATCAAGGTTGTCACAAAGGCGATCAGCGAACACTTCAAAGAAGTAGCCCTCACCGGGCGTACCGAGGATCAGCGAACCGATCGGGGTGACGTGCGGCGTGCCGTCGGAATTGACCGTGGCAATTGCGAAATGCAGGGACGTGTTGAAAGAACTCCCGGCGAGCCGCTTCAATTCGGTCCAGTGACTCAGTTCGAAACTCATCGTTTACCTCCCTACATTACCCAGCACACAACGAGTGCAGCGACGTAGAGTGCATTAGCCAAGGCGATACCGCGAAATGGAATACTGAACCAATAGAGCTTGCCGAGGACGACGTAGCCGGCCAGAAGCAACAGCCCCAGCAGCAGCAGAAACGGCGACTGAAACAGGAACGAGCTGTGAAGGACGGCCAGATACCCGTAGACCGAGCCGAACAGAATGGCACCGAAACCATGACTTGCATTGAAGCCGATCCATGCTTTCCACATCGTTGTTTCGCGCGTAATCACGGGTGTAACCTCTCTGAGCCTGGCTTCGAGCTCTGAATCTCGCGGATGCAGCTTTCGACCGCGAAAGGTGTACAGGAGATGAACCAGGCCGAGCACGAGAATGATTGTCGCGCTGGCGGCGATTAGCGATGATGCAAATGCGGTCATGTTCTTCGCTCCGTAGGCCTACGTTTGATCCCTCAACATCCCGATGATCTTGTCGGCCACCTGCCTCGCGACGTCTTTGCGTTCGGCTTCGGGAACGTCGTCCATGAGGAAAATGTCGGAATACTTCCTGTGCAGCAGCAGGGCATCGATATGAATCATCCTTTCTTCCCCGACCAGGCCTTTCAGCACCCGCCCGTGACACTTCAGGAAGCAACCATCAACCATCACGCTCTTGTCCGCCTCCTTCACCCAGCGTGCCATGGCCGAATGCGGTACGTAAAAGGTTTCCGCGTGGCAGGCGCGCGCATGGGACGGCATTTCCTGCGCGACCAGGTTGGCCGCAAGCCTGGCGATTTCGCCCCGGATGCAGGGACCCTCGCACGACAGGACGGGAACCTTTCCGTCGGCGATGTTCTGCTGCGCCCAGGCTTCACCCACGGGGCAATGTCCTCTTACTCCTTCGACTGTAACTTGAAAATCGGCTGTATGGTCGGTCATCGTGGCTCCCGAAATTGATGGCAGTCGTTCACTCGAAGTGGCTTGCTGTTCCTTGCCACCGAACCAAAAGCTCCGCACGGTGCGTGAGAAGCGCCATCACGAGCAGCCCGAGCGCATAGAAGAGTCCGCCGCCCATGATGACTCGGCCGGCGCCGAAGGGGTCGGCAAGCTAGCCCGAGAACGGTTGCGTTGCACCCCACACCAGATTTTGCAGCGCGATCGCGATGGAAAACGCCTCGCGCCCCCATTGCAAATCCATGGTCATCGGGCGCATGAACAGCCCGAACGTGTGCCGGATTTCCAGCGACAGGGCGCAGATGATGCTTGCGCACACGAGCACGAGGGTTACGTCACGAGCGGTTCTGGATGACATGATTCCCTATTCCCTTTCCTGCTCAGGCGGCCTGCACGCGGCGCAGAACAAGCGCCGTAGGAACAAAGGCAAGCCATGGCGTGAAGTAGAACACCGTGAGATACCAGTATCGAAGCAGAAAAGCCGTGCCGTGCCCGAGATAGACGCCGCAGTACAACCAATCGAGAATGGCGAACGGGACTGTGAAGTAAAACGATATCCACAGCGCACGACGCAGCTTTGTTTCGGGACGTCCGCGCATGAGGATAAGAAGCGCCCCGAGCGAGATTGCGACACTGACCAGCATGCAGACGACTGCCATGAGGACTTGCGAGTACTGCTGGTAGTAGCCGGGAAGCCCGGCGATCCAGAACAGCGCCCACACGACCATGCCTTGGACCAGGAGGGCAAGATGCTTTGCGAAGGACATCAGGGCAAGTCACTGCCGGAAGTCAACCGCCGGATACCAGCACGCTGACTCCCGGCGTCCAGACCTTTGCCCACAGTCGCCGCTTCTTTTCACCGCTCAAACTTCCGGGAGAAACGGCCTGAGGCAGCCCGAACTCCACGGTCTCCTCCAGGCATCGCGCATTCAGCGCACCGTAGCTGCACGCTGCCTCATCAAAGAGCGCGGCGACCAGGACACCGCAGCGCCGACACACAAGGAACCGGGCTATTTCCATACCCTGACGATATTCGCTCAGCAGGTCCGATCTGGTCACTTCAATGGAAAGACTTCCCTCCGGGTCGAAAATGTAGGACGCGCCATGCTTCGAACAGAAAGAGCAATCACACACCCTGGGAATCAGGTCGTTCGGGTTCTTGGAGGTACCAAATGCAGTCCTGATGTTGCCGCAGTGGCAACCGCCTGTGAGCAGTCTCGATTGATTCACGATCACCGCCGTTCACAATGCGTTCGCATCGACCCGTGACGCATCCCAGCCTCCGCCAAATGCCTTGTAAAGCGACACCAGATGGAGCAACGCCAGCTCGCGTGAGGCGATCTCCTCGTTCTGCACGGCAAACAGCTGGCGCTGCGCGTCGAGCACCGTCAGAAAGTCGGCGAGGCCCCCCTTGTAACGCACCAGCGAGAGGTCGCGCGCGTCCTCATCCGCCCTGATTGCCTCGACGAGCTTCTCGCGCTGCTGCCAGGAGCCGTGGTAACGCACGGCAGCCGTATCCACCTCTTCGACGGCGCGCGCAGCCGCGTTTTCATATCGGATCACCGCTTGTTCATAGCGCGCCCGCGCCGCGGCAAGCCTGGCGTCTCGCGAGCCACCGTCGTAGAGCGGCGCGCGGACCCCGGCGCCGGCGTTCCAGACGGCGCTCGCGGCCGAGGTGAAGTTGCCGCTGGCGAGCGACAGCAGGCCGAGCGCAAGAGACAGAGACAGCCGCGGGTAACGATCCGCGTCGGCCACGCCGACACGCGCGTTCTCGGCGGCGAGGGCGCGTTCGATGGCGCGCAGGTCGGCCCGCCGCGCAAGCAGGTCCGCCGGAACGGCGGAAGGCAGTTGCGGAACGACTTGCGGCGGCTGTCGCACCGCGGACAGCTCGGCAAGCAACGAGCCCGCCTGCGCACCCACGAGCACGCCGAGCCGGCGCATTTCCACGCCGGCCGCCGCTTCGAGGAGCGGCCGGCGCGCCTCGAGCGTGGCGAGGATCTCTCTCGCGCGCAGCAGGTCGAGATCGCCCACCAGGCCGGCCTTCAACCTTGCAGCCACGATGGCGATGGTATCGCGCGCCACCGAAAGCTGATCTCCAAGGGTGGAATGTTGCGCCTGCGCGCTTCGCAGCCTTAGGTAGGCTGCAGCGACTTCGGCACTGACGCTCACCGCAACGGCTTCGCGATCGAACGCCACACCCGCCGCGTCGGCAGCGGACGCCTCGCGCGTGCGCTGCACGCCGCCGAACAGATCGAGCTCCCATGAAGCGTCGAACTGGCCCTGGTAAAGGGCCGTCGCGTTGGGGACACCGCGCAGCGGGAAGCGATTGTTCTCCGACATGCGGTCGCGGGCTGCGGAGCCTGCGACGCCGATCTGCGGGACAGCCCGCGCGTCGGCTACACCTTGCAGCGCACGCGCTTCCTTGACGCGGGCGATCGCTTCCCGCACATCGCGGTTCTCCGCCAGCGCGCGTTCGATAAGCGCCGAGAGCATGGGGTCGCCGAACTGATGCCACCATCGAGCGAGTTCCCCCGCGGTTGCCGCGGGGGCTTCCATGCCGGGCAGCGAGGTACTCCAGCCGGTGGGCATGGGGGGCTTCGGGCGCAGGTACTCGTTGCGAACGGCGCAGCCGGCGAGCAGCGCGAGTGCGGCCAGCGTGGAAAGGGCGGTACCTATGGACCCGATGAACCGGGGCGTCGGTAGAGAGCCGCTCATGATTGTGCCTTTACCGGCTGCGCTGCCGCGGCCGTGCCGGCGACCGCCTCCACAAAGACGTCCATCTGCTGGCCCACGTAGATCGGCAACTCCCCGCGATCGAATGCGAACAGCACCTGCAGCACGCGCGTGTCCACCCTTTCGGCGCTCGCGCCGGTGAGCGACTTCTTGGGCGTCACGTAGGGCTCGATACGCACGAAAGTCGCCGGCACCGAAAGCGACGCATTGCCGCGCAGGTAGGCAACCGCTCTTGCGCCCGTGCGGAAGCGCCACGCGTCGGCCTCGTCGATGTCCACGCGCACGTGCAGCCGGCGCGTTTCGCCGAGAACGACCGGCCGCGCGCCTTCCGCGGGCGATACGAACTCACCCGGGCGCGCGTTTACCTGCAGCAGTTCGCCGGTGACCGGCGCGCGCACCGTCAGGCGGTCGAAATCCACCTGGGACTGCTTGCGCTGCGCGCGTGCCTGGGCGAGCGAAGCCTGCGCGAGCTTCAGGCGCGCCACTGCAGCGCGCGCAGCGGTTTCCCGTCGCACGACCTCCTCGCGGCTCACCGCGCGATGGTCGGAAAGGTCGCGCACCTTCGCGAGCTGATCGTCGGCCTCCGCGAGCTGGGCCTCGGCCTCCGACACCCGCATTTCGGCCACGTTCACTGCGGCGTCGCGCGAGACCACTTCCGCTGCAAGCGGACGCTCGTCCAGCGTGAAAAGCGGAGCGCCGGCCTTGACAAATTGTCCGACCTGCACGTGCACCTGCGCGATGACGCCGGAGACCGGCGCCGCCACCGCGATATTCTGGGTGCTGGCCTCGACGATCCCGGCGCCCGATATGATTTGGGCGAACGGGGGCTTGGCGGGCGCGGCGAGCGGCGCTGACACGGGGTAGCTCTTGTCGCCGGCAGTGACGGTCATGATCATGGCGGTGAGTCCGGCGGCCGCGAGTGCGGGGACGAGCCACGTCGAGAGTCGAATGTTCTTCATGCTGTCTTCTCCATTCGGGTTACTGCGGTTTTCGGGCGGGCGCGCCGTTGGTAAAGCCTGGGGTGACGCCCGTAATGCGCCCGTCGTCCATGCGGGCGATGCTGTCGGCGAACTCGAAGATGCGCTCATCGTGCGTTACCACTACGAGCGTCCGATCGCCGGCGGTCGCGACGCTGCGCAGGACTTCCATGACCTGGTAGCCGGTCTCGTGGTCGAGCGCCGAGGTGGGCTCGTCACACACGACCAGCCGCGGTTCGTGCACCAGCGCGCGGCCGATTGCCACCCGCTGCTGCTGCCCGCCCGAGAGTTGCCGAGGCCGCGCATGGCGGCGATCGGCCAGGCCCACGCGATTGAGCATGTCGGCGGCGCGCTCCAGCGCTTCCCGATGCGGCGTGCCCCTGATGAGCAGGGGGATCGCCACGTTCTCGGTTGCCGTGAGCGCGGGCATGAGGTTGAACGACTGGAACACGAATCCCGCGTGGTCGCGGCGCCAGGCGGTGCGCTGACCGGGATCCATGGCCGACAGGTCCTCGCCGAAGACCTGGCAGTCACCTCCAGACTTGTCGAGGATGCCGGCGATGATCGAGATGAGCGTGGTCTTGCCGCAACCCGAGGGGCCCACCAGCATCATGAGCTCACTCGGCCGGATCGCGAGGTCAATCCCTCGCAGTGCGTGCACGGTGGTCTCGTCCTCGCCGTAGGTCTTGGCCAAGTTGCGGCAGACGATGGCAGGAAGGCCGGTATCGATGGTGGCGTTGTGCATCGTCATCACTTGAATACGACCGCCGGGTCGAGCCGGAATACCCGCGACAGCGACAACCATGCGGCAACCGCGCACACGGACAGAATCGCCAGCAGGGTGAGCGCCGGCACGTGCCAGGGCATCGAGAACGCGAGTCCCTGCGAGGCTACGATCCAGCCCATCCCCGAGCCGAGGCCGACGCCGATGCTGTAGCCGAGCAGCGCTACGGTGGCCGCCTGCAGCAGCAGCATGCCCATGAGCTGGCGGTCGGACACGCCCATCGCTTTCAGCGCTCCGTAATGGCGCAGGTTGTCGAGGGTGAAGTTGTAGAAGGTCTGCCCGGCGACCAGCGAGCCGATGAGCACGCCAAGCGCCACGGCGAGCCCGAAGTTCACGATGATGCCGGTGGTGTTGAGGATGTAGTCGGCAGTGATCTTGACGAACTCCTCGTTGGTACGCACCGCAAGGCCGGTCTTGCGCTCGATCGCCGACTTCACCGCGTGCAGGTCGTTCCCCGGCTTGACCTTCACCAGCACGAAGGCAAGCGAATTGCGCTCCGGCGGCGCGTACTGCAGGGCCCGCGTATAAGTCGTGTAGAACACCGGCTCCCAGAAGAACGACTCCCGCGCGCGGTAGGTGCCCGTCACCACCGCGTCGTGGTCATTGGCCGAAAAGCGGTCGCCAAGGGCGAGCGGACGGCCGCCGCCCTGCTTCATCATGAGCTTCTTCTCGGGCTTGTCGGCCTGGATGAATACCGCTTTGTCGCGGCGCAGGTCGGCAAGCGTGCCCTCGACGATGACCGGCGGCGCGCCCATCAGCGTTGCGTCGTCCAGCCCGACCATGATCATCGTGAATCGTGTCCCGTCCGGCATCTTGCCGCGCAGGAACCCCTGGTAGAGGGGCACCGCCCATTCCACCCCGGGCACGCCGCGCGCCAGCTGGACCGTGGTGTCGCGCACCGGGACCGCGTCCTGGGAGAAACGCACCTGCGGGTCCATGACCCATAGGTCGGCCTGCGCGGTGTCGCGGATAAAACTGCCTGTCTGCTTGGCAAAGCCTACGAGGATCGATGACTGCTGCACGATCAGCATCGTCGCGAAGGCGATGCCCGCGATCAGGCCGAAGTACTTCAGCCGGTCGCCCATCAGCATCTTGAGTGCGATGCGGTTCATGGCAAGCCCCCGGCGCCCTGAGCACGTTCGGCACGCTCGCGCACGACGCCATAGAACATCGCCTCGATCATCGCTTCAACGCGCGCTTCGATCGGGGCCCACGAATGCCATGGGTCCACACCCATAGCGATTTCGAGCGAGGCCATGCCGTGCACGCCGGCCCACAGCGTCTGGGCAAGGAGATCGGGATCGCGAAATTCGTGGCGGAAACGATCCGCGTCGATCGCGCGCTGCACGGTCTGCCTGAGCAGCGCGTAGCCATCGCGTGCCGGGTCGCCGCGTTTCTCGAGCGCCTCGGGGGGCGGCTCAACCGGAATCCGGTTCATGAACATCAGCCGGTAATGGTTCGGATGGGACAGCGCAAACTGTATGTAGGCCTTGCCGATTTCGCGGATCGCGTCGAGCGGGTCGGCGGGCAAAGTGGCGCGAGGGAAGTTGGTCTCGAATGCCTCAAAATCCGCCAGACACAGCGCCTGTATCAGCGCGTCCTTGTCCTTGAAGTGGCTGTAGATCGTGCCTGGCGCATACTCGATTGCGTCCGCGATCCCGCGCAGGGTGACGCCGTCGTAGCCGCGCGCCACGAACAGGTCTCTCGCGGAATCGAGAATCTTCTTCCGGAGTTCCTGCTTGCCTCGGATCCGGCGCTCGGTTGCCGTCATGGTGATGATTCCGTGTTGTAACAAAACAATGTTCAAATAATAAACAACGTTCATATATTTGTCAAGAGGTGCTGGCGGGCACAACGCGCTGAGCATCGGGTAGCCTATTTATGGGTAACGGATCTGACTATATAACTCGTTTTACGTCAAGGACTTACGTAATCATCAATAAACAATCGGCTGGCCCGGAACCTGAGCGAGCCGACACGCCATTCCGACGAGTGCTTTCATCGTTGCGATCGGACCCCGTCGGTGCGGCGTCGCGCCGGTCATCGCGGGGCGTATCCCTTGCAGATCCAGCGTGACCACGCCAAACAGCGGGCCGACCAGCACCGACCTGTCGGAAACAACGAGGAACGATTCACCTGGGAGGAGCACAACGTCGCAGGCATCCCGATCGACGGTGATCCAGGCGGTGCCGATGACGCAGGTCAGGCGCGCACCGCGTGCGCCGTTGAGCTTCAAGTGTCCACCCTGGTGCAACTGCATCCGTAACTCAGGCGCATGGATCATGTCTGCCTCCCCCCGGTTGTGGCTACCGAATGCGTGCGGCCTAGTCATGCAAGACGACTTGTTTCCGAGCCGGTATGACTGGCATAATCGGCTTGTTTTCCTCGTACGACAAACGACTTTTTGGAATCTCACGTATTCCTCTGCCGCATGCGTAAAGATTCCGAGCACCTGCCTCCCCTCGATTTGATCGGCACGTTCGAGGCCGCGGCCCGGCACTTGTCGTTTACCAAGGCGGGTGCAGAGCGCTTCGTCACGCAGTCGGCAATCAGCCGTCAGATCAAGGCGCTCGAGGACGACCTCGGCGTGGCACTGTTCCGCCGCAAGCACCGCGCACTCGGGTTGACTGACGACGGGCGCCGCCTCTACGAAACCTGCACTGCGGCGCTTTCACAACTGCGGGCTACGGTTGCCCGCATTCGAGCGCCCGGCGCGCGCCAGCTGCTGGCACTGACCACAACGCCCGGTGTCGCTTCACTCTGGCTGATCCCGCGCCTGGCCCTGTTCACCGAGGCGCACCCGGGAATCGACGTTCGGCTCGATGCCAGCTTGAGGCGGCGCGAACTGGCGGCCGACGGTATCGATCTGGCGATTCGCTACGCACGAGTCAACTCTCCGTACGGAACGCCTCTGGGCGGCGAGTCCATG
>Ga0315281_10012797_pt1 | contig 11401 bp, 11 predicted proteins | sample YL17G07_0_MG_FD_204540 | JGI IMG/M metagenome (GOLD analysis project Ga0315281, IMG submission 204540) | Sediment microbial communities from Yellowstone Lake, YNP, Wyoming, USA - YL17G07_0 | ecosystem: Environmental > Aquatic > Freshwater > Lake > Sediment | place: USA: Wyoming | collected... | reverse complement strand
CATCGTCGGGAACGGGGTCGGCTTCTGGAAGACCATCCCGATCTTCCGTCGCACCGCCATCGCGCTCACGTCGCGCTCGTAGATGTCGTGGCCGTCGAGCAGGACCTGGCCGTCCACCCGGGCGCCGGGCACCAGCTCGTGCATGCGGTTCAGCGTGCGCAGGAACGTGCTCTTTCCGCACCCCGACGGGCCGATGAGGGCGGTGACGGTGTGCGGCGGGAACACGAGGTTGATGCCGCGCACGCCCGATGTCTCCCCGTACCACGCCGTGACGTGGACCGCGGACAGGCGCGGCGGGACCTCCGGCTCCGGCATCGCCGCGGGGAGCGGCGGAGAGTTCTCGGCGATCACGGCGCGGATCTCCTCGGCGACGTCGCGCGACGGCCCCCGCGACAGGCCGGCATCAGCGGTGGATGCGGCGGCGGTCTCACGCACCGGCCTGCCTCCGGCGTGTGGCGACCCGGGCGAGCGTCCCGAGCGACAGGACGAGCAGGATGAGCACCAGCGCGCCGGCCCAGGCCTGGCGGTGCCACTCGTCGTAGGGGCCGACCGCGTAAACGTAGACCTGGAGCGGAAGGGCCGCCATCGGCTCGAGGACCCGCGTGGAGAAGAACTGGTTGCCGAGCGTCGTGAAGATGAGCGGGGCGGTCTCGCCCGAGACCCGCGCGACCGCCACGAGGCAGCCGGTGACGATCCCGGTGCCCGCTGTCCGCACGACGACGGTGAGCGAGGTGCGCCAGCGCTGGTAGCCGAGCGCCAGGGCCGCCTCGCGCAGGGAGTTGGGCACGAGGCGCACCATCTCCTCCGTCGTCCGCGCCACGATCGGCGCCAGGATGACGGCGAGGGCCGCGCTGCCGGCCAGGGCGCTGAAGTGGCCCGAGGGGCGCACGATCCAGGTCCACGCGAAGATGCCGATGACGATGGACGGGATGCCGTTCATCGTGTCGGCGACGAACCGCACGATCCATCCGACGCGTCCGCCGCCGAACTCGGCCAGGTAGATGCCGGCGCCGATGCCCACCGGCACGCCGATGGCGCCGGCCACGCCGACGATGATGAGCGTGCCCACGATCGCGTTCGCGAAGCCGCCCCCCGGCTCGCCCAGGGGGACCGCGGACCTGGTGAAGAAGTTCCAGTCGAGCGACCCCGCGCCCTTGACGATCAGCATCGAGAGGATCGCGGCGAGCGGCAGGATGGCGAGCGCGGCGGCGCTGTAGGTCGCGCCGGTCATGAACGCGCCGAAGACGCGGCGGCTCGTGTTGGCGGCCATCAGATCGCCGCGCTGCCGACCGCGGAACCGCGGGCGACGCGCCAGATGAGCCAGCGGGCGCACGCGTTCACGGCGACCGTGATGACGAACAGCACGAGCCCCGCCAGCACCAGCGCCGAGAGGTGCATGCTCGAGGCCGCCTCGGCGAACTCGTTCGCGACGGCGGCGGCGATAGTGTAGCCGGGCTGGACGATCGAGAGCGAGATCTCGTGCCGGTTCCCGATGAGCATCGTGACCGCCATCGTCTCGCCCAGCGCGCGGCCGAGGCCGAGGACGATGGCGCCGAAGATCCCCGCCCGACCGTACGGCAGGACCACGGTCCAGACCGCCTCCCAGCGCGTCGCGCCAAGCGCGAGCGCGGCCTCGCGCTGCGGCGCCGGCACCGCCAGCAGGACCTCGCGCGAGACCGCGGCGATGTAGGGCAGGCACATGATGGCGAGGATCGTGCCGCCCGCCAGCACCGACGGCCCGTAGAACGGCCCCTTGAAGAACGGGAGCCAGGACAGCACGGGCCGCAGGATCGGCCACAGGATGTCGCGCTGCAGCGGGATGAGGACGAACAGGCCCCACAGGCCGTAGATGACGCTGGGGACGCCGGCCAGCAGCTCGATCAGGGTCCCGACCGGCGTGCGCAGCCAGCGCGGCGCGAACTCCGTGAGGAAGATCGCCGCGCCGAGCGCGAGGGGGACGGCGATCACCATCGCGACGAGCGACGAGTAGATCGTGCCGAAGATCAGCGGGAGGGCGCCGAACTGTCCCGCGACCGGGTCCCACGTGCTCTTGGTGAGGAAACCGAGGCCGAACTGCTTCACTGCCGGCAACGAACCCACGACCAGCTCGGAAACGATGAAGAACAGCAGCAATGGCAGCAGCAGCGCCAACGTCGTCAGCCCGGTGCGGTAGAGCCGGTCGCCGCGACTGACGATCCGCAACTCGTGCCAGCGCTCCGCTCGCGGAACGAGCGCAGCGCTGGCCCGAGGAAGTACGGGGGTTCCTGCGGTCGTCACGACTTCCCTAGCGGCCGCGGCCGCCGCCGTAGTTGGCGGCGAGCACCGGCCGGCCGGCGTTGGTGATGGACCTGAGCCGGGCTTCGATGATCCGGACCACCGGCGCCGGGAGCACGCCGTAGTCGAGGCCGTTGGCGTACCGCTGGCCCCCGTGGGTTGCCCACCAGGCGAACTCGATCAGGGACCGCGCCTTGTTTGGCTCCAAGGTCATGTTCTGGCGCAGGAGCAGCCAGGTGAACGACGCGATGGGATACGCGTCGGCGCCGGGGGCATCGGTGATCGACACGCGGAAGTCGGTGTCGGGGCTGAACTCGGCGCTCGCCGCCGCCGCCGCCGTCGAGGCCAGCGTGGCCTCGACGTAGTTCCCGGCGCGGTTACGGACGAGGCCGTACGGGATGTGGTTCTGCCGGGCGTAGATCAGCTCGACGTAGCCGACCGCGCCCGGCGTGCGACGGACGGTGCTGGCGACGCCGGGGTTCCCTTGGCCGCCGAGGCCGACCGGCCAGTTGACCGCCGTGCCCTTGCCGACGCGGCGCTGCCAGTCGGGGCTGACCTTGGACAGATAGTCGGTCCAGATGTAGGTCGTCCCCGAGCCATCCGAGCGGTGCACCACCACGATGTCCTGATCGGGGAGGTTGACGCCGGGGTTGGCCGCGGCGATGCGGCTGTCGTTCCACTTCGTGATCTGGCCGAGGAAGATTGCGGCCAGCACGTCGCCGGTGAACTTGAGCTGCTGCGTGACGCCGGGGACCTCGTACACCGGCACGACCGAGCCCAGGACCGTCGGAATGTGCAGCACCGTGCCGCCCGCGGCCGTGATCTGCGAGTCGTTCATCGGGCCGTCGGTCGCGCCGAAATCCACCGTCTTGTCGCTGAACTGCCGGATGCCGCCGCCCGAGCCGATGGAGGCGTAGTTGATCTGGATGTTCGGGCGGATCGTCGTGTACTCCAGCACCCACTTCGAGTAGATGGGGTACGGGAAGGTGGCGCCCGCACCGGTGATCCTGGTCTCCTGAGCGTGGAGCGAGGCCGCGGCGGCGAGGATCGCCGCGCCGGCCAGGCCCGCCCGGATGATGCGCTGCATTGCGTGTGGCTCCTGGATCAGAAGGTGAACTGGGCGTGCAGGTTCGCCGTCGTCCGGGCCGCGAGCTGCGCGGTGGACGGCTTGAAGGCGCTCTCGTACGAGAGGGCGTCCACGTCCGCGAGGAGACGCACGTTCGGCGTCACCTGGTACGACACACCCGCGATGATCCGGGTCGCCAGCGGTGTCCCCTTGGCGTTCCGGAGGCTGTCCGTCAGGTCCTTGTTCGGGTTGACGACGTCCACGCGACCGACCAGCGCGAAGCGCGTCTGGGGGAAGTGGAACACACCGTAGGCGCTGATGATGCTGCCCTTCTTCTGGGCCGACGCTGTGACCACGCCGGCGTTGCCGGGGGCCGTGGGGCCGCCCGTGACCGAGTCTGTGGTCGTGGCGTACTGGGCCGCGAGCGTGAGGTTCTGCGAGCGGTAGGACAGCAGGCCGATGAAGCGATTGCGCTGGCCGCCCGAGCTCGGCTGGCCGAGCTGCGCGTACCCCGTCAGCCGCAGGCCACCGACCCGGGAACCGTCATCGGTGCCCATGAGCCGGAAGGAGGCGCGCGCCATCAGGTCCTTGCGGTTGTCTCCGAGCGCGCCGTTGTAGTTCTCGCCGTTGTAGATGCCGGCCGAGAAGTTGAATGCGTCGTTGTTCCACTTGCCGTCCACCGCGAAGCCGAAATCCGACGAGGACATGTAGCTGTTGCGGTCCACGGCCACCGTGCCCTGCATGCGGTAGTCCCACAGCGCCTCTTCGTAATCCACGAACGGCGTCTGCATCTGGCCGAGCTTGAAGGTCAGGTTACTGCTGTCCGGAGTCCACGTGGCGAACGCGTACTTCAGGCGGAGGAGGCGCGAGCCGGCGATGGCGCTGTTCGTGAAGATGTCCGCCGTGACGCGCGTCGTGATGCCGCCGGCGAAGCGGCCGGTGACGTTGACGTAGGCGCGCGTGATGTCAAAGTTGTTGATGTGCGCGATGCTGCTGTCGGCCTTCAGCGTGTCGCTGGAGGCGTTGTACGCGTACTGCGCGTAGACGACGCCGCCGACGGTGACCTGCGCGGACGCGGTGTTCGGGGCGAGGACGGCGGCGGCGCCGCAGACCGATGCGGCGACGAGAAGGCGGGCGATCGCGCGGTGCACGGGCAGCATCGAGGTCGCTCCTGCAGGCAGTTGGGCGTTCCTACCGAGACTGGAAAGCATCGTACTCCTCCGTAACGGGAAACGGGTGGCTGTGTAACAGGCGTGTAACGGCGGCGTGCGCCGACAGAGGTTCGAGCGACTCAACGGAGGCGAAAGAAAGGCCCCGCGTGTCACGAACGCGTGACGCGGTGGGAAGGGGTGTGTAACGGGGTCGTCGTTGCTCCACGGCCGCCACACGGTGCGGACCGCGCGGCGCCTACAGCCGGAGGTGGTGGGACTGCAGCACGGACTTGGTCAGACAGCCCTGGGGCGGCTCGCGCGCGGATGCGGCACCTCGGACTCCGTCGGCGCGGACGTCATCATCACGCCGCGTTCATGATGGCGTCGTCATCCACGAACCTGTCCAGCCTAGGTCGAGCGCCGTTGCGGCTACGTCGGCGTGCTCCCTCCGCCCTGGACGCGCAGGGCCGGGCGGTCCCGCAGCGCCGCCGGCGTCAAGACCAACAGCAGCAGCATCGCGATCACCGCCGACGACAAGCACCAGGCGCAGGTGGCACCGATGACGAAGGGCTCCAGGAATGTGAGGTAGATCGAGAACGCCGTCGCGACGAGCGCAAGGCTCCACGCGCCAAGGCGTCCCGCACGCGCTGCGGGCTCTCGGCCGAGCAGGCCAAGAAGCCACAGCCCGATTATCCCGGCATACCCGGCCATGCCGAGGACGCCCACGGGGAGCACGCCGAAGAGGCGCGCGTACTCACTTCGTTGAACCGTGTTGCAGTCGCCGACGGGACCACACACCGCATGCGCGCCCGAGACCTCCACGACCGCCAGGTAGCTCGCGACGCCGAGGCCGACCAGCCCGAGGGCCGGGACGACCCAGGCCGGCGCCGCAGGGAGCGGAACACGACGTCCGAGGAGGGAAAGGGACACGAGCGCGAGCGCAGCCAGCATCGCCAGGAGCACGACCACCGAGGCGCCATTCCCAACGGGGTCGCGAAGAAACCGATCGGTCATCAACAGCGTGACCGAATCGGACTCGGTGGCACTGGCAACGGGGATGCTCGCTTCGATCGTCCGGCTGCTGTCACCCGGTGGCGCAGTGCCACGCCCGGCCCCTGAGGATGGACCTGCGGGAAGGGATGCGGGCGCCGGAGCAGCGACGGCTCTTCTGCCACGGGCACCCGCGGTTTCGCGAGGAACCTGTTGGCCCGCAGCGGTGTCGCTGTTCCCGGATGCCGGCTTGTCCGCCCGAGCCGCGACTTCGGCGGGCGGCGGAACGGCTTGCGCGACTGCCTGGCGAATCTCCGGAACGTCCGGCCACCCGACCCCACCCGCGGCGAGCCCGCGATCCACGAGCCCCGGCAACTCGCGGGGGATCTCCAGGTCACCGACGAGCACCCGCCTGCCAACGACCAGTGTGGGGACACCCAGGCGATCGTCGGGCAGCGCGAAGTGCGCGACCGTGGCCTGATAGAGAGCCTGCCCACCAGGGGTCGCGACGTTGACCGAGGCGATCCGGAGCTGCGACCCGTACCGTTGGGCGATGGGTGGCAGGTCCTCCGTCATCACCTTATGGCAGTGCGGACAGGTGGGGGAGTAGAAGAGCACCGCGTAGACGATCGCCGATGGCGCCGCGGGCGCCGAAGGCGCGGCCTGCCCCCACGCCGCTGGCGGAACGAGCAGCAGGGCCAGTAACGACCAGCAACGGAGCGCGCGGATCATCGTCTCCTTCCCGCCTCAGAGGTGCGCCGCCACCGCGAGCCCGACGAAGTGCGTGTACTGCCACGCCGGCAACAGGCGGCGGTTCGCTTCGATGTCGTAGGCCAGGCGCAGGCTGAGCGTCGCGGTCGCGTTGAACTGGACCCCCAACCCGACATCGTTCATGTTGAGCCGTCCCTGGTCCGAATCGATCCGAATCTCGTCATAGACATACGGTGACAGCCGCGCCCCGGGTAGAGGGTACGCGATCTCCACGAGGTTCCGGTAGCGATGGAATCCGTCGGTCGCGAACCACTCGTCGGTCTCGCGGTTGAGCAGACGGAACCGGCCGAGCGACGGCTGCAGGACCACGTCCGCCCCCGCGACGTTCTTGAAGGCGTTCGGCTTGCCGGGGTACAGCTGTTCGCGCGGAGTGTAGTACGCCGCGACGGAGAGCCACGGCAGGATCCGGAGCCGGAGCCCGGCATTCCACTGCTCGTACGCGAGGCCGGTACTCCGGAAGCGACTCTCCGCCCGCGCGTACGGCCGGAGTGCCAGAGGGCCCTTCCTCAGCACGGTGAACTCGATGTCGAGGTAGGTGCGCCCTTCGCGGCTCGCGGCCTGCGCGAGCCCCGGCGCGGGAGCCGCAAGCAGGAGGAGCAACGCAAGGGCCAGGGGCGGACGCCGCGCGCCCGTCGCGCTCGCCGTCACAGCAGCCCCCACGCCATCTTGAGTGCGATGACGATCAGGACGACCCCGATGATGACCTTGACCTGCCGCCCTTTCAGGCGGTCCGACATCAGCCGGGAGCCGAGGGCCGCCCCTCCGGCGGAGCCGAGCGCGGTCCAGCCGAGCAAGGCGTAGTTCATCCCGGCCAGCGACGCGTGACCCAGGAATCCCGAGAGGGACGCGAAGATCACGATGAACGAGGTGGTGGCGGACGCCTTCTTGGGATCGAAGCCGAGGGCCACGAGCGCCGGCACGACGAAGTTGCCGCCACCGACCCCGAGCAGACCGCCCAGGAACCCCGCTGCGCCACCGACACCCATCCCGATGCCGAGCAGGGGCCCTTTCCCGAACGTCGTCTCCCTCGCCCTCGGCGTGTAGAAGAGCATCATCGCCGCGGCGAAGACGAGGAACGCGACGAACAGCCACAGGAGCAGCGTGCGGTCGAGCCCCCGGCTCACCACCACGCCGAGGGGGGAGAGCGCGGCGGCGACGAGGAGGATCGGCACGGCGACCCGCCACACGACCAGCTTGCGCCGGACGAACGTCACCGAGGCGACCGACATCCCGACGGCGTTGAGCAGCAGCGCGGTCGCCATCGCGGTGTGGACCTCGACCCCCATCGCCATGAACACGGGGATGAGGATGAAGGCCGCGCCCACGCCGGCGATGGTGAGCAGGGTGGTGAACCCGAAGGTGATGACCCCGGCCAGGAGTGCCATGCCCGTCAGCTCCCCGTGGGCGCCGCGCCGGCGTAGCCGGAGCACGGGAGGCAGACGGGCGCCCCGTCCTTCATCCGGACGTAGCGGTCGAAGACGTACTCGCCGCAGACGCTGCACAGGGTCTTGGCGAAGGAGCCCTTCACCGGCGTGTACCGGAAGTCGGGCTTCCGTTCCACCTTGAAGACCGCCTCGTCCGGCTGGGCGGCCACCCAGGCGATGACCTCGTCCACCACCGCCGCGGGGATGGCCGAGGGCTCGACGCCGCGCTTGCGGTAGGCGAAGAACTCGAACTTGCCCATCGCGTCCACGAACTCCGGCGTGAGGGCGAAGCGCACGGCGCCCTTCGCGGGATGGTGGAACGTGGCCGCCAGCTTGCCGTAGGAGGTCTTGGCCATCAGCACCTTGCCGTACGTCGCCCCCGTGGCGACCTGGAGGCCGTCCATCATGCAGGTCTGCGGATGGCCTTCACCCAGCTCGGGGAAGATGTGGAATCCGTGATCCTGCTCGCGTTCGACCCCGAGCTCGAGCATCGCCAGGCGGCCCATCCGGTAGCCGATCGGCATGAAGGGGCAGCGGTGCCCGTGGAACTCGAACGCCCACGGAGGCGGAACGAATGGCGTCGTCATCGGAATGTCCTCGCGCTCAGAGTTTGGCTTCGGTCACCAGCACCAGGCCGTATTCGCGGTCGCTCACCTTACGCCGTGGCGCCGATCAGCTGCTCCTGGCAGGGGATGCAGACCTTCTTGTCGCCGACGATGCGGGCGTAGCCCTCGACGACCATCTCCCCGCACCGGTCGCACACCACGCCGGCGAAGGAGTGGGGCTTGGTGGGCAGCTCGTAGTGGAAGATCTCCCCCACCGAGACCAGACGGTCGTCGGGCGCGCTCATCACCTTCTGGATCAGCGGCTCGACGACGGCGGGGGGCACCTTGGAAGCCGGCACGCCCTTCTCCCGGTACTCCGTGAAGAACGTCGTCTGCTTGTTGGCCAGCATCGCTTCGGCCTTGGGGGTGACGCGGACGGCGCGGCCCGTGGCCACGTCCACCAGCGTGACGCCCCACTTGCCGTAGTGCAGCCGCTTGATGTTGCCCTTGCCGAAGGTGCAACCGGTGATGGTCTGCACGCCGTCGGCGAAACAGGTCGCGCAGTGGTCCTCGCCCAGCTCGACGAGCGCGAGGAGCTGCCCGTCCTGGGCGCGCTCGACGCCGAGGGCGTTCATTGCCGCGGCGCCGACCCGCAGGCCCATCGGCATCGCGGGGCACTTGTGGCCGTGGAGCTGGAGGCCGGCATCGAGAAAGACCTTGGGGTCAACCATCGCGAACTCCCTTTCTTCCGTGGTGAGGTACCGCAGCCCGAGTATGCTCAGGCGTTACACCAAGGTTAGGGGATGGCGACGGCCGGAGTCTTGACCGCGGTCAAGAGTCCGGGGGCTCAGTCGAGGGGCGGCTCGGCGGCCAGCTCGAGGGCGGGCCGGTCGAGCACGCGGTACCGCCCGGGCCCCTCCCGCGCGAGGATGCCCTCGTCGAAGAGGGCCTTGAGCGCGCGAGAGAACGTCTCGGGGGCCACGCCGATGGCGCCAGCGAACTCCTGGGCCGTCACAGGGAGCGCGATGACGATCGGGTCCCCCACCTGGTGCGGCTCGGCGAGCAGCGGGAGCAGGGCCGCCGCCACCCGCGCGCGGACGCCGCGCGTGGACATCCCCTGGATGAGGTCGAACGCCGCGCGGAGCCGCTCGCCCAGCAGCGCGATCAGGGTGGCGGCGAGGTCGGGTTCCGCGCGGAGCGCCTGCAGCAGCGCGGACCGCGGCATGACCTCGGCCTCCACGTCGTCGAGCGCCTGCGCGTAGGCCGGATACGGTCGTCCGTCGAGGAATGGGAGAAAGCCGAAGACGTCGCCGGGTCCGAAGAGGAGCAGCGTGACGGCCCGTCCGTTGGGAAGGAGGCGGTAGATCTTGACGCGTCCGGTCCTTATCGCGACCAGCAGCCCCGACGTCTCGCCCTCGCGCCACAGCAGGGAGCCCGCCGGGAACCGGCGCACGTGCAGGTGCCGGCTCAGGAGCCGACGGGCCTGCTGCGCGAGGTCGCTCGAGGGGCTACCCTGCCACGGCGTCGGTGTCATGTGCTCGCTGCCCTCCTCCCGTGGCAAAGCGCTTCTTCACACGTGCGAACGAGATGCGTCGCCGGGCAGCGCCCCAGGCTCACCCTGGTTGTGTGGAACGAGACCGCGGGACCCGTGGTCGGCAGAATCGAGGGCTCCTGTCGGACGCAAGAAGGGCTAAACGGCGACGGCGTCCGCCTCCGCCCGAGAGAGTCGACCATCCATGATGTGGTAGATAGTGTCAAAGCCAGAGATCATGCGCACGTCGTGCGTCACCGCGATGATGGCCGAGTTCTTCTCGCGCGCCACGCGCTTAAGAAGCGCCATGACCTTCTCTCCGCGTGCGGTGTCCAGCGAGGCGGTCGGTTCATCGGCAAACAGCAGCGGCGGGTTGTTCGCGAGCGCCCGTGCAATCGACACCCGCTGCTGCTCACCACCGGAGATTGCGGCGGGCAGGTAATCCGCGCGGTGGTCGATCTCGAGGTATTCCAGCAGATCCCGCGCACGGCGGCGCGCAGCGCGGCGGTCCACGCCGTTCAGCTGCAGGGCGAGCGCGACGTTGTCGCGCACCGACAGGAACGGGATGAGGTTGTGCCCTTGAAAGATGAAACCGATCTTCTCGCGCCGGAAGCGCCGCACGTCGATACCCGTCCAGCCGTCGCGGAAGATCTCCTTGCCGTTCACAGCGATCACGCCGGCCGTCGGCTCTAGAATCAGGCTGAGGCACAGGAGGAGCGTGGTCTTCCCCGAGCCGCTCGGGCCGAGCAATGCGACCAACTCGCCGGCATCGATTTCGAAGCTCACGTCGTCGACCGCGACGACCGCGAGCTCGCCCTTGCCGAAGACCTTCCGGATCCCGTTGACGGCAAGAATCGACATCTCAGCCCCCGAGGGCGAACGACGGCGGCGTGCGGAGCGCCTGCCAGATGCCGAGCAGGCTCGCGAGGATTCCGCCCGCGAAGATCACGCCGAAGGTGATGCGCGTGTCGGTCGGTAGAAGGACCAGGGTGCGCGGGAACATTTCGTAGGTGAGCGAGACAGTCACGTACGCGAACGCGAAGGCGGCGAGCGTGATGACCAGGGACTGCTCCAGGATCAGGCGCACGATCACTCCGTTGGAGGCACCCAGCAGCTTGAGCGTGGCGATCGCCTTGATCTTCTCCATGGTGAGCACGTAGATCAACAGCGCGATCATGATGATCGACACGACGATCAGGAGCGAGCGGAAGAGGCCGAGGATCTGCGTCATCTTCTTGAGACGCCCTTCGACCATGAGCGTGCGCTCGGCGTCCTGGGTGTACACGTTGAGATAGAGCCAGCTCCGGATGCGTTCGGCGACCTGCCCCGCAACCGCGCCGGGACTGACGCGTACCAGCACGGCACTGATGTTGTCGCTGCCGACGCTCAGCAGCGGGAGCAGCCGGCGCGCCTGGTCCGGCGTGTTGCCGGCGCGCTCGAGCCGCTGGAGGGTCGCCGCGCGCGCGGAGCGCAACGCTTCGTTGTCCTGCTGGTAGAGGGTCTCCTGCGCATCGGCGAGGGAGAGGTAGACGAGCGGGTTGCCGGCAGCATCCACGGCACCCTTGGTGAGCCCGACGATGGTGACGTCGTGGCGCCCGAGGCGGACGCGCTCGTCGAGTTTCACCCCGAGCTTCAGGTCAGCCACCATT
>Ga0315281_10012796_pt1 | contig 11401 bp, 8 predicted proteins | sample YL17G07_0_MG_FD_204540 | JGI IMG/M metagenome (GOLD analysis project Ga0315281, IMG submission 204540) | Sediment microbial communities from Yellowstone Lake, YNP, Wyoming, USA - YL17G07_0 | ecosystem: Environmental > Aquatic > Freshwater > Lake > Sediment | place: USA: Wyoming | collected... | reverse complement strand
GCCCTCGTCGCGGCGAGTCTCGCCGTCGCATGTAAACCCGACACGCCCACCAGCCCGTTGGCCTCGCCCTCTGCCTGCGCGCCGGCGCTCACGGTACCACCGCAGGTATCGGCCCCGCTGACGGTGCTCGGCCAGGGAGTTGTCTCGACACGCTATACCGCCGAAGTCGACGTGCGCGGATCGATCGCGTACACGACGACGTGGAACGGCGGGGCACCGCGCGGCATCGGGAACGCGATCTTCATCTGGGATGTCGCCGCCGATGTTCCGAAACTGCTCGACTCGGTGATTGTCGCCGGCGCGACGACACTCGGTGATGTGGCGATCTCCGACGACGGCACGCTGCTGGTGGTCGCGACGGAGCGAACCGGTGGGAGCATCGTCATCTATGACCTTGCAGCGCCCGCCGCGCCGAAGCTCCTGTCGCGCTTCACCAACGCCGAGACGGATCCGGGCGTGCATACCGCCGAAATCGGACGCGTCAACGGCCGGCTCTACGCCTTTCTTTCCATCGACCCGCGCTCGAGTCCAGCACCGGCGCTCCTCGCTCGACTCGTCATTATCGATCTCGGCAACCCGGCGGCTCCGCAGCAGGTGTTCTCTAAAGTCGTTGGCAGCCCGTACGTCCACGACGTTTTTGTGCGCGACGGTTTCTTGTTTCTCGCCACCTGGAATACGGGGATCGAGATCTGGGACCTCGGCGGGGCGGGGAACGGGTCACCGGCGGCGCCGCGTGTCATTTCGTCGCTCGCCACGCTGAATGGCAGTGTCCACAACATCTGGTGGTTTCACGATCCGGTGTCGGGCACCAAGGCGTATGCGTTCGTCGGCGAGGAGGGGCCAGGCGGAATCGGCGTCACCTCGAATGGCGACGTTCACGTCGTCGATGTATGCGACATGGCGCATCCGAAGGAAGTCGCGTTCTATCATCTTGCCGGAGCCGGCACGCACAATTTTTCGATGGACGAGTCGCGGGGAATTCTCTATGCCGCCTATTACAACGGAGGCGTGCGCGCGCTCGACGTCCGGGGCGACTTGAGCGCATGCTTGCCCGCCCAACGTTCGGCAAATGGCCGGTGCGATCTGGGTCTGATGGGGCGCGAGATCGCGAGTGGCGTCGCCGACCGGAGTGGGCGCTTCGTGTGGGGTGTGGTCTATCGAGGCGGCTTTCTCTACCTGTCGGACATGGTCAACGGATTCTGGAAACTCAAGGCAATCGGGCCCTGACGTGAACCGAGCAATTTCGATCGTCGGGGAACTGTGACCGATCTGCGCCCAGCACGATCCGCGAGCGAGCACACTATCGAAGTGCCGCGCACCGCTCGCTATTTCACGATTGGCGACGAGAGCGGCGCGGTCGGGGAACTCTGGTTCGTCCTCCACGGTTTCGGGCAGCTTGCAGGCGAGTTCGTGCGCTACTTCAGCGACCTCGCCGACAAACAACGCCTGGTGATCGCGCCCGAGGCGCTCAATCGATACTACTCGGCGTCGACTTCTGTGCCCGCGAGCGAGCGGTCAGTCGGCGCGACGTGGATGACGCGCGAAGATCGCGAGAACGAGATCAAGGACTACGTTCGGTATCTCGATCTCCTCGCCGATGACATCGCCAGGACGCACCCGCGCGCCAAGGTAGTCGTCCTCGGGTTTTCGCAGGGCGGCGCGACGGCCGCGCGTTGGGCAAAGCTGGGGCATACGAAGATCGACCGTCTGATCCTGTGGGGCGCCACCGTCCCACCCGATCTGGGATTTGAAGCCGGGTCGGCGACGTTTCGCGGAGCGAGGCTGACGGTCGTGATCGGCCGCAAGGATCAGTACATCACTCCAGCAGGCCTCGACGCGGAGCGCGCGCGATTGACCGAGTCGGGGGTGAACTTTGACGTCGTGGAATTCGATGGCGGCCACTCGATCAAGCGCCGCGTGCTGCTCGAGGTCGCGCGCTAGCGGTCACGCTTCCAGCGATCGATCGCACGCCGGTCCTTTTTCGACGGCTTGCCTTTTTCCTCGTACGCTGGCGGCGCGGCGAACCGGCGTTGAGTGGCGATCCTCTCTCGTTCGGCTGCGCTTTCGGCTGACTCCTCATACAACGCCTGTGCCGCCGGCGCCGAGCCACGACGCTCGCCAATGGCCTTGACCGTGAGGAGATACTCGACTGGCCCAAGGCGAATCCGCACGCGGTCTCCCGGTTTCACCGACTTCGACGGTTTTGCGCCGTCACCGTTGACCTCGATCTTGCCTCCCGCGACGGCGGCGGTTGCCAGCGACCGCGTCTTGTAGAAGCGGGCGGCCCAGAGCCATTTGTCGATGCGGGTCTCGGGTGGCGGGGGCGGCATTGAGCGGGGTTGTGGTTGGTAGCCAAGTCGATTGGTGGCCGGCGTTCTTCGGCTGAGACCTCAAGCAATCAAACCAGTCCACCAGCCTCGCACGCGCGCCTACTAACTTATTTCGTCAGCAACCTGAGCATTTCACCCGCCCCCAGTCGCCGCGCAAGCATCGCGCGCGCCCGATGACCCGCATTCAACGCTTGCCGCGCCTGTCGATCGTCCTCGCCTTTGGCCTAGCCCTGAATGGCGGTCGAGGAGCGGCACAGGTTACCGCCCCGCCGATTCGCCTGACCCTTGGCGATGCCGCCCGCGCCGCGGTCGAGCACAGCGCCGCGGCCGACATCGGGCGGGCGCGCGTCGACGAAGCAAAGGCACGGGTGCGGCAGGCGCGCTCGGTACTCTTGCCCAACATCACCGGCTCGCTGCTCCAAACCGGACGCACATTCAACACCGCCACGCTCGGCATCAAATTTCCCAGTGCACCGGGCGCACCGCCGCTGTTCGATCCAAACGGTCAGGTCGAAGGGCCCGTGAACGCCACCGACCTTCGCGGCCGGGTCTCGCAAACCCTCTTTGACCAGAGCGCCCGAACACGGGTCAGTGCGCTGGAGGCTGGTGTCACGGCCGCGAGTGCCGAGGCAACGAGCGCTGGCGAACAGGCGGCCGCGAGCGCAGCCATTGCTTACGTCCGTGCGCAGCGTGCCGAGGCCCACCTCAGGTCGCGAGTCGCAGACTCGACGTTGTCGGCGGACCTCCTGGCGATCGCCCGAGATCTGCTCGCGGCCGGTGTTGGGATTGCCCTGGACGTCACCAGGGCGCAGTCACAGCTTGCCGGTGTTCGGGCGCAGTTGATCGCCGCGCGCAACGATCGTGCGCGTTCTCGTCTCGAGTTGCTGCGCGCTATTGGCCGTCCGCTCGACACGCCGATCGAGATCGCGGATTCCCTCGCCGCGCCCGACGCAGTATCGAGTCCGAGCGAACAAGCCGCGGTCGATGCTGCACTGCATCAGCGTACCGACGTCCGTTCGGCCGAGCAGCAACTGGCGGCGATCCGACAGCAGATTTCGGCAATTCGCGCCGAGCGGTTGCCCACGCTGGGACTGTTCGCCGACCAGGGCGCAATTGGAAAGTCCCCCGCGCACCCACTGCTCACCTACTCCTATGGGGTCCAGCTTTCCGTCCCGATCTTTGACGGCTTTCGCCGGGCGAGCCGGATCGAAGAGCAGGCTGCGGTCGCGCGGCAAGTGGAGATTCGCGAGCGTGAACTTCGCGAGCAGATCGCGGTCGAGGTCCGAAGCGCACTGCTCGATCTGTCGTCGGCGCGCGAACAGGTCGATGCCGTGCGTGAGCGCGTCCGTCTCAGCGAGCAAGAGGTTGTCCAGGCTCGTGACCGGCTTGCGGCCGGCGTCGCCGGCAATGCCGACGTGATCTCGGCATCGCTGTCACTCTCCGGTGCGCGCACGTCGCTCGTCGACGCGGAAACGGCGTACCAGACTGCCCGCGTCGCGCTCGCACGCGCCCAGGGCACCATCACGTCGCTCAAATAGGCGTACTCGCGCCGATACGTCCTCCAGAATCTCATGGCTACACCACTCAAGCAAGACATCGGTCCCGGGCCCGACAACGCGCCGTCTGACGGGCCTGAGCCGACGACCAAGCGCCGCATTGTCCTGCCGATCGCGATTGTTCTCGTCCTGATCGGCGGGTACTGGGCTTTTGGCCAATGGGGCTACAGTCGCGCGCATGTGTCGACCGATGATGCGTCGATCGATGGTCACATCATTCCGGTGCTCTCCAAGGTTGGCGGCTACATCCTTCGGGTGACCGTGGCCGAGAACAATCGGGTTGCTGCCGACTCGCTTCTCGTGGTCATTGACCCGTCGGAGTATTCGGTGCGACTCGCGCAGGCCGATGCCGATCTCGCAGCCGCTCGCGCTGCAACGGGTTCGGCGGGGCTGGCCGGTCAGGCAGAAGCGGCCGTGCAGTCGGCCTCGAACCAGCAAGCGTCGCTGGAGTCGCAAATCGATGCGGCGCGTGCCACGGATGCGAAGTCGAGAGCCGATCTTGTCCGTGCAAAGGAACTTTCGGCGAAACAGATCATCTCGCGGCAACAGTTCGATGCGGCTCAGGCCGGGGCCGATGCCGCCGCGGCGACTCTGCAATCGTTGCAGCGGCAGACCGGCGTCGCGGGAGCGGCCGTGACCAATGCCAACGCAGGCGTACGCCTTGCGGCGGCACGCCTCCAGGCGGCGCTGGCGGCTCGCGAGAACGCGCTGCTTCAGCTTCGGTACACCCGCATCACCGCGCCCGAAGGTGGCATTGTCTCCAGGAAGCAGGTCGAAGCAGGCCAACTCGTGCAGGCCGGGCAGCCGGTGATGACGATCGTCGCAGATACCGGCGTCTGGGTCACGGCAAACTTCAAGGAGACCCAGCTCGACAAAGTGCGCATTGGCGCGGATGTAGAACTCGAAGTCGATGCCTACAAGGGTGCGACTGTCCAAGGCCGAGTCGAGAGCGTGAGCGCGGCGACCGGGTCGAAGTTCGCGCTGCTGCCGCCGGACAACGCCACCGGCAATTTCACGAAAGTGGTTCAGCGAGTGCCGGTGCGAATCGCCATTACCAAAGACCTCGGCAAGGACCGCCCACTCCGACCGGGAATGTCAGTCGTCGTCCACATCGTCGCCAAGTAGCCAGGGCGAGCCGGTATCGGCCGAACGACGGAGTACTATCGGGTAGGCCCCGCGCTCACCGCCCGCCATCATGAGCGGTGTTGCCGCGGCCGCGCGCCTCCACCGGCCAACTCAGCTCGACGCGATCGCCGCGGACGCCGAACATCATGTCGTTCAGATGGACAACGATGCAGACGTGATTTGGAACGACGCGGACCACGTCGCCGACCCGCGGACGCCACGCCGTCCGCGACAGATCGAGCAGCCCGTGCTCCTCCGACATCGACTTGACCACGACGTCAGGCCGATCCAGCAACGCGCCGAACCCGCCGGCGCCGTCCGCGCCGCGCATCGGCTCGCGTCCAAGCGCCTTGCTCCCAGCGTCGATGACGGCCTGACCGGAGACCGCGGTGCTCACCACCGTGGCGAGCACCGTCAACGCGCAGTCGTCCCAACTACAGGCTCCGATTTCCGCGGTGACTCGATCGTTGAACACGTAGGTCCCGGGCCGCAACTCCGTGACGCCCGCGACCTGGTGTGTCTGCCAGAGCGTTGGCGTTGAGCCACCGCTGACCGCCCGCGCCGGAACTCCGGCCGCGCGGAGTGCATCGAGCGCTGTCGTCAGCGTGGCGCTCAATTGGATGAGTCCCTGCTCCTGTGCGTTGACTGGCTCGCGGATGTGGCCTGGATAGAACGCGATCCCTTCGTACGACAGTGCCGCTGACGCCTCGACTCGCTTTGCGAGGCCGATCGCCGACTCGATGGACGGAACGCCGACGCGGTGCATCCCGAGATCCAGCTCTACGTACACCCCGACCTGAACCTTCGCCGCCAACGCCGCACGCTCGATATGGTCGATCGCGTCCAATGAGTCGAGGGCAACCGTCACTTTCGCATTTGTCGCGAGCGACGCGATGCGTTCGGCCCGTGCCTTCCCGACCGGCGGGTAGGCGACGAGGATATCGTCGCTTACCGCGCTCATGACCTCGGCTTCTCTCGGGGTCGCGCAGGTGACGCCCTTCGCGCCCAGGCGCATCTGCTCGGCGGCAATCCACGATGACTTGTGCGTTTTCACGTGGGGACGCAGCGACAGCGAGTGGGTGCTTGCGTATCCGGCCGCGCGATCGAGATTCCGGGTCAGTCGATCGAGGTCGACGACCGCGGCCGGTGTCTCGAGTGAGGTGAGTTCGTTCATCGGTTGAAGCGTGGCAGTGTCCGCGCGCGGCGAATGTCGCGCGACGCGTTGCAAGACTAACCGTTCCGAGAGCAGACCGACATGACCAAACAGGCACCTTCAGGCAAGTCAAAGGGCTGGACGCCGATCAAGCTCGCCGCGGATGTGCCGACGCCGGTCGGCGCGTATTCTCCTGCCGCTCGCGCTGGGGACTTTCTCTATGTGTCAGGTCAGGTGCCCCGTGACCCCCGGTCCGGCGCGACGATCGGATCAGACGTCGTCGAACAGACGCGGCAGGTGGTCAGCAATCTCGAGTCCGTTCTCGCCGCCGCCGGCGCAACGCTGAGCGACGTGGTCTCGGTGACCGTGTATCTCGCGGATCCCAATCTGTGGACGGCGTTCAACGACACCTACCGCGAGCTCATGCCCCAACCGTACCCGACGCGCACGGCGGTCGGCGCGTCGTTACGCGGCTTTCTCGTGGAAATCAACGCCGTCGCCTATGTTGGCGGGCGATAACGGCTCTGTCGTTGCCAAAGAAAAGCGCCACTCAATTCGAGTGGCGCTTTTCTTTTTGCATTGCCCTGCGAACAGATCACCGACTCGGTCGCCTCACCATCCCGGCGACATCTGGACTCCCCACACCCATTTCTTTGTTGGACGTTGGAACGGGTGTGCCAGGTACGCCTCGAGAATCATGTAGCCAAGCACGTTGACCCGGAACGACACGCCGGTACTGAATACCGGGATACGATCGGCGCACTGCACGAACGACGACACTGTCGAGCCCGGCGCTGCTGCTGCCAACGTGCAGCTTGCCGAGGGCGCTCCGCCTTTGCGCGAGAATCGGAAGTCCGGGCTCTGGCTGCTCGTATACGCGACGCCCGCGTCGAAGAATGGTGACACCTCGATCGGAAGCAGCATCGTGTGGATCAATCCGAATTCCGGAGGCCCAAACAGTGGAATCCGGAACTCGGTGTTTGCGACGAGCATCCGGCTGCCGAACAGTCGATCGAGCACCGGGCAACTCGATGCCGTCTGAGCGCCCGTCGACAGACACTCGACCTGACTGTTGCCGGTAATCGAGCCGTAGCCATAACCGCGAACGAAGTTCTCGTCACCCAGGAACACGGGCCACAAACGCGAGTCTTCGGCGTCCTTCCCGTATCGCCCGGTGTGCATACCTCTGAACGCGAGCGAGAACGGCTTGAGGAAAACGTACTTCCGGTAGTCCAGGGTCACCGTCTGGAAGTGGAACGTGCCAACGACCGGAGCGTACTGCAGCCGATACCGCACCCCCGCCACGGGCGACGTATACGCGGAGTTTGAATTGTCTCCGACGAACGCGAACGATGGCTCCACATAGTTGATACTTGGATACGAGTTTCCGGCGATGCGCTGTTGGGCGACAATCGTCTGGCCAACCGCGGTGTACTCGAGAATTTCCTGCTGATAGTACTGGTGCGTCCCGCTCATCGTGAACTCGAAGCGGCGGGTCGAGGAGAACGGGTACTGCGAGAAGAACGATGCCTGGTCGATAAAGATGCGCTGCATGATGTAGTACAGGTTGTACCCCGCCGCTTTGCCGCCGCGTCCGTCGTCGACCAGCGTGTCAGCGTACTGCGCGCCGCCCGTGAGATACGGCATGTGTTGCCCACCAACGCCCCAGTTCCAGCGCTTGCCCAGGTTGTAATACTGGAGGGCGCCCCCAATGTCTTTCAGCGCGCCGTTGGCCTGGATGGCGCCGAAGAGTTGTCGATCGCCGAGCTGATCGCCCCACATTGCCGACACACCGCCGACGACACCGGCTCCGAACGGACCGCCGATCGACGCGCCGAGCGACGGTTGGCCAACGGCGTCGAGGGAAAACGCCGAGCGAAAGGGCACCACCTGGAAGTCGGTGCCCGTCGGGAGCCCGTCAACCGCGTCGTTGAGGTATCGGGAGACGAGGCTGCTTGGTGCGACAGGTGGCAGCTCGCTCGCCGAGTTCCCCAGCGCCATTCCTGCTTCAGGCGCGCCATCGAGTTGGCCGGGCTCGAATGCGAAAATACCGAAGCCCTGATCCTTGAACACCGTGAACGCAAGACGGCCATTGCCACGCGCCACCGACATCGCTGGTGAATCCGACGTGATGCCGCTGACGCCGGTCGCCACCCTGGTGATTCTGAAGGACTGGCCCGCGGCGAGGTCGTAGCGGTACAGGTCAGGCACTCCATCCTGATCGGCAATGAAGAACAGATTCTGGCCGTCGGGGGCAAACTGCGGGTTGATTGCACGGCCACGCTGGAACGTGGACAGCGACCGGATGGTCCCCGTCGCGACGTCCAGCAGCGCCAGCCGCAACTGACCCCACTTCATCGTTTCGAAGTCCGTCGTCGCGCGGTCCGTCACGAAGGCGATCGTCCGTCCGTCGGGCGACCAGGTTGCCTGCACGTCGGCGAAGCGGTCATTTGTGAGCTGCGTGATCTTTTCCGTCGCGAGGTCGAGCAGGTACAGATCGCTCGCGCCGCCCTTCAGCCCCGACATCAGAATCGTCTTTCCGTCGGGCGACCACGCAACGCTACTCACCGATCCGATGTCTCCGAGCTTGTAACGGCGCTCGACTTCGGTCGATGCGGTGTTCAGGATCGCGACCTGGTTGTCGCCGTCTGCATAGGCGATGAATGCAAAGCGCTGACCATCGGGTGACCAATCGCCCGACGAATTGATGAAGCTGATGGCGTCGAAATGGCGGTCGCTCGCCGTCGACGCCAACTTCTTGACGATCTTGCCGGTCTGGGCATCAGCCAGGTACAAGTCGATGCCGAACAAGTCGCGGCTGCTGAAGAACGCCACAAGCTTGCCGTCCGGGCTGAGCGATGGCGACACGTTGTAATCACTGCTCCGCTTCAGCGGCACGACGACTTTCGCGACGCTGTCGGGATGCGTCCGCGACTGCGCCGAGGCGAGGAACGTCGCTTTTGTCGCGGCGGCCCAGTCCTTGGACAGCGAGTCGCTGCTCTCGCCAAGCACGCGGATCAGCGCCTGGTCCCAGCCCAATCGCAGCGAGGTGCGGTAGACGTCAACGACGGCCCGGTCGCCCCACCGGCCACCGACGTACGCCCACAGCGCCTGCCCGTACCGATACGGGAAGAATCGCGAATCGGTCGTCAGCTGGTTGATCGTCGGAAACTTGTCGCGCATTACGGCATCGCGCATCCACATCGCCGTCAGCGCGTCGTTGCGTCCGAGCGAGAAGTACTCGGACATTCCCTCGATCAGCCAGAGCGGCAGCGCGTTGAGGCGCTGGAGCCCGCCCGTGCCTTCGGCGATGTTGTACTGAAAGACGTGCACGAGCTCATGCCCGAGTACGTGATCGTTGTTTGCGTACACGCCGGTGAAGGGCATGATGACGCGGGTGTGCATGCCCTCGGTGACGCCGCCTGTCCCTTCTTCGAGCGTCTCGCTGATGACGTTCGTCTGCTGAAAGTCGGGCTGATCGGCGTAGAAGATCAGCGACTTCCGGTCGAACGCATGGCGAAATGTGTCGGAGTGGCGGGCATACCACCGCTCCGCCAGCCGCGACGCGTCCTTGACCAGAAGCGATTCGGCAGGATAGAAGAAGTTGTCGAAGTGTTCCGACTTGTTGATCCGCCACGGAAAGGACTCGTACTGGACCTTGTTACGCCCGAAGTACCCTTGCGCACCTGCCGGCGTCGCCGTAACGGCGCTTGCACCGAGCGCACCGAGGGTGACTGAGAGGAACGAGACCAGCGTCGCCAGCCGACGCAGCGAGAGTCGTGTCATGCAATGCCCCGCGGGAATACCGCAGCTAGATATCGTTTTGGATGCTCGTAGACCCTGCCGACCGCTACGCATGGGGACCCTATAGCGGGGGGGAACGACGTGGCCAGGTTTGGGTGCATCCGCCGGCGAACGCTGAGCACCCGCCGGACCTGCGCGCACCGTGCCAAGCAACGAAACAATACCCGTTGGAGCAGTCAAGAGTTCCTCCTTTTTATTGCCTTCGCCCGTTGTCAGCCCGCCCAATCGTCGACACGTTGCTGCCGCAGACATCGATCCAGCCGAGATCCCGCGATGACCGAACGCCCTTCATACAAACAGACACGGATGGACCGGCTTGGCCCTGATGCCGCGAACATTCTGCGGTCAGCAGGGTGGGGGTTGGTGATCGGTGCCGTGTTCTTCCCGATTATTTCTGCAGCGGCATCCCAAATCCTCCACTTGAGCCGCGGGCCCACCTTGGGGGTCGCGTTTGTGGGGTCGGTCGTGATCGGAGGCCTCGTGATATGGGTGCCTCTCATTGCTGCGAATATGGGCGAAAAAGCGTTTCACGCGGTCATGACACGCGGTGGTACGTCCCCGTACACCGAGCAGAACTCCTACCAACAGGCGCTGGTGATGCAGGGGGGGCTTGACGAGGCGCTCGCATCGCTCGAGGCGATCATCGCTGAGCCAGGTTCCACGCTCGACGTCCGGATCCGCGCCGCCGAGCTCTACGCGCGTGAGGCAAAGAACGCAGTCCGGGCGGCGGAGCTGTTTCGCGAAGTGATCCGCGACCCACGGTGCGCGGTCGGCGAGGAAGTCTATTCGGCCAACCGACTCGTCGATTTGCTCACGGGCCCGCTCGGCCAGCCAGGCCGCGCGCTGGTCGAGCTCGGCCGCCTCGCCGACCGCTACCCCACGTCGATCATCGGCGAGAACGCGCGCCAGGCGCTGCGCAGCCTCAAGGCGCTGGCCGCGGAGCGCGACCAGCCCCCGATCTAATCGAAGCCGCCGGCTCGGCGGTTTCCCTTGATCGTCGACCGGCGTTTCTTGTCGGAGAGTCGCGCCTCCTTTGACGCCTTGCTCGGCTTTGTCCGCTTCCGCCGCTTGGCAATGTGCATTGCTGCTCGAACGAGCTCGACCAGTCGCTCCTCGGCCGCGATTCGGTTCTGAAGCTGACTGCGCCGGTTGCCAGCGACAACGCGAAGCATTCCTTCGGCGTCGATTCGCCCGCCGAGCTTTGCGCGAATTCGCGCTTTTTCAGCGTCCGTTAACGCTGCAGATGTCTGAAAGCTCCACAACAGCTCGATTCGCGTCGACGACGTGTTCACGTGCTGGCCGCCAGCACCCCCGGAACGCGACGCACGGTATTGGAATTCCGATCGCGGGATCGCAATCGAATCGGTAACTTGGATTGGCTCGGCCATCGGTTGCTCGCTTGGTGTAAACCGCGGATTATTTGGCTCGCCTTC
>Ga0315281_10012794_pt1 | contig 11402 bp, 6 predicted proteins | sample YL17G07_0_MG_FD_204540 | JGI IMG/M metagenome (GOLD analysis project Ga0315281, IMG submission 204540) | Sediment microbial communities from Yellowstone Lake, YNP, Wyoming, USA - YL17G07_0 | ecosystem: Environmental > Aquatic > Freshwater > Lake > Sediment | place: USA: Wyoming | collected... | reverse complement strand
AGGCTCGCGCATCTCGGCGAGGCACCAGTCGAGAGCTTTGAGCGTCTGCGGCAGAAGTCGCTCGAAGGCCTCCCGATCGCCCGAAAGCAGGTAGTTCTTTGCAACGGTGTACATCATGGAAGGCGTATAGACGCCCCAGTTGGCGTAGCCTTTGACGTGCCCGTTGGGCTCCTGATTGTTGCGATAGATGGTCAGCAACTCTTCCGTGGCCACATCGTCATATCCGCGCAGGGCATAAATCATGTAGTCAACATAGACGGCCTGATTCACCGGCCAAGGCGTGCCGTGCTGGTCGTAGGCGAAATTCGAGTACGGCAGATCGATCTGGACCCCGTCCTCACCGCCGCCGTGCCGTCGGGGCAAACGTAAAGCGTGCCAAAGGCTCGCCCGGAACAGATCGTTGACCGCCTTCTCGGGCACTTGGAACTGCGCACCACGCCGAACCCAATCGGCCCAGAATTTCAGCGTCGCCTCGCGAGAACCGGCATATTCCAGCTTGATGAAAGTATCGCGGCCCTGCGCTGCGACCACGGGCGACGGCAGCTTGACCACGAATTCCCTGCCGGCGTTTGCGGGCAGATCGAATGTCAGCGCGATCTCGCAGTCTTTCCAATGCTTTTCCTTCTGCGGGGCTTCATTCCGTGTAACACAAGATGTGACTGTCAGACCGGAGCCTTGGACAGAGAACAACACCTGATTCGATACATTCTCCTCGACCAGAATGGCATCGCCTTCGCGTCGCCACACCATCTCGGATGTATCACTGGATGCGAATTCCCGCCGGTGATGCACCGTTACAGAGACCGTGCCGGCGCCGCCCTGGGCTCTCGTTACGGCAACCTTCTGCATCAGTACCATCGGGATATCCCCACGCCGCTCTTTCGGCGGGCCGTGCAAAGGATAAGCGAACTGCTCCACTTGATAGCGCAGGCCATCCCGCTCTAAAGTCGTCGTGATGACGGGCAGGCCGTCTTCGAGCCGCTGCCCTTTCCAAGCGTCCTGAATCCCTCCGGATAAATCGGCAAAGCCGAACCAGAATCGAAAGCGGTCCGGGTTGCCGTAGTCGTTCCAGACGCCGGCCCCGCGATCCATGCCAAACTTGTACAGAGCGCTGTCCCAGGTCAGGCCGACGATGTGGCCGGGCGCCGGTTGGGACGGGTGCTTGTACGCCGGACTTCCCATATCCTCCCAGCGGGCCGTGTACTGCTCATACGAGGCTTCCGGCTCTTGCTGAATTCGGTCGAGAATCCGCCTGCCTTTGGATTCGCCCAGTTGCTTCTGATGGTCGGCGAAAGATGGTGCAGCGTCCCCTGCTGCTACGTAGACATCATGCGAGGGCACCCAGAACACCTTCGTTTGGAGCAGTTGATCTACCGTAATGCTGAAACCCTGCGTTCCCTCACGGCTCATCTGTATCGTCAACACGCGGGGATCGGGTCGATAGGCCGGGTCCTGTTGCAGCCGGTGGGCCGTATCCGCGTCACTCTGCGAGACCAGGTCCTTCCAGAACCGGTGGATCTTCTCCGTCGGCTTCACGTCCCGGGGAGCGTATTGCAACACGAACTCGACACCGTCCACGTCTCCGGCGCCCGAGCGGGTTTCGCACGTCATGTCCTGCAGGTGGTCATCCGTCTCCAAACCGATTCCCGTTGCCTCCGTGACCGTTGCATCTTTGGTCGCAAGCCGGACATAGAAGGCTTGTGTCTCAGGCGACGTGTGGCCCCACGAAACCCTGACTCTCCATTGCTCCTGGCCGCTGGCCGCGGGAAGAGCAAATGTCACGAGAACTGCCACGCAAGTTGCGAGAAGCCCCGTTCGTACCATGCATACCTCCTGTCAGCCGGCATCTACTTGCCGATGCAATAGAGATTCTCGGCGGTCCTTATGAACAGGTGACCCTGAGCGATGGCGACCGACGATTGAATCGGCCCCTCACCCATCTTCGCCTCCGAGACAACCTCGAACTTGTCCCCGCCCGCCCGGAGTACGACCGTCTCGCCGGCCTCACTGATGCAGTAGAGCTTGCCGTCACCCGCGGTCAGGGACGCCCACCACGGGCTGCGGCCTCCGAGTTCCCCCTGCCAGAACTTCTTGCCCGTCTTCGGGTCCATGCACGTGATGACCTTGCCGCGCCTGAGCCCGTCGAGCACGTAAAGCCGACCCTGATAGAAGAGAGGCGTGCTGCAATCGGGCGCCGCCTCGTCGAATTCCCAGAGGATGTGCCCGGCATCGTCGGCACCGGTGGGCGGCCGGAGAGCGAAAACACCCTTGTGTTTATGCCGCGTCCCGAAGATGAGTCCCTCGCCGGTCACCAGCGACGGGATGATACGTGAATCCCGCACTTTCTGGCGCCAGTATTCGAACCGCCAGAGGTCCTTTCCAGTCGCGGGATCATGAGCCGTGACGAAGTCGCCGCCCGTCATCAGTAGAGACGCAAGATTTTGCGTCTCGCCAGTCTTGCCGTCACGAACGAACGGGATCGGCGTGCTGTAGGTCTCCATGCCTTCATCAAAGGCGTTGGTTTTACGCGGCTGCTTCCACAGGGTCTTTCCGGTGGCCGGGTCGAGCGCCGCGATAAACGAATCGAGGGGCGCGTCCGCCGGCGGGTCGCGATAGGGCTTGTCACGCCGGACCGCTACAACGTACAGCTTGCCCTCGTAGAGAAGCGGGCTGCTGCTGTAGCCGAACTGCAACGCCAGGTTGCCGTATTCCTTTTCGACGTTCCGCGACCACAACTCCTTGCCTTCGAAGTCAAATCCGATGAGCGTGCCATCTCCGTACAGGAAGAACACCCGGCTCCCATCCGCCGCCGGCGACGGCGACGCCATGTTGTTCCGCGGGAGTTTTCGGGAATTGGAGCCCGCCTGCCTTTGCCACAATTTTTCGCCGGTCCTCGCATCGAAGCACAGCGCCACGAAGTCCGCCGTCCCTTTGACGGTCGAGGTCACGAACACCCGCCCGTTGGAGATCACGGGCGTCGCTCCGCTCGGCCCGGGCAAGGAACTGATCCAAGCCACGTTTTCCTTCGGGCTCCAGAACGTCGGCAGATTCGGCTCATCCGTCGAGCCGTTGAAGAACGGCCCCCGCCACTGCGGCCAATCCGACGCCCAGCCGGACGACGCGACTACCAACACCAAAGCGTTCAGCAATAGAACGCCTCTAAAATTCCTCATCCCGTACACCCCTCTCTACTTGTTTTCCGGATTCGAAGACGAGGTCAGGGCAGCGCGCACGGGCTCGACCCATTTCTCATTCTTGACGTCGTACAGGACGAAATCGCTGTCGAACTGCCAGTACGCCCAGCTCCAGCCGAGCTTCTGGGCCGTCCCGACAAGAAACGCCAGATACCGTGCGCGTGACTCCATCGGCGCCTTATCGTACACGCCGAACTCGCCCAGGAAGACAGGCCGATTGTGCTCTTTCGCCCAAGCTTGGGCCTTAGCGAAGTCCTGCTCGACCGCTGCCTTTTCAACGTCGGTGCCCTTCCACTCAACACCGACCTTGTCCGCGCGGCCCGCCCAGGACGCACCCTGATGAGTGAAATCCATGGGCGAATAGTAGTGGACCGTCACAATGATGTTCCGATCATCCTCGGGCAGCTTCAGGTCGGCGAGTTGACCGATGGCGTTATAGCCCGCCGGGCCGATGATGACCGTGCGGGTCGGATTGGTTTTGCGGATGATGGCCAGAGCTTCCTGAAAATACTGATTCCACATCTCCGCAGTGAGCTTGCGGCTGGGCTCGTTCAGGATCTCGAACAGCACCCTGTCGGGGGCGTCGCGCAGCCGCTCGGATACCTGCCGCCAGAACGCCAGAAACCGGGCCTTGTTCCCTTCCGGGTCGGTGCCCATCGCACCGAACTCGTGCAGGTCCAGGATTACCATGAGATCGCTTTGCAGGGCGTTCGTTACGGTCCAGTCGAGGACTTCCCACCAGGAAGCAGGCAAAGCGTAATCTTCACCCTGTTTCATGTGGCGGAACGGATGCAAATTGATCCGCACGTTGCTGAAGCCGGCATCCTTGAGCATGCGAAAATAGCCGGCCTTGAAACGGGCCTTCTCCCGAGAGTTCCAGATCGGATCGTACCCGATGATGTTGACGCCCCGCCCGAGCTTTTGATTCTGGACAAACGGGTCAACACCCCGCCTTTCGCCCGCCGTAGCGACTCCATAAGTCGCTGTTATGAGCAGGACTGCCGAAACGGCGCCGACGCAAACCCACACTACTGGCGACCTCCGTTCTTCTATCATTAGGGGACTCCTTGTGATCATCAGGGAAATTGTCGACTGCTGCTGAATCAAACCTCTGTCCACTGACCGGGGATGGGGACCGGGTAGCGGCCTTCGGCGTCGGCCTTCACCGGTGCGGGGCTCTCGGCGGTGAAGTCCACGCTCGGGCAGAATTTGAAATCGGACGCCAGCATCTCGTCCCAGGTGATCACTCTGCCCATGTGGATGGCGGCCCGTCCCATGATAGAGGTCAGGTTCGCGTACGCCGCCCGCTCGAGCTCGTTATACGGCTGGTTTTGCCGGATGGCCGTCAGAAGCTCATCCCACTCGACCTGATACGGGCTCATTTTTTCGTCCGGGGGCCGCCATGCGATGTTGTCCTTGCCGGCCCGCTGGTCTTTGTAAATGTGCACGGTCGGGGCGTGCACGTTGCCCGAGAACTGGGCCGCACACTTGGTGCCATGCACGAACGTGGCGAACTCATCGTGGCAATTCGACTGGTTGCGGCTGTTGACGAGCGCCTTCGTGCCATCGGGGAAGGTGTACTCGATGGCGTAGGTATGCAGGTTCTGGCTGCAATCGGTGCTTCCCGGCTCGCGGCCGCCCAGGCCCTCCGCCGCAGCCGGCCAGGCATCCTTGATCCAGCAGCACTCGTCCACCTGGTGAATCATCATCTCGATGAACCACGCCGACGAGACCCAGAGGAAAAAGTACGGCCGCCGAATCTGCCAGAGCAATTCGCTCTCGCCGCCCTTGAACGGGCCCATTCGCGCGCCGGGGTCCATGCGATAGGCGCGAATCAGCGTGATGTCGCCCATCGCGCCGTCGCGGATCTTCTGGATCAAGGCCCGCCGGGAGTACGAGTGCCGGCACATCAGCCCACAGCCGATCTTGAGATTCTTCTGTTTCGCCTGCTCACCGAGACGCAGGATTTCGCGTGTGCCGCCCGGATCGGGTGCAAACGACTTCTCGATGAACGCATTGACGCCCTTCTCCACCGCGTACTTCAGGTGCGTGGGGCGAAAGGCCGAATGGGTGGCCTGAATCATGACGTCGCCCGGCCGCAGACAGTCGATCGCTTTGCGATACGCATCGAAACCCACGAAACGCCGCTCCGGCGGGACCTCGACCCGGGCGCCAAACTGCTCGCTCAAGGCTTTGTGCGAGCTCTTGAGCCGGTCCTCGAAGACATCGGCCATGGCGACCAGCTTCGTCGGTCCGGTCTTCGAGGAGAGAGCATTGGCCACGGCGCCGCTGCCCCGACCGCCGCAGCCAACCAGGGCCAGCCGAATCGTGTTGTCCTCGCCTGCCCAGGCCCGGGACATCAGAGCGCCGGCCAGAACCGAGCCCGCTGCTATTCGACCACTGTTCGCCAGGAATTCCCGACGCGTGGGGCTGACGTCGCCCGGCCGTGACTGAGCCAATGTGCATTGTTCGTTTCCTCGTTTCATAGTACCTCCTGGGAAGCACGCCGTAGGGGCAGGTTTCAAACCTGCCCTGCCATCAAATCTTCACTGGGCTCGCCTGTACGCCTCGGCCCCGATGCCCGATACACAGGTGCCCTCCTCTTCCGCCACCGGCAACGAGGGCCGTCGATTTCCATCCGCGTCGCACCACACGTTGTGACGGAACTTGAATGTCTCCGGGGCCGTGCGGGCTCCGACGTTCAGAAAGACCTGCACGCGCGAGTCGTAGAACACAAGGTTATTCTCAAACACGCCGTCGTGGCACGGCTTGAACTGCGAATCGCTGGTTTCCTGAAGGATCCGCAGCACCCACTTATCCGGCCGGACGATCGTATTGTGGTGGACATGCCCGCCGTCGGCCGTGACCCATGCGACCGCCGCCATACTCCCCTCGAACCGATTGCCCGCGACGGTGATGTTCTTCGCCTCATAGTCCTGCACGCGCGGGCGAAAGAATTGCAGGCCGGTGCTGCCGCCGAGATTGATGGCGCGCTGGCCGGCGTCCTTGAACGAGCAGCACTGCACAAGGACATCCTCGGTGCCGCCCTTGAGCTGCACGCCGTTGTCTTGCGAGAAGCCCGCGCGCCCGATGAAGGAGCAGTCCTCTACGACGCCGCGGTGACAACCGACCATGTCGATACCCGAGCCGCCCCAGGCCTCAAAGTGACACTCGCGCACCGTGAAGTGATCCACTCCCGACATTTTCAGCGCGTCGTGATTGCCTTGGGGCCCGGTCTCGAGAATAGCCACGTTTTCGAGGACGATGCCGTGGGCGGGGGTCTCAAACGAGCCGCCGTCGTCGATGTTGATGCCGTTGCCGGGAAAGCCTCTGACCTCCAGATATTTCAGCATCACATGGCGGCAGCCGGAAAGGTGCAGCGCGGTGCCTCCGCCCCGAAAGACGGGCGGACGGTTCGGGTCGGCCCCCTGAATCACCACCGGGGCCCCTTCTTTGCCGGCCACGTTCCGCAGATAGAGGCTGCCCTCGTAGACACCGGGTTCGAGCAGGAGCGTGGTCCCCGGCGCCAGGTGCGTGACCGCCGCACGCAGTTGGGCGGAAGCCCCGACGCGAATCTCATTCTCATCCGCCCCAATGTCCGGCCTGGCGCCTCGTGGTTGCCCGTCCACATCTTCCGTGGCGTCCGGCCGCACGACGGCACTATCGGTGACCCCCGCTACGTGCCCCTTCAAATGCAGGTCGCCGTGGTCAGGGTCCACGAAGGCATCCGTCATATCCCGGATCAAATTGCCGGTAAGCTGGATGTCGCTCGGCGACTCGTTTCTCATGCCCGGCCCGCTCAGCAGGTTGTTGGCAACCACGAGGCCGTCGTTCGTGAAAACCGTTCGGACCAGCCGGCTCATCCGGCTCTGCGGGTCGTGGATGGTGTTGTGCAGAACTCGGCAATCCTTCGTGTATACCGTCACGACGCCGGCTTCGGGTGCCCGCGTGATGAAGTTGTTGCGGGCAATGCACCCGACGCAGTGATACTCCACGCCATCGGCGCGGTGCGGATTGCCGAGTTGCAGGCCGACGTCACAATCGATGATAATGTTGCGCTCGACAATACAGCCCTGCGCATCGAACCAGAGGAAGACAGCGCCGCGGCCCTCGTACGTTCTGCCCTGAATCCCCACGAACACATTGTCGCTGATGACCCAATCCCGGGCGTACATCACGTCGATGCCGGCGACGTAGTTGCCGTTGGCGATATCGGCGGGATCGTCGCTCAATTGTTTCGGCCGGTCGTTGTAGAACAGGCAGTACTGGACGCGGCACTGCTGCGGCCGGATCGCTTCACGGTTCTCCGGCGGCACCTTCACGCCTTTTATGCCCCGCTGCCAGATATTGTGAATGATGCAGTTGTAGATCGTCAGCTTCTGAACGTTCGTCTGGGAGTTGATCTTGATCCCGTTGGCGCGGATGTTCTGAATGGTCAGATCGGCGATGGTCACGGCGGAACACGCCGCCACGCCCAACAGCTCGGCGTGTCTGCTCTGTGCGCCGTCAAGAATCACCCGCTCGCGATAGCCCGATGCACCCCGCAAGGTCACATTATCCGCTCGAATCTCCACGTAGCGAGGCATGAGATAGTGCCCGTCGGCGACCAGTATCGTCCGGCCCGGCTCGGCCTCCTCGATCGCTTTCATCAAGTCCTCAACCGTTGAGACCTCGATGACATTTCCCTGCGGACTCGGCAGAGCCGGCGCTTGGGGGAACCAGGTCTGCACAGGCGGATGCAGAGTCTCCCTTTGGCCGTCATCAGCGCGAGCCGCACAATCCACCATCGTAAGCAGAGTACTCAACAGAAAGATACGCAGCAGTGCGGGCACGCCCACCCTCATTTCGTCACGGGACACACGCTCGTTGACTGTGAATCGGTCCAATCGTCATACCTCAAGCATGAGCAAGTACGGCGAGCGTGGGTTCCCAAACGCGATTCTTCGCGTTTGGGGTCCCCGTCCTCGCTCGCCCAGAACGATCGTGCGGGGACGCACGACCTGCCTAAGCAAGATGCCAGTGTAGAACGAGGCGAACGCCAAAGCAACTCCATTCTCCCGATTGCTCGGGACGACAAAAGAACAGTGGCACAGGGCAGCGGCAAGTGCTACCATGATTCAGGCTGGCAACCGTTTGTAGTGACGCCGTAAGGCGTTTCTTGCCATGGCGTTTGTAGCGACGCCGTGAGGCACTGTTTTCCATGCCCTCACGGGCACACTACAAACCAGTCTCGCGAGGGTAGATAAGATGAAGGTATCGTCGAAGCAGGTGATCCTGGTTCTGATCGGCAGTCTAATCGGCGTTTCGACGTCACCGGCGCAGCAGGTCCCGCAACCGGTGCGGGAGCAACTGCCGGGCCGGCAGGTAAAGGTGGCGGCCATCAGCATCGGCTGCGGCGGCCAACACGATGAGAAACTCAAGCTGGCCATCACGCACCTGCATACGGCGGGCAAGAATGGAGTGGACATCGCCTGCCTGCCGGAGGAATTCGCCGGCATGACGGCCGAGCCGATCCCCGGCCCGACGACGAATGCCGTGGCGGAGTTGGCCAAACAGTACAACATGTACGTGATCTGTCCCATCCGGGAGCAGGCGGGCGACCGCGAGTATAACACGGCGGTCCTACTCGACCGCAAGGGCCAGGTCGCGGGCTACTATCGCAAGGTGTTCGTGTTCTGGGGCGAGGGCGTGCATTGCAGCACGGAAGGCGTGAAGGTCTTCGAGACCGACTTCGGCCGCATCTGCATCCTGACGTGTTTCGACCTGAACTACCCCGAGCTATGGCAGCGCTGCGATGAGCTGGACGCCGACATCGTTTTCTGGCCGAGCGCCTACGGAGGCGGCTCACCCCTGAACGCCTACGCGATCCTCTATCATTATTACGTCGTGCCCGTCGGCGCGGGAAATATTATCGACATCACCGGCAAAACGCTCGACCGCGTCGAGAAGCCCCAGCCGCAGCAGTTCATTGCCACGCTGGACCTGGACCGCTCCTTCGCCCATCACGATTTCCATCAGGACAAGGTCAAGAAGATGCTCGCCGAGCACGCGACCGAGATGGAGGTCGAGCGTAATCTCAGCCCGGAAGACCTGGCCCCGTGGTGGCTGTTCCGCGCGACCAAGCCCGGCGTCCGCGTCCGGGACATCCTCAAAGAGCACCAGATTGAAACCCTTCGCGCCTACCAGCACCGCAGCCGCCTGCAAATCAACGCCGCCCGCGAAAAAGGCGAACGGATATAGTCCACACTCTCCACCCCTGGATGCAAAGGTGACATAGCACAACTTGCGCTCACACTGACACGGATTTCCGGCAAACGGGTCGCTTGCAGTCGTTTGTCGCTCGCCTGTCATGCACCCTGCCACACGGCCAGATGAGAAAGAACCCCGTTATCAATTGCGTCAGGTGCGCTTCCAAATCCCGTAGAGGAGCGCCTTCACATGCCGCCACAGCCAAGAAGCCACGATAACAGTGAGCTTTGGCGTCTCTTTGCTGATAGAACTATGATCCCCAAGAGACAAACTCTGGGGCTGATGTACGCCCCCGAAAACGACGTTCGAATTCTGGATGTTGACAGTTGACCTGGCGCTGGCGTTCACCTCCGAGGCATTGCATTTTCTATCGACCTCCTGGAACTCGCTCTCACGCTTCTCGCCAGACGCAGCCACAGCAACCGCCTTGTTGCGTTGCCTCATTTCGATCTTGGTTGGGCGCTTGCGTTTTGTCCTTGTGTCAATGGCATTCGATCCATTCCCTTCGGCGCCCGCTGCTTCTGGTCTATCTATTTGCGCCTTCGCGTCCTTCACCTTGGCAATTGCCCTCTTACCGTGCGATGGTTTTGCCTTTGATGATTCCTCGGCGACGCCGGTTGCGGTACCAGTCCTGCACGCCCGGACTGTCGCTATCTTGACAGCTTTGATGAGGGTATCAATCTCTCCAAGGTATTCCCATCGGACCCTTTTGCCGGCGGTCCAAATGGGCTGGTTATCATCGCTGGTGACACGCATAGCTGCCTCAACAAGGTCATTGTGCGCGCCATTGCCATCCTCTGCCGAGAGTTTCCCACATGCTGCGAGAATCCGATCACTGGTCCCTTCCAGGTAATACGCTCCCTCCGGGTCAATGTGCCAGTATTGCGCCTTCCCAGCCCCCAACTCATACAAAGCGCGCTGAGCATAACGTTCAAGCCTCGCCCTGAACTTGAGAATGAAATCGTTGCCCGCCCCGGCAAGCTCTTCCTTTGTGATCTCCTTTGGCAAGGGAGGTCCCCCAGAACCCATGATGCGCGGGGGCTTGCGGGGGTACTCCGGGGGGAGTCCAACCGCGCACCCAACGCACAAGAAGACCAGCCGGTGAAGATCGAGGGCATCAAGCAACTCGTCAAGGCAGCCTGCGAGAGAACGGTCCTGCGGGCCTTGTGCACCATTGCTGCCGGCAACCCTTGGCCCTGTCCCTTCGTGATTTCCTTCCTGCTGTCCCATACCAGTGCTTATCGGCGATTCCGGACGGGCGGATAAGGGCGTGCCCGCACAAGCCTGTTGCTTCCTGTCAGTAGCCGCCCGACAGCACTCATGGGCACACAATGCCCGCCCGATAACGTACCGGCGGAGGTAGAGACCCCTCATTTCCGCAGGTTGTCCAGCAATACCCAGTCGCCGGGGGCGCGTCGCGCTACGTAGGGCGCGGGCATACCACGCCGCCGCCCGTCCCACGGGCAATCAACGATCACCACCGTGCGCGCGAGAGCCTCCGGTCGGTGGATCGCCCGGCGGACAATGACCCAAGCGAACGGCTAACTGTCGCTGTCTGGGCGATAGCGCTGGCCAGATCATGTGCACATGGCGCGGAGACATATCGCGCAGAGCAGTCTTGTCTTTCCTGCTCGTCAACCCGACCTTAAAGAATTTCGGAATGTGGTCGATCTTGTGGTATTTTAACCTCCAGAAGACAACAAAGGCATACTTCGGAGTGAGGCGTTCATGCTGGCGGTAATATTCCAACGCGCTACGCAGAATGTCCCAGCTTCTGCGGTCGTTCTCCTTCTTAACTACGCCCTCAAGAACTTTGACACACGATTCGTGTTGCCGTCTCTTCATCAAGTTGTTCAGCTTGGGAATGACACGGTGTCAGGTACATTTTCCAGCCATCCTCAATCTCGAATAGCCTCGCGTCTCTCCCAAAGCGCTTCAAGTCGGGGTCTGCCCAACTCT
>Ga0315281_10012793_pt1 | contig 11402 bp, 11 predicted proteins | sample YL17G07_0_MG_FD_204540 | JGI IMG/M metagenome (GOLD analysis project Ga0315281, IMG submission 204540) | Sediment microbial communities from Yellowstone Lake, YNP, Wyoming, USA - YL17G07_0 | ecosystem: Environmental > Aquatic > Freshwater > Lake > Sediment | place: USA: Wyoming | collected... | reverse complement strand
TTTTTATAAATAAAGGCTCTCGATGATTGTCTTCTATTTTTTGTCTGATATTCTTTATATGTGCATCAACAACCCTGTCAAACCCTTCAAAGTCAAAGCCCTGGACGATGTTAATAATCTGCAATCTACTGAAAACCATCTGGGGTTTTTCTGCCAGGCTCAAAAGTATCTTGAATTCAGTAGCTGTTAAGGCTATTGACTGGTTGCGCTTTTTTACTTCTCTTGTGCCCGGGTCAATTGTCAGGGTTCCCTTATTGAAAGAAAGTGATTTCTTGCTGCTTATAGTCCGCCTTAGATGAGCCTTTACACGTGCTACAAGTTCTTTCGGACTGAACGGCTTCACTACATAGTCATCAGCTCCCATGCCAAGACCCTTTACTCTTTCATCCTCAGAACTTTTTGCCGTGAGCATGATAATAGGGACATCTGATATCTCCCTAAAAGAAGTGCAAATTGTTTCTCCATCAATATCAGGCAACATGAGGTCGAGTATTATGAGATCGAATCCATTTTTTAATTGACTGAGAGCCGATTCACCGGTTGATGCAACTGATACCAGAAAACCCTCTCGCTCGAGATATGACTGCACGATATCAGCAATCTTTTTTTCATCTTCAACAATAAGTATTTTTTCCTTAGCCATTTGAAATTCTCACGATGCTTAGAAAAAGTTTTACAACATTTATACAGAGGAATTTATAAACAAAACACCCATAGAGTTTTGACAATTTTTTAGGCGGATCAAGGTTTCAAAGAATGTCTTCACCATCATATCCATTTGACAACAGGCTCCTTCTTAGGTGGAGGTTCAGGGAACTTTTGTGTATAACCAATAATTATTGGGCCGTATATCTTCTCATCCTCGGATAATTCAAGTTTCTTTCTTATTTCTTCATTGTCTGTTATCAGAGAGCCGAAATGGACCCAGCAACTTCCAAGTCCTAAGGAATATGCAGCTAACATGATATTCTCACAGGCAAGCGAACAGGATAAATCTGCAAATTGACCGGAGCCTATAACAAAAATTATCACAGGGGCTGAATAGTAAATCGGGTCTTCCAATTCATCATATCGTTTCATAATAGCATGGTACCTTTCGGGGTTTACAGCTTTAAACGATTCAAGTCTCTTTTTGCTCTTTGGAATAGCAGTTTCTGTTAGTTTTTTATGGAACTCTTTGTCCTCTACAATCACAAAGCGCCATGGCTGGCTGTTCATGGCAGATGGTGCCTGATTAGCCGCCTCTATAATCTTGTTGATTATGTCCCTGGAAACAGGCCTGGACTCATAATTTCGTACGGCCCTTCTTTCTGCTATAGCCTTCAATACCGGATTCATATTTCCTCCTTACTTTTTGTAATTAACTATATAAAGCAGGCAGGACATAGTATTTGAGCGGCTTTAAATTCTTTCGGAGAAAGAATTTTCCTCGAACCCTGTGGAGTACTAAAACTTACTCCACAGGGGAGAATGAGCGAAGATGCTATGTCCTGCCTGAATATCACTTTTTACCTTATAATCACTTCAATGTCAGGTAATTTTTCCTTAATCGCTCCCTCAATGCATCTATTGTCACACTTTTTACATGGCCCACCGCAATAGATTACTGCCCTGTTGTTTTTAAACTCTATCAATTCAGCACAACTTTCATGTGCAGTTAAAATACACTGGAGGCTGTTGAGAATCTCTCTAATCTTTTCTTCTGTTTTATCCATAGACTCCTAAGTCGTCTAAACCTGATAATTATTTTCCATTAAAAACATTCTAACATGAAGACAAAAATATAGTCAGTTGATTTCAAATATCTGGTTCAATCCTTTTTCTCCTTTCCTACAAATAGCCTCTTCATGAGAGCTATCTATTTGAAATTTTTGTTGTATCCTTGCTGCCTTCATAACAAAACATTTGATTTTCCCCTTTTTCTGCCTCCTTTCAATTTTATAATTGCAAAAAAAAATACCAATATATAACTCGTTAATATTTAAGAATATAGGAAGCAAATCTATCGGGCATTTTGCTTTTTTAGGAGGGAATATTGCCCGAAGCAGAGCCTCTGTCCTTTGGCGGTATAGATCCACACGGAAAGCGCTAATCTACTCTGCCGACTAATCGTGTCGTCCCAATGAAAATAACGAACCATCCAATCAAAAACACTATCATGTTTAGGGCCAGCCAAAAAACAGTGGACCACCTCGATAAAAACTGCCGAGGAGTGCCTCGCCCAAAGAAAAACATATCCAACACATTGGCAACCGGATGAGAGCATATGAATAGACCGAGCAGTACACCGATGATACCATCCACCTTATTCGTACCGGTTAGCGTGCGCTGATAATAGAGCAAACTACTATAGGCGATCCCGAGCAGGATCAGTGCCCACAACTTCTTGATATTGCGTCCGCTCTGATGCTGATCCATGTTGGTTGCTTATCGTTGAGATGCGCTAACAGAAAACAAGGTTCAAATCCACAAGCGCAGATGAGTTAATGACCGTCAACTACCAGCCATTAAGTTATGCAATTACATGATATTTTATACTGTTTTAACACTTGTTTCCTCGTTTATATCAAGACTTCAGTGCTCCACCTGCTACATCGCAATTATCGAAAGCTGCAATTTTTGATTATTTCCAGAAGAAACCTATGATAGAAGCTGTCTTCAGGTGTACCGACTTTATACCCAGTGCTTTTGCAGTTTACGTCATAAGATATTTCTCGTTTACTTCGGTATCGCTGAGTATGGCTGAGCACGGCGCGCCCATTCGCTCTGAGGATATTTTTCCGACAGTGTGTCGTATGCCCGGCGGAGCGCACTTGCCTCGTGAGTCTTTTTATATTCAGCGACGCCAAGGAAGAAGATCGCTTCGGGAGCCACTCCTGCGTTGGGATGCTCTTCAATGACCTTCCTAAACCACTTTGTCGCCTCGTGATGACGTTCCTTCTCGAAAAAGACCATGCCTTTGCTGAATTTTAGCTGTGCGAGAAAGTCATCTACAGGAATGTATCCGACAAGCTTTCTGTGTACCCTGCCCCCGAAGTCCTGAATGAGGAACGTAGGAGTCCAGGCGATGTCGAACTGTTTCATAAGTTCCGTCCGTTCCTTCCAGAAACACTGGCTCTTTAAGGGGATGTACTCCTCCTCAATGAACGTCTGAACCTTCTCATCTGAATACGGACCCGCATTCATTGCAGCGCAGCCAGCTCACCCGTCGAACCAGAAATCATGGAAAACCGGCTTGCCTTCTTTCTTCGCCTTCGCTATAGCGGTCTCAAAATCCCTTTCCCATTTTATCTCGGCCATGTCATACCTCCCATATTAATTCACCAAACCCTATTTAAATTGTATCATGAAAAAGGGGCGGAATCATCTTTTGTGTTCAAATACGCCGAAAAGATATTAATTGCCTATTTATTGAGTCCATGAATCAAAAAGGCACGTCGAGAGTTGTTCTTGTTTCTGAGTCTTCTCTTCACCTGCGAGTCCGCAGAGCCGAACTCTCGTCCAAAACGTTGATTTCCGATAGCAATGTTGAGCGCATGCAAAGTAGTGTTGACCCGGATAAAAGCTCTTGCATTTTTCCACCACACAAAGCATAATAACGGCATGAAAGTGGTGGAAAAGGATAAGGTCATTAGCGGCATGCTCAGAGATGAACTGAAGCGGTGCCAGGAGATGCTTGACAGCCTTGAAAGATCCTTGTCAGCTCTTCCAAAGGGCGTCGTGAGCGAGCGGAAAAAGCGGTATAAGGACAAGGAGTATTCATACTTCTACCTGAAATATCGCGATGGAGAAAAGGTCATCAACAAGCATATTCCGAATAAGGATGTGCAGGAGCTTCGCAAGAAGCTTGACCTGAGAAAGAAATACGAGAGGGAAATCCGGTCTTACAAGAAGAAGATTGAATACCTGAGCAGACTACTTGCAGGAGGCAGAAGGGGGAGCTATGCTGAAAATCGCGATTCAGCGTAAGAACATTTTCCCTCCTGAAGTTCAAGAACTCCTCCGAGCTCTTTATGCGGTAGATTTCTTTGATGATTCCATGCTCATCGGCAGTTGGGTCATGCCCCTGTATGAAGATGCATTCGGTATCCGCTATGCCCTTCGGACTATGGACATCGATTTTGCGGTCAGGCTCGTTTCGGGTCACGCAGATAAGAAGACCGATCTTGAGAAAATTATCACTGACCTTGGATATATCCCCGCCATAATGCAGTCGGGCATTCGCAGATTTACCCGCGAAAATTTCACTATTGAATTCGTGGTTCACAGGAGAGGAGGAAGGACTGCCGAGGTTGTTTCAATAAGACAATGGAATATTACCGCCAACCCTCTCCCCTTTGTTGATCTCCTACTCAGGTTTCCTTTCATAGCAGACTTTGGAGACTTTAAGATCAGGGCTCCTCTGCCCGAAGCCTTCTTCGTTCATAAACTTATTACATCTCAGAGAAGGCCCGGTGAAAGCAAAAGGTATAAAGACCTTGAGCAGTGTTCCGTCATTTCCCGCCAGCTTGATCCTGGCAGGCTAAAGTCAGTTGTCGAATCATTTAAGATCAGCAAGAAGACACAAAAAGCACTGCGCACTTCGTGTGAGGAGATTGATTTTCCTCCACAACAGTTAGGGTTAAAGTAAATATGTGATGGAAATGATGAAAATGAGAATGTATATGAGCGTTTGAAATATTCAGCGGAGATTTAGTCACAAGTTATGAAGGCCTGACACTCTTAGCTTGCTCGGTAAGTAAACCAGTCAAAATCAGTTATGCCAATAAAAGCCTTCAACCTTGGTTCTCCTCTCCTAAATCTTCTGCAATAGCCTGGAACTGGACTAAGGCGGACTGCAAATCTTCGACGATTTCATGGGCAATGATGTCGGGTTCGGGTAGGTTATCGGAATCTTCAAGGCTTTCATCTCTCAGCCAGAAGATATCGAGACTTGCTTTGTCGCGGTTAGTCAGCTCTTCGTAATCAAACGTCCGCCAGCGACCTTGCAAGTTTTTTTCTGACCATGTTGGTTTTCTGTTATGACGATTCTCAGGATTGTAACACTTCACAAACTCGTCAAGATCTTCCCGTTTAAGCGGGTTGGTCTTGAGAGTGAAATCCTTGTTTGTCCGAAAATCATAAATCCATAGCTTCTTTGTCCAGGGTTTTTCTGAGGCAGGCTTTTTGTCAAAGAAGAGAACATTCGCCTTTACTCCCTGGGCATAAAATAAACCTGTCGGCAGTCTTAATAGTGTATGTACATCACATTCATGGAGCAGCTTGCGCCTGACTGTTTCACCTGCTCCACCTTCAAACAGAACATTATCGGGCACAACGATAGCGGCCCGGCCATGTTGCGTGAGCAATGTCTTCACATGCTGAAGGAAATTGAGCTGTTTGTTCGATGTCGTTGCCCAGAAGTCCTGACGCTCATAAATTAAAGTTTCCCTGTCAGCCTTTCCCTCACCATTTACGATAGTGATACTACTTTTCTTTCCGAAGGGTGGATTGGTGAGCACTATCTCAAAACGATCACCAGGATCGCTGGCCAAAGAATCTGAAACAGTAAGGGGTAGTGTTTCACCGCCTATTCCATGAAGCATCATGTTCATAGCGCACAGTCTGGCAGTACTTTGGACGAGCTCCCATCCCCGAAAAGTCGATTCTTTGAATTTACGCTTTTGCTCTTTTGTCAGATTTGGATTATGGTTCACAATATACTCATGGGAGATAAGAAAGAATCCGCCTGTGCCGCAAGCAGGATCGCATATTGTTTCGCCGGGTTTTGGTGCAATTGCATCAACCATGGCGCGAATGAGTGCGCGTGGAGTAAAGTACTGTCCGGCGCCTGACTTCGTATCCTGAGCATTCTTTTCAAGAAGTCCTTCATAGGCATCGCCTTTCACATCAGCGCTCATTGAAGACCAGTTTTCGTTATCGATTAGATCAACAATAAGACGGCGAAGTTTTGCAGGGTCCTGAAACTTATTCTGGGCCTTGGCGAAGATTAGTCCTAATAGCCATTTTTTCTTTCCCAATTCTTCTAAGAGATGGCGGTAATGATCAAAAAGCTCATCACCGTCTTTTTTTAGAAGACTTTGCCAGCTGTATTCAGTCGGGATAGGGCTCTTCTGGTTATACAGCGGTTTTGAACGCTCATCAGCCATCTTGAGAAAGAGCAGATACGTAAGCTGCTCCACATAATCGCCATAACTCATCCCATCGTCCCGAAGGACGTTACAGTAATTCCAAAGTTTTTGAACAATAGCCGCTGAGGTCATCTACACCACCTTATTATTTGAGCACCGTAAAGGCTAATCACGATGAATATTATCATGAAGTACGCTATAATAAATACATGCGTAGCAAATCATTACTCAAAACCAATCCTTACCTCAAAGACCCTGAACTCCGCAAGGCATTGATTACCCTGTCCGTCTCTTCTTCTACAGCCGTTGAAGGGGTATTAACGAAATATCCCAAACTCTCAAAAGCAGCGAAAAAGAAGCTGAAAGCTGTTATGGCAGTCCACGAGCCCTCAGCGTCTAACGAATAACAGATTCGAATATTTTTTCCATTGGCTCATAATTTCCCTGAAACCCTGCATGAATTGCTTCAATATATTCCTTTTTCTTCTTGCCGGTTATAACGCTGAAATCCAAAGGTGGCAAAGTTGCCTGTAATGCCATTAAGGTAGCCAACATTCTTGCGACCCGTCCATTGCCTTCCCTGAAAGGATGTATGAGTACCAGTTCAGCATGAACAATAGCCAGTGTTTTTATCACTTCTTCGAGAGATGAAAAACGGCAAGGAGTGAATTGACGGAGCGGCGCTTTTTCAAATTCCGTCATCAATTTAGGAATCTGTTCCGGAAATGCAAAAGGAAAACCATCTTTGTCCATCTTTACTTGACGGTATCTTCCAGCCCAATCGTAAATGTCACCAAGCCAGCTTTTGTGAATGTAACATATATCGCCAGCGGTAAACCGATGAGCGCTCTGATAAAAATCTACCAGCTTCTCAAGCGCTCGCAGTTGCGCTTCTCTTTCGAGCTTGTCCATTTCCCGCTTGCGTGTAATACCAAGCTTGTTCTTCAGCACTCTTCCCCAGGAAGTAGGTTCGAATTGATCTTCAATCAGATGTGATGTGCGATAACGGGAGGATTTTTTCATGCTTTGAGTTGATTTACCGAGAAAGAATACGACATCTCCCAATCAAGGATTTCAATGCCGTATGTGCAGACATCTCTTTTTATAGTCTTTTTGCTCTTTTTATTTGTTTTCTTCTTCATAATACTTTTCAGCGCCCATAGGCCATGCTAAGGAATAACAAACACGTGAGATGCTCAACGTAATCGCTGTAAATCATGCCGTCCTTATGGAGGACATTACAGTAATTCCACCATTTTTCCAGGTCGAGCAACAATAATTGCGTCGTCTACACCGTCAATTGCTCGTAATCCGCTAATCATTTCCTCATGCAGTTCGCCCCTTCGCGAGTCATCCCAGATAAATGCGAGAATCGCGTCATATCGAGAGCCCTGTGTAAGGTAGAGGCTTGCGTCCTGAGCTATTTCAGTAATTACCTTCTTTGGTGGATCGTTTTCACGCATAAATTTCGCCTCGACTATAAGTCTAAGGGATGGAATGCCCAAATCTGCACGAGGTTGAACTGGCCCTATCTTGGGCGTGTATTCCTCTTCTGTAAGGTCCGGAAAGAGAGGTGCCAGCAAGAACCACAACAAGTTCTGAACGTGGTATTCATTATCTATATGCCAACACCGAGGAGCCTTTGCTGCTTTTGTCCGTGGTTTATCCTCCCATGTCCAAAGCTTAAGCGCGACTTGAAAACGTCTCAGTAGGTCAGCAACATTCCCCCTGCTAATTGAGCAAACATCTAATGTTGGCTGGCTCACTTTAATCGACTCCAAAGCCGATAGTCTTAATGCTGCACGAACAATACCGATTTTCGAGGCTGTTTCAGACTTTATCAACTGCAATGAGCAGCGTTGGTCATGACTTATGAGGTCGGGATCAGAAGGAAGCGGAAGTAACCCACAGCTTCGCAAAGCCACTCGAATGTCAGCATCAGAATCATTAGTGCACCGCGCATTAAGGTGAATAGTCTTCGCCAGTACTTCTGGCAAGACGGTCAGAAGACATTGCTCCCACGTGTCGAAGTCCCTGTCCTTTTCCCCTGCTTCGACTGCTGCTTGAAGCCAATGGGCTGCCTTTTTCTTAAGCTCTTCGTCTTCGGTAACCACAACACCAAAAGTCATACCGAGCAAAGCTACAACATCCCTGCAAAACGGCATCTGGACACCATCTACTATGGGTGCGCGCCCAAATGTCCATCGAAGTCCCTCAAGTAAAACTTGACTTCCATACTCATCCAGCAGGCCAGCCCATGCAGCAAAACCTAGAATCGCCACATGTTTGTATGTACGGATAGCCCCACTTGCTTTAATAGCATCTTCCAATTCCGTTCTGATAGCGACACTGGGGACAGCGCGTTTTAAGACGGCCTGTGCAAACTGGCGCTCAACCGCACTTTCGGTATCTGAACTTTCCAGTTCCCGTATTAGAGTTATTCGAGCATCTGATAATAACAGTGAGGTTATATCTTTCATAAAAACCAACGAGTTGCCCCGATGCGGCCCAGCATGACTGACGCATTCCAGCCTTTCACTTGTTCTAGTTGCCCTAGCAATCCAGCAATTAGTTCCGAATACAGCACTGTAACCGGTATTGGTGATTTGAAGAAACTACGCCATGAATGACTGGCAAAAGTATGAGCCTGACGTGTCAGGTATGTAAGGTCATGGAAAGTTGAACCCCTCCCAATTTTTAGCAAAATGGGACGAGGAATCCCATCCGCTGATCTTTTAAGATCTCTAGGCCCGGTAAGTGTCAAAAGCGCCTCATAATCAGAAAGTTTCAAAAAATCTCCTCTGTCTGGGGCATATATGCCTTTGAGCACATTGTTTCGTGACTCATAGTCCTTAACCCCTGGCTGGTTTGTGTCAAAGATCAAAAAGGGATGATCCTCTACTACATGCACAAATGCGTATTCAGCGTCGTATTCTCCGAGTTCATTGACAACCTGCTTCACTGCATCAGCCTCTTCATCCTTAAATGGTTTAAAGGCATGGAAAATGAGCCGAATGTGCTCACCCGCCATCCAATTCATTTGACGAGCTATTTTCTCAAGGGTTTTACTGAGAGAGCTGGTTAGCTCGTCCTTGAAATTCTCAAATGGTACCGCTTGCGACACTGATGTCCAGTAATAATTACCATCTCCGCTGAATACAGTGGTAATACCTACCTTACGTTTACTTTCCCCGAGACGACCCGATCCAAACATTGCGCTACCAAGGCCTACTACAATTTCATGGGCAGTTGTTGGATTAGCCCGTATAAGCCATGGAGTACCACCAATTTTGGCATACGTCGCAAGGGCCATATTGTTTAGCACGTAGCTGAGCTGATTATTCGAAAATTCAACCGTCTCGATTCGAAATTCCTGCACTGGAATCTGATGGGTTAGAAACTCGACTTTTGAGACAAGATATGGATTATTGTCGCCAATCATTTCACGAAAGTGATCCTCGATCTGAATCAAGGTGAGATTCCACTTTTTGTTTTGTTCACGCTGGGTCTCTATAGCCGCTTGCGCTGCCTTTCGATAATCACTTGCTGAATCGCTAACAGTTGTAAAGTACTCGACGGTTGCGCCATCCAGAGCGTACTTACGAACAAACCCCATGCTAAAGTAGTTCTTTGATTGGCCACTCGTACTTATTCCATTGAGGAACTTCTGAACAAACTGCTCCACTCGACCTTTAAACTGAGCTTGGCATATGACACAGATACGGGGATTAGTCGGCGTATGGACCCGCGCAGAATATGGGCCAAACTTTTGCAGACCGCGGTCGTGCCATGTATCTGTTTTGGTTGCGGCCGGATCGAAGACGTATGTAACGGGCGGTACATGGTGAATTTGTGGAAATGTCGCCGATCGCCCCTGTTCCGATAACGGCTGACATTGAAACGGCACGCCTGGCACGACCTCCAAACCGAAAGACGGACGAGCGAAATAGCTTACTACCTGGCGAATATGCTCGAGTCTGCGAGGCCCTGACCTAAAATCGATAAGTAGCTTTTCGAGTTCTGCCTTAACTAAAGCGGCATTAGATCCAAGCTCATGATCAAGGCAGGCATTGAAGGCAACCCAATTAGGTTCTAAATAGGCTTCACCTGAAGATACAGACGACTCGGAATCCGGGCGGTAATCGCTCAACTCCAGCAGACCGTTCCTAACAGCATCCACCTTTCCTGCCAATACCAGTTCCTCTGAAAGGCGTAGGTCTGACGGCTGATGCCGTCGCACTACGTAAAACCCCTTAAGGTGAAAGCCTCTTTCGATTAGGTCTCGGCAAGTCCGATCAATAATCTTTCGTGTTCGCACATTTAAAACTAGTCCTACAATACCCTTCCCCCGTTCTACATAAAGCGGGCGAACATCGGCGTGATAGAGAGGACATATTGAGAGCCAGCTAAGGTCTGCGCTTCCTATCGAAGAGCATCGTGCCAAGAAGTTGTTCTTATGTGGATCCGCAAGAAACTCGAGTGGCTGAAAACTATAGACTTTTTGAGGGAGGAACGTCAAATGGTTAATAAGAGCGTTTCGTATTAAGGCAGCCGTAAGCCCAAGATTATCTTTCAAGCGAATTTTCTTGAGCGTATCTCCAACAGCCGGTGCATTGCCCACGATTGGAACAGCAAGAAGTGTCGTTCCTCCATCTCGACGGAATAGATGAGTTGCACTATGCTGCTGCCTAAGTTCGTGAAGAGAGGTCTTATCCACATAAGGTAATCCACCCACTTCAATCTCAGCATCTTCGAAATCTATTGGTGAGACATTAAGAACAAGATTATTTGTACGCCCCTTATTAATCATTAAGCGCCCCCTTGTTAGGCAACATCTGGTTCTTTGTTTCCTTGCCTGGCACATCACCAGCAATAAACAATTTACCACAGAAGGCTTTGGCCAGAATTGCGAGCCGTAACCGTTCAGCGCGTTTGAGATTGGCTTCTATAACAGTTTCTACTCCTTCAGTGACTGAAAGCAATCGATCCACCTCTTCCGCTATTGCGTGTTGTTCTTCAATTGAAGGCAAAGGAATGGGGAATTCGCTGAGTTTTGTCAAATTAATGGAAGCAAGATTCGTAGTCTGTTTACCTTCTCTGAGAAAATAATGTTTACCAAATGTATTCCCCCACCAAGAAACGAACTTGGGGGACATATTGTTAATAAGGCTCATCGTGTAAGAGTGTGGGTAAATTGATGAGCTTTAAGCAGTATAGCACGGCTTCAAATAAGGAGAAAAGAGCTTTCAAGGGGATAAAGAAATCTGTATG
>Ga0315281_10012792_pt1 | contig 11403 bp, 7 predicted proteins | sample YL17G07_0_MG_FD_204540 | JGI IMG/M metagenome (GOLD analysis project Ga0315281, IMG submission 204540) | Sediment microbial communities from Yellowstone Lake, YNP, Wyoming, USA - YL17G07_0 | ecosystem: Environmental > Aquatic > Freshwater > Lake > Sediment | place: USA: Wyoming | collected... | reverse complement strand
CAGCCGCCGGCAGCTCTACCGATACATGGATTTCTACCGGACCTACCCGCAGATAGTGGGGACGCTGTCCCCACAATTCCGAAGAATGGTCCCGACCCGGCTCCCCAAAGAGACAGTGGGGACGCTGTCCCCACTATCCAAGGAACTCACGCTCTCGGCCGAGAAGCTCATCGAGACCCTGTCGTACAGCCACTTCGAGTTGCTCGCGGCAATCGACTCCCCCGAGAAACGCACTTTCTACGAGATCGAGTCCGTCCGAGGGACGTGGTCGGTAAGAGAACTCAAGCGGCAGATCGCCAGCCTCTACTACGAGCGCTCGGGCCTCTCCCGTGACAAGAAGAAGCTGGCCGCGCTGGTCGACGCGAAGGTCGAGCACTCGACTCCGGCGCTGAGGATCCGCGATCCCTACGTGTTCGAGTTCCTGGGTATTCATCCCCACGAGGTCATGCCCGAGTCCCGACTCGAGCGCGCCCTCCTCGACAGGCTGGAAGAATTCCTGCTCGAACTCGGTCGTGGATTCTGTTTCGAAGCGCGGCAGCGCCGTCTCCTGATCGGCGGTGAGCATTTCTTCGTCGACCTCGTCTTTTATCACCGCATCCTCAAGTGCCACGTGATCGTCGAGCTCAAGAGCGATGGGTTCACCCACGAGTACCTGGGCCAGCTCAACACGTACGTGAGCTGGTACCGCAAACACGAAATGAGCCCCGGAGACAACCCGCCGATCGGCATTCTCCTCTGCACCGAGAAGAACCATGCCCTCGTCAAGTACGCCCTCGCCGGGATCAGCAGCAAACTCTTCGTCTCGAAGTACCAACTCGCGTTGCCGGATGAAGCCGAGATGCGAGCGTTTATCGAGGCGCGGCGCGAGGGCGAAGCGTCCAAGCGAGCGACGGAGTCCAGCGAAACCGATGTGGAGCAGAGACGACAGAAGAAGATCAGCGCTTCACGAGGAGCAGCGAAACCCGGAGAAGCGGGTCGAGGGAAGAGAACTGGGCGATCTTGACAAGAACCTGACACACTGCGCACGAAACCGCCGTGCTCAACCCAACCCGGCCCAAAGGTCCCTGTCGAAAACCCTCACACAACCGACGCGATCCGTCACCGTCGACGTCGGGACTTGCGGCTCTGAACCACGTTATCGGGGTTCGAACCCGGGACCGACAGCGTTTCGGTGGTGGTCCGCTCCTGCCGCCGGGTGCCGTCGTCGAATCTCGCCTGAGCGGCGAAGCCGGCCTCGACAGCGGCATCCCTGTATCTGGGCTCGGAGGGGGCGCCCACGGCGTCCGATAGCGGGGGTTACTTGGAGCCCGGGGTCATGAGGCCACGGGTTTCAGAGTCCCGGATACCATTTCCGCGCGTTTTCGAAGTAGATCTTCCGCAGCACAGGCCCGGGCAACGCCACACCGCGCGACGTGAACCCCGCGCGCGCATTGTCGGCGGCCACCTCCTGATCGGTGGCGAGCCACGCCGCGTCTGACTCGTAGGTGGCGGCCAGCCTCGCCAGCCGAGCGGCGGGGTCGGCAGCCGCTGCGTCCGAGCCGCGTCCGAATTCCAGGTCGGTGCCATAGAGGACCCGGTCCTGGTACTTCACGAGGAACGCCCGCACTTTGTCGCGCGGCTGAATCTGCAGGTGAACCAGGCGCGCCGCAAGATCGACGGCGAGGTTGGGATACCGGTCGAGCCGCCTGGCGAGCTCGTCCACGTCGTACTCGAGGCTGCCCAGGTGGCAGCCGACGACCTTCAGGGTCGGATGGCGCTCCAGCATCCTGTCCCGCGCCGCCACCTGGCTGGCGTAGTCGGGAATCTCCGGATGCAGCAGGCCGTGATACTCGGGATGGCCTGAGAAGTAACGGCGGTCGCCCTCAACTGTCATCTTGTCGAGCGGCAGCCAGCAGTTCCGCGGTTCGCCCAGATGGGCGACAAGCGTGCGGCCCTGCTTCGCCATGGCGCTGAATACGGGATCCAGGCGCGGGTCGTCGGCCATCACGTATCGGCCGTCGGGGTCCTTGAGCACCATGCCTACGTCTTTCCAGATCTTGACCGCGACCGCGCCGCCGGCAAACCCGTCATCGATGGTGCTGTTCGCGGCTTTGGCCCAGTCCGCCTGACTCCAGTTGGTGAGGTTGAACGACGTCGCCCACGCGAGGCGCGCGGGGTGTGCCCGGTGCATCTCCTGGGCCGACTCAATCTGCTCGCTGAGGCGGGCCCAGTTCATGCCGCCCACGCAGACGTTCAGCCACCGGAAGTTCATCTTTTCGAGAAACGCGACGAACGCGTCGAGTTGCCCGGGCCCGAGTACCCCGACGTGCGCGTGGGCATCGATCTTGGGCATCCGCATCACCTGGTCGACGGTCATGGCTTCACCCTGCGCGCTGACCGGCGCGCGGAGCGTCAGGGCGGCGGCAACGGCCAGGCTTCCGGCCAGCAGGACAACGGCTCTCAGGGACACGCGGCGCGATATCAGCGACAAGGGTCTCCTCCGTGCCAGGGCGGGCGGGGGGAGCCGCCTGGTTACGCTGTAGAATAGCGCGGGTCTTCGCTCGTCAGAAGCACAAGTCGCGCGGACACCGGTTCGGCGGCTCCAGGAGGGTCCATGAAGACGGCGCTGCTGCTGTTCGCCTTCGGATGCGTGGCATTTGCCCAGGCACCGGCCACGAACTACGACGAAGCGAAGGTGCCGGCCTACAGGCTACCCCCGTTGATGGCGATGAACGATGGCGCTCCCGTGCGCACCGCCGGGGACTGGACGAAGCGGCGCGCCGAGATTCGCGCGCTCCTCGAATCGCAGATGTTCGGACGGGCCCCGGCACGCCCCGCGGACCTCACCTTCGCCGTCGATTCCATCGACAAGGCGGCCCTGGGCGGAAAGGCGGTCCGCAGGGAACTCTCCATCAAGGCCCGCGGCCGGTCGCTCCATCTGTTGCTCTACCTGCCCACGAACGCGACAGGACCGGTGCCCGTCTTCGTCGGCCTGGGCTTCAACCCCAACCAGAGCGTAAGCGCCGACCCCGGCATCGCGCTCGCGGGGACCTGGGTCCAGAAGAAGGAAACGAAGCTGATTGAGCTGCAGCCGGCGCAGGAGGACTCGCGCGGCTCGGCGGCGTCGCGCTGGCAGCTGGACATGATCCTGGCCCGCGGCTTCGGCCTTGCGACGATGTACTACGGTGACATCGAACCCGACATCATCGGCGCGATGAAGCAGGGCGTCCGCGGGACGTACCTGAAGCTTGGCCAGGAGGCACCGGACGCCAGCGACTGGGGCGCCATCGCGGCGTGGGCGTGGGGCCTGAGCCGGGCTGCGGACTACCTGGAGACCGACAAGGGCGTGGACGCGGGCCGCATGGCGCTCGTCGGCCATTCGCGGTTGGGCAAAACCGCCTTGTGGGCGGGCGCGATGGACACCAGATTCGGCATCGTGATCTCCAACGACTCGGGCGAAGGCGGCGCGGCGATCAGCCGTCGCATGTTCGGCGAAACCCTGGCCGATCTGAACAACCGCTTCCCGCACTGGTTCTGCGGCAACTACAAGCAGTACACCGGCCACGAAGGCGAGATGCCGTTCGATTCGCACATGCTGCTGGCACTCATCGCGCCGCGGCCCCTGTATGTCGCCAGCGCCGAAGAGGATCAGTGGGCTGACCCGAAGGGCGAGTTCCTTGCGGCCGTAGCAGCGAGCGAGGTGTACGAACTGCTCGGCAAGAAGGGGGTCGGGACGGTGGCCATGCCTCCCGTGAATCAGCCGGTCGGCGACGCGGTGCGCTACCACGTCCGCACCGGCAAACACGACATCACGGCTTATGACTGGCAGCAGTACCTCGACTTCGCGGAACGGCAGCTCCGCCCGCGGCACTGAGCGCGGGCGGCGAACGGCGGGTGACACGGCGGGACACCGCAAAGGGAGAACGCCGCATGAACAGCAGAACGGCGCGAGCGGCGTCGGCACGGCCGCGCGGTGGCTGGGCTCGGAGAGGACCCGCGCCGCGGCCAGACACGCAGGGCCGATTATCGCCGGGAAGCGGCCATACGCACACCACCGGCTCCTGCTGCTTCAGCGCTGAGCGCTAGCCTCTCGTACTCCAAGAGAGCCAGCCTCCGAACTTCTTCGCAAAGCGCCACGGTATCGCCGGCAGGCGACCATTTCCGCCCGGTCTGGGATGCCGCTTGTCCCGACCTGGGCCTCCCGGAACCCCGACCACTCATGCTGCGTTCTCGATGACCCAGGTTCGAAAGTCGTCCCTGACTCCCAGCCAGCCTTCGCTCGGCTTCGCCGAGCTTCGGCTAGGCAGGCGAGTCTCTGCACGCGAAGGCTGTCGCGCCGAAGCCCCTCGACGTCGCTCGGGGCGAAGGCGGACGTCCCACCCCGGATTCGAACCCGCAACGACTTGGGCGCGCGGGCCGTGACGGGCTGACTTCGCTTAGAATGGGCGCGCACTGGCCATGGACCCGCAGACGCCGGACCCGACTGATCCTCGTCCCGTTCGCCCGCGCGTCTTCATCAGCGCGAAGAGTGGCGACTACGTCCCGGCCACCGAGGTGTTCCGGCATCTCACGGCGGCCGGCATCCCCGCGTTCTTCAGCGAGGAATCGCTTCCCGAGATCGGCATCTCGGACTACCGGCACCAGATCGACCGCGCCCTCGACGCGGCGCAGCACATGATCGTGGTCACCAGTTCGATCGAGTACGTGCAGGCCCCATGGGTCGAAGCGGAGTGGGGCTTCTTCATCAACGAGAAACGGTCGGGGCGCAAGGCCGGCAACCTGGTCACCGTCCTGGTCGGAGGTTTGAAGCCCGCGGATCTGCCGCCGAGCCTCCGCTACTACGAAGCCATACCGTTCGACCCGCCGGGCCTCCAGCGGCTCGTGCGCTACGTCGCGGGCGATGCTGCCGGGGACGGCGCGGCGGTCCAGCCGCAGGCATCCGCGCCCGCGGTCACGCGCAAGCTGACGCTGCGCGAGACGGCCACCTTCGGCGGCCCGCCCGCCTCCAGGCTCCTCGTGCCTGTGCCGAATGAACGCGTGGTGGCCACGGGCGGGTTCGACGGAGCCGTGCGCGTCTTCGATATCGACAATCGCAACCGGCGCGCGTTCTTCGCGAGCGCCCGGTACCGCCTGGCCCGCCACGAGGGCCTGATCACGGCGCTTGCGGTGTCGCGGGACGGTCGCCTCGTCGCGTCCGGCCACCTCGACGGCCAGATTCACGTCTGGAGAACGGGGGCGGACGATGAGCTTTCCATCGAGATGCGCCACGACTGGGCGATCAGCGGCCTGGCGTTCTCACCGGACGCCCGGGTGCTGGTGAGCGCGAGCAAGGACGGGGTTCTGAAGTCATGGGACACCGCGCGCCTCGGGAAGGGACGTCCTGATCCGGTTCAGCAGCGCGAGCCGTCGCCGGTGGTCGCCCTCGTGTGCATGGCGTTGACCGACACCTTCGCCGCCGGCCTCGTCAACGCGACGACAAGGGGCTACGCTCTCCACATCCGCCCCTTCGCGGCTCCCGGCGACGTGCGCGCCGCGGTCCCAGTAGCCGGCGGTCTCGCCGTCCTTGCCGCGTCGGCCGACGGCCGGTTGCTGGCGGCGGGCGCTGGCGACGGGACCGTGCGTGTGTACGACCTCTCGACCGTGCGGGACGGTTCGCAGCCGGCTCAGCCTCTGGAACCCGTGCAGACGCTTGGGGGTCACAAGAAGCCTGTCTCATCCCTCGCGTTCTTCCCGGATGGACGGCACGTCATCACGTGCGCGATGGAGAACAAGGCGATCGTCTGGGAACTGGAGTCAGGCCAGCCGGCGGTCCGGCTCCAGGGCACGGGAGACGATATCGTCGCCGCAGCTACAGCGCTCGACGACGGGGAGACCGTCGTCGCGGCGTTGGCGGACGGCCGGCTGCGGGTGTGGGAATCGGCGCGGCGATAATGGCGGCCGCCTGGAACGCCGCCTGCAACGCCGCCTGCAACGCCGCCTGCAACGCCGCCGGGCGCCGCGGGCTGGCGGCAGGGCGGCAGAGAAGACCCAGCGAGCCCGTCATGTGAGGCCCGCTGGGTTGAGGGGGGAACCCACCGGCAAGAAACAGCAGGCAAGAATGTTTACCCGGGTAGTATGCTTGGCGCCATGCGACGACGGATTGGCTCGACCGCGGCATGCTGGATTGCGGCGTGTGCCGTTCTGGCCGCGCAGCACTGGGCACAATTCCGGGGACCGCAGGGCTCTGGCGTCGCCGACGACCAGCGTCCACCGGTGATCTGGAACATCGAATCCGGCCGCGGCGTCGTCTGGAAGACACCCATTCCCGGGCTCGGGCATTCGAGTCCGGTCATCTGGGGCGACAGGCTGTTCCTCACGTCCGCGATCAGCAGCGATCCCAAGTCGGTGTTCGAGCCGGTGCTCAACGGCGCGCAGGACTTCCGCAGCGATACGGCCCGGCATCAGTGGCGCGTCTACGCACTGGACCGCGCAACCGGCACGATCGTCTGGGACCGGCTCGCGCACGAGGGTGTGCCGAGGATTCCCCGTCATCCCCACAACAGCTACGCCTCGGCGACACCGGCCACGGACGGACGCTACGTCGTGGTGTCGTTCGGCTCGGAGGGGCTCTACTGCTACAACGTGAAAGGCGATCTGGTCTGGAAGAAGGATCTCGGCGTGATTCACGCGGGCAAGCACAACAACCCGGAGTACACGTGGGGGACGGCCAGCTCGCCCATCCTGTATCGCGGCATGGTCATCGTGCTGTGCGATGCGCTCGGCGACGGCTATCTGGCCGCGTTCGACGTGAAATCGGGACGCGAGATCTGGCGCACGAAGCGCGACGCCAATCCGTCGTGGTCCACTCCCGCGATCTACGAAGGTGCCGGTCGCGCCGAACTGGTGATCAATGCCGCTCCGTTCATCCAGGGCTACGATCCGTCGAACGGCACGGAGCTCTGGCGCCTGGGCCCGAGCACGACCAACACGACGCCCACGCCGATCGTGGGCGAGGGCCTGATCTTCGTCACCAATGGCTACAATCCCATCAAGCCGATCTACGCCGTCGTCCCGGGATCGCGCGGCGACCTGACCCTGAAGGAGGGCGCCACGCACAGCGCGGCGATCGCCTGGAGCACTATGCGCGACGGGCCCTACATGGCGACGCCCCTGCTGTACCGGGGCATCTTCTATGTCGTGTCCACGCGTGGCATCCTCACGGCGTTTGAACCGCGCACGGGCGAACAGATCTACCAGCAACGAATCGCGCCCGGAGGGTATTCGGCGTCGCCGATCGCAGCCAATGGCCGCATCTACGTGGCCAGCGAAGCCGGCGAGATTTTCACGATTCGCGCCGGGCGCGACTTCGAGATCCTCGCCAGGAACCTGATGGACGACACCACGATGGCCACGCCGGCCTTGGCCGCGCACACCCTGTTCGTGCGTACCGAACACGCGATCTGGGCGCTCGCCGACCGCGCCAGGTAGCGCCCGTTCGGCGTGACGTCGTGGTTGCGGCCCCACGGCTGGTCTCGCCTTTCCACCATCCGGTGGTCACCTTGGGGGCGCCGAACGCCGGGCCCTGACCCCACGTCACCGGCACGGCGAAAGGGCGCGTCGCCACCGAGTCGCGATAGAAGAGCGCGCGGCCATCAGCGTCCCACAGCGGCGCCCGCGCCGACTCGGCTTCGAGGTCAGCCAGGGCGGCGCGACAGTGCTCGAGGTCTTACGGGGTTGACAGAATGGCGAGATCGGTGCCGACACCATTCCGCCCACTCATCGTCGCAGATGTCCTCAATGGCCAGCATCCGGGCTGAGGATAGCACCGCGCCCCCGGGAAGTCGTCGGCGGCCGCACGCGCGCCAGCGGTGCCCAGCCCACCAGGACGCCGTGGGAGTAGGGCGGATCGAACGCGTTGGTCTCTTGTGCCAGATCGAACCAGAGATCCCAGGCGGCGTCGAGTTCCTCGTCCGACAGCAATCGGAGGTTCAGATCGTCCTCACTGAGCATCTGCATCGTCCTGCTCCAGGCCTGCCGGGACGATCGGCAGCCATTCTTCTGCCAGGGCGCACGCCACCTGATGGGCTTCGGGCAAGGCCATCTCATCGGCCCGCGCCCGCCGGAACTCATCGAGATAGCGGATGGACGCCGCCACGTACCGCTCGACCCGCGCGCGGTCCCGTCGTTGCATCTGATCGATCTCGCGCGCCAACTCGACGACCACGCGCTCGCGTCCGGCCGACTCGCGTGCCGCCCGCACGCTCGGGCGATCGACGGCAGCCTCAACCGAACGCGCCAACTCAAGGATGCGATCCGGATCGGTGGTGTAGAGGAGTTCGCGGCCACCGGCCAACAGGCGGGCGATCTCCGCGATCGCGGGGTAGTCCTTCGCGCGCTGCGTCTGCTTCATGCGCACCAGCGTCTCCGGATCAACCACGAGCAGGCGATTCGCCGAGGCGCTGACATCGAACATTTCCTGCACGCGGGCAGGCGCCACCCTCGGGGGCCGGCTGAAGAAGTCGCATCGGATGCGCCGGGCCCGTTCGTCCGCGAATTCGAAATGGCTTGACCAGCCGCCGGCCAGCCACCGCGCGTCCAGCGGTGGCGACGGCCGATGCTTGGCCCCGTGATGCGCCAGGACGGCCCGCACCCGGTCACAGGCCTCGGGGCTCTCCCGGATGATCCAGTCGCCGTCCTTGCTCATGATGGCGATGCGATAGAAGACAACCGCCTGGCCCGACGCCAGCACCGCCACAGGTTCGTTCCGGTTGAACTCCCGTGTCAGTTCGAAATAGACGTTGGCCACCTGGGCATTCTACAGCGCCGAGCGGGCAGGCGTGGTGACCGTCCGTCACCGTGACCGCGAAGCGATGGTGCGACGGGCTGCCTTCCACGGTGCCGGTGCCCTGGTACTGGGCCTTGGCGCCGCTGAGCACCAGCCACTGGGCCTTGGACCAGTTGGGTCGGGTCATACACGACCACGAACTCGAAGATCGCCAGGGTCGGCTACGCGCCATCCTCGCCGGTGATGGCCAGCGTGGGCACGCAGATGCCGGGCAGCGTGTTGCGGTGCGCGTCTTCAGCGATGCGGCGGCCGCCGCCCTGAAGTCAGCCGCCACCCTGCGCGTCGAGGTTGCGGAGCATCAATGCCGATCGGCTCACCGCAAAAGGCTACGGCCAGACAGCGCCCATCGCGGACAACCGCACGGAGGATGGCCGCGCGAAGAACCGGCGCGTGGAGCTGGTCAGGAAGTAGCGGGGTCTCGTCGTTTCCTTGCGCCACGTCCTCATTGGGTTTCCGGCTCGAAGTGCGACAACGGCGGGCCGCCATGCAGCACGTGCGTGAGGTGGACGGCCTGCCGGAACCGCGCGATGCTCTCACCCGACGAGCAATGGTGTGCGGCCTGTTCGAGGGTGACCTTGCCGGCGCCGATGGCCCCGACGCCGGCGATGAAACACGCCCCCTTGTGCCACCGCAGCATGTCGAGCACCGCGCCGACCGGGGCATCCCACCGGCACAAGCCGACCCGGGGATTCAGGTAGACCGCTTCGGCGTCGATCGGCTTCACCACCGGATGATCGATCCGGTCGGTGTAGTCGATCGCGACTGACTCGGGCCGCACCAGCGCCGCCATGCCATACCGTTCGGCGAGCACCGCCAGGCCTTCGGCCGAGGCGAGCGGGCTCTGGGTGATCATGCACGCCTTGTGATTCGTGTCGCGGTAAAGCGTCTTGTGCAACATGAGTTCCCAGTCGTCGCCCTCATCCGCATCGATCCGGAGGCGCCGGATCGCGATCTCGAACCCCTCTGGCGCCGACGCCGTGGGGCAGTACAGCATCTCGTGCTCGGTGATCTTCTCGCTCATCGATCCGGTCGCGTACGGGCTGACCCCCTGGACGAAGTTGAAGACCGCGCGCTCGCGGAAGGCGCGGATCGTGGCCTCGTCCCGGGTGTCGTACGTTCCCAACTCGGACGCATCGAACGCGCGCACCCGCATCGGGAAGAACGCGGCCGGGCCCTCTTCCCGGATCCGCCGCGCGATTGCCGTCGTGTCGACCCCCCGAAACCGCGCCGTCTGCAGCAGCATGGCCGAGGCATCGACGACGCCGAGCAGGTGGAGGCACTCTTCGAGCGACCCGCCGCGCACGAACGGGCCGTGGCCCTTCACGAGCGTCGCCTTCGAGTCCGTCAGGTAGCGCGGGATGCGCGCTTCCATCTCCTTGGACCCGACCGGCTCGAGGTACGTGCCGGACGGCACCCTCCCGAGGAGCCACGCTCCCGTGCGGTCGATCGGCACGAACGAGAACTCCTCGGTGCCGTGCACGTCGCCCTCGTACAGCAGGAAGTTCTCGGCCCCCTTCGCGTCGAAGGAGACCGAGATGGCCGAGAGGTAGTGGGCGTGGATCGACGCCTCGGCGCCCGGGATCGCGAGAATCTTGCGGTGGATGGTGGACTCGGTCGATGCCCGCCCGTCGCCCCAGCTGACGCGCGAGAAGCGGACCGGCACGACGTCGCTCGGGATCAGGGCGCCGACCTGCGAACCCGACGCGGTGATGTGGAACACATCCCGGTCGATCGGGTCGCGAAGGGCGAGGTTCCCGCTGTGGGTGTTGTTGCCGCGCGTCAGCATGATCGCGCGGCCCGTCTCGCGCATGAGCGGGAAGATCCGCTGCGCCGCGCCAGCGCCCGTGCCGGTCAAGCCGGACACTCCTGCAGGTTCTGGCCCTGTCCGGCTTGCCTCGCCGAAGCCGGGGGCGAAGGCGGGGCGCCCAGTATCCGCTCGAACTCTGTCACCCCGAGGATCTCGTCGAGCCCCAGTTCCCGGATCGACCCGGCGCGCGGTACGCCGCGCTCGTCCCAGCCGAGCGATTCGTAGTACTCGGCGCGCATCGCGCGGAACTCTCCAGCGGGGCAGACGGCCGGCCCCTCCGCGACGGGGATCGGGTCGTCGTAGAAGCGTGCCGGGAGCCAGTCGTCCTGCGCCGTGAAGCCGCACAGAAGATTGAACAGGCGCTCGAGCGTCAGTACGCGCCGCGAGATCGTTTCGAGATCGCTGGCCTTCATCTCGAGCCCGGTCACGTCGTTCATCATGTTCGCGTATTCGTCGAGCGTGACCGAGAAGCCGGCGAAGGCGCACACGCCGAGCACGTCGAAGGCCGTGTTCTGATACGCGAAGTTGCGCGCGACAAGCGCCGCGCCCTCGGACTTGATGCCGGGAAACTCGCCGTACCCGGCGCAGAACGCGATCGGGGCCGAGTAGCCTCCCTGCAGGTGACAACCGCCTCGCGCCGCGGTCATGTAGGACATCGCCTGGGTCCACGTCACGCGCGGGTCGTAGGCTGGGATCTCCATCCCCTTCACGGCCATCGCCGCCTCGGGATGTCCGTAGCGTTCGGCCAGGCGGCGCGATCCGGATGCCAACGCGCGGCCGAGCGCTCCCTCGC
>Ga0315281_10012791_pt1 | contig 11404 bp, 7 predicted proteins | sample YL17G07_0_MG_FD_204540 | JGI IMG/M metagenome (GOLD analysis project Ga0315281, IMG submission 204540) | Sediment microbial communities from Yellowstone Lake, YNP, Wyoming, USA - YL17G07_0 | ecosystem: Environmental > Aquatic > Freshwater > Lake > Sediment | place: USA: Wyoming | collected... | reverse complement strand
TCCGCATGACCGATATCCCGCTGATGACGTACTGGGAGATCAAGCGCGTCGTCGGCACGAACGGCACGCTGCAGGGCGCGACGATCTACGACAACCGCACCGGCGAGGAGCGCGACATCGAGGTCGACGCGGTGCTGGTCAACATCGGCTTCAAGGCCGCCCTCGGGCCGATCGAGTCGTGGGGGCTGGAGCTGGCGGACAACCGCCACATCCGCACCGACGGCTTCATGGCGACGAACCTCAAGGGCGTGTTCGCCGCCGGCGACATCGCCGCAGTCGATGGCTCCGAGCCGCTGAACCTGATCGTCACCGGCTTCGGCCAGGCCGCCGTCGCCGCCAACGCCGCCAAGCGCGCGCTCGATCCGAAGTCGCGCCTCTTCCCTGGCCACAGCAGCGAGCTGAAACTCTAGTTGTCGGTCGTCAGTTGTCGGTCGTCCGACAACTGACGACCGACGACTGACGACCGACGACTACCAATCACGACCCACCAATCACCAGATACAATCACCGCATGACGTTCGATCCCGTCGTCTCGCTGCGGGCGATCAATAACGAGCGGCTCCGGCGCTCGCTGGGCTGGGGGGAGTACCGCGACCTGGGCGGCGCGCTCGCGCTCACCTCCGACGCGCCGATCGAGGACCTGAACCGCATCGAGTGCTTCACGACGGATGAGCGGCGGCTCGACGGGCTGCTCGACATCGGCTTCGCGCTGCTGCGCGCGTTCGACTGCGCGCCCACCGTCTGCGTGACGCCGCTCGACCGGCCGGTGTCGCTCGTCGAGCACCTGCGCCGCCGCGGCCTGCACGAGGGCGAGCGCAGCGTGACGATGGTGCAGCGCGGCGACGCATCGGCGATCCGCACCAACGCCGACGTGCAGGTGCGTCACGCCGAGCCGGACGACGCCACGATCATGCGCGACATCGTCGCCGCAGGGGCGACGAAGTGGCTGCGCCAGCTCGCCCTGGCGAGCACGATCGAGAGCATGCAGCACCCCGGCCACACGTTCTACATCGGTTACATCGACGGCCAGCCCGCCGGATGCGCGCACCTCCTGGTCGACGGCGCCACCGCCGGCATCTACGCCGTCGCGACGCTGCGGGCGTACCGCAAGCGCGGCGTGGCCTCGACGCTGCTGGCGGCGGCGGTCGGCGATGCGCAGGCGGCCGGTTGCGACGTGATCACCCTTCGCACGGCCGGCGCCGGCCCCGCCCGCGCCCTGTTCACCGCGCTCGGCTTCGACGTGGCGCACGAGAGCGCGCTCTGGATCACGCCGGATGCCGCACGTTAGGGGGCTGACAAACACCCCCGCGCTGCATTATCATCCGCCAATATCCCGAGATGACGGAGGTGCGCGATGACGGATCAGATGCGGCTGCTGGTTGGGACCCGCAAGGGCGGATTCATCTACACGCCGGATGCGACGCGGACCCGGTGGGAGGTCTCGCAGCCGATCCTGCCGGGCTGGACCGTTCACCACATGGCGGCCGACCTGCGCGGCCCGAAGCCGCGTTTCTTCGCCGCGGCGAACCACTGGGCGTGGGGCCGGTCCGTCGCCAAGAGCGACGATCTCGGCGCGACGTGGGACTACCGCAGCACCGGCCTGGGCTTCGCGCAGGACGCCGGCAAGACGGTGCAGAACGTCTGGCACGTGACGCCGGGGCACCGCTCGGAGCCGGGCGTCGTGTACGCGGGCACGCAGCCGGCGGGGCTCTTCCGCAGCGAGGACCGCGGCCACACGTGGGCGCCGGTCGAAGGCCTGAACCGCCACTCGACGAGCAGCATGTGGCAGGGGACCGGCGGCGGCGACTCGTGCCTGCACTCGATCGAGATCGACCCGCGCGACGCCCGGCATCTCTACGCGGCGATCAGCTCCGGCGGCTCGTACGAGTCGAAGGACCGCGGCGAGACGTGGTCGATGATCTCCCACACCGCCGTCCCGCAGACGGAGCTGGCGCGCGCCATCACGCAGGAGCTGATCGACATGTTCCCCGGCGTGCCGCGCCCCGACGACATGGACCCCCTGGCGATCGACGAGATGCACAAGATGCGCATCGACCTGAAGGATCCGGACCGGATCTGGGCGCAGGCGCATATGGGCGTCTTCCGCTCCGACGACGCCGGCGCGACGTGGGAGGACGTCACCCACACGCTGCCGTCGTTCCACGGCTTCCCCATCGCTGTGACGCGCCGCGCGCCCGACGCCGCGTTCATCGTGCCGCTGGCCTTCGCGGGCATGAACGACAACTTCCGCGTCTGCCCCGGCCAGTTCACCGTCTACCGCACGCGCGACCGCGGCGCCACGTGGCAGCCGCTGACCGAAGGCCTGCCGGGCCCCAACGACTACCAGAGCGTCTACCGCGAGGGCCTCGACACCGACGGGCTGGACCCTGAGGGCGTATACGTCGGCACATCGAACGGCCACGTGTACGCCAGCAGCGACGGCGGCGACCACTGGCAGGAGCTGCCCGGGCGCCTGCCGCCGGTGCTCTCGGTGAGCTGCGCCGTGTGGTAGGGCGCGCTGATGGGAAGTGTGAGGTGGGAAGTGGGAAGTGGGGCGAACGGATCTAACCGCCTGTGACGGCGAGGCGTCGTCGGTTCCTTCCCTGACAGGCAAGGGGATCGCAGCGACGAGGATGGGAGCGCGCAACGCCTCGGTCCCGCCTAATTGAGCGGACGAACCCCGTCCCCCCTACCGCAGGCGGAACGCGGCGGCGTGTGCCCCTCACCCCGGCCTTCGGCCACCCCTCTCCCACAACGGGAGAGGGGCGATCGCCCAGCGCGGTTCGCGTGGGGCCGGTCAACGTGAGCGCCACTGCGATGCGCCCGAACGGCCGGGCATCGAGCTTCCACCTTCCACCTTCCGACCTCCGCCTTCCGACCTCCGCCTTCCGACGCCCGCCTACCGCAGCCGCAGCGCCGCCGCGTGCGCGCGCTGCTCCGCCCGATCGTCGATCGGCGGCAGCTCTACGTCGCCGTGGCGGCGGCGCAGCGCCAGGCGGATGACGTGGTCCGCCAGCGCCGGATTCTTCGGCAGCAGCGAGCCGTGGATGTAGGTCCCGATGGCGTTGCGGTAGACCGCGCCCTCGGTGCCATCCTCGCCGTTGTTGCCGAAGCCGCTCCGCACGCGCGCCAGCGGCCGCGCGCCCGGCCCCAGCCGCGTCCGCCCGCCGTGGTTCTCGAACCCCACGATCGTCGTGACGCCGGCGCCCGGCGCGCCCCACTCCGCCACGATGTTGCCGATGCAGCGGCGCGCGCCCTCGCCCGGGTGCTCGGTGTGCAAGTCGAAGACGCCCGCGCCCGGCAGCTCGGCGCCACTCGCTTCGCGGTAGAAGCGGCCGAGGAGCTGGTAGGCGCCGCACACCGCCAGCAGCGCCACATCCGACTCGACGGCCTCGCGCACCGCCGCCGCCTTCGTCGCAAGCAGGTCGTCGACCACGACGCGCTGCTCGCGGTCCTGCGCGCCGCCGGCGAAGATCAGGTCGCACGACGCCGGGTCGAGCCGGTCGCGCAGCCCCAGCTCGGCCAGCTCGAAGCCGATGCCGCGCGCCTCGCAGCGATGCCGCAGGCACATGATGTTGCCGCGGTCGCCGTAGATGTTCATCAGCCGCGGGTAGAGGTGCGCCACGCGCAGGACGGGGCCGCTCATGCGTCGCCCTCCCAGAAGCGCCGCGCACCGCCCTGCTTCGCCAGCAGCTCGCGCACTTCCAGCATCGCCGTGTACGTCGGCACCACGTGCAGCGTGCCGCCCTCGGGCGTGGCCGCCAGCGCGCGGCGCAGCGCGGCCGCCGTGTCGCGCTCGACGGGCACGTCGTCGCCGAAGCCGGCGTACTTCAGCCGCAGCGCGAGGTCCTCGGCGCGGGTGCCGGCGGCCAGCGCCCAGTCCGTCTGCGGCTGCACGGTCTCGTAGTCCGCATCCCAGATCCACGAGATGTCGCGCCCGTCGGCGATGCCGTCGTTGAGGAAGAAGAGCATCCGCTTGCGGCCGGGGCGTGCGGCCACCGCACGCAGCACCTGGTTGAGCCCCGTCGGATTCTTGCCGAGCAGCACCTGCACGTCGCGCCCCTCGACGGCGAAGCGCTCCTGCCGGCCGAACGCCGCCGAGAATCCGTCGAGCGCCGCCACGATCGCCTCGCGCGGCAGGCCGAGCGCCACGGCGCCCGCCGCCGCCGCGAGCGCGTTGTACGCGTTGTAGAGCCCGGCCAGCGGCAGCGCGATCGACAGCTCGCCGCCGGCGTGCGCGATCGTGATCGATGTCGCATCGTCGCCGGCCGCCACGCGCGTGATGCGGATGTCGGGCTGCGGGCGGGCGTTGGCGCAGCCGGTGCAGCGCCAGTAGCCGAGGTGCCCGTAGTACGTGACGGTGTACGCCAGCTCCGCGCCGCAGTCCAGGCACGTCCGGAAGTCGGATGCGTGCTGTTCGGCGTCGCCGCCCGCGCTCGCGTCGTCGACGCCGTAGTACACCACCCGGCCGGGTGCGGCGCGGCCGAGATGCGCGACGGCCGGGTCGTCGGCGTTCAGCACCAGCGTCGTGCCGGCCGGCGCCGCGGCCAGCGCGCGCTCCCACGCCTTCGCGACGGTGTCCACTTCTCCGTAGCGGTCGAGCTGGTCGCGGAAGAGATTCGTGAAGACGATGACGCGCGGCGCGACGCTGCGGACGATCTCCGGCAGTGTCGCCTCGTCCACCTCCAGGATCGCCAGCCGTCGCGCCGCCTCCGGTATCGCGCCCGAGAGCGATGCCTCTTCGACCAGCATCGCCGCGACGCCGCGCATCAGGTTCGAGCCGCTGCGATTGTGCAGCGGCCGCAGCCCCGCCTCGCCGGCGATGCGGCTGAGCATCAGCGATGTCGTCGTCTTGCCGTTCGTGCCGGTGATCGCGATCGCGCCCGCCCCCGCCTGCGCAACAAAATGCCGCACGATCGCCGGATCGATGCGCTCCGCCGCCAGCCCGGCGATCGCGGTGCCGCCGCCGCGCCCGAGCGCGCGGCTCGCGATGCCGGTCAGCTTGCCGGCCCAGACTGCGGCGACAGTGCGGGGGTTCATGTAGGTTATAGGTTATAGGTTGTAGGTTGTAGGCGGCGGTCGCTCTACGACCGCCAGCGCACTTCGTAGAGGCGGACCGGATCCTCGAAGCCCTTGAGCGGCGTCTCGCCGCGGTCGGCGAAGAGGAAGTTCTTTCCCGAGAGCAGGTGACGCACGGCCTCGGGCACCAGGATCTCGCCGCCGCCGGCGTGATCCTTGATGCGGGCGCCGAGGATGACCGCTGATCCGAAGAAGTCACCCTCTTCTTCGATGGGCTCGCCGATGTTCAGCCCCATACGGACGACGATGGGCTCGCCGCCGCTCTCGCTGTACTGCGCGAACGCGCGCTGCAACGCCACGGCGCACTCGACCGCCTTCGTCGCTGACGTGAACGACGCCATGAAGCTGTCACCGTCCGTCTTCACCTCGACGCCACCGTGCTGCTTCAGCGTCTCGCGTGTGATCCGCTCGTGCTCACGTAGCACCACCCGCCCGGAGTCGTCGCCGAGGCGCTGCATCATCTCCGTGTGGCCGACGATGTCGGTGAAGAGGATCGTACGGAAGGCGCTTGTCCTTTCGCGCGGCGCCGCCGCAGCTTTCGGCGCTTCGGCCTCATCCGCGGGCGCGGCGTCGCCGAGGAACTCCTCGACCGCGCGCACCCACTCGTCATCCACGCCGGTGCCTGTCCGTGGTTGGAGGACGACGAGCCGGGCGTTGGGAATGCGAGACGCCAGCACCTGGGATAACTTCGGCTGGTCGGATCCTCGCGACGGGCGGCAGATCACGAGCGTCGGCACGCGCACCTGCGTCAGCAGGTCCGTCATGTCGATCTCAAGCGTCGCGTCGCGCCAGACGAGCATGGCGTCCGGCTCCATGGAGGCCCGCATCAGCGCGGCAAGTTGCTTTGCCCTGTCACTGTCCGAGAATTCAAGCTGCAAGCTTGCCGCGGCCAATGTGTAAGACTCCCACTGGTCCTCGGTGAGTCCGCGCATCGACTGGACGGCCCGCCCGTCCGGGCTGGCTTCGTAATAGTCTCGCCCGCGGGCGTACGCGTCTCGCAGGATCAGATGGGTTAACGGCTCCGGGTGCCGGACTGCGTAGGCCACAGCGGCGAGGCCGCTATGCCGCGCGCCGATGAGGGCGAATCGTTCGAGGCGCAACCGATCGACCACCGCCTCCAGGTCGTGCAGCCGCGCCGGGAGCGAGAAGTCGAGTGACTTGCGCTGCGACAGCCCCGAACCCCGGCCATCGTACCGAACGACCCTGTGGCGTCGCTCCAGCGCCTCCATTTCCGCGCGAATTCGGGGCATGCTTCGCCAAAATAACAAGTGACTGGCGTGGGTGCCGGTCGTAGTGACGATCGGCGGACCCTCGCCCATCACGTAGTAGGCGATGCTGACGCCGTCGGCGGTGGTGGCGTACTGGATCTGCGGCTCGGCCATCAGGCGCCGTCCTTCCGCACGGCATACACGCGCACCGCGTCGCCGACGCCCTTCATCTCCTGATCGCCGCGGTCGTCAAACTCGACGCCCGCAGAGGATCGCGCCATGCCGCGCACGACATCCGACACGAGGATCTCGCCGGGCGCCGAAAGTCCGCAGATCCGCGAGGCGATGTTCACGGCGCCGCCATAGACGTTGTCCGGCTCGCGGATCACGTCGCCCGCGTGGATGCCGAGATGCAACTGCAGTTCACTGCGGGCGCTCACGTCGCTGCAACGGAGAGCGGCGGCGATGGCCTGCGACGCAGACGGGAAGGTCGCCATGACGCCGTCACCGAGCACTTTGCCGTCAACCGGCGTGCCGCCCGCGCCGCGGATGGCGGTGCGGAGTTGCTCATCGAGCGCGCGTGAGGCGTCGCGGAAGGCGGCGTCGCCCATGCGCTCGGTGAGCGCCGTCGAGGCGACGATGTCTGTGAAGAGGACGACGGCCATGCCGGTGCTCGCCGTGTGCGGCGGTACGGTGCTGGCCTCGGCGGCGTCATCCGCGGGCGGGGCGTCGCCGAGGAACTCCTCGATCGCCCGCACCCACTCCTCATCATCCACGCGGGTGCCTGTCCGTGGTTGGAGGACGACGAGCCGGGCGTCCGGAATGCGAGACGCCAGCGCCTGGGACAACCTCGGCTGGTCGAAGCGCGGCGTCGGGCGGCAGATGACGAGCGCCGGCACGCGCACCTGCGGCAGCAGATCCGTCACGTCGATCTCAATCGTCGCGTCGCGCCAGGCGAGCAGCGCGTCCGGCTCTGTCGCAGCCCGCATCCGTGCGGCAACTTCCTTCGCCCTGTCGCCGTCCGAGAATAAAAGATCCAGGCTTGCCGCGGCCAGCGTGTACGACTCCCACTGGTCTTCGGTGAGCGCACGCATCGATTGCATGGCCCGTCCGCCCGGTGTTTCGTACAAGTCTCGCCCGCAGGCGTAGGCGCTCCTCAGGATCAGATGGGTGACCCGTTCCGGATGCCGGACGGTGTAGGCCACCGCCGCGAGGCCGGCATGAACATCACCCGAGAGCGCGAACTGTTCGAGGCTCAGCCGATCGACGACCGCCTCCAGGTCGAGCAGACGCGCCCTGAGCGAGAAATCGGGAGACTCGCGCTGCGAGAGCCCCGAGCCGCGTCCGTCGTACCGTATCACCCTGTGGCGTCGTTCTTGCGCCTCCATCTCTGCGCGATACGTTCTTCGCCCCACCAGCAAGTGGCTGTAGTTGATAGTGCTTGCGCAGACGATCGGCGGGCCCTCGCCCATCACGTAATAAGCGATGCTGACGTCGTCGGTGGTGGTGGCGTACTGGATCTGCGGCTCCATAGCGTACAGGGTACAGCGAGAGGGGACAGGGGACAGGGGACAGGCGGCCTTCGGCCGGGTCACGCAGGCGGGCCCGGCCCCCTACAACCTACCCCCTATAACCTACAACCTCCCTAATGCATCTCCTGCCCGCCCGAGATGTTGATCGCCTGGCCGGTCATGTAGTCGGCCTCGTCGCTCGCCAGGAACGTGATCGCCTTCGCCACGTCCTCCGGGTAGCCGATGCGGCCCAGCGGGATCGTCGGCAGCACGGTGCCGATCAGCCGGTTGAACAGCTCGTCGTTGTTCTGCAGGCCCAGGCCCGCGCCGCGCAGCAGGGGGGTGTCGATGGTGCCGGGGCAGACGCAGTTGACGTTGATCTTGTGGGCGCCGACTTCCTTCGCGAACGCCTGCGTGAACAGGATGATCCCCGCCTTCGACGCACAGTACGGCGTCAGCATGGCGTAGCCCGTCTTCCCGGCCTGCGAAGCAACGCTAATGATCCGGCCGCCGCCGCCCTGCTTGATGTACTGCAGCGCCGCCAGCTTCGAGCAGAGGAAGACGCTCTTCAAGTTCACCGCGATCGTGCGGTCCCACGCCTCCTCCGGCATGTTGATGATCGGCACCGGCGGGTTGCCGATGCCGGCGTTGTTCACCAGCACATCGAGCCGCCCGAAGCGCTCGATGGTCTTGTCGAAGAAGCGCTGCACGTCGGCGCTCGAGCTGACGTCGCCCTGCAGGGTGATGTATTCCGCGCCCGTGCCCGCCGCATCGAGTTCCTTCGCCGTCTGGTCGAGGTGCGCTTGCTCCAGGTCGACCAGCGCCAGCTTCGCCCCCTCGCGCGCGAACCGCAGCGCCGTCCCCCGCCCGATGCCGCGCCCGCCGCCCGTGATGATCGCCACCCGGTCCTTCAGCAGCATGTCCCCGTCCTTTCGCTCAGCCTGAAACTCAATCGCCGCAGTGTCCTGCGGCCGACGGTGGGGTGCAAGATGCGATCGGACGGTATCCACAGAGGGCACACAGAACACCGAGGGGCGCCACGGGGCGTTGGCGGGCAGTACGCCCACCCGCTCGGCGCGAAGACCCGGAGATGGCCGCCGCGGTGGCCGAGACCTGTTTCTTGGCTCGGTTGTCCCGACAACCCCTTCTGTGTGCCTCTGTGCTCTCCGTGGATCCCTCCGCGAGGCGCATTCTTGACCGCGATCGGCCATCCGCCTACGCTGATCTCGAACAGATGACCTAGATTCGGAACAGAGGGCGGTCTCCGCTGGCAGTCACCATGACCGAAGATCGGCTTCGGAAAGTCCTTGAATTCGAGCGATCGAAGCGCTTCAGCGACCGCGCCGTCACCGCCGGCCTCGATGTCTTCCTCAGGAACATCGCCACGCACGAGGGCTCGCAGCTCAGCAGCGAGGCCTTCGCGCTGATCCAGGCGCTGCCCGTCGCCGGCTACCGCTCCCTGACCCCCGCCAAGCGCAAGCAGTGGATCGAAGAGATGCTGGCCGTGCTGAAGGGCGCGGCTGCGCCTCAGGAAGCTGGAAGCAGGAAGCTGGAGGCTGGATCGGGCGCGGACGAGGTGCCCGGGCACCTGAAGGCGGGCGGTGGAAGTGAGAGGCGAGAGGCGGGTGGCGCGACCGCCCCTCCGCGGGCTGCACGCGCAGACGGCTCGCGGGAACCCGTCGCCACGGCGCGCAAGCCCGCGGTCGAGGCGCAGCCGCGGCTCCAGCAGGGGCAGGCTCGCTTCTCGCCGGGCGAGCTGGAGGGCCTGGGCGTCGATGCCCCGATCTACGCGCTCAAGCGCGTGCCGTTCTCGCTCGGCGTGAAGTTCGACAAGCTCAACATCCACACCGTGCGTGACCTGCTGCTCTTCTTCCCGCGCCGCCACGTCGACTACGGCGACCCCGTCCCCGTCGCCCAGCTCGAACACGGGCGCGAGCAGACCGTCCGCGCGCACATCTGGAGCGCGCGCGAGCGCCAGATGGGCCCCCGCATGCGCTCGACCGAGGCGACGATCGGCGACGCGTCGGGCATGATGCAGTGCGTCTGGTTCAACCAGCCCTGGATCGCGAAGCAGCTGCCGGTGAACGCCGAGGTCGTCGTCTCCGGCCGCGTCGGCGAGCGCCAGGGCCGCCCCTGCTTCGACAACCCCGAGTGGGAGCTGTGGAGCGAGGACCTGGTGCACACGGGCCGCCTCGTGCCGATCTATCCGCTGACGGCTGGGCTGCAGAACCGCACGGTCCGCCGCGTCATGCAGGAGGCGATCGACCGCTTCGCCGACAAGCTCCCGGACCCGCTGCCGGAGGAGATGCGCGACCGGCTCGACCTCGCGCCGATCGCCGACGCCGTGACGCAGATGCACTACCCGACCGACCGCGCGGCGCTGGAGCACTCCCGCCGCCGCCTCGCGTTCGAGGAGCTGTTGCCGATCCAGCTCACCATGCAGCTCCGCCGCCGCATGTTCCAGAAGTCCGCCCCGGCCGAGCCGATGCCGCTGCCCGCGTCGATCGAGCGCGAGTTCAAGGCCGCGCTGCCGTTCACGCTGACCGGCGCGCAGGAGCGCGTGCTCTTCGACGTGCTCGGCGACCTCCGCAAGCCCATCCCCATGTCGCGCCTGGTGCAGGGCGACGTCGGCAGCGGCAAGACGGTCATCGCCGCCGCCGCGCTCGTCGCCGCCGTCGCCAACGGGCGGCAGGGCGTGATGATGGCGCCGACGGAGATCCTCGCCGAGCAGCACTTCCAGACGCTGAAGCAGCTCTTCAACGCCAACGGCGGCGAGGGTCCCGTCGTCAGCGCCCGCCCGCCGTTCCTCGACCCGCTCCGCTCGCCCGAGCTGTTCGAACGCCGCGAGCGCGCCGGCGAGGTGCGCATCGCCCTGCTCACCGGCAGCCTCCGCGCGAAGGAGCGCCGCGAGCTGTACGAGGCGATGGAGCGCGGCGAGATCGACATCGCCTGCGGCACGCACGCGCTGATCCAGGGCGGCGTCCGCTTCCGCGACCTCGGCGTGGTCGTGGTCGATGAGCAGCACCGCTTCGGCGTCATGCAGCGCGCCGCCCTGCGCGAGAAGGGCGCGCACGCCGCGCACACGCCGCACATGCTCGTCATGACGGCGACGCCCATCCCGCGCACGCTCGCGCTCACGCTCTACGGCGACCTCGACATCTCCGTCGTCGATGAGTTGCCGCCGGGCCGCCAGCAGATCAAGACGACGTGGGTCGGCCCGGACGAGCGCGGCGACGCCGAGCGCTTCGTGCGCGATCAGGTCGCGGCGGGGCGGCAGGCGTTCGTCATCTGCCCGCTCGTCGAAGAGTCGGAGACGCTCGACGTGAAGTCGGCGACGGCGGAGTACGAGCGGCTGCGGCGCCTCGTCTACCCGGACCTGCGCTTGGAGCTGATCCACGGCCGCATGGCGGGGAAGACGAAGGACGCCGTGATGCGCCGCTTCCGCGCTGGCGAGGCCGACATCCTCGTTTCGACGGCGGTGATCGAAGTTGGCATCGACATCCCGAACGCGTCGGTGATGATGATCGAGGGCGCCGACCGCTTCGGGCTGGCGCAGCTGCACCAGTTCCGCGGGCGCGTCGGGCGCGGCGCCGACCAGAGCTACTG
>Ga0315281_10012790_pt1 | contig 11404 bp, 10 predicted proteins | sample YL17G07_0_MG_FD_204540 | JGI IMG/M metagenome (GOLD analysis project Ga0315281, IMG submission 204540) | Sediment microbial communities from Yellowstone Lake, YNP, Wyoming, USA - YL17G07_0 | ecosystem: Environmental > Aquatic > Freshwater > Lake > Sediment | place: USA: Wyoming | collected... | reverse complement strand
CAGTCAGAACTCACAAACACTTCAAATGTAACCAACTCGAATCCCCCGTGTAGACTCTGGGAGCTGAACTGGGTTTGGATGTTAGTGGAAATACGGTCCTCATCACTGGCGGCGCAACTGGCATAGGTTTTGCCTTGGCTGAGAAGTTTGTCGATGCAGGAAGTGTGGTAATTGTGTGCGGGCGACGCAAGGGTAAACTCCAAGTCGCAAAACAGAAACTGCCCGCCCTTCACGTTAGACAGTGCGATATCTCCGTGGAATCGGATAGGAGAAGCCTTGTCCGTTGGGTTACGGCGCGCTTTTCCAACCTCAATGTGTTGGTCAATAATGCCGGAATCCAGCGGGAGATGGACTTCACATCTCCAACCGTGAACAAGCCCCTATCCCCCAAAGACGACGAGGTAACCATTAACCTCGCCGCGACCATACGCCTGTGCGCACTCTTCACGCCAATCCTTCTGAAGCGGAAGAAGGCAGCCATCATGAACATCTCATCAGGGCTAGCATTCGTGCCGATCGCGACGATGCCAGTCTACTGCGCAATCAAAGCCGCCATTCACTCCTTCACCATCTCACTTCGCCATCAACTCCGTGGAACATCTGTGCGAGTGTTTGAGGCGGTGCCGCCGACCACTGACACGGAACTTGACGCGAGCTTCGCTGGCGAGGAGGAGCAAGCGTATCGAGGAATCAGCCCGCAAGAGGTTGCCGCAGCGATCATAGAAGGCTTGAAGGCGGACAGACAAGAGATACTCGTAGGCCAAGCGCAAGGACTCTATCAAGCGGCGCTGAGAGATCCCGAAGCCATATTCAAGCAGCTGAACGACTAGTCATCACTCAGGGCTGGTCAGTCAGAGCTGATCGAGCTTCTGGAGAAGCTTATGATATTCACTCTCGGCATCTATCACGACATCATGTTTTGTGAAGTAGCTCTGGAGATTCCGGAGGTCGCGCAGTAACAGAGGTTTTGCTTCCTCTATTCGTAGGTGTCGGGTGACTCGGGATGAGAAATCAACAGCTTGGGGAAAATCGATCGCGAAGAGTCGCTCGCCCCACATTACAATGTTGTATTCGGACAAGTCCGAGTGTACTATGAATGCGTCGATCATTTTCTCTACCAGTGCGACCGCCTGCTTGGCCACCTCATCTGGCTGTTGAAGATCTGCGTCCTTCAGCAGTGGCGCTATCTGATCGTCTCCGAGGAATCTCATCGTGAACATGTTGTCAGCTCGTCTTGCCGGAGTCGGCACAGGGACGCCTGCTCGATAGGCCTTTTCCAGTATCGTGAACTCTCGAGCCGCAACTGCACCCACCCTATCTAATGAGTAGCCGATAGCGGATTTCTTCCTGTGCGGTGTTCTGTGGAGTCTGTACGCCTTCAGTGCCAATGGCGCGCCTTTCCAGAGCCCCAGGTAGACATCTGCTTCCTTCCCAGAGGCTAGGACTGTGACAACATCGTCTACGAGTCCACATTCGATAGCGTCCGCTCTGACGGTCTCGAGGGATACCTCCCTCACTTCTATGAACCGGCTTCTTCTCCCGCCCCGGAGTTCTCTGCGCTTCCAGTAACTCCGAGCAGACGCTAGCTCTCTTTCTGACACTTCTCTTGTTCAACCTCAGCACATCCATGGAACCCACCGCGCACTCAGCGTCAAGTAGGCTCCTCGAAAACAAAATCGGAAGTTAGGCTCCGTCTAGCCTAGACGAACGAAGGCTGGGACGGAATCTTCAGAAACAGAATGCGCATCATATCCTCAGCCTCCTAGGGACCGAACGCATCCACTGATCCTATTAAACTTCCGTTTGAGACGCACCTGACTCACCGCTAGTCGCTCGAAAAAAGATGTCTGATTGAATTAGGTGGGTTGACGAACAAAGCGATATGGATCTTAGAAAGGAGACACACAGACGAAAATATCTCTGATAGATGCCTTCTTGGTCAAACGCCGATTCTACTATGTCTGTAATTGTATTGCTTGTTGGATAGCGTATGCCACTGCCGCAAAGAGGGTAGCACCAAGAAGGAACAACCAGATCGACACAAAGCCTGCAAATCGTCTTGCTGGCCCTGGTTCCACAAATCGGGCGAACAGTCCACATATTAGCGAAAGAGTGAGTATTATGACGGGACCGAGAAAACCTCCCAAGACTGCCATAGCCCATCCGAGTCCGATAATCATTCCTCGCGAAGCGTATATTGAGTTCAAGACGTACAGTATGACCAAGAGGGACGCCACGGCGCCGAGAAGAGTCCCACAAGTCCGCAACAGAATGTTCAGATTACTGTCTTTCTCAAGTTCTCCAAGGAACTGGGGGAATGCGACAGCCAGCCGTTCTCCCAGTCGTTTGCGTCGATTCTCAGTTCTTCTGGCAAGTGCCAGAATGAGGGGTCTTATGCTATAGATAGATGCCACAGCCGCAAAGAGCAATACTACCATGACCGCGAGACTGAACTGAGAGTTTATCTCTAGAGTGCGTTTTCTCAGACTGACTTCTTCCCTCACCCTATGTGACTGGGCATCTCGCATCGCCTGGCTGGCGTAATTGAAAGCGCTGTTCTCGTTCGAGAAGAGCATTTTCTCGGCCTCAAATAGGCTGTTTATTTCATACTCTTCGACCTCGCCGCTCTGGAAATCCAACAGATATCCGTAGTGGTAGTTCAAGTAAGTTGACTTGGCAGTAGCCAGCAGCTTTTCAGCGTATTGAGGTTCTGGAATGCCCGCCGGAATGGAAGCAATCGTTTCATTTGCACGCAGGATCATCGCCGAAGCCAGATCCAAGAAAACTCTGTATTCTGCGCGAACGGCGAAGAAACGTGAGAGCCTTGCAAATCTGATCGAGTTGTTGAAGAACCCGGCATCATACTCCCTCATACTCTCGAAGAAACGGTGATATGACTTGGCGAGGTCGCTGGTAATATCGGCTTGAGCTGAATCAGTTACATTCTGCCAGAAGAACTCAACTCTCTGAAATGAGTAGTCCAGCTGGTATCGTGCGGAGACTATCGCGGTCTCGGCATCACTGCGGGAATCTTGGGCCCAAACCTGCGTCGTGCAAGTGACAGTTGCCAACGCCATTAGAAGAAACATATACGCTAGTCTTGCCATTCGAGACTCTCCCGAACCCTACGGACTGTTCTTCCAGGAGAAGAGAACCCTTCATTGAATCTGGCGTGTCAGGAGGTAGATAAGGATAAGCTTCTTGACCGCTTGGTTGGCGGGCCTCGGCATACCTAGTACCCTGCGATCTCCTCAGTCGGTGAAACTAGCGGGAACTAGAATATGCGAAGGATTATGTCTACACCTGCACACTCTTGAGTACTTTTGCAGGTCAGGCCAGCGAAATGATGGACACCATAAGGAACCTGGAGAGGTTTCCTAGGACACTCAAACAACGACATCCTCTTACCGGGTGCATCCCAACTAGTATTGCAGCCGTTCTAGCTTACTATGGAGGATCAGAACGTGTTTGGGACGAGTGCACGATACACGAGTTTGCTCTCACAGCCATTCTCCGCGACCCTGGAGAAGGTTTCACTTTTGGAACCTTCAAGCGACACTTCTTGGATCAATGTCTCGACAGCAGACTCTACCGCTCGGACACAACCAGCCGCGAAGAACTCGGCGAGTGGAAGAACTTCATACTGGAGAAAGTCAGAGATGACATTCCCGTGATAGTCTCATTCAGTCACACGGCGCCTCACGTAATGACTGCCGTGGGCGTGGATTCGAACACCACAGAGCTGCGGCTTCACGATCCGGCGATTGGTGATTTCAGAGTTCTCAATGTGGAGCCAACGGCTCTTCAGCAATCAGGTTTCAGAAGAAACAACGATGTCCTGTGGATAGAGCTAGTGCACTAGTGTCTGGGTCTCGCGGCGCCGCCGTCGGAGTTTGAAACGTCATGGGAGAGGAGTAGGAGAGGCGTTTTTCGTCGTCGGGTCGGCTGGTGCGCACACACACCGACGACGGGCGATGGTTGGTGCGCACACACGAGAAGATCAAAGAAACCCCCTGAAAACGCTTCACCGGCTCCCGGCGATAGTCCGGATAATTCCTGATAATTCAGGATCGATTTCGTCGTCGTTGAGTGTTTGAGCGATTCTTTTCGCGTGACTGGTCTCCTTGTATTCGGAAGCGCCATACCTCTTGAACATTGCATCAAGCACCGCTTTCTTGTTCGCTTTGGATGAGTTCTTCTGAATGAAATCGGAGATTTGTTTCACCGTCGCCGTAAGCGATGGTATCGCGGCTTTGATGGCTCGTGGAATCAGCAGATAATCTTCTATTGAATTCTTGCTCAGAGTCATGACATGAGTGGGTTGAAGGTTGATTCGGCTAGTCAGATTCGCCTTGATCCTAGCATTACGCTCAGACTTCGACGTGTCACCATCGAAAATCAGGAACGGTTCAATGTGAAGTCTTCTTGAAGCCAGCACCCTTGTGTTGGCGTAGTATTGCATATTCGTCCATCCCTCCGTTTCTAGGAAGCTGACTCTTGCGGAGGGAACTAGCCTAGCTGTCAAGGTGGAAAACACTCCAACGTCTGACGCACCTTCGACGAACGTGACGCAATCAGAATCAAAGAAGTCGCTCGGTCTTACTCCGAGCTCATCCATAATCGTGAGAATAGCGGACTCATCGATTCTACCCACCGTGGTGATTTTGGTTTGATTCATACTGACCAAACGAATGTCCGACATCCGGGCGTTACTCGCGATGACAGAGGAATGCGTTGTCACAAATAGCTGCTGATCTATGGAGCGCTTGAGGAGAAACTCGTACACTTCTCTTTGCTTGGAAGGATGAAAATGTATTTCTGGCTCCTCAATGCCAAAAATGCTGTTCGGATTCGATTCTAGCTCAAAGCTTAGAACAAAGTGCTTCTTTACCCCCTCGCCAACGCTCGTCGAGGGATAGCCTTCAAAATAGATCTCTACTTGTTGTTCGCCATCCTCCATAGAAGCAGTGTTTTCATACTCTGGAAAGATTTCTGCCATATCCCGCCGAACCCCATCGTAGACCGGGCGTTTGCGCATGGACACATCCTTTTCGTAACGTAGGTACTGAGATGGCATGTGGTCTCCACTTGGTGATGCTGCATCGGTAGTCCTAGGTTCCCGACTCAATTCTCTGGTGGCAGGGATGTGAACGAATCTGCCTCTCACGTGCTCCTTCAGCAGCTTGAACGCGACATTCTGATCAATCGAGTTAATGAGAAGAAACTCGTAGGTTCCGTCATCTCGTTTAGTTAGTGCTCTCTGGTCACCAGCCTCTGGTGGCTTCAGAAGCTCAAGGGACCCAAGCTTTATGTCAAGGACACTTGCTCTTACCGTTTGTTCGGCAACAGTCACGTTCGCGGTTATCATCACTTTGTTTCCAAGAGCAGTCGTATCGAAATTCTCCGTAGCGTTTCCGATTCGCACGAATTGAGGCAGCACGTTTTCTTGAGGATTGAGTTCGAGAACAGCCCGGAATACGATCACACATGGTTCTTGCAGATGAAAGAGCCGGAGGTCTCTACTTTCGAATGCGAATTCGAAAATATCGCGGCTGCTAAATGGAGTAATCCGACGCGACCTTGCATTATTCTCGGTAATTGTCTCTTTAACGTCGTTAGATGCATACCAATTAAAGAAGAGGTCAAGCGCCTTTAATGCATTCGATTTGCCTGAGTCGTTCCGTCCTACCAGAATCGTTAGGTTTGACGGGTCGATTTCAACGTCTTTTAGACTCCTGTAGTTCTGCACTTTGAATGACAGTAACTTCATGTGGTAAACCTGCAGAGTATCCTTGCTGATACTCTAAGTGGACCCTCGGTTTGAGCTTTCTTGCGGGTGTAGTGAAAAGTACTCTCTTGCATGCGAAGATCTGCTTTGATCGGCGCTGGAACTGCATCGACCTAGATGGCACCCCCAACGTGTGCGCACTAGCCGTCGTCCGTCGTCGTTTCAGGCAGTGTGTGTGCCCTTCATGGTGCGGCCGTCGTAATTTGAACCGTCGTCGTTCGTGGTTTTGGTGTGTGTGTGGTCGGCTGGTGCGAGCATCGTAGTTTGAACTCCCGTTCTTTGATCTCTTTGGGCACTATCCTTCACCTGTTCTGAGCGAGGTGAGCCCATCGAAGAACCGTTAATAGGTCCTTTCTTCGGTAGCTACCCAGAACTTCGTGCTCGCTCGACCGTCGCGCGCCGGGATGTGAAAGCAGGAGATCGCTGATCAAGGGAGACGGCGATATGGAGAAGCTATTCTCGTTCAAGCTGAATGGACGCCAAGTATCGGTCTCTGCTCCGCCAGCCTACACCCTTCTCGAAGTCCTACGGGAGAAGCTGGATGTTACAGGGCCGAAAGAGGATTGTGGAAAAGGGGAGTGCGGCGCCTGTACAGTCTTGATGAATGGGAAGACTGTGCTTTCTTGCCTGGTGCTCATCTCTCAGGCGGACGGTGCGGAGATCGCCACTTCTGAAGGATTCATGAGAGATGGCTTGCCAGATCATGTACAAAAGGCGTTCATAGAGAACGGGGCCGTCCAGTGCGGTCACTGCATTCCGGGATTCATCGTCTCCACTGAAGCGCTATTGAGCCGAAGTCCCAACCCCAGCGTCGAGGAGATCAAGAAGGCTCTGGCTGGTAACCTGTGCAGATGTACAGGCTACGCGAGCATAATCCGAGCGGTCCAGCAGGCTGCGCAGAAAGACTAGGAGCGGTCACACAATGACGCTTAGTGAGATCGAAGTCGTTTCCGCAAAGAATCTCAAGGATGCGTTGAAGGTTCTTCACGACCGATCAGGCAGCATCAAACCGATTGCAGGAAGTACAGACGCGATCATTCAACTAAGAGAGGCCTCGCTTCAAACAAAACAACTCCTTGACATTTCGAGTCTGGGTGAGCTACGATACATTCGCAGAGAAGGATCCGTGATTCATCTCGGTGCCTTGAGCACCTACTCGGACATAATCGAATCCCACGCGTTGAACAGCTCGTGTCGAATGCTTGTCGAAGCCAGCAGAACGATCGGATCACTACAAATCCAGAACCGGGCTACTATCGGTGGCAATCTGGGAAATGCTTCTCCTGCAGGCGACACTATTCCTCCGCTCTACGTGTTGGACGCGAATGTGAAAATTCAAAGCCACGAGAATGCACGTCTTGTTCCGATTGAGAAGTTCTTCCTCGGATATCGTAAGATCGATCTCAAACCCGATGAGATCATCACCGAGATCTCATTTGAAGCGGTCGAGAAGCCCTACGATGGAACATTCCTGAAGCTCGGCCTGAGAGAGGGACACTTCATCTCCCTCGTCAGTCTGGCGATCCGTGCTAAATGGGCACCTGAAGGCGACAGGTTTTCAGACGTTAGCGTTGCCCTCGGCGCGGTCGCCCCAGTTGTGTTCAGAGCGAGAAGATGCGAGGAATACCTCAAGAATCGAATACTCGCAGACGACACGATCTGGAATGCAGGCAAGATCGCGTCAGACGAATCATCACCCATCAGCGACCTGCGAGCATCAGCCAACTACAGACGCGCCGTCATACCGTCACTCCTCTACAAGGCTGTTGACAAATTGATCGATTCGCGTCGGAGGTCACAGAAACCATGAAGGTGATGATCAAGCTCTACGGAGCTTCTACCGGCGGCCTCGAGAAGCGGGAGCTCGTCTTGGACCTCCGAGAAAATGCGACCGTTCAGGACGCCATCGATCATTTGCCCGTGCGCGACCGACTTTACCTGTACGTTGTTAGAGATGGGATGCGCCTCGACCAAGACGCTCGACTGAGAGACGGGGACCAACTACTTGTCTTCCCACCAGTTGCCGGAGGTGAGGGAGACCTACGCTGGGTTGGGAAATCCGTCACAAAACGCGATGCTCTCGAAAAGACGACCGGACAAGCGAAGTTCTATTCGGATCTTCATCTCAAGAACATGCTGTACGGCAGAGTTCTAAGAGCCAACCGTCCACACGCGCTGATCAAACGTATCGACATCTCGCGGGCACAAGCCTTGCCTGGCGTCGTTGCGGTTCTCACGCACAAAGACGTTCAAGGAACAAACCGGTATGGGATCGTGACTCCTGATCAGCCGGTTCTGTGTGAGGACAGGGTCCGCTACGAAGGCGACGCCGTTGCACTTGTTGCGGCAGAGGATTCTGAGATAGCTGACCACGCGCTCAACCTCATCAAGGTCGATTATGAAGCGCTCCCGGTGGTTACGGATCCCGTTGAGGCGATGAAGCTTGATTCTCCACGAGTCCATGAGGCCGGCAACATTTACCGCCACGGACATATCAAGAACGGCGACGTGGAGTCCGCATTCAAGCAATGCGCAGTCGCGGTCGAGAACACGTATCGGACCGGTCGCCAGATGCACATGTTCCTGGAAACTGAAGCCGGTGTAGGATTCCTCGACGCGGAAGAGAACATCGTCCTATACGTGGGCGGTCAGGCCCCGTACAGAGACCAGCTTCAGATCGCCAGAGCGCTCGGGATCCCGCGCAAGAAGATACGCGTAGTATCCTCAATCATTGGAGGCGCCTTCGGGGGCAAAGACGAAATCACGGTTCAGATTCACCTCGCCCTATTGGCTTTGAAGACTAAACGCCCCGTCAAGATGGTACTGTCTCGCGAAGAGTCCGGGATCGCGGGGATGAAGCGACATCCAGTGATCATTACCGCTCGAACCGGAGCCGATTCGCAAGGAAGGTTGCTCGCAAACCAGGTCAAGATCATATCCGATACGGGCGCTTACGCGTCCCTGGGCGGAACGATCCTCGATGTCAGCATGGAGACCTGTTGCGGGCCGTACAATATTTCGAACGTTGATATCCAGGCCTACTGTGTCTATACGAACAACGGTTTCTCAGCCGCGTTCCGAGGATTCGGCGCTCCACAATCGATCTTCGCTATGGAGTCTCAAATCGACATAATCGCCGAGAAACTTCAGATCGACAAACTGGAAATCAGGAAGCGAAATGTAATTCACGAGGGAGATGTCAGCACTTTCGGCGTCAAAATCCCTGGAAGCATAGGCATCAATGAGACTCTGGAGGCAGCGTCGAAGTCTGATCTCTGGCTCCACAGAAACGAGCACAAGGCCCAGCGGTCTGAACCGTGGTGCAGGCGAGGCGTCGGGATCGCATGTGCATTGAAGGGCTTCACTTTTGGTGCGCTTCCAGATTTCGGAGCGGCGTCGATCACGTTGAATGAGGATGGCACCTTCGCTGTTGGAGTCAGCTGCCCGGACATGGGTCAGGGCAACGTGACAGCCTACGCTCAGATCGCTGCAGAAGAGCTGCGTTGTCAACTCGAAGAGGTGCGCATCGATTCGGCAGACACTGGGCTCGCTCCGGATACTGGAGGCTCCTCCGCTTCAAGGTCCCTCTACGTAGGTGGAAACGCTATCATCAGAGCCGCGCAGAAGATGCGTGAACTCCTACTCTCTCATGGGTCTCAGATGCTCTGCGAGCCTGAGAGCAAGCTCGAATGTCGCGACGGAGCGATCGTCGTTCGAGGCGATCTGAAGCGAAAAACAACGTACGCCTCCATCGCGACTCGCACTCGAGCTCACGCAAGCCAATTCCGAGTTGAGGCTGGGTTTGATGTTCCAAGGTTCGAGCAGCCCATCGAAGGGACTATTGAGATTCCGCACTGGTCTTTCATGTACGCGACAGCAGTCGCGCTCGTTGAAGTCGACACGTTGACTGGCAAAACGAAGACGTTACGATTTCTGATCGCTCCCGATTCGGGGAAGGTAGTCAACCCTCAAGGTTTCAGGGGACAATGCGAGGGAGCGGTTGTCCAGGGTTTGGGATACGCATTGACTGAGGATGCGATCATCGAGAACGGACATCTCTTGACTCCCAATTTCACAACGTACCTGATTCCAACGATTGAGGATGCGCCTGACCTCGAAGTCGTGCCCGTGGAGACATACGAGAAGACGGGACCATTTGGAGCAAAGGGAGTGGGAGAAATCGCGATCGTCCCAGTCGCGGCGGCAATCTCAAACGCCATCTACGACGCAACCGGAGTCCGCTCTTTCACTTTGCCAATTACGCCAGAACGCCTATTCAACGCTCTTCAAGTCCAGAAGAACGAGTTGAAGTCATAGTGGCCAGCGTGAAGGTTAGACTCTTCCACGAACTTAGAACAGCCGCTGGAGGCGGGGAAATCACTGTGAACGCTGACAACGTCCGCGAGCTGTTGCGAGTCCTCGGTGAGCGGTACGGTAAGACGCCAAGAAACGTGTTATTCGATGGGGAAGGTCACCTTAGAGAGTACGTATTCGTGTACATCAACAACGTCCTTCAGAAACCAGTTGATATGTCAGTCCCCTTGAAGGATGGCGACATCATACTCGTGATCCCACCAGTAAGCGGGGGATAAGCCATCCCTAGATTCAATGTCTACGTCCCGCTCAACCTTGACGACGCGCTTGAGCACCTGGAAAACAACGCGTCAGACACGCTCCCGATAGCAGGCGCAACAGATCTTCTTCCACGCATCAAGAAAAGACAAATGCCTGTAAGGAATCTGCTGGATCTTTCAGGTCTATCAGAACTCAGATACGTCAAGCGCGAAGATGGCGAGATCAAGATCGGCGCGCTGACAACGATCGACGACCTCGAAAGACAAGTAGACAATTCTGCTTGGGGCAAGTTCCTCAACGATGTAATCACGAAGTTTGGATCGCCCAACATCAGGAGTCTTGCTACCATAGGTGGAAACATTTGCGCGGCATCCTCATCCGAGGACCTGATCCCGGTCTTCCTAGCGCTCGATGCCAAAGTGAAAACGATCAGGAAGAACGGGACACGAGAGATGCCCATTCAAGAGTTCCTAGTCGCGAAGCGGAAAACCGCTCTACATGCTGACGAGATCCTTGCCGAGGTCTCCTTCCCGGAACCTAGCGCGCGAGCTGCATGTTCGTTCCAGAAGCTTGGGATGCGTAACATTTTGATCATTGCCCTAGTATCCGTCGCCGTTTTCCTAGAGACAGACGACTCACGCTCCAATATCATACAAGCGAGAATCGCGCTGAATCGATTGAAAGGTAAGATCCCGCAGAGAGTCGGGAGTGTCGAGAAAGGACTCCTCGAGAAGAGACTGGACGAGCACGCGATCAAGTCAGCGGTGGAGCGACTTGGAGAGGAGTTGACGTTGACATCCGATTTTCGAGCCTCATCGGAGTACAGGTGCGAGGCGGTGAAGGTGCTGCTTCGCCGTGCCCTTGTTGACTGCCAACAGAGTATTCTCGGAAAGTGAGGAAGATTGACCAAGCACCTCGTCAAATTCAATGTGAATGGCAAAGATCACGCGCTCGTGGTCGAGTCCACAGAAAGACTGCTGGATGTATTGAGGGATCGGCTTGACCTGAAAGGAGTGAAGGAGGGTTGCGGAACCGGAGATT
>Ga0315281_10012789_pt1 | contig 11405 bp, 7 predicted proteins | sample YL17G07_0_MG_FD_204540 | JGI IMG/M metagenome (GOLD analysis project Ga0315281, IMG submission 204540) | Sediment microbial communities from Yellowstone Lake, YNP, Wyoming, USA - YL17G07_0 | ecosystem: Environmental > Aquatic > Freshwater > Lake > Sediment | place: USA: Wyoming | collected... | reverse complement strand
GCGCGATCACCATGCCGGCCTCGACTGGCGCGTAGTGCTTTACGCCGGTTGTATCTTGCACGGTGAGTGCGGTGATTACCGGTGCCGGATGGCAGCCGAGACTGGTCAGGGTTTCAATGTCGGCCTGGATACCGGCGCCACCGGTCGGGTCGTTGCCGGCGAACACCAGTACCACGGGGCGGCTGCTGGATTTCATCAATGAAGCCCTACTCCGTTCGTCTTTTCATGTCTAACGATCACCCACATGCAGAACAAGATCGGCAAGCGCGCGCACCAGGAGCGGGTGCTCATTGAGCGCGGGCACGACCCGATAATGCGCGATTCCGGTTTCCTTCGCCAGTTGTGCGTACTGGATGCCGAGTTCGTACAGGGTTTCGCTGTGGTCGGACACGAATGCGATCGGGTAGACGATCATTTGCCGGCAACCGGCCACGGCCTTTTGCTGGATCACGTCCTGGATATAGGGCCGCAGCCACTCGAGCGGTCCGACGCGACTCTGGTAACAAAGCGTAGTGTTTGGCCAGCCGAGTTTGGCGCACAGCGCCTCGAAGGTGGCACGAATTTGCTGTTCGTACGGATCGCCGCGCTCAACCAGTTTCTTTGGCAGGCCGTGCGCCGAGAACAGCAGTTCAATGCGCGCCGGATCCGGGTCGGGCAGCTTGCGCCGCTCGGCCTGGATACACTCGACAATCGCCTGCTGATAATCGACATGTCCATACCACTCGCGCACCAGTCGAGTTTGCGGGTGGTAATGCTGGCGCGCGCAGGCGCGTTCGAATTCATGCACCGAGCTGCCGGTGGTGGTGTGCGAGTACTGCGGATAGAGCGGCAGAAAAATCACCCGCTCATAGCTGCGCTGCTTGAGCTCAGCCACCACGGCATCGGTCAGCGGGTGCCAATAGCGCATGCACACGAACACGTCGTAATGACCGTGCGCGCGCAACGCTGTTTCCAGCGCCTGCGCCTGTTTCTGGGTGTTCTCCAGCAGCGGTGATTTGCCGCCAATAGCCGCGTACAGGTGGCGTGCCTCGGGTGTGCGCCGTCGTGCCAGGAGACGCGCAAACGGTTTCTGAGTGAGAAAGCCGAGCGGCAGCTTGAAAATGTCCGGGTCGGCGAACAGGTTGAACAGGAATGGCTCGACCGCGTCCAGCGAGTCTGGTCCGCCAAGATTGAAGAGCACAACAGCCGTGCGATTTTGCATGCAACACGAGATCCGGAGGAATCAAGGGATTCTACCCGACTGCCGGGGAAGGCGGGAGTGCGGTATCCATAAAGCCCGCCACGCGGCCGGAAAACCGCTCCTGCGTGTTCCGTACTCCCGCCATCCATGGCGGTCGGCAGAAAATCTGCTCCTGCATTTTCTGCACTCCCGCCATCCGTGGCGGTCGCATTTCACACGCCGGCGAAACATGCGAAAATCCAATTATTATTGGTGCATCTCGGGGGAGAGAAATGAAGGCCTACATGTGTGTCATTTGCGGTTTTGTCTACGAAGAGGCCAAGGGCGTGCCCGACCAGGGTATTGCCGCCGGAACCCTGTGGAAGGACGTGCCGGAGAACTGGACCTGCCCGGATTGCGGCGCGCCCAAGTCCGATTTCGAGATGGTGGAGATCTAGGGGATACTTCGGCATGTCTGCGCACTCACTGAGAAACTTTCCTGAAACGAAACCAACGCTCCGGGAGTTACGCAGAGAACGCAGAGGCGCTGAGGACGCTAAGGGTTTAAATCATAAAAGCCAGAGAATTAAATTCTCTGCGATCTCTGCGCCTCTGCGTTCTCTGCATTTTTTCAAGGGCCGGTCATCGCTTTGGCAACGTTTCCCATGAGAGCGCGCCTCACGGGTCTGTTTGCGCGCCGTCCTCCACTACCAGAACGCGATGTCCTGGAGTTGCCGGACGCCAGCATCACCTATGCCATTCGCACCAGTGCGCGTCGCCGCCGCCTGAGTCTCGAATTGCGCGCCGACGGTTCGCTCACCGTGGCCACGCCACGTGGCCTGTCGCTGACCAGCATTCGTGCTTTCGTTGCAGGCCGCCGTGCCTGGATCGACGCGAAGCGTGCGCTGCTAGTGCCACCCGTGGCGCCCCGTATTTTGCCCGAGCATGGCGCGCGCCTGCCCTATCTCGGTACCGAGCTCGCGCTGGATGTTTCGATTGCGCCGGCGCGCCGCGCCGCATGCCGCTGCGAATCCGGCAGCCTGGTGATCAAGGTTCCGCACAACACGGCCATCCGTCCGGCCGTCGAAGCCTGGTACCGGCGCGAAGCGGCAACCCATGCCGCGGCACGCCTGGCACATTTTGCTCCGCAGGTGGGACGCGCCGCGCGCAAGCTGGTGATCCGCGCCCAGCGCACCCGCTGGGGCAGCTGCTCGGCACGCGGCACCATCAGCCTCAACTGGCGGCTGATGCAGGCGCCGCCGGAAATCCTCGACTACGTGGTCGTGCACGAGCTCTGTCACCTGCTGGTGCCCAATCATTCGCTGCGCTTCTGGGCCGAGGTGGCGCGCGTACTGCCGGACTGGCGCCATCAGCGCACGGCCCTGCGGCAATTCGGCCGTTCCTTGCCCTGGTAGCCCCTTACTCTTGCGCCGGGTGTTGTTTTCGCCGCGCGCAGGTTTAATATCCATACAGATCAATAACTCTACCGGCAGGCGCCGGTGCGCGGCGATTGCTATGCTGAGAGTACAGCCGTGGTGGTGGAAGTGCCGCGGATGGGTACGATCCTGAAGTCATAAACCTAATAACAGGGACACGCGCGATGAGCCTCACATGGACTTTGGTGACACTGGCAGTGATCTGGGGGCTGGCCTATCACCGCGCCCCGCTCTGGTTGTGGTCGGCGCTCGTCGCGCTAGTGCTTGGTCTTGTCGTGCGCAACTGTGCGCTGGCCGCAGGCCTGCAAACGATACTGTGGTCGGTCTTCGGTGTGCTCGCGTTGTTGCTGAACGTTCCCGCGCTGCGGCGCCAGTTGCTGACGCGTCCGGTGTTCGCGCTGTTCCAGCGAATTTTGCCAGCCATGTCGGATACCGAGCGCGAGGCGCTCGAGGCCGGCACAGTGTGGTGGGAGGCCGAGCTGTTCAACGGCGCGCCGCGCTGGGAAAAACTGTTCGCTGTGACCAAGGCGCAGCTGTCGCCCGCCGAGCAGGCATTTCTGGATGGCCCGGTCGAGGAACTGTGTCGTCGCATCGATGACTGGGACATCACGCACACTCGACGCGATTTGCCGCCCGAAGTCTGGCAGTACATCAAGGACAACGGCTTCTTCGGCATGATCATCCCGAAGAAATACGGTGGTCTCGAATTCTCCGCGCTCGCGCACTCGGCGGTGGTGATGAAGGTCGGCTCGCGCAGCGTGTCGGCCGGCGTTACCGTGATGGTGCCGAATTCGCTTGGCCCGGCAGAACTGCTGCTGCACTACGGCACCGACGCGCAGAAGAATCACTATCTGCCGCGTCTGGCACGCGGCCTGGAAGTGCCCTGTTTCGCGCTCACCGGTCCGGAGGCCGGCTCAGACGCCGCCAGCATTCCCGATCGTGGCGTCGTGTGCCGCGGTGCATTCGACGGCAAAAAGGACGTGCTCGGCATCCGCCTCAACTGGGAAAAGCGCTACATCACCCTCGGCCCGGTGGCGACGGTGCTCGGTCTTGCGTTCCAGCTGTACGACCCCGACCACCTGCTGGGCAAGGAAGTCGATCTCGGCATCACTCTGGCGCTCATACCTACTAATACACCGGGCATGAAAATCGGCAGCCGCCACAACCCGCTCGACATGGCGTTCATGAACGGCCCGAATTGGGGCCAGGATGTGTTCATTCCCATGGACTGGATCATTGGTGGGCAAGAGTACATCGGTCGTGGCTGGCGCATGCTCATGGATTGCCTGGCCGCCGGCCGTTCGATTTCACTGCCGGCTACGGCGACGGCCGCCGGCAAGCACGCATCGCGCTTCGTCGGCGCGTACGCGCGCATCCGCAAGCAGTTCAAGGTGCCGATCGGCCGCTTCGAGGCCATCGAAGAGGCGTTGTCACGCATCGGTGGTTACACCTATCTCATGGATGCCGCCCGCGTGTTCACGGCGCGCGCCGTTGATCTCGGCGAGAAACCGGCGGTGGCCTCGGCTATTGTGAAATACCAGCTTACCGAGCACATGCGCCGGGTGGTGATCGACGCCATGGATGTGCAGGGCGGCGCCGGCATTTGTCTCGGGCCGCGCAACTTCATGGGCCGCGTGTACCAGGCGGTGCCCATCAGCATCACCGTCGAAGGCGCCAACATTCTCACGCGTTCGCTCATTGTCTACGGACAGGGTGCGATCCGTTGTCATCCGTTCGTGCTCCGGGAAATGCGTGCCGTTGGCAATGCGGATCGTTCCGCCGGGCTGGCGGAATTCGATCGTGCATTCTTCGGCCATGTCGGTTTTGTCATCAGCAACGCAGCGCGCTCCATGTGGCTCGGGCTCGGTGGCGAGCGCTTCGTGCGCGTGCCGATTGATGGCCCCGGCCGTCGCTATGCGCGTCGCCTGACGCGGATTTCGGCCACCTTTGCACTGGTGTCGGATATCGCGATGTTGAGCCTGGGCGGTTCACTCAAGCGCAAGGAGCGCATCTCCGGGCGTTTCGCCGATGTGCTGAGCTACATGTATCTCGCTTCCTCCGCCATCAAGCGCTTCGAAGACGACGGCCGGCCGGCCGAAGACATCCCGTTGCTGTGCTGGGCCTGCGACTACGCCATTCATCAGGCCGAGAAAACCTTAGTGGGAATTATCAAGAATCTGCCGAACAAGTTTCTGCGTTGGTTGATTGGCGGCATTTCCTTCCCGGCCGGACGGCGGTACCTGGTGCCGAGTGACAAGCTGGGACATGCCGTTGCATCGTTGCTGCTCGAACCCTCGGCGGCACGCGATCGTCTGACCAAGGGCGTGTACATCACCAACGACCCGGCCGACGTCACCGGCCGTCTTGAAGATGCCTTGCCGAAGGTCATCGCCGCCGAGCCGCTGGAGCGCAAGCTCTACAAGCTGGTCAGCGAGTTGCCGATGTTGCACGGTGATCACGAGGGCCAGGTGAAAGAAGCGCTGGCACGCAAACAGATCAATGCGCAGGAGGCCGAGGTGTTGCGCGCCGCGCAGGTCGCGCGCCGCGCGGTGATCATGGTCGACGACTTTCCGGCCGGTTGAATGGCGGCCCTCTCCCGCTTAGCGAGAGAGGGGTAGGGGAGAGGGCGGGAGTTATGGATTACAGGTAGTACCCAACAGTTTCAGGGAGATCGCATGACTCAGCAGCAGGTATTTGTAGTGGATGGAGCGCGCACGCCGTTTCTCAAGGCGCGCGGCAGTCTCGGTGATTTCAGTGCTACCGATCTGGCGGTCGCGGCGGCGCGCCCGGTGCTGGCGCGTATGCCGTTCGCGCCCACGGCCTTCGATGAGGTGATTGTCGGTTGTGTGATCGCCGCGCCGGACGAGGCCAACATCGCGCGCTTCATCGCTCTGCGTCTCGGCTGTGGCAAGGGCGTGCCGGCCTACACCGTGCAGCGCAACTGTGCCTCCGGCTTGCAGGCGCTGTCGAACGCGCGCGAGCGCATCGCACTTGGTCAGGCGCACCTGATTCTGGCCGGTGGCACCGAAGTGATGAGCCGTGCACCCATCCAGTGGAACGCGGCGATGGTGAACTGGCTGTCCAACATGATGCGCGCGCGCAATGTCGGTCAGCGTCTCAAGGCGATCGCCGGCTTCCGCCTCGGCAATCTCAAACCGGTGTTCACCCTGTTGCTCGGGCTCACCGATACCCTGGCCAAGCTCAACATGGGCCAGACCGCAGAGATTGTCGCGCACCGCTTCGGCATCACGCGCGAGCAGATGGATGAATACGCGGTGGCCAGCCACAAAAACCTGAGTGCCGCGTTCGACGCCGGCAGCATGAACGACGAAATCGTGCACCTGTATGACACGCGCGGCAAAGTGTTCTTCGAGGACACCGGCCTGCGGCGCGATTCCGACATGACCGCGCTTGCCAAACTCAAGGCGGTGTTCGATCGCAAGTACGGCCAGGTGACGTCCGGCAACAGTTCGCAGGTCACGGATGGCGCGGCCATGCTGGTGGTGGCGAGTGAAGAGGCAGTGAAAAAATATAATCTGCCGGTGCTGGGCGAATTGCTCGGTGATGCCTGGGCCGGCGTGGAGCCGGGCCAGATGGGTCTTGGCCCGGTACACGCCGTGGCCAAGCTGCTCAAACAGTTCAACCTGAAAATGGATGATCTCAAACAGATGGAGTTGAACGAAGCCTTTGCCGCGCAGGTGCTCGGTTGTCAGGCGGCCTGGGCCAGCGCCGATTACGCGCGCAACGAGCTCGGCATGGACAAACCCTACGGCAAAATGGACCCGGCGCGTCTCAACCCGGAAGGCGGCGCGATTGCCATTGGCCATCCGATCGGCGCGAGCGGCGCACGCGTTACCCTGCACCTGCTGCGCGCGCTGCAACGCAAAGGTGGCGGCCACGGCATCGCGACACTGTGCATCGGCGGTGGCCAGGGCGGCGCCATACTGGTGAAGGTCGAAGGCAAGGGAGGTGCGGCATGAGCTTTCGCCACTGGCGCACCGAAGAGAACCTGAACATCGCCACCCTCACGCTGGACGTTGAGGGCGCGAATGCCAATGCGTTGTCACACGGCGTGCTCGACGAACTCGATCAGCTGATCACCTCGCTCGCCGCCAAGCCGCTGGACGGCGTGATCCTGCGCTCGGCCAAGAACAGTTTCATTGTCGGCGCCGATGTCACCGAATTCCGCACCATCAGCGACTCCGCGCGCGCTGCCGATCTGGCGCGTGGCGCACAGCATATCTTTGACCGTCTGGAAAAACTGCCGTTTCCGTCAGTGGCGGTGATCCATGGCCATTGTCTCGGCGGTGGCATGGAGCTGGCGCTGGCTTGCACCTACCGCGTGGCGCGTGAAGACGAAGGCACACGTCTCGGTTTGCCGGAAGTGAAACTCGGCATACATCCCGGTTTTGGCGGCACGGTGCGCCTGCCGCCGCTGGTGGGTGACCTGACCGCACTCGATCTCATGCTCACCGGCCGTACGGTCGCGGCACGTGCCGCGAAACGCATGGGGCTGGTGGACGAAATCGTCCCGGAACGCTATCTGCTGCGCGCCGCGCAAATGTTGCTCGCCAAGCGCCCCAAGCCGCGCCGCGCCAAGTGGTGGCAGCGCCTTCCGCACTGGGCACCGCTGCGCACGCCGATGGCGAAGCTGGTGGAACGTGGCGTGCGCGCCAAGGCCAATCCCGATCACTATCCGTCACCGTACCGCATGCTCGATTTGTGGCGGCGCGATGCCACGCAGGAAGAAGAGGCGCGCTCGCTCGGCGAACTGCTGGTCGGGCGCACCAGCCGCAACCTGGTGAATGTGTTCCTGCTCGCCGAGGAATTGAAACGTCGCGGCAAGAAGCACGAACACCAGATCGAACGCGTGCATGTCGTGGGCGCGGGCGTGATGGGCGCGGACATCGCCATCTGGGCGGCGTCGCGCGGCTTTTACGTGAGCCTGCAGGATCGCAATCCGGAAATTCTGGCGCGCGCCGTGAAGAAGGCCTACGGCTTCTATAAAAAGAAGCTCAAGCAGCCGCGGTTGGTGCAGGAAGCCATGGACCGGCTCATGCCCGATCTCAACGGCGACAGTTTGGCGCGCGCTGATCTGGTGATCGAGGCGATCATCGAAAAGGTGGAGGCGAAGCGCGAACTGTTTGCGCTGGTCGAAGCGCGGGTGCGGCCCGAGGCGCTGCTCGCCAGCAACACCTCCAGCATACCGCTCGAAGACATCGCCAAGGCGCTCAAGGACCCAACCCGCCTGGTCGGCTTGCACTTCTTCAATCCGGTGGCGCAGATGCAGCTGGTCGAGATCGTGCGTGGTGCGCAGAGTTCGGAAGCGGCGCTCAACCGCGCGCGTGGCTTCACGGTCGCGCTTGATCGCCTGCCGCTGGATGTGAAGTCGAGCCCCGGCTTCCTGGTCAACCGTGTGCTCATGCCGTATCTGATCGAGGCGGTGATGCTCGCCGAAGAAGGTCAGTCGCTCGCCAACATCGATGGCGCTGCGCTCGACTTCGGCATGCCCATGGGCCCGATCCTGCTGGCCGACACGGTCGGTCTCGACATCTGTCTGTCGGTGGCGGAAGAACTCGCTGGCCCGCTCGGCATCAAGGTGCCACAGACCCTGCGCGACAAGGTCGCGGCCGGGCGTCTGGGCAAGAAGAGTGGTCAGGGTTTCTACAACTACGACAAGAAGGGCCGGCCGATGGACCGTGGCAAGCGCACCCCCACGCACGAGCCGGTGACCGAGCGCCTTATTCTGCGCATGGTGAACGAATCCGTGGCCTGTCTGCGCGAAGGCGTGGTGGCCGACCTCGATAGTATCGATGCCGGCATGGTGTACGGCACCGGCTTCGCGCCCTATCTCGGCGGGCCGATGCGTTATGCCGACACGCTCGGCGATGTCGGCATCTGCAGCACGCTGCGGCGTCTGGCCGAGGAATACAACAAGCGCTTCGAGCCGGACGCCGGCTGGACGCGGCGCGAAATATTTACCCGCAAGTTACTGCCTTAAGGAGCGAGCAATGCGTATTGCCCCCGCGGAAAACTGGACGCTGACCGATCTGTTTATCGAGCGCGTACGCCTCAGCCCGCAGGGCAAGGCCTACCGCTGGTTCGACGGCACGGCATGGGTCGACATGAACTGGGGCGAGGCCGCCATCGAAGTCGGTCGCTGGCGTGCGGCGATCGCCAAGCAGAATCTCAAACCCGGCGAGCGCGTCGCCCTGTGTTCACGCAACTGTGTGGAGTGGATGTGCTTCGACCAGGCGGCGCTCGGCCTCGGGCTGGTGGTCGTGCCGCTGTTCTACAACGACCGGTCGGACAACATGGCCTATTGCCTCAACGACGCCGGCGCCAAGCTGCTGCTGCTTGAGGACGGCAAGCTGTGGCAGGCGCTCAGCACGCAGGTGAATACGGTCGAACGCGTCGTGTGCCTGAATGATGCGCCAAAGGCCGATGCCATTGCCGTGAGCGTGAAGAAGTGGCTGCCGAAGAAGGGTGTGGCGCTGCAACCGAGCCCGGCCAAGGCCGGCGAGCTGGCGACGCTGGTGTACACCTCCGGCACCACCGGCCGGCCGAAGGGCGTGATGCTGTCGCACCGCAATATCGTGAGCGACCTGCGTGCGGTCATCGAGGCCGTGCCGGAACTCTGCGGCCGGCCGCAGCGCTTCCTGTCGTTCCTGCCCTTGTCGCACATGTTCGAACGCACCGCCGGCTACTACACGCCGATGTGTATGGATGCCAACGCGCAGGTGGTGTACGGGCGCGGCATCAAGGAACTGGGCGAAGACATGCTCAGCCAGAAGCCCACCATTATTGTCAGTGTGCCACGCATTTTCGAGCGCGTGTACGCCAAGGTCGAGGAAAACCTGCCGCCCGGTTCGGGCAAGCGCAAACTGTTCGAGAAGACCGTGGACATCGGCTGGAAACGCTTCCGGAAAGAGGCCAGCCTGGGCGAGGCCCTGCTCTGGCCGGTGCTCAACGCGCTGGTGGCGAAGAAGCTGCGTGCGCGGCTCGGCGGCGAGCTAGAATTTATTTTTCTCGGCGGCGCGGCGCTGGCGCCGCACCTGATCAAAATCTTTACCGGCGCCGGGCTCACGTTTATTCATGGCTACGGTCTCACCGAAACTTCGCCCATTGCCGCCTGCAACCGTGTGCCCGATAACGATCCGTTATCGGTCGGGCACCCGGTGCCGGGAACGGAGGCGCGCGTAGCCGACAATGGCGAGCTGCTGGTGCGAGGTCCCATCGTGATGCTCGGCTACTGGAACAACCCGGCCGCCACGGCCGCGATCATCGATCCGGACGGCTGGTTTCATACTGGCGACATTGTCGAGATGCGCGAGGGGCGCATCTACATCCGCGGACGCATGAAGGATGTCATCGTCCTCAGCAATGGTGAAAAAATTCCACCCGGCGACGCCGAGCAGGCGATCGTGACCGACACGGCGTTCGACCAGGTCATGATCGTGGGCGAAGGCCGGTCACACCTCGGCCTGCTGGTGGTCAGCAAGCTGGAAGACGAACGCGAACTGTGCCGGCGCGCCAACGCACAGCTGAAGGATTTCCCCGGCTACGCCAAGATCCGCCACCTCGCGCGCGTGAGTGAATCCTGGACGGTGGAGAACGGCCTGATCACGCCAACCCTCAAGCTCAAGCGCAACAAGATCGAGGAGCGTTTCGCGAAGGAGATTGAGGCGATGTACAAGCGCAACGACCTGTGCGGGCCGGCCTAGTGCCGTCATGAGCAGGGTAGAACCAGAACAATTAGCAGAGGCTGATGGAACTGGTCTTTATTGCAACTCCCGATAACGATGTTGCAGTCGAATCGATGCTCCGTTAATTTTGGCTAAATGCTTGATTCGCGGGGCGTAAAAAATTAATGCCCCCTAATAGTCCCGTTACAACGGGACTATTAGGGGGCCGAAATGTAGTTAGAAGTCTCGAAACCGCCTATGAAATGCCCAAAATGTGAAACAACCATCAGCGTTTGGCGCATGAGGAGAAAACGGAAGTGTCCACACTGTGGCGCTCTTCTGAAAAATGGGCTCAGTCCTCGCGGATACCTAACATTTGCAGTTATTTTGGCTGTCGCAGGAGCCGTGGACTACTACACCAATGTCAAAGTCGTTTTGCCACTGTGTAATGCTTCAGATACCTGCATTTTCTGGTGGGGTGCGGCTAGTACCGTCGTTTACGTATTGGCCGCCTATGCTTCCGCAGCCGTGGGAGCGTTTCGCTACTCTTTGGTTCCAAGCCATGAGAACACCGACTTCTAACCTCTCGGTCAAGAGGGACGCTACGCCGGCAAGCCGGCTTCGCGCCCCTTACCTCAAACGTTAGCTGGTCAATCGTAATGATGAAGAATATCGCCAACACTGCTTTTGTCGTTCTTCTCTCTGGCGCCATGCTTATGATGGCACAAGTATTTAATCTCGCGCTTTTAGAAAACTTGATTGAAGGTCGCAGCTTCAGTGTGTATTGGGGCTGGTTTGACTGGATGACCATCCTTCACTGGATTCCACATTTTCTTCTCGGGTTCATGGCTGGACTATGCGTGACACTCTTGGCGTTCGGGACGAAACCACACTTTTGGGCGTTGTCAGCTGGCTTCACAATGGCTGTGACTGCGTTCCTTTGGGTTGAATCGTACTGGGCAGGCGAGCCTCCAATAGCACAGTATATCTTTTTCAGACTATGGCCTCTCATGTACATTGCTGGTGCGTACTTCGGTTGCGTTACAGTGGTGTTCGTCAGGCGCCAGCTAACCCGCCGCTCAACCGGACGCGCCTTTCGGCGCGCCGGTTAGCAGCACGTTAGGT
>Ga0315281_10012788_pt1 | contig 11406 bp, 11 predicted proteins | sample YL17G07_0_MG_FD_204540 | JGI IMG/M metagenome (GOLD analysis project Ga0315281, IMG submission 204540) | Sediment microbial communities from Yellowstone Lake, YNP, Wyoming, USA - YL17G07_0 | ecosystem: Environmental > Aquatic > Freshwater > Lake > Sediment | place: USA: Wyoming | collected... | reverse complement strand
CCTGTTTAGTTGCCAGTACTCCAATCAGCGGCCCGAGGAAGGCAAGCGAGAATATTCCTAAATAAAAGGCAAGAAACAGGAATATAAGCGCGACAACGCTGATTACAATCGGGACCAGCACAACAGCTGCAGCCCTTGGGGTATCCAGGTCATGCGCTATTTTTATTGCCCGAAAGTTCAGGAATATCGAGTAAAAGCTAACGAGCATCGCTATCGGGCGAAGCACCCAGCCAACGCATGGCACAAGCGAAAACACTGCAAGCAGGGACACCACCCATCCACTTCCAGCCTCAGTAAGCGCTGTGAGATATGCATGCGTTTTGAAATCCGCCTTGCCTCCGAGTATTTTGGCAATGATGTACTGAACTGCTGAATAGATGAACCAAGAGATTACTGGAGAAGCAATGTAGAGAGCGAAAAGAAGAACAACTCCGATAATTATTCCGATGATGCCAAGAATGCTTAACACTGGCGATAGGATGATGAGGGATAATGCCATGAAGGAACCGATGAGGGCTAAATAGCCGATCACGATCAATAATCCTATAAGACCAATAAGTAGTGACGGAATAGAAGCCATGAACACATCTTTCGCACCCCGAATGATACCTGGATATTTCATCTGTTCGGTGAGTGTCGCGGTCGGGTGGAAAAAGACATTTTTCCAGATTTTCAGCCTGTCATAGGATATCGAATTCACAATCCCGTCAGCCCATTCCTCAAGCTGGTCCTGAAACTTCTTTTCGGATTTGGGTGCCTGTTCTGGTGCCGCCTGGACAGCCTTGGATTCCTGCACTTGCGGCTTTTCTTCTTTGTCTTTTGCATTTTCCTGTTTTGCTGTTTCCTGGATTATTTTTGCTCTTGGCATAATAGGGATTTATGGGACTAACGTTAAAATAGTCACCGGAACGGCCTTTCCGCACGCCGAAGCGGCCTTGACGCGCCTCCAGTTAGCATGAACAATGAGCGCTTTATCTTGTCCATTTCAAGGGGCTCGAGCGCTGCGCACATGTCTGCTTCAATCAGGACTGCTGGATAAGCGAATGTCTTGCTTATTGAGCATAGGGAGTGGACAATGGATGCGATCTCATCTGCGCTTTTGCCTTTCTTAGATTGCAGAAACTCGACCCTAAGCGGGCTGTCCGAATCAGAAGACTTCAGGTAGAAAAGCTTCACTCTGTCCGCGGATTCTCCGAGCGAAGAGAGCACAGGATGTTTTTGGACTTCAGCAGTATAAGGAATGGCGCATGTCCGCTCCCCTTCCCTCAGCAGCGCATCCGCAAGCACAGTATCCGGCACATCGATGATCAACTTGTCCCGCAGGCATTCAGCTAGCCTTTTTCCTCTGCTATCTTTTATCACGCCAACAAGCTGGCACCCAAGCTCCTCGCATCTGCTGTAGAGCGATTTGTACATATTCAGGAGGGCAGCATAATCGCTATAAAGCGCTGAATGTTCCGAAGGCCTATCTGATCCGAGCAAGACTATCGAGCCATCCAGAAAAAGGTGATCCGGCTTGAACTTCTCGAGCGAATCAAGGGCTGCGCTCAGCTCTCCCTTCAGCCGGAAAAGCGAGCGCCACACTATCGCATCATGCTCATCAAGCCCGGTCCGGAAATCCACAACAGTATCCGGAAATCTGGATGGGAAATGCTGGGCAGATCCAAGCCTGCCTCCGGAATAGCGAAAGCTCACCGCGACAGAACGCCCGACCAGTAGGTCTGCCCCAAAAAGCCGGTCAGCAAGAAGCCCACCGTCCACTGCACAGACAGAGAAATCGAGTGCTACGGATTTGGACTGCACAACAAGCGTTTTATCTTCTGATTCCTTCAGAAAGGTAACTCCTTTCCTTATCGCTTCCGCGTTCTCAGCAATCCTGCCCTGCGATTCGCGTATGCGCTGCGCAAGCGGTTCGAGATCATTTTTCATCAGTTAAATGTTCGCCAACAAGGGCTTTTAAACAATTACGGAGAAATACCGGTCATGACGCTTTCTGATGTGGACCTTAAGGAATACCTGAAAAAAGGCCTGATAAAGATCGAGCCGCTGGAAGATAGCCAGATCGGCCCTGCATCCATAGACCTCACGCTTGGCGATGTCTGGTACTTCTTCAAGGATAAATATATGAAAAGTGAAGTGGACCTATCCAAAGTCCCGTTCACAGACGCATTCGGAATGAAAAAAGCCAAGGATATCCGGCTTATGCCTGGTGCGATGTGCCTGGGAAAGACCGTAGAGAAGATTACCCTGGCGCCAAATATCGTTGGAAAATTGGAAGGAAGGTCGCGCTATGCGAGGATGGGCCTTGTCATCCATATAACATCAGCAGTGGTGCAGCCAGGAAGCGCGAACCACCAGGTGCTTGAGATCGTTAATCTCGCCCCATTCCCGGTCGTTCTCCACGCAGGCATGCGCATATCGCAGGTGCTCTTCGACGAACTGCGGAGCCCGACATCAATGCCATACGTCAAATACGGAAAAATCGCGAGGGACCAGTGAATGAAGGCAAGGAAAAAAACACCGGATAGAATGGAGAAACCAGGCACTTATGCACCACAGACTGGGAACGAGAGTTCCGCCCATTCGCAAAAGGAAACGGGATTCAGACTCACCCCGGCAAACACTATGCTCATCTCATTGGGTATTTTCATCTTCATCATGTTCGTTTCAGCGCAGACGCTCAAGCCCCAGCTCGACAATCCGCAATTCGTGATAAAGGAGGAGCCTCTGAATAAGAGCGCAACACTCATGATAAAACCTGGCGAGGTTTATGCATATAATTTCAGGATAGCAAATGTCACCAACACATCAGTCAACCTGACTTACAAAGTAATGGACAGCGGCGCTTGCACATCAGTTGGCTTAGTGGAAGCGGGATTGGCTACCTGCCTGGATAGCGGAGGGAATGATTTTGCTGGCCAGAACTCCACTTACAACGAATCGTCGATAATACTGACCAAGCCATGGATGCTCTCGGTGAAGGAAGGGTGGCACTGGAACATATCCGTATTCATGATATTCGACTCGATCGAGAAGGAGGTCGCTGCGACGAATTACACATTCATCCGGAAGGAATATTTCAAGGGAAGGGAAGCGTACGTGATCCGCATCCGGTCATCAGACGGCTCAGAGGCAGTGGATTGGATTGACGCTGAGAAAAGGATTTTGCTCAAAGAGATCGGGCCTGATTATGAAGTAGAGATGATAAGCGGGCTGGAACCGGAATAGACTGATAATTCATGTCCAGCTCGCGCCAATCAGGCATGGAGCACAGCGAGCGGCAGCACACCTTTCTCGAATTCGAGCTGGGCGACCTTTATGAAATCGAAACTGTCCTGCGGTTTTATTAATGGCGGTGCTCCTGTGGAAAGCTGGAGGGCGCGGGCTCCGATCAGCCTTGCTAGTTCATATTTAGTCAGATCTTCCATGATTTACCCCTACTGATAAATTAGTAAATAGTGTATGGCTACAAAACAATATAAACATTCCCTTTGGCTCCGATTGTGAGCGCGGTCTCGTGGGAGAAGTCGAATGTCTTCACCTGCCCCCTGACGATCTTCACTTTCATGCCTGCCCTGAGGACAGAACCGCGCCCGTCGAAAAGATAGACTACGCCTTCGTCACCTTCTTCGTCGTTCACGATCACGCGCGTGTATGTCGCTGTGGATTTTTTGGTCTTTGCGTATTCTTTGTGCTCCGCCTCTTTCACGATAAGCTCCTCAGTGTTCACGTTCCTCATATTGTCGCGTATCTTCGTGATATGGGTGAGCTTCGTCTCCTTGAACTTCTTCTTGGCAAGGCTGTAAGCGAGCTTCACTTCCTTCTCGTAATTTCGTGTGAGGCGCCTCATCTCGCTGCGCATCACTTCCTCATCCCCGCCGGCTAACATCATGGTCTCGTATGCCTTCTTGAATATGGTGTCCGGAAGCTTCTCCAGGTCGTTCTCCTCTTTTATCTCCGCAAGGTCTGCCGATTCCACTACAGCGATCTCCTTGCTGCAATTATCAAGCACCGCTTCCTTAGTTCCTATGGTTTCAAGGTCCACGGCTAGCTCCTCGTGCACGCCGAATTCCTGCGGGATCTGCTGGCTCAGAGCCGGTTGAGCTTGCATTGCAGACTGGCTCATGTCAGATACAGCCTCAAGGTATGATGTGAGGAATTCCTGCACTGCCTTTTTCTCAGAATCATTTTCCGCAGCAGAAGGCGTGCTGACGGATTTCATGTACATCTTCTCGATAGCAGGCATCATCTTGGACCGCAGCCGGTCTGCCTTCTCTTTGCTGAGCCTCCTCTCGAACAATTTGGTAATCGGCTGGAGGACTTTCTCCCTCGCGGTCATTGGAATGTTTTCTGTCGCCTTCTGCTCAGGCTCCTGGTTCTTTGGCGAGAATATCTCGGAAAAGGACATCGCTTCCTCCTGCTTCCTCGCTTTCTTGCCTTCAAGGATGTCGAGGGCGGCTGTCTTCACTCCCACGTCCTTGTCATAGCTCAGCTCGAACAGGGCAAACAATGCCGCAGGGTCATCGATCTCCCCAAGCTCCTTTGCAGCATTCTTCCTGACTGCAGGGCTCTCATCGAAAGTGAGCGAAACGAGCCGATTCAGGGACTGCTCTTTCTTTTGCATCAGCATTACCTTTCTTTCAACGGCTAATTATATTTGGGCGAAACTATTTAAGTTTGAGTATGCAGGCAAGCACATGCTCCAGCTCAGCCTGGGTGAAGTTGCCGATGTGGCATATCCTAATCATCTTTTCCTTAGTCTCTCCCATGCCTATGGCTATCTCGATGTTGAATTTCTCGCGCATCGCCTTCTTTATCTCCTTGGCCTTGTCTGTCCAGAGTGCAGTTATCGTGTGCGAGCGGAACCCCGGTTCAGCCACGACTTTCATGCCATTCTTTTCTGCCCATCTGTGCGTGAACTCTGATGCCTTCCTGTGCCTCTCCTCGCTGCCTTTGGGCCCGCCTTCCTTGTCCAAAAGATCGAAAGCGGCTTTTAGGCCGAAGTAAATGGAGACTGCGGGAGTATATGGGGTCTGCTTCTTTTCGATGATGAACTTGCGGTATTTCTTCATGTTCATATAATACGATGGGATCTGGTCGGTTCTTGATTCGTTGAATTTCGCGCCATCCTCGCTCACTGCGATCATCGCGATTCCAGGCGGCGCTCCGATGGCTTTCTGGGAGCCTGTTGAAAAGAAATCGATGCCCATTGCCTTGATGTCGAGTTCGGTCGCTGGCCAGGCCGACACGCCGTCAATGATCGTCTTCATGCCTTTCTTCTTTGCGTAAAGGCAGATATCCTTGATGTGGTTCCGTGTTCCGTTCGAGGTTTCGTTGTAGACCATGCCAAAGACATTGGTGCCACGCGTAGTCGCATCATCAATGATCCCTTTCGCGCACTCAAGGTTCCACCCTTTACCAACCTCATCCGCAGCGAACTTATGCTCCTCGACATTATCGCAATAGACTCGCGCGATCTCCGCAAAACGTTTTCCGAACTCTCCGTTTGCAAGCGTGAGCATCTTGTCGCTCCGCCTCACGCAATTCAAAATATTCATCTCGATCCCGAGCGTGCCGGAACCTGTGACAAGGTACGCTTCATGCGCGTTCGTGTATTTTTTGAACCGCTCAGTAAGATCCATGTGCAATTCATTCCATTCAGGGCTCCGATGCGAGATCATTGGCTGCGATTGCGCCATCCTTATCTCGTCTGTCAGCTTCACTGGCCCAGGTGTAAACAATTCGACCATTTTTCCACCATCTTCGCTTTTGGTTGGGTTAAGGATAAAAGGAAATCGGTAGAGGATGCAGGAAGGATTGTATTGTAAGACCCAAGACACGAAATGCTTGATCCGAGACGAATAAACTTATCATGCCCACAAATCCGGAGAAAGCAGGAAGTACCAAACCGGCAATACTTCGATTTTCTTTCCCTCGCTTTCAATCACTCTATGCTGGTCTCTTGTGAGTAGGTACCCATTCTTTATCTTGTACGCATCCATGGCGCGGAGCAGGCCGTTTATCTCTCTTTTTTCTGTGTTGTCATCCAATTGCCAGGTCACCTGAATGGCAGCCACGTTACTCAATCCTTGTTTTATGATGAAATCACATTCTGAACTGGCATCTTTGTGATAATACGTCTCAAGCCTGCGCCTTTTCAGTTCTATAAAGACGATGTTTTCGAGCAATGGACCATAGTCTTTGGAAAACCTGAACGATATCCTGTTCAGCAAACCGTTGTCGATGCAGTATAATTTTTTTATTGAACCCAGCTGCTTGGCAGTCGAGTACTCATACTTCAGGTGTTGGAAGAACAGATACGCATTCTCAAAATAGCCAACGTAATCGATTACAGTGCTGGTCGTGATATCAAATCCTATTGACCTCATCCTGTTTTTCAGCCTGTTATAGGAGAATTCTCCTGAAACCGAATCCGCGAATATGGTTGCAGCTACTTTAAGCTGTTTCACATTTCTGATGTCAAACCTTTCAACAATGTCCCGCAAAATCATTACTTCGTAATATGTCGACAATAACCTGTCCTTGTCTAAGTCTTCCAGGATTATTTTTGGGTACCCGCCATCTTCAAGGTAAACGTCAAATGTGCGCAGGATATTGATCCGCGCTTCGCTGTGTAATATGGTTTTTATGTCAAATTTCAGCCCTTTCCACTCGAGCATTTCTTTGAACGACAGGGGAAAAATTTCGTGATTTAATGATCTTCCCCTTAAGCTCGTAGCAATCTCGCTGCTCAGATGCTTTGATGACGAACCGGTAAGGATAAGCCGGTAGTTCTTCTTCGTTTCGTTTATCCTCCTCGCCCATTTCTCCCAGCCATCCACATTGTGTATCTCATCTAGAAATAGGAAAAGCGGCTGGTTTTTGTCAACCTCATAAAGCTCCAGATGCGTGGCAATAAGGTTCTCAAGGTCTTGCGTATTGCAGTTTGCCAGCCGTTCGTCCTCAAAATTTATAAAAATTATGTTGTTGGGATTTATTCCGGATTCCTTTAGCTGGTAGATTAGCTGATAGCAACAATAGCTTTTTCCTGCCCTTCTTGGCCCCGTGATAGTTGTTATCAGATCAGTATTGATATCGATAGAAACGTTTCTGGGTAGTGCCTTTGGGATCTCGAATTCTTTCCAATACACTGCAACAGTCTTGTAATCCATGAATATCTTTTGTAAGATACAAATTTATAAACATTTGTATCCTATGAAAGATAAAAGAAAATTTGCAGAAGCGGAAAGAAACGAGACGCAAGACTGAAGACATGGGATGCTAGACTCGAGACCACTTGGATTTTTGGTGCGGGCAGAGGATATCCGCTCTTTCTGTGGCAGTCCACTGCCACGGTGTTTATATATAGCGTGGCAACCTGATGCCAAGGTATTTAAATACTTCGTGGCATTCTACTGCCATGGAAAGAATATTAGTAGAACAGAACCCGTGGTGGGAAAATACCAGTGCAATAGAACAGGACAAACACATAATGGACTACCAAAACGCAAAGGTCAAATTTCCCCTTCCTGCATTCATAGCGCAAAAAGGGATTTATATAATTAGAGGACCACGCCAGGTCGGAAAGACCACTCTCCTTAAGACGATAATCAGGGAAACGCTTAAAAGTGAAAATCCCAGAAGCGTATTTTATTTTAGTGCCGATAGCGGGTATCCTCTCGAGCAGGCAATACGGGAGTATCTTGATTTTGCCGGAAATCAAAAGAAGATGATGTTCATTGATGAAGTCACGCAGGATGATCGCTGGTCCACAAAGATAAAATACCTGGTTGATACGGGCAAGATCGCTGAAAAGGATCTGCTCATCGCAACCGGCTCCTCGTCCATTGACCTGAAAGCAGGCGCAGAGCGGCTTCCTGGAAGATACATTGAAGGGAATGAATACCTGTTCTACCCATATTCATTTCGTGATGTTTCAGATGTGGATATTCCACGTTGTGGCATTTCTGATTTTGACTACAAAACCGCTGAAACAGTATATTTGAACGAGAAACTCAGGGTTGGATTCGTGCAATATATCAAAAATGGAGGCCTTCCAGGCGTATGGAATATCGAGCGCGAGCTTGCAAAAGAAAGATACGCAAGATGGATAGAGGGTGTTTTATCAAAGCACAAACGATCAACCATTTACGCAAGGGAACTTCTGGCAAAACTTGGAGAAAAGACAGTTTTTGATTTTCTTGGCCTGGCAAAAGAGACAAGCATCGGCTCCCATCATACAGTAGAGGAATACCTATCGTTTTTTGAGGCTGGGATGATCGGAAAGCTCGTCTATAATTACAGTCTTGCGATTAACGGCCCAGACCCTAAAAAGGAGAAGAAATTTGTATTTCTCGATCCATTCCTGTCTGAAATATTCTATTCAAAAAGAGAGGAATCGCTTATTGTGGAAGACATTGTGGGTTCGCATCTGCTTAGGATAAGCGATAGGTTGTATTTCTACCGCGACAAAAAAGGGGAGATTGATTTCCTATGCGAGATAGCCGGCAAGCTTATCCCGATCGAAGTGAAATGGCAGAATACCGTTAGTGAATCGGATGCAATTCATATGAAAAAGTTTGGGGGCGGGATTCTGATAACCAAGGACAAGCTTGCAAAATACGGGAACGTTATCGCCGTGCCGGCATTCGTCTTCCTTGCGCTAACTGGAGTGACGATGGCGAAGCGAAGGGTCCTCTAGAAGCAGTCTGTTTGTTAATCATCTAGACCGGCTTTTAGTATAAAAACGGCCTGTTTGTACTGCCAAAATGTGCATTAAACGTTGAAGCGGCTTTCTTCCGCAGGCTGAATGTATTTGCGAACATCGCATAAGCGGACCAGCCTTCGAGGCTTTGTACGATCTCATCTCTTTCAATAGTTCTGGCATCGTATCTCTCCTTGAATAAATCAAGGCGCTTCCATATCCTCCGGGCATTGCTCTTCTTCAGAAGCCTGAAACGATAAAAGATACGGAAGCCGAGTAGGGCCATTCCTTTCCTGAGCGGAATTATCTTTGATTTTTCCGGATGCAATTCAACTTCCAAATGCTTATGCAAGAATTTTGATACTGCTTCTTTCCATTCTTCAAGCACTCTTCTGTCGCGATGAAGGATGGCAAAATCATCCACATAGCGGATATAATATTTCGCTTTCAGCCCATGCTTTACGAAATGGTCGAGCTCGTGGAGATAGACATTTGCGAAGAACTGCGATGTGAGGTTGCCCAAAGGCATTCCTTTTCCGGAGTTTTCGGTTTTGTGGTGTTTCAATATTATCCGAATCAGACATAACACGTTTTGATCCCTTATTTTTCTGCTGATGGTCCCCAAAAGAATTCCATGATCCACACTGTCGAAATAGTGTTTTATGTCAGCCTTGAACGCAAATCCAATGACTGAATTGCTATTCCCTTTCCCTGCACTTGTTTTCCATTATGCGATACCTTCCGCACAAACTTCTCAAACCGCAGTATTGCCGTATGCACTCCCTTCCCCTTCCTGTTCGCATATGAATCATAAATAAAACGCGGTTCAAATATCGGCTCAAGGATATTCACAAGCGCATGATGAACGACACGGTCGCGGAAGTGAGACGCGCTTATTTTTCGTGTTTTTGGATCATGGATGGTGAAAGTTGTCATGGGAGCAGGCGAATACGTAAACGTTTCGAGCTCGTTTTTCAGTTGTTGCAGATTCGTTTCGAGATCCGCTTCGAATTCAATCACATACTCCTTTTTGGTTTTCCGCTTTCGTGCCTTCCTGAAAGCAAGTTCCAGGTTTTCACAAGAGCAGAGTTTCGGCCAGAGATTCTTGTAAGTTTTCATTTTATCACCAGGATAAAATCCACAGAATGCAAGCCATGGTCATTTCGAGAGCAGAGGAGGGCTGATTGTTGAGGTTGACGTTGTACCTGTTGTTGTCATCGATGTTGTTGTAGTCGCGGGCAGAAAAGCCCACCAGTGTAACCCATCTGCCAAAATGGCACGGAGTGTCGACACCACCATTTCACGTTTTCATTCGCTTTGAATTACTAAGTGTCATGGTTGAATTTCATGTCCGGCAGCGAGATGTTTTTAGCCACCGACACTACAGATGGATGTGTGGCCCAAGCTTGCACCTGGGATTAAACAAAAGAGCAAGAGGTTTTATATTCCTATTTTTTCGGCGCGGCCGCTTCGCGGCCAATTACCGCCACCCCGCGAGCAGAGGAGGGCAGATAGTAGAGGACGACGCCGCACCAGTCGTAGCCACCGATGACGCCGTCGCGGGCAGAAAAGCCCACTCTTTTTTCTATTCTCCAAAGATATCTTGCATTGGAAGATGAATTATCTATTGGATTCCCAACAGGAATTCCATGCTTTGGATCTGCCAGATACCATTTTTGTGTTTCAGCAGGAAACTTTTCAATCAAATCCACGACTGCTGCTCGGATAATCCTTTCATCTCCTTTTACCTCTAATGAATAATCAGGAGGTTCTGCAACAAGGATGCAGTCCTTCTTTCCTCTATATTTCTGAGGAACAGGAAACAGATATTTCAGTTCCGTTTCAGAATCGATATATTCAACAACTTCTCCAAACGGTTTTCCAACCTCTTCATAAGCAGCCATCGTCCCGCTCCAGCATGGAAAAACTTCGCTGATGTTTTTCCATTCACCGCTTCCATTCAATGCCAGATCCAATCTTTTGTTCGAAGCGATAACGCGTTTTTCTTTTTCTGCCCTTGAAAGTGCTTCTTCCATTGTCGCTCCTGGTTCCTTTGGAATGAAAACTTCAAGACCTGAACCTTGAATCCTTTTATCGTCTGGTTTTGCATCTCTTGCTGGCTCTTCTGATGGTTTCTTCTTCATCAGCAGTGATGCATCCTTTCTCCGAATCGCTTCCCGAACAAGCTCTCTTTTTTTCGGATCCACTAAACTGTTGAATTTCATAGTAATCACCAATTCCTGTACTTCTTCGATTCCTTCTCCAGCTTCTTTGCGATTGTTTGACGGTATCCTTTCGTAGTCAGGTCTATCGCAAGCTTGACAATTTCCTCGTGGGAACTCACAGTTTGCACATTGAACCCAGCACTCCGCAAATCCGTGCTAGTCTGGCTCTCTGCACCTATCTGTATCATGAAGAACTGGTGCTTTCTTACGAGCTGGATGAACTCGTCTTTCAGGCTGCTCCAATTCCCTATATCCCCATCTGAAATCATGGAGAACATCGCATCCTGCTTCTGCCCCACAACATCCATGACCTTGCGCAAGTCAAGCCTTGTACCTCCGCTAGCCGGGTTGAAAAGCAGGTTCTTCACATCTTTGAGGCCTTTTGCGCCAAGAGTGACATCAGAGAATATCGCAGTAGAGATTTTGATCTTATGAAGAAGGCCCTCAAGCTCGAAAAACCTCAGGATGCCAAAGTAA
>Ga0315281_10012785_pt1 | contig 11408 bp, 2 predicted proteins | sample YL17G07_0_MG_FD_204540 | JGI IMG/M metagenome (GOLD analysis project Ga0315281, IMG submission 204540) | Sediment microbial communities from Yellowstone Lake, YNP, Wyoming, USA - YL17G07_0 | ecosystem: Environmental > Aquatic > Freshwater > Lake > Sediment | place: USA: Wyoming | collected... | reverse complement strand
CTTGACCCGCCGACGTAGAAAATAATGTCAGCGGCCCCGACTCCCGAGGAACCCGGTGCCGGTCCGACATACGCTTTTGTATCGATATTGCACCAGTCTGCTATCCGTACCTCGGTGGGCGCGGTAAAGTAGAGCTTCGCACTGCTCATCCCCCACAGTCTGTTGAAATCATACCGCCCTTCAGTAAGCTTCAGCGTGCCGCCCAGCTGGACCGTGACGTTGCGATATGCACCAGGCTGCAGCGTCACCGTCTGCTTCGCCTGAACGCTCACATCCTTCGTCCCGGCCACTGCCAAATGGAAGGCCGGAAGCGTTGGCAAGACAGGCAGGCTCAACGGGGTATGGGTTGTCCCGGTAATCGTTCCATTATTCACCAGCGTGTTATAGTACACATCACTGCTGACCTTGGACCCCACACCGATCACAATGTCCGACGCCTTGAGGGCATATCCTGCCGGAGTAGACGCCTTCCCAATCAACCTGAGCTCCACTCCTCCGATTAGCGGACGGAGGGTCGTCTTCACGCTGTTGACGATAATACCCCCCGTCTGAACAGTGGCGTTCTGAAGGAGGACGCTGCTCGTCGCCAGAATCACCGCATTGGAATTGAATGGACTCAAGACGAACACCGACTGCTCGTACTGCCGGTTGTAGGGCCCCTGATTACCGGGGAGCTGTCCCTCTGCGGTGATCTTAAATTGGTAACTGCCGCCAATCGACGTACTACTGAACGTTCCCGAATAGACGCCACCTCCGGTATGCAGAAGAGGAATCATCTGTTCGGTTCCTGCTGGTGTCGTGACGACTGCCTGAACCGTGGCGTTGGTAATCGCTCCCAGGCCGGCAGTGTTCTGACCATTCTGGGAGAGAGCCACCTGCACCGGTGTTTCACCACCCTCGGAGAGAGTCGCCTGGACGACGACCTGGTCCCCTTGGACGTAGTTCGACTTGTCGAACGACACGCTCATCGTCACGTCAGTAACCGCAGCGAGCGATAATCTCAATTCCTCGACGGCAGTTGTGTTCGTGGAGCTTCCGGCCGGGATGAGTGTCCATTGCCCAGGCTTCGGATTGGTGACTACGTAGTAATTGTACGTCGGACCTTTCACATACTGGATGTCGGTATAGAACTGGTTCGGCTTAGAAATATATGCCACATTGTCGGGAGTGAAAACCGAGTATTGCGCGGGAATGAAGCCGATGCAGCCTGAACCCCACAAACTCCGGTCCGGAAATGTAAGCCCATCTTGAGGGGGAACCAAAGCGAGCACCCCGGTGCTTCCCTGCCAGTTGAAGCCTGGGAGGATCTTCACCGTTCCCGGGTCAGTGAGCGCCCCTTGCCAGTTGAAGCCGCCCTGCCAGTTGAAACCTCCCTGCCAGTTGAATCCGCCTTCTTGATTCATGCCACCTTGATAGTTGAAGCCGCCCTGGTAGTTGAATCCTCCCTGCCAGTTGAAGCCCGGTGTATTCGAAGCGAAAGCCGTATCCGAGAGAAGCTGCTGGCCGCTGAGCGCGTACCAAATAATGTTGACAACCTGACTGATCGTCGAATCGGCCGCTAGGAAGTAGGCGCCCCCAGTCGTATCGGCCAGCTTGCTGGCCAGATCCTGTCCGGGGCTTCCCGAGAAACCCATGGTGAACACGGGCGCCCCAGACGCTTGTACCGTCTGCAGCACAGAGAGACTCAGCGCACTCGGCGAGCTGACCTCTTCCCCAGCACTGAAGAGGATCATTGCCCTTGCGTGGTTCGGGAGCAGTGATGCAGTCGTCAGCATATTTGCTCCTGTCTGGAGACCCGCGCCGATGGCACTCGTCCCGCCAGCAGTCATGCTCTGGATCTGAGAAGTAAGAGTCGTTCTGGAGGTTGTGCTAATGGTAGTCAAAGGACTGATAATCGTGTTCGGCAGTCGCACTACACCAAGCCGATCTCCATCTCTCATCTTGTTGACAAGCTCACTGCCGCTCGCCTGAGAGGGAGCGAAGCCGTTGTAAGACGAGGAAAAGCTCGACGACCCATCGTAGAGGAGAACAAGGTCAACACGTTCCTCAGGCAGGTGATTGTAAATGAAACTGATACCCGCAGCGTCGGGCTCGTGAATGATCCGTTTCGTGACTTCATTCTTCTTGATGTACCCATACATCGTCACAGTTTCGTTGTCTGTACCCATAAATGGCAGGTACGGAGCATACCCGGGGTTGTAAATGTCACCCAATCCGCTAAAGTGGCCGGCTTCGTGCGTCGCCACATTCTGAACGTCATGTGCTGAGTCGGGGTTGGCGGTGTCCGTCACGATATCCCACCTGTAGGATCCGTTGAACGCGATATCAGCATCCGTCAACACCCCCGTCAGGCTGTTATAGCGCACCCGCGTGACCGCGATTGCGTTGACATCTGCGCCGGTAATACTGACCCAATCGTTGGCGGGGACCCACACTACGTTGTTGATGCCGTCGGGATTACCGCCCCAGGTTGTGGAGCTTGTCGTACCTGCGAAGCTGTACTCGACCTGCTGCAGCGCACTCCAGTTCGCAAAACCCTGTTGGATTTCGGCTTGATAACCAGCAGGTAGGTTGGGAGCACTGATAGTGTACGTTCCTATCCCGCTGCCCCAGTGAAGCGGGACACCAGAGAAGGTCGTGTTGACGACATAATGGTCTCCGTAAACCTTCGTCTGCGTTCCGACCATGAGGTCTGGAGAGAACTCTGACGTGTTGCCGGCGGCGTCTGTCGCCGTCGCCGTGATATATTGCCCGTAATGGAACGGCACGCTGGAATTGAAGGAAAAGACCGCACTACCGAGTCCGTCCGTGGTCACGCTGGTGAAGCCGAGAAGCGTCTCACCCTGTCCGTAGCCGGATGGGTCGGCAGCGCCATTCAGAAAGAACTCGATGCGGAGCGATGTGTTGGGCCAGCTTACGATTGATCCGCTGATGGTCGATGTGGCGGGTATCGCGACATAGAGTAGCGGATAGTTTGCCGCGTTGTTAACGGAGGGTGGTGTCGGCGGGTACTGTTCAGGATCCGGATGGCGAGGGACTCGATTGGGAGTTACTCCGTCTCCACCCAGGTCAATACCAAGTTCTCCATTGGAAAAAATCGAATTTGAAACGATCTTGTTATTGATGCCATTGGTAGTCGCAACACTCGCACCAGCAATAGCAATGCCGGCTCCGCCATTGTACGCGATGGTATTGCCAGCGCCGGGATCAATCCCCCCAATAACAGTGTTGCTGGGGACACCGACTTCCGGTGATTCCTCGCGAAGATAGATACCATGCAGTGTATTACCGACAGAACCGGTTCCGGAAGCCTTGGTTCCAATTAAATTGCCCTTTATTATATTTCCTCCGGCAACGCTCCCAGCAATTTTTATTCCAACGCCCACATTGCCTGAAATCAGATTTCCGGAACCCGGAGTCGCACCCCCTATAACGTTTCCCGCCGACCAGATTGCTATTCCTGAGCCAATATCGGGGTTGGAGTAACCGTTTCCGACAGAGGTTGCTCCCGTGACATCCGTTCCAATGAAATTGCCCGTAATCTTGTTTGCTGTTGCATTGCTATAAATTCCAATACCGTTATATCCGTTGCCCGATATGATATTGCGTGCCTCGGGAGCCGTTCCTCCTATCGTGTTATTAAACGCGCTCGTTTGCAGGTAAATTCCATATGCATTCGCGACCGAACCCGTTCCGTCAGCGTTCAGGCCTATGTAATTACCCTGAATGGTATTGAGTGTTGTCGAAGCACCAGAGAGCATAATGCCGGCACTAGTGTTGCCAGAGACAATGTTGCGTTCGCCAGCAACGGTTCCGCCGATCGAGTTGCCCGCTGCATTTACAATCGTGATGCCTGAAGTGGCATTCGCCAGGGCTGCATTGCCAGCCGCATTAACGCCGACAAAATTGCCTTTGACAGCATTGCCAGTCGCGGCGCCCTCGATTCGGATTCCAGCGTTCCGATTTCCGGATATCACGTTTCGATCCTGAGAGGAAACACCTCCGATCATGTTGTTGGGCGCATCAAGGATGTGCATCCCCCTGAGGTTGCCCAATTGGGCCGTACCGAGGGCATTCGTGCCAATAAGATTTCCCCGTACGAAGTTTCCAGTAGATCCGGCGTTATGCAGGAAGACACCATTACCCACATTTCCCGATATGAGATTGCCTTCCCCCGGCTGGCCCCCGCCAACGAAATTGCCACCCGCATCTGTGATTGACACTCCTTGGCCTGAATTGCCAAGCGCAACAGCGGCATTGATATCTGTACCAATGTAGTTGCCCACAACATGGTTGCCTGTCGTGCCGCTACCTCCTATGTAAACGCCATCAAGACCATTACCGGAAATGATGCTTCGGGCAGTACCGGGGGTTCCGCTAACAGTGTTGTTCGATGCGCCGTTGTCGATCCAAACGCCACAATTTTGATTTCCAAGACCAGCAGTTCCATTGATGTCAGTGCCAATGAAGTTGCCTTGTATGAGGTTTCCAGTTGAAGAAGTGCCTGAAATGGTGACACCGACTCCACCGTTTCCCGAAATAATGTTACGGGCGCTCGCCGTTGAACCACCAACAATGTTGGTAGGGGAGTTGGCGATCGAAATGCCGTTTCCATTGGACACCGCGCCAGTGCCAGCCACATTTGTGCCAATCAGGTTACCCTGAATCAGGTTGTTGGTCGAAACGTTGATCCAAATCCCGGTTGAGCTGTTTCCTGAAATGAGATTTCTCTCGCCGGGAGTCGTCCCGCCAATTCTGTTCGTATTCGCGCCTTCAATGGAAATTCCATCCCATGTGTTTGGAATGGCCGTGGTACCGGTGGCGTCTGTACCAATGTAGTTGCCGATAATGATGTTGTTTGATGTGTTGTCAATGAGGGTGATGCCGCGATCGTTTCCTGAGATCACATTCCTATCAACGGCGGAGATTCCCCCGACGATGTTGTTGGAGCCCCCAGATATGAATATACCCTGGCCGTCGTTTCTGCGCGCGATCGCACCTGTGATATCTGTGCCGATGTAATTGCCCACGATGAGATTGTTATTGCCAGGTTGAATGGTGATGCCAATCCCATGAAACCGATTGATAACCATTCCTCTTACTGTACATCCAGCGGTCGAGATAGACAGACCACTCGCGCCAGCCCCTGCTGAACTCCCATCCAATTCAATGATGGGCGTGCCGCTGAATCCAGGTTGAGTCGTCCCGTCAATGACAACGGGATCGGTGATCGTCGGGAGAGCAGGTAATGGCTGGATTGTGTGAGCTCCCGAACCGGGGATGTCGAAATAGATCTCATCTAGTCCGGGATGAGCATTGACCTCTTGAATGGCAGCTCTGAGCGTGCAATGACCCGTACCATCGTCCCCGATCCCGTCCCCAATACTCACATCTCCACCATCCCCCAGAGAATTGACTGTCATTCGAAACTTCACCGAGATCACATCCCGCGAACCAGCTGATCGAACGCCCACATACAGAACTCCTCCATCGCGGCTAAATTCCATATCCTGACTATCGTACACATTCGAGGCGAAGACCTCCGATTCGCCGGGGAAAACTTGAGGTGTGGCAACAGCGCGAGAGATCCGCCTAATTTCTCGATTGCTGTGAACGCGGAAGTAAATCTCACCCGTAATGGGATTTGTTGAGAATCCTCGCACGGTGCCGCCCGGTATTCCAGTCATGAAGACAGAGACGGCTCCAGTTTTGTCTACCGTGACGATTCTGCTTTTTCCATCTGGCGCTGCACTGTAGTTCTCATAGACATACAATTTGCCATCGGTGCCGAATGCAACATTGACAGGACCATCATTGAATACAGGACCTTGCGCGATAGCCTTGGCTACACCAGTCGTCGGGTTAATGGCCCATACGGCCTTCCCAGGGCCTCCGAAGCCGTTATCTGCTACGATCAAATCACCGGGGTCAACATTGGGCCCGTCAAACGTCGACGGCGCAAGGGCTATTCCGAAAGGATTGAAACTAGCAGAAGGGCTCGCAACCACCATCGGCGAACCTCCTCCTGCCGGAATCTTGAAAAGAGCTGGAGCCTGACCATCGACAACGTAGACCGTGCCGTCTGGGTGAAGAAGAATATCGTCCGGACTAACGAAAGGTGACCCGATTGTGGAGTACGCATCGCCCAAATCCCACGTATCACCTTTTGTAGCGAGAAACACTCCCTGACTTGGACCATTTTCGTTGACTACAAACAAACGACCGTCGCTTCTAATGGCAATACCGTCGGGGTTAGGGACGCCGCGATAAAAATACTCAGCTATATACCCAGGTCGTAGCGTGATACCTGGTGTTGGTTGTGGCTCACCAAGAGCAAAATCGCTGAAACCGGTCAAGCCCGTGGCTTCCGTGCTTGTTGGGTTCTTTGCTCCAACCGTTGGCCAAGTCCAAGTTCCTGCATTATACTTCGCGACAATGAAGTTGGAAGGGACTGCTGAAACGTCTTTGTCGTTGCTGTTAAAGGTGAATGTGGCATCATATACCGCACTCGTGCCGCTATTAATCAAGCTCCAGTACCGATTAACACTCTTGCTGGCATCAATGCCGGAATCGTCGATTTTTGGATGGTCACCCGTGGCGCTCCGCGCTGTTACGGTCCCCTCTGCCGTGAGCGTCCTGACATTCAGGGTTAACGGGGTGTAGTACGAACCATCTCCGATCTCAAACTGAACATTCCCCGTGGTCTTAATGCTTTTCTGCAAATTGCCGATCACGTGTCCGGTTGTGCGCGTAACGTTTCCGGTCGGGCCAATAGTGAGAGTGCTTGGACCCGTTGTAATTTCATTGGCGGCAAGGTCCAACGTTCCATTCACCGCCACGGGCGCGAACATGGTAGTCATGCCAGCCGGTTTCGTGAGAGTAAGATTGTTGAATACTATACCCGATCCAGTTATAGTCTGAGCTCCGCTGCCGTTAAAATTCACTGTACCGGTCGACGGTGCATAGATTCCAAAAGTGGCCTCGAAATTGCCGGCCAAACTTAGTGTATTAGAAACACAATCGAGCGTGCCGTTGATGATCGTGACATTGCCATTGACGGAACGCGAGCCCGGCAGATATGACACTATTCCGGGGCCGGTGTTGTTGACCTGGAAGTCCTTCACAAGCGTCGATGGCGATGGCGGCCAGAGGATGGATGGAATTGTGGTTCCAGAAGCTGTGACTGCACTCACCAGCGTGATACTCCCGGCGTAAATCGGGGTAGCATCAAGCTGACTGCCGCCATAGAACACCGTAGCATTATTCGCTACCGTCAGGTTGCCAGCGCCAACTACTGCGCCGGATGTAAGTGTCAGACTGTTCTGTAGGAGCAATGGTGCATTGTACGTCACCGTGTTTGCCGGAACTCCCGATGCGATCGCCAGGCCATAGATAACCGGCGTACCGGTGCCATTGTTGTTTGTTGTGCCAAACGTCAGCATTTTCGTGACGTTGACGGTTTCGTTGTACGGAATGCCGCTGCCATAGTCGACGTAGATGGCGTCGTCACTCGCCGCGGAATTAACGGCCCTCATAATTGTCTTGAACGGCCCGTTCACAGGGCCGGAAGGCAGCGGGTCCTTGCCGGTGTATAGCAGGTCATCGCCGACGATGCCGTTGACGTACCATGCCTGCGGAAAATCCGACAGTGAGCGTCGCCACACTCCAGCGTTTGAAGTCCCAGCAACGAGATCCCCGCCGAACGTGGCAAGAGCATAAGCAACAGTGTTCGCCCAAGCCAAGCCAGATTTAACTGCAGTCCAGGTTGCGCCGTTGTTTGTCGAAAGGAAGACGCCATAGGTTCCTGCGAAGAGGTTCATTCCTGAGACCGTAAGAGAACTAACATCTCTACTTGTCAAGCCAGAGTTGACAGCGGTCCAGCTTGTGCCGTTGTCAGTGGAGCGAAAAACCCCGCCTTGAGTCCCTGCAAAAAGATTAGTGCCGGAGACAGCAAGAGCAGAGACGTAGGAATTCGTGAGCCCGGTGTTGACTGCGGTCCAACTTGCTCCTTTGTCGTTCGAACGAAAGATGCCGCTGTTCGAAGTCCCTGCAAACAGATACGCTCCGGAGAAAGTCAACGCACGCACTTGGGTGTTTGTCAAGCCGGCCGGAGCCCATGTTGAGCCGTTGTCAGTGGAATGAAAGACGCCGTTGCTGTAAGATCCAGCAAAGATCTCTACGCCGGAGACGGCAAGAGATACAACATATGTGCCTGACAGACCGGTTGGAGTCCATGTTGAGCCGCTGTTGTCGGAAAAATAGACTCCGTTCATAGTTCCGGCAAAGAGATTTGTGCCAGAGACAGCAAGAGCAATCACATAGGTATTCGCCAAGCCGGTCGCAGTCCAGCTTGCACCGTTATCGCTGGAACGAACGACGCCACCGCCAATAGTTCCGGCAAACAGATCTGTGCCTACAACAGCAAGAGCCCTGACATTACTGCTCCTCAAGCCGGAATTGGCTGCAGTCCAGCTTGCACCGTTATCGCTGGAACGAAAGACACCGCCTAAGGTCCCCGCGAACAGGTATGAGCTAGAGCTAACAAGGGCATACACCGTGTTGCTCGTCAAACCAGAATTGGCTGCAGTCCAGCTTGCGCCGTTATCGCTGGAACGAAAGACACCACCACCGGTCCCGGCAAAAAGATTCGTGCCCGAGACGCCAAAAGCAATGACATCCTTCATTGTCAAGCCGGAATTGGCTGCGGTCCAACTAGCACCGTTGTCTGTAGAACGAAAGATGCCTTCGCCGCCCCCAGTCCCGGCAAAGAGATCCGTACCGGACGCGGTGAGTGCTTGAATACGCAAGTTCGTCAAGCCGGAATTGACAGCCGTCCAACTACTGCCGTTATCTGTGGAACGAAAGACACCGACATTATATACACCGGCGAAAAGATCAGTGCCAGAAACAGCAAAAGCTCTGACCATACTCGCTGTCAAGCCGGCGGCAGTCCAGGTCACACCATTGTTAGTAGAGCGATAGACACCGTCATATGTGGCTGCAAATAGATTCGTGCCGGAAATTGCAAAAGCATTGACCATAGTAAATGACAAGCCAGCTCCGGTCCAGCTCACACCGTTGTCAGTGGAAACAAACACACCGGTATGGGTTCCCGCAAAGAGATTGGTGCCGGAGATGGCAAGAGCACTAACAGATTGGTCCGTCAAACTCGAACTGACCCTGGTCCAGCTTACACCGTTGTCGGTGGAACGGAAAAGACCGCCGCCGCCCCCCGCGAATACATTCGTGCCGGAGACGGCCATAGACAAGATTTCACCGCCTTCGGGACCACTGGTTTGTATCCACTGGGCATCTAGCAGAGTTGGCCAAATGGAGAGCAATAAAAGAATAGTAAGCTTACGCATACAGACCTCCACGGTTCTATGGAAGTTCAAAAGCGCGATTGCACATACCGCCTGCAATCGTCGCAACGCGATTATGTGATGTGATAATATCGTTTTCGTAGTCCTTCACGGTGTCAGTCAGTTTCATTGCTTCACGGAGCTCACCTCATCGATGCAATCGTCAAGTAAGACTTCTTTCTTCATCTAAGCCACTTCTCTTCCTTCCAGCGATGAGCCTTCACTTCATCTCTTGTTGCCGTAAGATACTCTTTACTCTGGTGGTGAAGTCCGTTAGCGACAAGTTTCCTTGAAGCATCTTCTCCCCGGTCAACTCGTTCTTCGTTACCTTGAACTTTCCTTCATTTCCGCCTGCTATGCTTAAGTTGTTCTTGCTGTCCTTCTTAACAAAGAGGAAAACTTCCTCCCCCTTCGCGAAGCTTGGTGTGTGGCTGTAAAGCTCGCCCACACCCCCAACTTCACCGCCTGGATGAGTGATCACTATTGTTCTGCCGGGGATTTCTCCTTTGAGATACTGATCAACGTCAAGAGAAACCTTCGTGATGATCCTCGTCCTATCACTGTTCCACTCTGATCGAACATCTGTCACTTTCCCGACAACGATAACCTCGGCCTTTTTTGTCAAGTCCTCGAGTCGAAGTTGTTGCGTCTGTGCACTTGCCTGCCCCGACACGAAGCGCATCAGAACAAGAAGCAGGATCGTTGAGAAATACATCGTTGATACTCTTGCTTTCATTGGTTTTGCCCTCCAGTTCTTTTTGCATTTTCCTACTTAAATAGTCTCAAACTAGATCGTATCCGAGATGCTTCCAATCCTCGAGCTATTCTCTGAGTCCACGCGACGACACACATTCCACCGAGTGTTCTTGCTTTACCTCTCTTATCTCCGATTCCTCAATAGAGTGCAAGCGCCTCCTCGTACGCCTGTGCGCCTTGCTTCCGAGCATCCGACTTCCACCGAAGGGAAGTCCCCAGGCGTAGAAACTATCGGCTTTGGGTTTCTTGGCTTTTTGATCCTTTCTCCAGGCATTGACATATTGGACGCCAAGAAGAAGGCTCCGCACGCCAAAGGTCAGCTGGTGCGTTTGAGAGGAGTGGAGGAGTCTGAATCTTTTTTTGATGAGATGTCGTTTGAGCGGATTGTGGGTGTTGGGACGTCTACTTCCGCTTCAAGAGTGTGATGGAATCGGGTGGTGTGCCGTTGCGACGGAGATGGGGAAATTTCGGCGCGTTGACACTCAGGTGAATTTATTTGTCACCAAGCACAATGTCAAGCTTCTGATGAGAACTTGCGAATAGCTCGAAGAAAGTCGTGCCAATATTGACAATACAGCAACCACTCTTGTGAAACCGTGTCTCGTTGCTTCTGACTAAGCCAACTCGCGCACATCGCCGCCAGGTATGATGATGTGAGCAGAGCTGCAGCGAGCTAATTTCATTGTCAAATTGAGAATCTCCCGCTCTTGTCCCGCTGTTCAGGATCCCGCCTCCTTGCGCGATGCCAAGAAGCGGGAGATTCCGCTTTCGAGCGGGATTCTGATCCCGCTCCGAGATCTCGGAAGACGGCCCGTTGTTGCGGACTCTCCTGTAGTTAGCTCAAGGAAAATCAATGAAAGCGGAATGAAAACACTGGAGAGATGGTGTGATAGGTTCTGAGCATACTCTCACGAGCGTAGACGTCGCTCAGCGAGCCAGTCAAGTTTGTTCATTCACTGGCTCCGGTTCACAGATATCACAAGCACCAAGCTGCCACAGAGCGTGCGTGGCAGCTTGGCGTCGTAGTGTCCTGCTTTTTTGCGGGGGTGCTGTAGAGTAGGACAGTGGCGCCTTTACATCGATGGCCATCTCCTTGAGTCATCCTTTGCAACGGGACGAAACAGTGTCTATAGCTCCTCCATGAGGTTTCCACCGTCCCCTCGTCAAACCGTACGTGAGGCTTCGCCGTGAGCTCAGCCGAACGGTTTTCCCTCATACGGCTTTCCGAGAACATTCCTCTGGTAAGCTTCCGTTCGCTTACCAGCATAGTTACCGCTAGGTCTTCTGAAC